>Ga0209284_10000107_pt1 | contig 117005 bp, 103 predicted proteins | sample FRY03_FD_187211 | JGI IMG/M metagenome (GOLD analysis project Ga0209284, IMG submission 187211) | Freshwater microbial communities from Lake Fryxell liftoff mats and glacier meltwater in Antarctica - FRY-03 (SPAdes) (version 2) | ecosystem: Environmental > Aquatic > Freshwater > Ice > Glacier... | reverse complement strand
AGCCGATATGCATACACACAACGGTCTGAGTATCCGAACACGCCTGAAACAGAGGGTCCCAATACCCTGAATGAATACTGGGCAAACCAAGATGCGGTGGAATCTCTGAAAAGCACACCGCATGGCAACCGCGCGCCGCGTTTCGCCGAACCTCGGCCGCTGCCAACTCAGCATCCCAGAGCGGGATGATGCAGAGCGGCACAAGATGACCGTTCGAATCCCCGCACCACTCTTCGACCATCCAATCGTTGTACGCATAGACGCAGGCCTCTCCAAGCGCACGATCCTTGGCCTCGGTAAAGGTTTGCCCGCAGAACCTAGGAAAGGAAGGAAAACAGAGCGAGACGTCGACGTGGTTATCCAACATGTCTTGCACCCGTGCCACCGGGTCATAACAACCGGGCCTCATCTCGTTGTATGTCATTGGGGTCATGGTCATCTCATCGCGACTAAACCCAACGGCCGCCACGTGACGCTTATGGATGTACACCAAATCTTCAAACACCCAGCAATCAGCCGGTCGGCCACCCTCGGTGAATTCCTGTTCGTAAGTTCCGCCGCCAATGTGTTTCATGTTGCCCACATAGCGGCGCTCAATTTTTGGGCCTGCATCGCGGAACTTGCTTGGCAACCATGTGGTCCACAAATGCGGTGGTTCGACCACATGATCATCAACGCTGACAATCATTGGGAACTCATCTTCTGAGTATCCAGTGGTCTGAGATTCTTGAGTCATCGCCATGGTGTGCTCCAATCTGACGGGTCGTCAGATATTAGATCGAATACCGCCACACAACACTGTCAGCCAGCAAGCAGAGTCACCCAGCAAGCAGAGTCACCCAGCAAGCAGAGTCACCCAGCAAGCAGAGTCACCCAGCAGGCAGAGTGCTTTGGCCGTTTGTCCCCCACCAACTTGCAGTCAGCGCAAAGCCTTGCAGTGATGCTGTGGGGAACATCACCTCGAAGCTTCGCTTATAAGTAGTTCGCAATAGCAGCCACTTGCCATCACGGCGCTCATAGGTGTCTTCATAAAATGCAGCACCCATCAACATGAACTTCCACTCGTCGTCCACCACGGTGTCTTCAAGTGCCCAAGTAGCCTGAGCAAAATCACCATTCAAAGTTATCTCGGGGTGATGCACTCGATGACTCGAATGAAAGCTCTCTCGACTCATACTTCGATCAAGAAACTCCAAGATCTCGGCTTTGCTGTCAAAGCTGTATTTGCCCCCGCTATAGGCAGCAGTTGCGTCCTCACAAAGGATCTCTCCAAGACCGGACCAGTCTTTTTGATCAAGACAACGCAGATAGGTGTACTTGACCTTCTTGATCTCTTCTAGGTCGGACAATTCTTCGAGCGTGATCATAAGGCGTCTCCAATTAGCGAATTCTGGTCTTCTGAATCATGGTCTTCTGAATCATCGTTGCCTAGCACGTGGCCTGCCGGGAGTTCGACTCGCGGTATCACGCCAAAGCGAAGGTCAACCGAGTTCGTCTTAGCTAGATCAGCAGAAGGCTCTTCAAATAGCGCCGCCGCCGCAACCTGTCCGTCAGGCGAGAACAGGTGCCCCCGCCCTTCATGGCCATTCGCGACCCAGTCTTTTTCAGCTACAGCCGCTACGGATTTACGCGGACCCCAGAAGTACCAACCCACCAACAGGCCGCTCACAAATGCTCCAGCAATCAAGGCCAGAGAGAACAGGAACTGCACAATTTGAAAAACTTGGTAACGCACTACACACCCTCCAAAGCACCACCTCGTTCGAACTGAACGACACGATGGTACTTCTCGACAAGCGTCAAGTCTGGATAAAGTCTGACTAGCTGTGCCACGGGTTCTAATCTCGCCAGGCGGCCCTTCAAGCCCTGCAAGCCAAACCCTCGGGGGATTTGTGTCTGAGTTAATCGACGAGCTGATCAAACAGATGAGTGTTCAGGAAAAAGCCACTCTGACCTCTGGTGCAGATATGTGGAACGGCCATGGCATTGATCGTCTTGGTATTCCTGGGCTCAAGTTGAGTGACGGCCCCGTGGGTGTTCGCGGGGAACGATGGGTGGGAACCACCTCTGCTTGCGCGCCCTGCGGAACTGCGCTCGGTGCAACTTGGAACCCGTCGCTCATTGAGCAGGTAGGTCGGGTGCTTGGCGAAGAGGCCCAGCACAAATCGGTCGACATTGTTCTGGCACCAACTGTCAACCTGCATCGCAATCCCCTAGCTGGCAGAAACTTTGAGTGTTTTTCCGAGGACCCCTTCCTGACTGGCCGTTCCGCAATTGCAATGATTAACGGAATCGAGTCTGCCGGTGTTGGTGCCTGCATCAAACATTTTGTTGCAAATGACAGCGAGTACCAACGGCACACAATTTCTTCGCAAGTAAGCGAACGCGTGCTTCGTGAGTTATACCTTCGCCCCTTCGAAATGGTCATGAACGAGACGCAGGTTTGCGCTGTGATGTCTGGCTATAACCGGCTCAACGGCACTTACTGCGCCGAGCATGATTGGCTACTCAATCAGGTCCTGAAGACGCAGTGGGGCTTTGAAGGTCTGGTAATTTCTGACTGGTGGGGCACCATGAGTTCGGCTTCGGCGGGTGGCGGGCTTGATCTAGAGATGCCTGGACCTGCAAAGCATCTCGGGCCCGCGCTAGCAGAACTTGTGAGTACAGGTCAGCTAGCGGAGTCTGATCTTGATCAGATGGTGCAACGCATCTTGTTGGTCTCCGAGCGACTTGGCCTGCTAACAGATGCACCTAGCAGTGCCCCACAACGCCCGGCCGAGCGCTCCCTAGATGTTCCCGCGCATCGAAAAGTGCTTCGAGAAGCAGCAGAGCAAGCGGTGGTGCTGCTCAAGAACGAACAATTCGAGAACAAAGCGCTTCTTCCCCTTGAGGTGTCATCACTTTGTCGAATTGCAGTGATTGGCCCAGGTGCAGATACTGCCGCGGTGCTCGGTGGTGGAAGTGCGGCTGTCAACCCTCACTACGCAGTCAGCATTTTGCAAGGCCTCGAAGCGGCTCTTCCTAACCATGTAGAAATCACACATAACCTTGGCGTGCGTGCCTCTCGCAGCGCTCCGCCGATCGACTCTCGCTGTTTACGTTCAGCGCTTCAGCCAGACCTATCTGGCCTTGACGTGGAGTACTTCTCAAACCGAGAATTTTCTGGCTCCCCCGCCTGCATCGAACATGCAGCTCAGCCCAGACTGGTCTGGATGGGCCCCGAGGCAGCCCCCGGAGTAGCCACCAACTGCATGTCAGTTCGCGTTTCTGGCACGTTTATTGCCCGCAGCAGCGGTACCCACACCTTTGCGCTGGTCACGGGCGGTACTGGCGGACGAGTCATGCTAAATGACGAGCTGATCTTAGATAATTACACCGGGCAGGAACCCGGAACTGCATTCTTTGGATTGGGTTCAAGTGAGATCAGAGCCGAGGTTCAACTCACCACCGGAGAAGAGCGCCGAATAGTCGGCGAGTTCACTGGCTACGAGGGCCTAGATGTAGCAGCTTTTCTGATTGGCCACCTAGAACCCCTTCCGGTAAATGGCATTGAGCAGGCCGCTCAGGCAGCAGCCAAGGCCGATGTAGCGATAGTGGTTGTGGGCCTTGATCAGGATTCAGAGACAGAGGGAGAGGATCGCCAAAGCATGTCGCTACCAGGCGAGCAAGATGCGCTGTTACGGGCAGTCATTACGGCTAACCCCAAGACAGTGGTACTCGTTAACGCCGGGTCAGTCGTGGACCTCGCTGCAGCCGAGGGTGCCGCAGCCATCGCTCAGACTTGGTACCTCGGCCAAGAGACTGGCAACGCCGTGGCCGCAGTTCTGACGGGCGAAGTCGATCCCTCGGGCAGACTTCCCACTACCTACGGAAAGCAAGTGCAGGACTGGTCCTCGTTGTTGAATTATCCGGGCGAGTTTGGTGAGGTGCTCTACGGCGAAGAGTTGTTTATGGGGTATCGAGGTTTTGACAAACAGCGAAACGAGCCGGCTTTCTGCTTTGGTCACGGGCTGAGCTACAGCACCTTCAGCTGTTCACAAGCCAGACTGTCTGTAAGTAGCCTGACCCTCTTTGAGCTCAGCCAAGGGGCCCTGCTTGAGGTGAGTACAGAGGTGACTAATACAGGTGATCGCGCAGGATATGAGGTTGTTCAGTGCTATGTCAGCAGAACACAAGTTGAATCTGGGCGCCCGGAACAGGAACTCTGCGGGTTCGCCAAGCTGCATTTAGCCCCCGGCGAGTCAGCCTCGGCACGGATTACTCTGGACTTCCGCAGTTGTGCAGTCTGGGACCAACTGTCGCACAGTTGGGTGACTCATCCTGGCCGGTTTGAGTTCAGGCTTGGAACCTCGAGTCGAAACATCTTCAGCACAGCGTTATTGCAAGTCATCGAGTAGCGGCAGGCGGGTCGGCTGTGATTGCAGCCAACATGCGGCCCAGAAGCGGCAGGGGCAGACCAAGTACCCCACTTGCATGTTCGCCTTGTACCTCGATCACAAACTTGGTTCCGTCGAGCATAAAGTCCTGATCCTCGAGTCGATACGAGCCCGAAGAGTCGTAGGGCTTGAACCGGCGAAGATACTCGCGTGCTTCTTGCTCAGCGAAGGAACGCATAGTCACCCGTTGAACGTCAATCCCGGTTTCAATTTGCCCCGTTGACGTGTTGTGCAGGACCAACGCATTGACTAAGCGGTGCGTGGTTCCCGACATGGCCATAAGTTGCTTGGCTGCTGACTCTTCATCTGGCTTTTTGTGAAGCTGCAGAAAGCCACCATCGATTTCAACCACTCCCACCTGATCACCCGCTAGCACGAGTGCGGCACTATGGCGAGGGGTAACGCTCTGTGCTTTTTTCTGGGCGAGCAACAGTGCAAGCCCTTCAGGCCCGAGTTGGCCCAACTGTTCATCAAAGGAGCGCTCATCTACGTATGGTGGATCGATTCTTGACTCAAGGCCTGCATCAGCGAGCATCTGAGCGCGATACCGAGAGGAAGAAGCCAGAACTAGCGGCAGCGGCAGCGCAAAGCTCAGCGGAAAGGGTAGTGAGAATCGGGCACTGCCACCAATGTGCGTCATTGCGGATCACTCATAGGAGAGGACTGTAGAAGCAGTTAGCATTGCTGAGTGGACCGATTATTGCCTGATGCCAGAACTACAGCCCTCATTACAATGGAACTTCAACAAGGAGTCGTTGGCGACTGCGCCAGCATGTGGGCACTGAGAGATGCAGCTCAGCAACAAGGAACTCTAGTGAACTGTGGGCTATTGACTCATGCGGCGCGGGTGGCTGGGGTCCCTGTGATTCACGCTGTGGTCTCCTGGCGGGCCGACCGAAGCGGAACACAAGTAAATACCCCGTTAGTTGCCAGCCTTGCAAAGAACCCAGAGCAGATGCTCGAAGGCAGTCGCGCTGTTGAGCTCATCGGTGAACTTGGAGATACCTCGGCAGATCTACTGAGTCACCGTCGCACTGGGCTAACTCCCTTTATCGGTACCGACCTAGATGCAACGCTGCGCTCTTTAGGGGTGCAAAGTTTGGTGCCCTGCGGTGTCTCGTTAAATCTAGGAGTGCTTGGCTTGTGCTTGAACGCAACCGATCTGGGATATGACCTTGTGCTGTGTCGTGATGCGTCTGTGGGTTTACCGGTCGCTTATGGAGAACTCGTTATCGACAACACCTTGGCCATGTTGGGCACAGTGACAACCACAGCGGCAGTCCTCGAACATTGGTCAGACTGAGCGGCTATCCATCTCAGGCCAGGTTGAGCGCCGCAGACAGCTCTCGAGCGTGATCCAACACCTCTGAGCGTGTGTCTCCAGGAACCGAGAGTGCCAGCCAGTCCACTCCGAGCTCGCTTAACTCAGCTATTTCATCAATCAGTCGGCCTAACTGCGTTGTGGGCTTTTTCACGTAGTCGGACAAACTAAATGGAACAAAGCAAATCGACAGTGGCTCGGTTCGCTCAGCTTCTTCACAAAGTTCTCGAACCTGCGCTAGGCGCGCCGCAAGCGTCTCGATAGAACTGATCTCTGCAGTGCGGAGGCCTTTTCCTGAACCCACCGGCGTTGGAAACGGTGACCAACCTTGGCCATAGCGAATTGCACGGCGAACTGCAGCAGTTGAGTTGCCACCCACCCAGATTGGCGGAATTGCCGACGGGTGCGGCAGGGATGTGACCGATCGGGCTGACCAACCAGCTCCCGAGGCCTCAATCGAGGCTTCTGTCCAGATGCGTCGAAGCATCTGCAACGACTCATCAAGTAACGCTCCCCTAGACTCAAACTCGGCACCAACAGCTGCAAACTCGGGCTTTACATACCCAGCGGCAACTCCAAGAACTAGGCGACCCCCAGAGAGCAGGTCCAAGCTACCTAGGGCCTTTGCGGCTATGAATGGGTTTCGGTAGGGCAGCACATACACGTTGGTATGTAGCAACAACCGATCGGTGGCCGCAGCAGCAAAGGAGAGTGCCACTGTTGGCTCAAGGGCATGGTGGCCACCCCCGCTCAGCCAACGGTCGTCTGGAGCAGGGTGATCTGTGACGAAGGCTGCATGAAAGCCGAGTCGCTCATAACCAGCAGCTAAGTCCATCACGGCTGCGCCAGAGACCAACTCGGCGCCGGTATCAACGCGATCGACTGGCAGACCAAGCGAGATTCGAACTCCCGAACTCAGCACAGAGGCGAGCCAACGACGAGAGAGGTCAACTGCTTCTGGTCCAACTAGGTGGCCTCCGCTCACCACCTGATAGCTAGTAGGTGTGCTCTGAGCTGTTAGCAGTGCCGCCGCGTCTGCGCCCAAGAATGCCGGCACATGCTCATCTTCTGCGGCATTAATGATAAGAACGGGCGCTGCTGAAGCACTGAGCGTTGGGCTGAGCTCTGTCTCTGGATAAAAGCCGCAGATTGAGACCACTGCTTCGGCCTGCACCCCAAACCCACTAAGGCTCATAGCCAAGGCACCGCCCTGCGAAAACCCGGCAACTACAACCCGAGACCCACCGAGTTGAAGTCGCTCAACTAGGTCGCCAATCTTGTGTGCAGATGCTCGAAGTTCTTCTACGACTACCCCGCGGGCTGCTGTAGAAAACCAACTCCGCAAACCATCGGCACCTTCTGCTGCACCCGGTGCGAGTACCTCCCAACCGTTTGGGGCCAACTGCCGGCCCCAGGCCCGCGCCGAGGCAGGATCATCTCCGTGACCATGCAGTGCAATCAGTACTCCGGCCCCTCGATCAACGTCACGCATGGGCTTCACTCTTCCCTGTTCAACACCGACTAGGCAAGAACTGCAGGTTCACGCGTCAAGCACTAGCTTTAGATTGCGGGGATCCAAGTACCATTGCCTGCTTGAGAGGGACCGATGTTGCGCCATGTTGTGCTGTTGAGATTCAAAGATTCGACTAGCAAAGAAGCCATTTCTGAAATCACAGAATCCCTACATGAACTCGCGCCGCAAATCTCTACAGTCCGCAGCTTTTCGGTGAACGTCGACCTAGGGCTAGCTGATGGCAACGCTCAGATGATCATCATGGCTGAGTTCGACAATCAGGCCGGCTACGAGTTCTACCGAGATCACCCTGAGCACAAAAAAGTAATAGCAGAGCAAATTGCAGACCAGCTGGCTGAACGAGCTGCGGCACAGTACGCCTTCTAACCGCCAGACCGACTGCCAGACCGACTGCCAGACCGACTGCCGGTTTGGAGAGATTTTTTGGCATTTTGTTTGTTATGAAGGACCAACTGAAGCGAACTACTATTTTCACTCACTGTGCGAATAGGACAGATGTGACGGATCCGCGTGACACAGGTCACTCACTATGCCTATTGTGCAACTACCAACTTTGTTGGTCCGGTAGAGGAACGAGCGGCAGAGTGAGCACCTACAAGGGGTTCACGAAATTGCGACAAGCTTCCCGGTTCCGGTTAGGCCGTGTGGATGGATTCGGGGGGTTTCTTCCACACGGCCTCCGGCCTTTTTCAGGCAATACTCCGCAGGGCGATCTTCCTTCGAACTGCCTACCGTCTGTGCGTTAAGTACCGGAATCGGGCAGACTTCGGAAGTGCCAATCCAAAAAATCTCTAGTGATGATCCCGTAGCCATGACTGGGTTCGTTGTAACTGACCTAGTCGGCGCAGAACGTGCCACAGGGGTGGTTCGTTCGGCAAAGAAGATTCTGATAGATGGAGCCAAGACCATGGCTCGGTCACAGAGCTACGCATGGGCAATCCTGGGCGAACAGATCTCTGGCGCTTCGGCTGGGATTAGCGTTGACCCAGCAAACAACAAGGCTGGAATCCAGGCCTTTGTAGACGCCGTTGCCGACCGGGTTGCTGCGGGCGAGTTATCACTTGACCCTGCAAAAGGCGTTTCGGGCTTAGATCTTGACAAGCTAAGTCAGGCTGACACCCGCAGTAGCATCGGGTGTGAAACCACTCCTACTGGCACCCTGAACCAAGAACTTCTTGCCGTAGGCGCATTTGCAGCAGCCGCTGCTTCTTATGGGTCACTCGAAGGCCGACGGGTCATCCTTGAGGGAACTGCCACTCATACAGCGGCATTCATCTCGGCTGCTGCAACTCATGGCGCAGTCGTGGTAGGCCTTGCCACTAGTTCAGGTGCAATAGTTCACCCAGATGGGTTCGACCTTGAACAGCTGATAGCGCAACTTGGCGACTCGGGCGGGGAACTCGAAACCAACATGGGCTCTGAGGTATCTGCCAAGGCCCTCCTTGAAGCGCCGAGCGATGTGCTGTTTTGTGGATCTAAACTTGGTGTGATTGACCATCAGACAGCCGAGGCGCTTAGCTGCAAGGTTGTGGTACCCATTGCGCCGGCACCAGTCACTGCAAAGGGTTTGGCCGTTGCAACGCGGAGAGCTATCACGGTGCTGCCAGATTTCATCACCACCGCGGGGTCACTCTTTACAGATCATCCAAGTCCTGCAGCTAGCGCAGAACAGCTTCTTGGGACTGCAGCAGACTCAATTACTAACACCCTGAATGGCTTCTTACAGCACCCGGAGGGGCCATATCTGGCTGCCTGTTATGCGGCCGAGGAATTTCTCCTGAGTTGGCAAGAAGAACTTCCCTTTGGAAGGCCGCTTGCGTGAGCAGCACCCGATTGCCGCTAACCGTGGGCCTTGCCTCGCTTACTACACAGACAGAAGGGCTGAGTTGGCCAGGCATTACCTGGAGTACCGGCCCACAACTTGCCGGCAATTCAGAGCAGTTAAATGCGTTATTAGATTTTGCATTTTTACCAGAAAGCACAGCTAGGTTAGGAGAGACTCTGGCAGTTGTGGTGGTTCAAGGCGCCAAGATTGTGGCGGAGAGGTATTCCTCACAGATCACCGCCGAAACACCTCTCATCTCATGGTCAACCGCAAAGAGTATTACTCACGCAGCGGCCGGCATCTTGGTGGCCGACGGCCTGTTAGACCCAGGGGCACCCATCAACGCTCCGGAGTGGCAGTCCGCTGCTGACCCCCGAGCCTCAATCACCCTGACTGATCTACTTGAGATGCGCTCAGGGCTGCATTTTGTTGAGGAGTATGTAGACAACAAAAATTCGAACTGCTTAGAGATGCTGTTTGGTGATGCGGCCGATGACGTTGCGGGCTATGCAGCCTCACAGCCACTTGAACACAAGGTTGGCTCAGTCTTCAACTACTCAAGTGGTACCACCAACATCGTTGCTCGTCATATTGCTCACCTACTAGGTGCTGGCGAAGACCCGGCTGAGCGCCAAAGCCTGATGACAGAATTTTTGCAGCAGCGCCTGTTTGGCCCACTCGGCATGAGTACTGCACAGCCACGCTTTGATGCCTCGGGCACCTTTGTTGGCTCATCCTATCTATTTGCCTCTGCACAAGACTTTGCGCGGTTTGGCCTGCTGTATTTGCGAGACGGACTCTGGGGGAAAGAGCGCTTACTGCCCGAGGGTTGGGTAGATACTGCAAGAACTGCAGTATCAGTTGATCCGGATGGCGGAGCACTCTATGGCCAACATTGGTGGGTGCGCTCAGGCAATGCAGGAATCTTTTTCGCACTTGGCTACGAGCAGCAGATCATCATGTGCATCCCTAGAAGCGATACCGTTCTTGTTCGTCTCGGCAAGACCACCGCCGATCAACGCAGTAGCTTTGAGAGCCATTGGGATGAAGTCATTTTGGCCTGTACGGATTAACTCACTAAATCACTAGAACTGGAATACGCATGCGACCTACACCATTTACCTTTCCTGAGTTTTCTGATGTTGAAGAAGAGCGACAGCACTTGAAGCAGCGCCTTGCAGCGTCATTTCGGTTGTTCGGGTACTTCGGTTTTGAAGAGGGCGTAGCAGGCCACATCACTGCAAGAGACCCAGAGTTTGCCGACCGGTTCTGGGTCAATCCGTTTGGAATGAGCTTTAAGCAGATTCGTGCCTCTGACTTGATTTGTGTAGATCATGGCGGCAACGTCGTAGTGGGAGATTGGCCAGTCAACGCTGCTGCTTTCGCTATTCATTCGCAGGTTCATCAGGCCAGACCAGATGTGGTGGCCGCAGCACATTCACATTCGATCTATGGCAAAACGTTTGCCTCGCTCGGCATTGAACTCGATCCGCTCACTCAAGACTCCTGCGCCTTCTTTGAAGACCACGCCCTGTTTGATGACTTCACCGGCGTTGTCGATCAAACCTCTGAAGGGGCACGCATCGCCCAAGCCCTTGGCAACAACAAGCTGGCAATCCTGCGCAATCACGGCCTTCTCACCGTGGGCACAACCGTTGACGCTGCAGCTTGGTGGTTCATTACCGCAGAGCGCACATGTCAGTCACAACTCACCGCAATGGCCGCAGGTAAACCAGTATTGATCGATCCTGAGGTTGCACGTCACACCCGCGGACAGATGGGCTCAGAGATCGCTGGCACGTTCAGTTTCCATCCGTTGTACAACTGGATCTTGGACGAACAGCCAGATTTAGCCGACTGAAATGAGGCATTGATCATGGACTGGCCACTTCGTTGCGGAATATTTATGGCACCGTTTCATCCGGTGCATCAAAACGTCACGCTTGCATTCGAGCGAGATCTGCAGCTGATCGAACATCTCGACCGCATTGGCTTTCACGAAGCCTGGATTGGCGAGCACCACTCTGGCGGGTTCGAGATCATTGCCTCACCCGAGGTTTTTATTGCCGCAGCAGCAGAGCGGACTCGGCATATTTCTTTGGGAACTGGGGTTACATCGCTTCCCTACCATCACCCATTTATGACTGCTCAGCGCATCGTTCAGCTCGACCACATGACTCGCGGTCGAGTCATGTTGGGGGTAGGTCCGGGGGCATTACCCTCTGATGCGTTCATGCTAGGTATCGACCCTGCCGATCAACGACGCCGCATGGAAGAGGGCCTTGAGGTGATCTTGGAACTGTTCCGAAGTAATGACCCTGTCTCAGCCGAGACTGACTGGTTCACGCTTCGAGATGCCAGATTGCAGATTCGGCCATATACCGACCCTCACCCCGAGGTTGCCGTGGCTGCGATGATCTCGCCCTCTGGGCCACGCGCAGCAGGAAAGTTTGGCTGCTCATTGCTCTCGATCGGGGCGAGCCAGCGCAGCGGGATTGATCTGCTTTCTACTCACTGGACGGTTATGGAGGAACGCGCCGCAGAATTCGGTCAGCGTTCTGAGCGCAGAGATTGGCGCCTAGTCACCATGATGCATATTGCCGAGACCAAGGAGCAGGCATACAAAGATGTTGAATTCGGCCTAGCCGACTACGCGACTTACTTTAGAGAGGTCGCTGCACTTCCTATCTTCCCTGATGTTGAACCCTGCGAGTTGGCTGATCACCTCAATCATGTCGGAGGCGCCGTGATCGGTACCCCACAAGATGCCATTGCTCTGATTCAGGAACTCATCGAGCAGTCTGATGGAGGTTTTGGCACCATATTGTTACAGGCCCATGAGTGGGCTAATCCGCAGGCCACCCGCAGAAGCTACGAGTTGTTTGCGCAATACGTGCTGCCTGCTTTCGATTCACGGTCAACTCGCACCAACCAATCTATGCAGTGGGTTATGGCCAATCGCAACGAGCACATGGGGGCAGCAATGAATGCAATCGGAGCAGCAATGCAAGAGCATGAGGCCGAGAAGTCAGCTGCGGAGCAGAGAGCCTCTATAGCGGAGTAACCTATATGAAAATTCATGCCGAAACCTCACCGGGAGAGTTCCGTCGCCACCAGCGGCGGACGCCGAAGGAGCAACCGCCCCGGAATCTCTCAGGCACCCGAACCGGTTTGGTCAGGCAACTCTGGAAAGCAGTCGACAGCGCTCTGCGTTAGCGACTCACCGACGGGGAAAGCCAGTCGCTACTTAGCTACTGGTGAAGCTCTCAGGTACGACGACAGAGGGGGCATCCACTTTCTGCGAACTGGAGCACCTGATGAACCCATCTGAATCATTCAAAAATCTTCCTATTGAAGACTTTGCCGATCGCCACTTGGGGCCCACTGATGACGAGGTGGCATCCATGCTCGCTGTGCTCGGGTTCGAGTCCTTAGACCTATTGATGAACACCACAATCCCTGATGCCATCCACCTAACGCAGGAACTCGGCATTAACACCATCCCAACAGAGCAGGCAGCTCTTGCCAAGTTGCGTGAGGTGGCCGACCGCAATCAGGTGGTGACCACCATGATCGGGGCGGGCTATTACGGCAACTACACACCCAATGTGATCCTTCGTAACATCATGGAGAATCCGGCTTGGTACACCGCCTATACCCCTTATCAGCCAGAGATTTCACAGGGTCGCCTAGAGGTGTTGCTCAACTTCCAGACTGTGGTAACTGACCTGACCGGCATGGAAATCGCAAATGCCTCGATGCTTGATGAGGCAACCGCAGCCGCAGAAGCCATGATGCTGGCTCGCCGGCAGTCAAAGGTTGCGGGCAACACGTTCTTTGTTGATGCGGACTGCCATCCACAAATTATTGAGGTGATTCGCACTCGCGCTGAGCCGCTCGAAATCAAAGTGGCTGTTGGCGATCCATTCGCAGACTCTGATGCTCATGAATACTTCGGCATTCTGTTGTCGTACCCCGGCTCCTCTGGTGCAATTCATGATTATGCCAACCTTGCAGCTGCAGCAACCGTTCGTGGTGCTTTGGTGTGCGTTGCCACTGACCTGTTGTCGCTGACAATTCTGACTCCTCCCGGAGAGTGGGGTGCAGATGTGGCGATTGGCTCGGCTCAACGCTTTGGAGTCGCATTCGGGTTTGGTGGACCGCACGCTGGGTTTATGGCTGTGCGCACCGAAGCCCGACGCTCGCTCCCTGGTCGACTAGTTGGGCTGTCAGTAGACACTCAGGGGCGACCCGCCCTTCGCCTTGCTTTGCAGACACGTGAGCAACATATCCGCCGGGAAAAGGCGACCTCGAATATCTGCACAGCGCAAGTTTTACTTGCAGTCATCTCTGCCTCCTACGCCTCGTATCACGGCCCCAAAGGACTGCTCCGCATTGCCCAACGCACCCACCTGCTTGCATGCGCCGCCGCAGAAGCTTTAGAAGATGCCGGCTTCACACTTCAATCGCAGTTCTTCTTCGATACGGTCACGCTGCGCACACCTGGGGAAGCACAGCAGTACATGGCAGCAGCGTTAAATGTTGGACTCAACCTGCGGGAACACTCGCTAGATGCCGTTGGGTTCTCTTGCGATGAGACCACCACTTCAAGCACCGTGGTGCAATTATTGTCTGCCTTTGGAGTTTCACGCACTGTTGAACAAGTTGAAGCCGCTGCGTTAGCAGTTTCTGAGACATCTGATTCACAAGTCTGGGCGCATTTGCCACAGAGTCTGATGCGAAGCACCGACTACCTGACGCATCCCAACTTCACGAGCTATCACTCCGAGACAGAGATGCTTCGTTATTTGCGACGCCTTGCAGACAAAGACTTAGCGCTTGATCGAACCATGATTCCGTTGGGCTCTTGCACCATGAAGCTCAATGCCACTGCCGAGATGGTCCCAGTGACTTGGCCCGAGTTCTCACAGATTCACCCATTTGCTCCAGCAGCTCAGACCCAAGGGTATTTGCAACTCATTCGCGAACTTGAAGACAGCCTTGTTCGCATCACCGGTTATGACGCAGTCTCGCTGCAACCTAACGCCGGAAGTCAGGGAGAGTTCGCAGGACTGCTCGCTATTCGCGGCTATCACCGCTCACGCAACAACCCAGAACGTGACCTGTGCCTGATTCCCGCTTCGGCTCATGGCACAAATGCTGCAAGCGCAGTCATGGCAGGCATGCGTGTAGTCGTGGTTGCAACTGATGAAAATGGCAACGTCGACATTGAGGACTTGCGCTCTAAAGCGCAGCAGCACTCAGATGTACTCGCTGCGATCATGGTGACATACCCCTCTACGCACGGCGTATTTGAAGAGAGCATTGGTGAACTCTGCGAGATCATCCATGACCACGGTGGGCAGGTGTACGTAGATGGGGCAAATCTGAATGCACTCGTTGGTGTCGCTAAACCCGGCAAATTTGGAGCTGACGTCAGCCATCTCAACTTGCATAAAACCTTCTGCATTCCGCACGGCGGTGGCGGCCCTGGGGTAGGCCCTGTGGCCGTGGGTGCCCACTTGGCACCGTTCCTGCCTAATCATCAACAACGAGCTGATGCTGGCCCGGCGACCGGACCTGGTGCGGTGTCGGCAGCACCCTTTGGCTCTGCCAGCATTCTTCCAATCTCCTGGATGTACATCACCATGATGGGCGACCGTCTGCGCAAAGCCTCGGAGCTTGCCATTCTGTCTGCCAACTACATAGCTGCTCGCTTAGCCGAGCACTACCCAATCTTGTATACCGGCCGAGGAGGCCTAGTCGCCCACGAATGCATCATCGATCTTCGCCCTCTAGAGAAAGCCGTGGGGATTACCAACGAGGACGTTGCGAAGCGACTCATGGACTACGGGTTTCACGCACCAACCATGTCGTTCCCCGTGCCCGGAACGCTCATGGTCGAGCCAACCGAGTCAGAATGTTTGGCCGAACTCGATCGCTTCTGCGAAGCCATGATCTCGATTCGAGCCGAGATTGACTTAGTTGCTTCAGGGGAATGGACCCTTGATGACAACCCGCTTGTTTTTGCTCCGCATACTGCACAAGAAGTCGGAGCCGACCAGTGGGATCACGCCTACCCTCGCTCAGTTGCCGGCTGGCCAAGCGAACATCAAAAGCTGTCAAAGTATTGGCCTCCAGTCAGCAGAATCGACGGAGGGTTCGGCGACCGGAACCTGGTGTGTTCATGCCCACCCGTTGAGGCCTTCGCCGAGTAGACCGTGAGAACTAGCTATTCAGTTCTTTGACAAGAACGGAAGTTTCACTACCTCTGCAGAGACTTGACTTCCGCGAGAGTCAATCATGACCAAATCGCCGATCTGCACGCTTGGGTCTAGGAAGGCCAGTGCAATTCCGTACCCAAGTGTGGGAGAGAAGTTGCCTGAGCTGAGTTCGCCAATCACTATGCCATCGCGCATCACAGACTGCTCTGATCGTGGTGGGCGGCGGCCCTGTGTCTTGAGGCCATACATCAAGGGTGTAACACCGGTGAGTTGCTGACGCTCTAGAGCCTCTCGGCCCAAAAAGTCACCTTTTTCCCAACTCACAACCCAACCAAGTCGGGCATTGAGAGTAGTTATCCCGTGTCCTAGTTCGTGGCCGTGCAGCGGCAATCCAGCCTCTAGTCGCAAGGTGTCACGTGCACCAAGTCCCGCTGGTGACACCCCAGCGCTCATCACTAGGTTCCAAAAACTTGGAGCGACGCCGATAGGCACGGCGCACTCGAGGCCGTCTTCGCCCGTATAGCCCGTTCCCGCAACGACGCAGTCCTGACCCTCAAAGGTAAATGCCTGCACTCGAAACCTGCCAACAGAAGCAGCCTCGGGAAGGACTGTAGCTAGCTTCTGTCGGGCCTTCGGGCCTTGAATTGCTATGACAGCGCGCAAGGAAGTGGTTTCGGTAATCGACAAATCAGCACCTGTTGCAGCCGTGGCGAGCGCTGCGCGCACACCCTCGGTATTGGATGCATTCGGCATGACATCAAACACCTGCGGGGCTACCCACCAGACAATGATGTCATCCACCACAGATGCAGTTTCGGGGTCGAGCAAATGGGTGTATTGCGCACGCCCCGACTCAATCTTGCTCAGGTCATTGGTGAACGCACGCTGCAAACTCTCAAAAGCATCGGCACCTTGAACTCGAACGGTTCCAAGATGACTCACATCAAAAGCAACTGCGTCAGTGCGACACAAGCGATGCTCCTCGAGGGTGCCCGAAGGGTAAGAAAGCGGCATATCCCATCCACCAAAAGGCACCATTTTCGCTTCAAGCTCGCGGTGTACCGAATCTAACGGTGAAAGTTGCATCTAGTTTGAGCCTCAGAGCCCAGCGACTACAGAACCAACGGTAGCCTGCGCGGTGGTCCTTGATTCGGGAACCACCGAAGCAAGCAAGGGACGAAACTCTACGATTCTTGCATCGACTTCTTCTTTAACGCCCGCCAGAGGAAGCACGTTGAGCACCCCTTGGCCTTTTTGCAATACATCAATGAGTTCTTCGCCTGAGCGAACCAGAACCGAGGTGCGACCGCTAATTACTAGGTTTGCAGTGGTGATGTCTTCAATCAGGTGCTCTCGCATGTAGTCAAAGGCCTGTCGAACAGACTCAAGCTTGAGTCCAGCGTCAAGAAGGGTCTTGATGATCTTAAGTTCGAGTAAATCGCGGTAAGAATACAGACGACGCGATCCGCTGCCTCGCGCTTCAGCGAGCGAAGGCACCAAAAGGTCAGTCCGAGCCCAATAGTCCAATTGTCGATACGTAATTCCAACAATCTCGGCTGTCTTTCGCCCACTAAACCCCTGCTCTTGGGAGGGAACTTCTAGGGATTCACTTAAAATCTGGTCCATTGATCGTGCTCCACGTCGTTATGCCAGAGAGTTCTGACCCTAAGTTGCATCCGAGAAATTACTCTGAGGTAGTAAGTATGGGGTGGATGTGCTCATTTGCCTAGCCATAGCAGGGAAACCCCAAGGGAGTGCGGTCGCGATTACGCTCCAAAGTCCTCTGGCGAGACCTGGTCAATGAACTGCTTGAACTCTTCCACTACTGCTTCAGGAAGGTCTCCTGACTGTTCAACTTGGTCAGATTCCTCAACAAAGCCCGCAATTTCTAACACTTCCTCAGATGAAAATATGGGGCAACCGACTCTGACTGCCAGCGCCACGGCATCTGATGGGCGAGCAGAAATATGCTGCAGTCCAGCCGAAGAACTCACTTCGAGATCAGCGTAATAAGTGGTCTCACGCAGTTCTGTAATTACAACCCGCTCGAGTTGAGCGCTGAGTCCATCTAAGAGGTCACAGAACAGGTCATGTGTGAGCGGGCGAGGGGTTTCAACTCCCTCCATTGCGAAGGCAATTGCCGTAGCCTCTGGCCCGCCAATGAAGATTGAAAGCTGCCGCCGGCGGCCTTGCAGTTCGCGCAGCACAAGAACTGGGGTGTTGCTCGGAAGTTCAACTCGTACTGCGACCAACTCAAGCTCGATCACGTAGCCATCCTAGTGCCCCTACCACGGCCCTCGAACAGCGCCGCTTCAGCGCACTGCCCGACCCCGGTTTGCACTCAGTCCTGCTCGGTGCGAGTGATCTGAGACAGTTGTCGTTGCAGCATCGCCGCGTGCAACTCTGCCCCCATAGCAAGTAGTTCGTCACAGCGCTCTGCTGCTTGCTGACGAGATGCAGGGTTGCGCTGCTTCATCAGCGGAACCACGAGTTGCTCCACAAAACCAGCCTCACGTTCAGCAGACACCTTGTACATGCGCAAGTGCCGCGGCTCAACTCCTAGCTCGGCATATCTAGATGCGAAGTTGGCAATCTCAACAGCTGACTCGTCGTAGGTTGCCTGGCCGCCCATGAATGAAGAGACAACCAAGCCATATTGTTCTAACCCTGCAAGGAGTTCCTGACTGATGCCGCACTGCGCACACAGTTCTTCGGCCGACAGGAGGGTGTCACTCACTACGGGCCGCTTTTTGTGGACTGGGCCAGTGGCACCGGCAGCGGCGGAAGCGGAAGAAGCCTGACTTGATTTACGCGATCTGCCCTTGTTGATGCGGGGGTCTTCTTGTAGCGCCGCCACAACATCGGCGGGCGTAGCGTGAGCAGGACGAGTTGAATCAGTCACGGGCTCTCCATTGGTGGAAGTGATCTCAGGTGCAACATCTGCATCTCGTTGAGCAGTGCGGGCCTCTGGGAGTAGTGCCCGTGAACGCTGTGGTGCAGGCGAGCCTGCAGGTCGTGGTGGAGCGGAAGCAACGGCGGGGTGAGCAAGCGACATGCGAGAAACGCCCTCTGCCGGGGAGACATAACCATGTTCGTCATCTCCATCATCCTCCTCATCCTCATCTAGGTGAACAGCTGAAGGGTCGAGTAGATCAAGGTCGGTTGTGGTTGACCACAGCGTGGGCTGAGCACCCATCGGGTCATACTGATCGACACCATGTTCCAACATGCTCTTGATTACTTTGAGAGGCAAAAAATTGTCTCGCTGTTGATGTAAAATCCAGCGAAGTCGCTCAATGTCTGCTTCATAGAACTTTCGGTAGCCAGAACCGGTTCTCTCTGGCGCTATTAGTCCTTGGCTTTCTAAGAATCGGATCTTAGAAATAGTTACATCAGGAAAGTCTTGTTGCACCATGGCCAGCACTTCGCCAATAGACAAGTGCCCGGCGGTTGCAGTATCACTCATGCCGCGCCTCCAAGAATTCCAATAACAAACACAAACCTAAACTTGCCAACTTGAATCTGCGCGCCCTCACGCAGCATGGCCTGAGTCACCCGCTCCCCATCAAGATAGGTTCCATTGAGTGATCCTGTGTCAAACAATTGGAACTGCCCGTCAGCATCCCGGCGCACCTCGGCGTGATGCCGCGACACCGTAATGTCATCAAGAAACACGGTGCTTTTCGAGTCGCGTCCAATAGTAACGAGGTCCTCGGTGAGTGCAAAACGGGCACCCGAAGTGGAACCACGAGTAATGATGAGCTGCCCCACCTCTCCCGCTCCGGCAACATCAACCCCCATTATCGGGTAGCTACCGGTGGCGAGTTCTGACACCTCTGGAAGTTCCACACCGCAAGCCGAACAGAAGTTTGCTCCAGCCTGATTCAGGATGCTACACACCGGGCAGATAACTCCATCGGCGCCCATGGGTTCAGCTCTCGGTGATCTTGCGGTACGCAGCAGCATCAAGAAGCGCCTCTACTGCAGCAAGGTCTGTTGGCTCAATTGTTGCAATCCAGCCAGCCTCATAGGGATCAGAGTTAATCAACTCTGGCGAGAGCTCAAGGTCTGGATTGACCTCAACCACTGTGCCGCTAATTGGCGCATAAATCTCCGACACTGACTTTGTTGACTCGACCTCGCCCACAGAGTCTCCGGCCCCGACCGAATCACCAACCTCTGGCACTTGAACGAAGACAACGTCTCCAAGCGCATCCTGTGCAAAATCGGTAATACCGATTCGCACCTTTCCATCCTCAATCCGAATCCACTCGTGGTCGGATGAGTACCTGAGGTCTTCTGGCACGTTCATGGTTTCTAAGCTACCCGACCCAGACAGGTGTAGGAGTGTCCAACTGCCATGAAGCTAAAGATCAGTGTTGAATCAGGCCGTAGCATTTACTTGAGCATCTGCCGAATGCGGCGGGCGTACTCTTGGGACAACATGCGTGCATCATCTGAGCAATCACCCTCGGCCCAAATATGGGTGATGGGCTCCTCTGGGTCTGGCAGCACCAGAACCCATCCAGAATCGTGATGAACTTTGATGCCATCGATCAGGTCTACGTCGCGGCCCTGAGTCTGCTCCACCAGAGTCCGCATGACGGTGCCCTTTTGCTCCCATGGCGTAATTACCTGCTCGTGCAGTAAGTGTACCGATGGAGCGCGTGCAACAAGTTCAGACAGCTTCATCTCTCGGCCAGAAAGCAAATCCAATATCTTGAGCAGTCCCGCTGCAGCATCAAAGGCCGGAAGGAAGCCAGGAAGAATGACTCCGCCTTCAAGATTTGCAGCAAACCCAACAGCTGGATCCTCTGCTGCTGCCATAAGTGCCGCAGCAGAGGTTTTTGACCACAGCACCTTGTAACCCCGGGATTCGACAATCCGGGCTGCAGCCCTACTGACAGTGACTGGTAGCGCCACGGTGTCGCCCAGAAGGTTGTCGCAGACAAGATCTAAGAACACAAACAGCAGTTGATCAAAGGAAAGGACGGTGCCGTGATCATCTACCAGCAACAATTGCTCACCGCTTGGGTCTATCAGCGCTCCTAAGTCTGCCCCAGAGGCCTTTACCAACGATGCAACCTGGTTCGCATGCTCATCGCGATCAAATCCAAGGGTGCCCTTCGTTGAGGCAAACGGGTTAACAACCAATACTTCTGCACCAAGCTTTGCCAACACATTCGGCATGACAAAGCTAGTGGAGCCATAGGAGTAATCAATCACAACCTTGAATCGTCTTGCCGCAACGCGTTTGACGTCAATGGTGTTTTCTAGCGCTAGCGCATACTGCTCAAGGGCCCGGGGAACTAGGTCAATGTCGCCAATATCCGCTGCCCGCACCCGTCGGAAATCTTCACGGGTAAACAGACGTTCAATCTTGCGCTGCTGCTCTTCAAGAATGTCTGAGCCGCTGCTATCAAAGAATCTGATAATCACCGAATCGGGATCATCTGAGCTCAGTCGCAGCGTAATTGCCGCCGACACAAGCGTTGACCGGCAATGGAACCGAGTAAGTGGAACGCTAGCTGTCTCTAAATCTAATACGTTGACACCGCCCGCATTAAGACCAGCGATCATTGCCCGTTTGAGCATGCGTGCTGCCCTGCTTGAGCCTCGAGATACCACCACGGTGGCACCTTTTTTTAGCGATGTTGCAAAGGCGAGCGCAACCTTGGCCGCAAGTTCTGGGGTCATGTCTACGTTGGCAAGGCCAGTCACCCCCCCGTTACCAAACAAGCTTCTTGCGCCGCGAGACTCCCAAATCACCGAGGAGTTGACCACAGCCCCAGCCTCGATTGTCTTAAATGGGTAGACCTTGACCTCTGAGGACAGCACAGCGTTTTCGCCAACAAACACTTCGTTGCCGAGCACCACACCTTCTTCGCAACGCACGCCACGCCGCAGGTCCGAGGCGCGCCCTACCAAGGTGCCGCGAATCATCACGCTCTCTCCAACGTAGGAGTTCTCATGGATCACGCTTCGTTCGATATGGCCGTCTCTGCGCATGCGGACGCCATCGCCAAGAACGGAGTACTCGCCGAGGTGCGCACCGGATTCAATAAAACAGTTGTCCCCAATCACTGCAGGGCCGGTAATCACCACGCCATGGTTGATCTCAACCCCTTCACCAATAAACACTCCCGTAGAAACCTCAAACCCTGGGATCCGAACCGAGACCTTGTCGTCGAGAATGTCTTTATGCGCTCGCAAGTAAGCGCTGAGCGTTCCAACGTCCTCCCAGTAGCCCTCTGCAACCGAGCCGTACACTGCTTTGCCGGCCTCGAGTAAGGCGGGAAACACATCTGAAGAGAAATCTACTGGTATCTCGGCAGCGATCCAGTCAAATATTTCTGGTTCAAGCACATAGATGCCCGAATTAATAGTGTCTGAAAATACCTGTCCCCATGTGGGCTTCTCTAAGAATCGCTCGATTGAACCGTCCTCGTTCGAAATGACGATTCCGTATTCGAGCGGGTCCTCAACTCGGACTAGGGCAATAGTTGCTAGTGCCTGGCGATCGATGTGTGACTGCACGAGTCCAGACAAATCAATATCGGTCAATACATCTCCAGAAATCACCAGAAAGGTTTCGGAGAGTTCTGCCATGGCATTTCGAACGGATCCCGCCGTGCCGAGCGGGTGTTCTTCGGAGGCGTAGCTGATTTTCACTCCAAATTCAGAGCCGTCGCCGAAATGGTTACGGATTGCATTCGGCATGAACGCAACCGTCACCACAATCTCTTCGATCCCATGAGCCTTGAGCAGGTCAATGATGTGTTCCATCATGGGCCGGTTCACCAAAGGAAGCATTGGTTTAGGAGTATTTGAGGTCAGAGGTCGAAGGCGTGTGCCCTCGCCTCCCGCCATAATGACAGCTTTCACAAGTGGTTCATCCTTCGTAAAAGAAGCGACTGTTGCAATATCTACTTTGCCAGCCCCGACTCTTAGTCGGCCGGCAAGTCTGGGCTGCGACGAATGGCTCGACCTTCGCGAAGTGCCACGATGCCCTTAGGGAAGTAGCCGAAGAACGCAATCATACTGCACACCAAACCGGGTATGGCTGCGAACCAGGCAATAACCAACAGCACTGTCTGTGCTGCGGTGCCAGCCAAGCTGCCGTCAGCTGACGCTAAGAACGCTGGAAAGGCAGTCATCATCGCAAAGGTCCCGCATTTACCAACCCAGGTGACATCCATGCGTTTTGCACCAAGCAAAACGGTGCCAGCCACAAACACAGAAAGCACAACCTCACGGATCACCACTATCCAAGCAAAGATCTGGAAGTAGGCAATGTCTAGGTGTAACAACATGATGCCAATGATTCCAACGATCATCAGCAGTCGGTCTACTGCCGGGTCGAACATCTTTCCAAAATTTGAGACCTGACCAAAGCGCCTTGCGACGAAACCATCAACCCAGTCTGTGGCACCTAATGCCGCAAGTAGAACTGCAGCGGCCAGATAATTCGCTCGCCCATAGAGCAACCATATAAAGACCGGGATGCAAAGCAGTCGTACCAGAGTGATTAGGTTCGGAGCAGTCAATAGACGATCTTCACCCTCTGGGATTTCTTCCCCAGCAAGCCCTCGCGATTTTGTCGCCCGATCTGTCATTGGGTTCATTGTATTGCTTAAGAGACCACATTTAGGGAGCCTTGATGTAGAGAGCCGTGCCTAACCGGCCGTGACCTTGCCGCTCAGAATCCTTGCCTCAACGGCACAAGCTCGTACTGTTAATCGGATGAGCACAGAATCGTCACGACTTGAGGACTCAGTATTTACCAAGATCATTCGGGGGGATATCCCCGGGCGCTTTGTGTGGAAGGGGCCCGAGGTAGTGGCCTTCCTCACGATTGAACCGTTGCGGCCGGGCCACACCTTGGTAGTTCCTCGGAAACAGATTGATCAGTGGACCGACCTTGACGAGAGCCTTTGGCATGAGCTCGCTCGGGTCCAGTTTGCTGTAGGTACCGCACTCAAGGCTTCATTTTCTTGTAGCCGAATCGGCTCAATCATTGCGGGGCTTGAAGTGCCGCACTGCCATGTTCACTTGGTGCCCATTGACCGCGAGTCGGATCTGAGCTTTGCCAATGCCAACTCGGCGCCCAACCCGGCAGACCTAGACGAGGCGGCAATTCGGATTCGTTCTACACTGCGCGAACTCGGGCATACCGAGGTCTCAGACTAACCAGATTGCGCTCACCAGATAACGGCTAGGCATGGGCTGTTGACGTGGGTTTGATCAGTTGCTCCCCCTGATTCCGAGCGTTATTTACCTCAGTTGAAACTGCAAAGAACTCAAGCATGTCTTCTTCAGCAGGAACCAACAGTTCTTGCAGGGCCTCAACCTGGTGTTCTTGGGGCGACAACCACTGCTCGAAGTTCTGTGGTTGCAATATGACGGGCATTCGATCATGGAGTTCTGCCACCTTGCGGTTTGCTTGAGTCGTGATGATCGTGCAGGTCCGAAGCACCGAGTCATGCGAGTCTTTGTGTGCGCCGCCTCGCCACTCTTCCCAGAGCCCCGCAAACCCCAGAGGGCCTCCCGAGGATGCGTGAATGAAGTACGGCTGCTTTGTCTTCAAACCAGAAATTTTTTGCCACTCGTAAAATCCATCCACTGCAATGATGCAGCGGCGTTTTGTGAATGCCGCTTTAAACGAGGGCTTTGTTGCAACGGTTTCGCTTCGAGCATTGATCATGCGAACCCCGACAGACTCATCTTTTGCCCAAGAAGGCACTAGCCCCCATCGACAATCGGTCAGAACCCGCGACTCACCTCGCTCGATCACCACGCGGATGGTTGCGGTCGGGGCAATGTTGTATCTCGGAGCTAGTTGAAGAAGGCGCTCTTCGACAAAGTCAACCTCAAAGAACTTGGCAAGACTGAGCGAGGAAGACGAGGAAACAAATCGGCCACACATAGCTAAATTCTAGAGTGCCCAACAGCTCTCTCGGTTCTAACCCAAATAGAGCATGCAGCGCCGGTAACATCGCTTGGGCCATGACTGCACCGCTTCAAACTTCTGCGCAAGGTTCTGCGCAACCTAATCACCCCGAGCCTCAACCGCTTGTTTCAATTGTTACCCCCACCTACAACGAGGCAGAGAATCTGCCGATTCTGATTGAGCGGTTACACGAGGCTCTAGGTGTGCTCCCTCATGAGATCATCATCGCTGATGACAACAGCCCGGATGGAACTTGGCAGGTTGGCGAGGCCCTTGCTGCAGAGGACCCCACTCTTCGAGTCATGCGCCGGTTTCATGACCCCGGGCTTTCTGCCTCTGTGCTCGACGGTTTGTCTACTGCACGCGGTGAGGTACTAGTCGTCATTGATGCCGACCTTCAGCACGACACGGCGGTGTTGCCAGAGATGCTGAGCCACGTTTTATCTAAGCGCGTCGATGTGTGCGTGGGTTCACGTGCAACAGCCGGCGGCGGCTATGGGGATTGGTCACTGAGTAGACGTTTTGTGAGTTGGGTTGCCACGCTCATTGCAAAGGCCTTATTGCGGGTGTCGGTGAGCGACCCGATGAGCGGATACTTCGTTGTTTCCCGTGAGGCCTACGAGCAGACAGCACCCTCGATTAACCCGCGTGGTTTCAAAATTCTGCTCGAGTTCATCGGCCGAAACCGTCAGCTGAAAGTCGACGAGGTCGGCTACGAGTTCAGCAATCGAATCCACGGCGAAACCAAGCTCAATCGCTCTGTCATTCGTTCGTATCTTTTGGGTGTTGCAGAACTTCGAGTAGGTCGGCAAATCAATCCGACGTTCTTGCTGTACGCACTTGTTGGTCTAGTGGGATTGGCTGTTAATTCAGTTCTTTTCACCTTGGCCGAGGCAGCTGGATTCCCGCAGATCTCAACGGGGCTCAACGCTGCGATCGACCCAATTGCAACCTCATTCCTGTTCAGCGTTCAGGTCACCATTCTGTTGCTGTTTGTCATGAACAACGAGTTCACTTTCTGGGAACAGCGCTACCGAGGTTGGGCAATGATTCCAGCATTTGCGGTGTACGAAGTTATGTCGCTAGTGGGCACAGGTGTGCATGTGGCAGTCTTCACCTCGCTTCAGAACATCGGCTTTTTATTGAACCTTCTGGGGACCGGGGCATCACGGGTAATACAGAACTTGATTGGTGCCTCACTCGCACTTATTTTGAATTGGTTTCTGAACACCACATACCTCTGGCGACGCCGGCAGCGCTAGCAGCCCTGAAGTGGCCTGACAGTTGCCAGATAGGCAATTACCTATTGAGACAGCCTTCCCGAGCCCTCATCGTACTTTTCATGAATTCGCACATAGGGCTCTGGCCAAAATTGCTGACGGTGCTCTTGCTGTTTGGCGGATCTGTTACTGGATGTACTCCGGCGAGCCCAGCAGTCACGACCACAACAACTATTCCCGTATCAGTCGATTGCAGACTGCCTGGCGCTGGTTCCATCCTGCGCGGGTGCGACCTGAGTGGAAAAGACTTCAGCAACGTTGATCTGACTGGCGCCGACCTCTCGGGTGCAGACCTAACGAGCACCTACCTGTACATGGCCGACCTAACCAACGCCACGCTGTCCGGGTCAAATCTCAGTAATGCCAACTTGCAAAGCGCCGTGTTGACGGGCGCGCAACTTGTGACTGCCAACCTCAGCAGTTCCTACTTCTATATGGCCGATCTGACTGGAGCGAATCTGGCAGGCAGCAACCTCAGCAACGCCAACCTGCAGCGGGCGCTGCTGAGCGGAGCGGTCCTAACAGGTTCCAACATGACTGGGGTCTATGCCTACGAGTCCGACCTAAGTGCTGCCGACTTGCGTAACACAAATTTGACGAATGCCAACATGCAGAACGTCAATTTGTCTTTGGCCAACCTGACCGGCGCCAACCTGTACGGCAGCTACTTCTTTGGAGCCACTTGGCTCAGCACGACCTGTCCGAACGGGATTTTACAGTCAACTCGGTGCTAACCCGCCGACCAGGCACCTAGCCATAGCCATAAAAAGCCGGAACCCCTGCCGTAGCAGGGGTTCCGTTCCGTCGGGCTGGGGAGATTCGAACTCCCGACCTCCTGACCCCCAGTCAGGCGCGCTAACCAAGCTGCGCCACAGCCCGTGGAGTCGCTCACCCTAGCCGAGCAGAGCGGCGAATCTGGAATCACACGGAGTTGTGCAAAGCAATCTCAAAGTGCGTACGATCAGGTGATGTCACGGGGGTCGACACATACTTGTCCACTTTGCTGCGCGCTCGCAGCAAATGAGGTCTGGCGCGAGGGTACCTGGCGACTCGTTCGTTGTACCGACTGTTCGCTGGTGTACTTAGCAAACCCACCAAGCCCTCAGGAGTTAGCCTTGCTGTACTCCTTCAAATCTGGTTTCCATACCGAACTCGCCAATCAGGCAGAAGCGATTGCAGCAGCCGATGACGCGGCAAGTCAGCATCTGAACATGATGGGACTGACCAAATCTGCTGGAACTCTACTTGACGTAGGTTGCTCCACCGGAAGGTTCATCGCTGCAGCGAACCAAGCTGGGTTTTTGGCCCAAGGGGTCGAGTTCAACGTAGATACTGCCGAGCTCGCAAGGGCTCAAGGGCTGGATGTCACTACAGGAACTCTGAGCGACCTGAAAGCACCCAAACATTTCTTTGACGCCATCACGATGTGGGACATCGTCGAGCATGTGCCCGATCCACTCACGCTACTGAATACTGCTAGAGAGCTACTTGCTGAGGATGGTTGGCTGTGGCTCACCACACCGAACATTGATGGCTTGTTCCCTCAGGCCTCACTTCGTGTGGCTCACAGCATCGGCAAGTGGCCACACCCCGAACCCCCATATCACCTCACGCAGTTTTCGCAGCAGACGATTACTGCTGCGCTACACAGGGCAGGGTTTGACCAGGTGGTGGTTAAGCAGCAGTCCATTCCGCTTAGCTACAGCTTCGGGTCTGCACTGAAGGTACTCACCGATCCGCGCCGATTGGCGTACGCCGCAGCGTTTGCTCCTCTTGCAGTACTCGGCCCATTAATTGGTCGGGGCGACACCCTTCTAGTAGCCGCTAGACCAACAGTGCATGCAGAATCAATTAACCTTCGCGAGCAGCATTCTGAAGCTTCGCCTAGCGAAACAACAGCCACTCGATCCCTTGAAAAGCTCGATATCCCAAGTAGATCACTACAGCGATAAGTAGGAGCCAAAAGTGCCATGGCACTTTCGGGTCTTTCTCTTCTTCTCTCGGTAGCGAATCTGACTGAATCAGCTTCGGTGCATCCTCTGGGTTCGCCACATGATGCCCCTGTGGGCAATCCCCGTCGGCATTCAGCGTGGATGGAGTATAGAAACGATCGCAAGGCTCACAAAATGGCATGAGTTACCAGACCTCAGACTGGAGGAACGCCGTGGCGGCGTGATGAAAACTCTCGACTTTTGCCGGCAGCGCGAGCTAGGCGGCGATGCACTTCGGATCGAAGGTCCTGCCAGTTGACGATTCCGTCGATCACTAGTTCAGAGGCCAATCTCAGTAGATCAACATCTTCTTCATAAAGACGTCGTTGTTCTTGCACAAAGGCTTCTCGCTCGACGGGGTCTAGAATCGCAGCAATTTTGTTAGCAAAGACTGCGTTCACAGCAGCTTCTGGGCCCATAACGGCAATCTTCGCAGTCGGTAGCGCCAAGGTTGCCTCAGGCTCAAATGCTGGTCCGCTCATTGCATACAGCCCCGCCCCATATGCCTTGCGAACAATGACTGAGATTTTTGGCACTGTTGCCTCTGATACTGCAGTGATCATCTTTGCACCGTGGCGAATAATCCCTTCGCGCTCAACCTGAGTGCCGATCATAAACCCGGGCACGTCAGCCAAAAAGATCAATGGAACGTTAAATGCATCGCAAAGCCAAATAAAGCGTGCGGCTTTATCGGCCGAGTCAACAAAGATCACCCCGCCTTTGTGCATTGGATTATTTGCAACTATGCCAACCGGTCCACCCTCGAGTAGGCCGAATCCAATCAGCATCTCTGGTGCGAACAGCGGCTTGATCTCGAAGAACGACTCGGCGTCGAGCAGGCCCTCGAGCACATCATGCATGTCGTATCCCATTGACTCCTCAGCAGGCACAATCTGAGATGTTAACTCCCGGCTAGGCGCGGTTGCCTTATATGCCGGGGGGTTCTCGGTCCATCGGGTTGGAAGATAGGTCAGATAGGCACGAGCCTGCTCAATTGCATCCTCGTCATCTTCAGCAAGGTTATCTCCGCAACCAGAAACGGTGGCGTGCATACGAGCACCGCCAGTCTCCTCAAGGGTTGCAATCTCACCAATCACCATCTCCGCCATTCGAGGCGAGCCAAGATACATCGAAGCATTCCCCTCAACCATGATGACGATGTCGGTAAACGCGGGAATGTAGGCGCCTCCAGCTGCAGAAGGGCCAAACAAACAACAGACCTGGGGCACCTTGCCAGACAGTCTGACCTGGTTATAAAAGATTCGCCCCGCACCGCGTCGACCGGGGAACAACTCAACCTGATCTGTAATCCGCGCACCTGCAGAGTCGACTAACCAGACAACTGGGAGCTCATCACGTAGGGCCGTTTCTGTGAGGCGCACAATCTTTTCAACCGTGCGAGCCCCCCAAGACCCCGCCTTGACGGTTGGATCATTTGCCATGACACACACTGGCCGTCCATCGACTAGCCCTACACCGGTGACTACTCCATCGGCCGGCAGGTTTGGATCCATTCCAGGTGCGTACGCGCTATTTGCTAGCAACTGATCTTCAATAAAGCTACCTTCATCGCACAGCATCGCTATTCGATCGCGCACAAAGAGCTTGTTCTGCTTTGCTAGTTTCTCTCCGCCCGACGCAAGGTTTCCGTTAAGCGCTCGGGTGGTGGCTTGTTCAATCCGATGAACTTGATTCTCAGTCATTCACGAACCCACCTTTTGCAACGCTGCAAACTGAGCAGCGTCACTTTGCTTGACTAGGAATCAATCGAGATGAGGTCAACCGTAAAGACCAGAGTTTCATTTGCGGCAATCCCAGAACCCTGTGGCGGGTTAGCCCCATAGGCCTGATCGGCCGGGATAATCAGCGTGCGCCGGCCGCCCTCTTTCATTCCAACAAGTCCGGTTCCCCAGCCTGCGATGACTTGATCTAAGCCAAAGCTAATTGGCTCGCCTCGGGCCCAAGAAGCATCAAAGACCGTTCCGGTGCTAGCTGAAGCACCGACATAGTGGACGGTAACGGTGTCGCCAGGTTTGACCACCGCTCCAGTACCAACCACGTCATCGACAATGACGAGGTCTGTCACCGGGTCGGTGGCTTTTAGAGTTGGTTCGCCACGGTCTTCTGCAGCAGCCAAAAACTCACTGTTGGCCACTACCGAGCTTGAGACGGTTGTTGAAGAGTCTGCCGAGTCTGAAGAGTTGGAATCGCTAGAACATGCTCCAAGAACTGCAAGAACACAACACAGCGAGACTGCTCCACAGACTGATTGAACGGACCGAACTGAACTTTTCATCACACACTCCAATGAAGTTAAAGGCTTAACGCCAGGACACATCAACAAGGTCAACGGTAAAAATTAAGGTTTCATTTGGAGCAATTCCCGCTCCAGGAGGCGGGTTAGGACCATAAGCCATCGCTCCGGGAATTACTAGCGTTCGGCGGCCGCCTACCTTCATGCCGAGTAAGCCTTCGCTCCAACCCTGAATAACGCCGTCTAAAGGAAAGCTGATAGGAGCGCCGCGGTCCCAAGAAGCATCAAACTGGCTTCCGGAAGATGCAGAGACGCCAACGTAATGTGCAGTAACCGTTGCACCAGTTGTGACTTCATCACCCTCGCCTACAACCTCGTCGGTAATGACGAGTTCAGTCACTGCATCTGTTTTCTGCAACTGCGGTTTGCCTCGGGCTTCGATCTGTTCTTGTACTTGACTCACGTAATACTCCTTGGCGAAAGCTCGCCCTAACTGCTGAGAGGCCCAGCTAAAGATTGACAACGGTTGCCTATGGTAGAACCCTCAGTCGCCTCGGCGGCGAACCCGTAGCTTGATTGGTGTTGCCTGAAGGTTGAATTCATCTTTGATCTGCCGCTCGATATAGCGCAGATAGCTTGCAGGAACCGTCTTATTAGTAAAAAGCGTAAAGGTTGGCGGATCGGTTGCACCCTGTGTGGCATAAAGAATCCGACCGCCATGGGGGGCTGGCTGTGCTTGTTGAGCACGCCGAATTAAGTCGTTGACTTTCCGGGTTGGGATGCGAGTCTCGTATTGCGAAATAGCCTCGCCAAGTGCTGGAAGCAGTCGGTGCACACCGCGGCCATTAAGCGCCGAGACCCTCAGCACGGCTGCATCTCCCAAGAAATGCATCTTCTGTCCCATCTGGTACAGCACATCTTGCCGAGCGGCCTCATCAAGGAGTTCCCACTTATTGAGCACAACAATGATAGGGCAGCCCGCACCGTCAACGCGCTCAGCTAGGCGCTGGTCTTGATGCGTAATTCCCTCGGTTGCATCGATCACCAACAACGCCACATTCGCGTTATCAACTGATTTAAGCGCTCGAACCATGGAGAAGTATTCGGTGCCTTCATCGATGCGGGATTTACGGCGCATACCAGCAGTATCTATAAATCGCAATGGCCCGACTTCGGTCTCGACCACGGTGTCGACACTGTCTCTAGTTGTGCCAGGCATATCGTGCACAACCGCGCGATCCTCGCCGATGAGTCGGTTGAATAACGTTGACTTACCAACGTTGGGCCGACCCACTAAGGCTATCGACGTAATGCCATCGTCGTTCTCTGCTGCAATCTCTTCTTCAGTGGGAGCAGGCTCAGGAAGAAACGAGATGATCTGATCCAACATGTCGCCCGTTCCGCGGCCGTGCAATGCAGAAATTGCAAGCGGGTCGCCAAGGCCAAGTGAGAGCAACTCCCAGACCTGAGCCTCGTGACGCTGATCATCTACCTTGTTTGCGATCAGTAATACCGGCGTTTCAACCTGACGCAACAGGGTTCCCACGCTCGAATCTTCATCAGTCACACCGATTGCTGCATCTACGACAAAGAGAATGACATCGGCATCTTTGATTGCCTGCTCGGACTGCAGGCTGACCTTCTTATCAAGAGCGCTACCCCCAACCATCCAACCGCCGGTATCGACTAGGCGAAACTCGCAGCCAAGCCACTCGGCTTCTACCTCTTTACGGTCTCGAGTCACCCCAGACTTCTCTTCAACGATCGCAATCCTTCGTCCAAGAATTCGGTTCATCAACGTGGACTTACCCACGTTTGGTCGCCCAACAATGGCAACGAGTGGTAGTGGGTTGGTGCTCGTCATCGGGCATCCGTTTCTGAGCTAGTGAGTCGAGAGTTGGTAGACCGCGCGAGCGCTTCTCGAAGCGCGACACCGTCAGTGGGAATAATTTCAACAGGGCGCGGCAGGTCTGCAGGAGTAAGGCCGTCAAGGAAGCGCCCCTGAGATAAACACACATCAGGTAACAAGTACCGATGCCCGGCTGGCTCGGCGGCAAGCACCCGTTGCAGATCTTGACCAACCATTAGACCCGTAACGCCAATATTGCCGCCAAAGAACTGATTTTCTACTGTAATGATGCGCACATCTGGCCGGGGCAGTTCGCTCAGCAGCGGAGTCAAAACCTGTGCACCGTATGCGCCAGTAAGAATTCCGACTGGTGCAGTTCGTCTGGGGAGCACCTGCAACAGGCCTGAAGTCCCCGGGGACTGTTGGGCAGTTCTAGGAGCTCGATAACCCACTGCTGGCGCACCATCCACCGAAGCAAAAAAGCCAGGCTGCACCCCAATGCCCTCGGAGGTTTGCCCCGCAAACTCCATCTGGAACGCTCTCGCCATACCAATGCCATCCTCGTGCATGGAGAAGTCGCCATAGGTATCTGCATCTGGGAACGGCCGCTGAGCCAGCAAATAGTACTCATCAGCAGCAAAGACCATGCGCCTGCCAATAGCGGCTAGGAACACCTCTTGCCAAGCCTCGACGGTGTCAACAACAAAGCGAGCCTCATCTTGGGTATGAGCTCGCATACGCTTCTCGTTGCTATAGGCACTCACTCCGAGCGGCACAACAGCAATATCGGCCAACTCTGGGTACTCATCAAGCACCCCGCACAGGGTGTCAACTAGTGCCATCCCATCGTTAATGCCTGGACAAACAACCACCTGCCCATGTACTTGAATCTGGTGGTCCAACAAGGCTCGCAGCCAGCGAAGGCTCATTGCACCTCGCCGGTTACGTAACATCTCGGTTCGAAGCTCTGGATCAGTCGCGTGGATGCTCACATAAAGCGGAGAGAGCCCTTCGGTCACTACCCGCTCAAGATCGGCCTCGGTGAAACGCGTCAGAGTTGTGAAATTGCCGTAGAGAAAAGAGAGTCGATAGTCATCGTCTTTGAGGTACAGACTTCTGCGCATTCCTGGGGGTAACTGATAAATGAAACAAAACTCGCAGTGGTTATCGCAAGTGCGAACCTCATCGAACACCGGCGAGTCAATCTCTATCCCAAGCGGAGTACCGGGGTCTTTGATGACGTCAAAGGTTAGTTCGAGTCCATCCCTTAACAGGTCGAGCGATACCTCGGTCTCATCAGTCAACACCCGGTATTCGATAATGTCTCGGATCGGCCGTCCATCCACCGCAATGACCTGATCGCCGGGCAGAACCCCCAGTAGATCTGCAGGAGAGCCCGGGGTCACGGCAACCACAGTGGCTACGGACAGAGCAGCGGCTCCAGAGGTCAATTCGAGGTCTGAGGGGGATTGCATGACCTTGTAATCCTACTAGACAGAGCCCTGATGGACCTTTGGGGCATTTTCATGCAAAACTCTTTCAAACCGCAAAGGGGCGCATTGAGATGAAAAAAACCGTAACGGCTACTTGTGCGCTGTTCGCCGGATTAGTAATACTGACCAGTGCTTGCGTAGCAGCACCACCTACGCCGGCCATCGGCCTGAACCCCAATTCGGCTCCTCGGGCCGGCGATGCCGCCTATGCCCAGCACGGCCCCTTCGAGGTTGGTGTGGCCACCCTTTCGATGTCTGATCGCAAGGTCGAAGTTTGGTACCCCGTTAATCCAGCAGAGATCGGCACAGCACCGCGTGATGAGTACTTCATTCGAGATTATGTCAGCACGGCATTCGATCAGTTATTGCCTCCAGAGGTAAACCCACCATTTGTTACTGACGCGACTCGTGGCGTCCCTGCTAGTACTGCTGGTCCCTTTCCGCTTGTGTTGTTCTCTCATGGGTTTGCTAGCTATCGCACCCAATCAACCTCTTTGACTACACACCTTGCCAGCTGGGGTTTTGTAGTTATCTCGCCGGACTACCTTGAGCGTGGTTTGCGAAGCGTTCTAGGAGAACCTCCTGCTTCGCCACGCGCCGACACTGCCGTAGCAGACGAGGCAATCACACTACTGCGTTCAGAAAATCTGATTCCGAACGGCCTGCTTGAAGGCCGCGTGGACTCCAGTTCGGTGTATCCGATCGGACATTCAGCAGGCGGCGGAACCTCGCTTCGCTTACTCGAGCGGCCTGATGTCCATGCCGTTATTCCCATGGCCTCGGGGTACAGCCTCTTATCGCAACTCAACGGCAGCCTGCGACTACCACAAGAAAAGTCTATTGCCTGGATTGGTGGAGTACAGGATGGCATAGCAGCCATTTCTGATATCCGCCGAGGGTTCGACTACACCCCAGGCGAGCGCAAGTTGATCGAGATATCTGGCGCCGGACACAACAATGCGTTTACTGATATTTGCGAGATTGGCGAGGGCGGGGTGGCTGCACTTGCCCTGAGCACTGGCCTACCCATTCCTAGTTCGCTGCTGGCACTTGGCGACAACGGCTGCAGGGTTCCGCCGTTTCGTGATTCGCCAGATGTTTGGCCAGAGGTTCGTCACTTTGTTACTGCAGAACTCCGCTATCGGTCTGGGCTCGACGACCAGCCCGTTGGCCTTGGAGACCAGGTGCTCGCAAACTTTGACGATATTGCGCGCTACCGTCACAACCCATGAGTCAGGTTGATAAGGTTCTGCTCGCTGCGCCTCGTGGGTTTTGTGCCGGGGTAGAAATGGCAATCAAAGCCCTAGCGTGGATGGTGGCCTCTTTTGACGGGCCGGTCTACTGCTACCACGAAATTGTTCATAACCAGCGAGTGGTTCGGCAGTTTGAAGAGCTTGGTGTGGTCTTTGTAGACAGCATCGAAGAGGTCCCCAAGGGTCGACCAATCATGTTGTCTGCACACGGCTCAGCCCCAGAGGTAGTTGCAGCGGCACGCGAACGTGGCGGGTTTGTTGTTGATGCAGTATGCCCACTAGTAACGAAAGTGCATCACGAGGTCAAAGTGCGCGCAGGGAAGGGCTATTCGATTGTTTATATTGGCCATGAAGGCCACGAAGAGGCAGTAGGAACGATGGCCGTAGCGCCTGAATCTGTCCATAGAGTTGAGTCTCTCGCAGAGGTTGCAGCTCTGCCTTCATTTGAAACCCCCGTGGCGCTACTCGCTCAGACGACGCTGTCTCATCTTGACTGGGCCGAGGTTGCCGATGCCACCCGAGAGCGGTTCCCGGATATGTGGATGCCGGGGCATTCAGACTTATGCTTTGCCACCACAAATCGGCAGTCTGCGTTAATGCGTATTGCAGGCGAGTGTGACGTCATCTTGGTAATTGGATCTGCAAACTCTTCAAACACAGTCGCTCTTGAGAAGTTGGCTCGCTCAGCCGGGTGTAATTCAGTTTACCGGATCAACTCACCAGAGGAGCTTCCCGAGGGCCTCAGTGGTGTCGTGGGTCTTACAGCGGGAGCCTCTGCGCCTGAAGAACTTGTAGAGGCTGTGATCAGCAAACTCAAACCGCGCAACGGAGTCGAAGAGGTTCGAATTACCGAAGAGGAAGAATACTTTCCACCACCTCGCAACCTGCGAGATTTGCTGAGCGCGATTGACCAAATTGGAGCACTTGGTCTTGGTGGCAACCCCTCATCGCTAGGCAACTCAGGCGACAGAGAGCGCTCAGCAAGTTCGGTACTGAGCAGGATGCCCTAAGTACGGTTTCTGCAACCCCAGTTCAGGATCGGCTCTCTACAAGCTTTGCCAACAGTTCCACAACCTCGTCGATATCAATAGTCGATGTGTCAATGCTGACAGCACCGTCAGCCTCTACGAGCGGGCTGTCGGCCCTACTACGATCTGCTGCATCGCGGCGAGCAATATCTGCAGCAACTTGATGGTATTCAAGGTCGGTCATTTCTTTGGCCCTGCGTTGAGCACGGACCTCTGGGGATGCAGTCAGAAACACCTTGAGTACTGCATCGGGAAACACCACTGAGCCAATATCTCGGCCTTCGATTACCCCACCGCCATGCTCCTGAGCCCAGATCCTTTGACGTGCGCGAAGGTGTTCACGTACTACTGGATTAGAAGCAACCATACTGACTGCTCGTGACACCTCGGGGCCACGAATCTCTAACGTGGCGTCAACGCCGTCAACGGTAACGACTTTGGTATCAACCGACATCTCTACTGACAAAGCAAGCCGCCCAACGGGCTCTGGGTCGGCAGGGTCAATCTGCCTGCGGATCGCTGCGAACGCAATACAGCGATACATCGCCCCAGTATCTAGATAGGTGAGTCCTAAACGTTCAGCGAGGCGGCGGCCAACGGTTGACTTTCCTGAACCTGCTGGGCCGTCAATTGCAATTACTCGCACTGTAGTGATCCTCCGATTTTGACTGATTCTGCTTGCATCATGAGTGACTTCATCCTCGAAGAGCCTCAAGGTCATTCCAAAAACCGGGATACGTCTTTGCTACACATCCGGAGTCTGCTATCTGAATTCCCGGCACCCGCAAGCCAATCAATGCAAAGCTCATAGCCATTCGATGATCGTGGTAGGTCTGCACAACACCTGGCTGCGGAACTGCTGGGTAAATCAAAAAGCCATCTGGTTCTTCTACTGCAGAAATCCCTAGCCGTTGTAGTTCAGTCACTACTGCAGCAATTCGATCAGTCTCTTTGGCTCGAATAAACCCAATGCCGGTTACTCGAGTTGGTGAGTCTGCAAAAGCCGCAACTGCGGCCAAGGTTTGCGCCGTATCAGAAAGTCCACCCATGTCAGCTTCAATGCCATGCAGGGTTCCGGTTCCTACTACTTGGGTGGAAGTAGCAGTTCTATGGACCTGTGCTCCCATGCGCTCCAGTAGTCCAACAAACGCTAGGTCTCCCTGCAAGGAACTTGTACCAAGGCCATCTACGCGAACCGAACCCCCGAGTAGCGCCGCTGCTGCAAAGAAGTATGAGGCTGCGGACGCATCCGGCTCAACTGAGAAATTTTGCACTGCGCGGTAGCCCGTAGGATCAACAGTCAATGACTGATGCTCGTCACGCGACGTGCGCGCACCGAAGGCTTCCATCACGTTCAGAGTCATCTCTACGTAGGGCTGCGAGACCAAATTAGTCATCATCACCACATGCAATCCTGCCGCCATCTCTGGAGCAGCGAGCAAAAGACCAGACAAGAATTGACTACTGACATCTCCACGTAACTGCACAGAGCCGCCAGCTAAGCCCCGAGCATCAATTTGCACGGGCAAGTGGCCGGGTTGGCCAAGCGGAACAAGCGAGCATCCCAAGGTTGTCAGTGCCTCGAACATCTCTGCCATGGGACGCAGGCGCAATGGTTCGGAGCCATCTAGAACAACTGTGGAATTTCCTAACGCCGCAACTGCTGCCACAAAGCGCGCTGTAGTGCCAGAGAGTCCAGCATCAAGAACTGCTCCCTGCACATCTGGAATCCCGCGAACACCCTCGACGGTGATGCGCTGCGCCGATGGCTCAGTACTAATGCGCACTCCGAGTGCACTCAGGCACCGAAGCATGGCTGCTGTGTCGTCTGCAAATAGAGCGCCATTCAGAGTAGTGGTGCCTCTTGCAAGTGCTGCACAGATCAAGGCGCGGTTCGTGATGCTTTTCGAACCAGGTGGCGCAACTACAGCATTTATGTGCCCTGCAATCGGCTGTACCTCAAAAGAGTTCATGCACCGACACCACTCTGGACTGCAAACGAAGAGCATCAGCAAGTGAGGCCGCCCGCGAAGCGTCAACAACTAAAATCAAGCGTCCGCGCTGCTCGCCGGCCGAATGGGCAACCTCTACGTCATAGACGTTGACTGACAACTCTGTAGCCAATGCAGTCACTGCTGCTAGCTCTCCAGGGCGGTCAACAATTGAGACGCGAATCTCTGCCAACTGCTCGGCAGCAGGTGCACCGGTTGGCAACGAGCGTCGAGCGTGTTGCGCAAGAAGCAGTCGCTGCTCAAGCGCCGCAGAATCGCCCTCGGCAACGATTGCTCTCATAGTGGTCAGCGACCCCACAAGGTCATCAAGTACCCCAAGAATTGCATCACGGTTATCAGTACAAATATCTAGCCAAATGCCGGGGTCGCCAGCGGCGATACGAGTCATATCTCTGAATCCACCTGCAGCAAGGCGCAATACGGCCGAGTGCTCTTGGGCTTGGGTTGCAGCAAGGTCCATCAGACTTGCAGCCGTCAGATGTGGAACGTGGGACACAGTGGCAACCAGGTGATCGTGCTGCGCTGCATCAAGGGTCAGTACCTCAGCGCCAAAGGAGCGCACCACGGAGTGAACCAGCGCCTGAGCGCCAGGATCCGTGGCCGCTGTTGGGGTTAACACCCAAGTTGTTGCATCGAAAAGGTCTGCGCGTGCGCCAGCAACACCGATGGCTTCAGACCCTGCCATTGGGTGACCGCCCACAAACTTGGCATTTTGCACAGCGGCTACTAGCGGAGCCTTGACGCTTCCGACATCAGTCACCACTCCGCCGTGACGAAGCGCCTTATGCGCTTCGTTCGCCACGCTACTGACCGGCACGGCAAGGAAGGTAATCTCTGCCGCAGGATCAGTACCGACAGCATCAATCACGCCAAGCTCTGCTGCTCGGGCAGCATGAGCCTGATTGATGTCAGACCCAGTCACATGCCACCCGGCAGCCCGGAGTGCTAGTGCTACTGATCCTCCGATCAGACCAGTGCCCACAACACCAGCACGACGTTGGTCGCCTGCTGCTGTCATCCGGGAAGATCGTCTCGAAGGGCACTCGCCTGTTCAAGGTAGACATGGCGCAATTCGCTTCTCGTCAAGTCTGTATTTGTATGCATCAAAACGCGAATACAGAGCGGCATCGAACCGTCGATACTGAGTTCTTGTGCACAGATCAGCGGTACATCGCCAAGCCCCATTTGCCGCGCCGCAACTGCTGGAAACACCGAATGAATGTCGGGAGTTGCTGTGAACAGAATAGAGATCAGATCCTCATGCGAGAGCGAATTACGCTCAATCATCTCCGTAAGCAGGCGCTGTACTCGCTGAAGAAGGTGCTCACGATCATCCCTGTCAATGGTGATCGCTCCTCTGAGGCCAAGAACCTGACTAGACATGGCCTGAAGGTTAGCTGTCCTCGGCAGCGTTATCAGACCCTGATTCATCAACAAGCTGTACCGATCGTTCCAAGTCTCGCAACTCATCTTGAGTCAGTTCACGCCAAGCACCCGGCGCGAGCTGAGTGTCGCGTAGGCTTCCGACGCGAGTTCGAATAAGACGAGTGACGGGATGGCCTACGGCCTCGCACATTCTTCGGACCTGCCTATTGCGTCCCTCGTGAATCACGATGCGCAACATCCCCGGACCCTGTGAAGACACCTTTGCTGGTGCAGTGAGACCATCTTCAAGTTCGACACCCTCTCTCAAGTTACGTAGTGCTCCCCGACCCGGATCGCCTTCGACTTGAGCCAAATATTCCTTCTCGACACCAAAACTCGGATGAGTAAGTCGATGGGTTAACTGACCGTCGTTCGTCAGAATCAACAAACCCTCGGTCTCTAGGTCGAGGCGCCCAACCGAATGAACTCTTGGTTCTAGCGGAACTAACGACAGCGCAGTTGTCCGACCTTGTGGATCATCTGCTGTGGTCACTACTCCCGCGGGCTTGTTGAGTAAGTAGTAGACCGAGCCGGGCTGAATGCCAATTGGGACGCCATCAACTTGTACTAGATCATGAGTAACCTCGACCCGTGCGCCAAGCACAATCTCTTCGCCATTTACGGTGACCCGTCCCTCGGCAATCAGATCTTCACATACCCGTCGACTGCCAAATCCTGCTCGCGCAAGAACCTTCTGGAGGCGTTCTCCAGTTGCATCCGTTCCCAAAAACTCAGTCGCTCTCAAAATCAGTGGGATGTTGAGACTCCGCTGGCTCAAACTCCGGCAAGCCAATCAGGGTTTTCTCAAGCAACTCAACCACATCTGCTCCTGGAATCAGATCTCCTAGCGCAGGCAACTGATCAAGTGAGTTAAGCCCCAAGCGCTCCAAAAATAAATCGGTAGTGCCAAACAATGAGGCTTGGCCGGGTCCAACATCTCTACCGGTTTCACTGATATAGCCACGCTGTTGCAAAGTGCGCATAACTCCATCAACGTTTACGCCGCGTATTGCCGCTATCTGCGCACGTGATGTGGGCTGGTTATACGCCACGATGGCCAGTGTCTCTAGTGCCGCTGCCGAGAGACGTGCGGTTTGCCCTGTCAGCACAAACTGCTCGACATAGGCCGAGCAATCTTCGTGACTCTGGTAGCGCCAACCGCCAGCAACTTTAACTAGGCGAAAACCGCGATTTTCTTGCTCATAGGATAGGGAGGTCTGCAACAAGATCTCTTCAACAGTTGCCGGAGATAGCTCTACGAGTTGTGCCAATACAGCGGGGTCGGCTGGATGATCTGCAACCATGATGATTGCCTCGAGGGCCCTACGTGATTCGTCTTGCATAAAATCCTCAAAGCTCTAGTTAACCCTCGTAGGCATCGACCAATTCGAGTGCCTCCGACTCAGACAATGCCCCACCCTGCCAGCAGATCACAATGTCTCCAAATGCCTGCGGCTGAGAGAGTTCGACTAAGCCCTGTTTGAACAGTTCAAGTACTGCCAAGAAATGCACTACAACCTCTAGCCGCTCGCCAAAGGACGCTGTGAGTTCTCTAAATGAGACACGGCCTCGACTCGGAAGCTCGAGACAAAGATCAGCCACGGCATCAACAACGCTCGCCCGTATCGGAGCCACGTGGAACAGGTCGATTCGGACCTGCGGCTTAGGCTGCATGGCACGAACAAAGGCGTCACGAATTCGATTTGCCGTGACCCCTTCAAGCAGGTCTGGAGCTATGTCGAAGTAGCGCTCGTCTGGACCAACTCTGCGAGCAAGACATCTTGCGGCGGCGCTATGACGAGCCTCAAGAATGACCGCAGCGTCCTTGAACGTCTTACATGCGAGCAGCCGCGACAAGAGCATGTCTCGCTCTTCCCACAAAGAGAGATCATCGTCAAGATCAACCTCTTCGTCACCGGGCAGCAGTCGCTTCGTCTTTAGCTCAATCAGAGTTGCCGCGATCAGCAAAAACTCAGTGGCCACTTCTAGGTCAACATGCTCCATCCGAGCGAGCTCAGCGATGTATGCATCCACGATCACCAAAAGGTCTATCTCGTACAGATTTACCTGTTCACGAAGGATCAGGTGCAATAAGAGATCGAAAGGGCCTTCGAATACTGGAGTCTGGACTGCGTAAGCCACAAGAACATGGTAGCCGCGATTCAGATTTCATATCACACTGATGTCATTTGCAGACTTTTCCTGCTACTACTGCCCACTCGGTAGCATCAACACCTATGTCACGAGTCTTATCTGGTATCCAACCCACTGGCGATCTTCATCTTGGCAATTTGCTTGGCGCTGTTATGAACTGGGTGCAAGATCAAAATCAGGCCGACAGCTTGTACTGCATTGTTGATCTTCACGCTCTTACTGTCCCAAAAAAGCCCGGAGAGATTAGAGCTAAGACCCTTGAGCTTGCGCAGGGCTTGCTTGCGTGTGGCATTGACCCAGATCAGTGCACGCTTTTTGTGCAAAGCCATGTGCCTGAACACACTGAACTGGGCTGGATCATTCAGTGTGTCACCTCGATGGGTGAGTTGCGGCGCATGACTCAGTTCAAAGATAAGTCCGAACAGCAAGAGTTCATCTCTGCAGGATTGTTTACCTACCCAGCACTTCAGGCAGCCGACATCTTGTTATATGACACAGACAAAGTGCCGGTAGGCGAAGACCAGCGACAGCATATTGAACTGACACGAGATGTGGCAGAGCGTTTTAACAAACGCTACGGAGATACGTTCGTTATTCCTCAAGCCTCGATCCCACGCATCGGTGCGCGAGTCATGGACTTGCAAAATCCAGCAAATAAAATGTCCAAATCTGCTGAGGGCGGTGCAGGCACGGTGTACCTCAGCGACGATTTAGCTGCGGTAGCCAAAAAGTTCTCGAGAGCTGTCACGGACTCAGCGAGCGAGGTTCGTTTTGATATTGCCGAAAAGCCCGGGGTATCCAACCTGTTGTCGATCCTGAGCGCGCTCACCGGACGAACCCCAGAACAAACTGCTGCCGGTTACACGCAATACGGCCCGCTTAAATCAGACACTGCCGACGCAGTCATTGATCTGCTGCGCCCGATTCAGGCCCGCATGGCAGAATTGCAAGCAGATCCGGCCACCATTATTTCTGGATTGGCCTTGGGCTCTGAAAAGGCCCGATCGCTAGCCAGCAAGGTAGTTGAACGTGCGAAGAACAACATCGGCCTACTCCCGCGAAGTTAGGCCCCGTAACGAGGCTCTACTAAGCCGCCCATCATCTGCCTGTTGCAAAAGTAATGCGCAGTCCATCGGCAGGGTCCATTGTTCTTGGGGTAAGTGATGCTCGGCTGCCCAGGCAATAACTCGCTTATCGGAGTGGGCTAAAGACAAAAGATCTGCCCCAAGCTGCGGGTATTGCATATATAAACCAACCTTGCGCGTCATGCCACCACGCTCTGCCCAGTGTTTCCCCATATCTGATCCGCCAAGACCTTCAGATACGGTGGCAACTACTCGGCCATAGGTTCCAAGGCCACTCACCGATTTACCGACATCGTGTAGCAACGAGGCCGCTAGCAGCCAGCGTGCTTCTGAGTCTGACTCAGTAAGTCCAACTTGGTCTAGGTGTGCCGACACAGCACGAGCAACTCCAAGGCAATGCGACTGGTCAACCGATGGCATTCGCAGAAACAATCGTTGCTCTGACTCGCTCAGAAATCTCGTGGCCCACGCCAGCTGCTCCTGAGATGGTGCAACTGAGAACACAGAGCGAAAGAACCGTTGCACACGGTGAATTGGGTCGAGTCTCATGCCGATACCCCCGAGGGGCGCTGCGTTGCGCGGGGGTGAGCATCTCTATAAGCCTGCCAAAGCCGTTCCGTTGCCACCTTCGTGTAGATCTGAGTGGTACTGACCGAGGCATGGCCAAGCATCTCTTGAACCGTCCGAATATCTGCACCGTTATCTAGCAGATGTGTTGCACAGGAGTGCCGCAATACGTGTGGACTAATGAGCGCCGAAGATAGCCCTGCTGCGACGGCACGTTTTTGCAACAATAACCAAACGCCTTGTCGGGTCAAGCGTGAACCCTTTGACCCCAAGAACACTGCATCGGAATCGTCTCGGGCTCGCCAGTGCGTAGGCACAAGTTGCGGCCTGCCATCCTCAATCCAAGCCGCCAAGGTTCTAACTGCGTGCTGCCCAAGAGGAACAATCCGCTCCTTGGAACGTTTGCCCATAACCCGTAACAACGCTCCCTCTAAGTCAAAATCACCAAAGCTCAGGCCACAGACTTCCGAGACGCGAGTTCCCGTGCCATAGAGCACCTCGAGCAAGGCTGAATCACGCAGCGCAAACGGATTTCCCTGTGCGTCTAGTACCGCTTGTTCGACTGAGTTGAGTAGCACCATGACCTGGTCTTGGGAAAGCGCTTTTGGCAGAGGCTCGGGTAGTCGTGGCGACTCGACTGTAAGTGTTGGGTCGCTTTGGTAGATACCTTCGCAAGCAAGCCAACGATGCGAGGTTCTTACGGTGGCCAGCATCCTTGCCAGCGAGGATGCGGCTAGGCCCTCAGCACGCAAGGATGCTCCGTAGGCAACAACATCAGCAGGTTGGGCACAAGCCATGACACAGTTACTCTCAGAAAGAAATAGCGTGTAGCGCTGCAAGTCTCTTCGGTATGCACTGATGGTAAGTGGAGACCTTCCCTTCTCTACTAGAAGGTGAACCAAAAACTCCTCAACCTCGAGCGGCAGATCTAGGAGCCGAGCTAGTTCTGTTGGCGAGTGCTTCGCAGACCGATCAGCAGTATCGGCTACAGCGGGCAGCATTCCGTCAACTCCCACGCAACAAGGCAATCGCCAGAGTCAGCCCAATAACAGTCTTGGCATCTGTGATCAGTCCGCTGCTAATCATTGTCGGCGCATCAGAGAGCGGCACTAAAACAACGTCCATAAAGTTCTCTTCAATCCCTTGGCGGTCCATGGGTTGCTCAGCTAGGTCACGTCCGAGGTACACAAAGCTCTCTTCGTCGCTAAACCCAATGGAGTTGTGAAACCTGGCTAGCAAATCGAGTCGCCCAGCAGAAAAACCGACCTCTTCAATGAGCTCACGCTGTGCAGTCTGTTCGGTTGGTTCACCAGGGACGTCACGCTTGCCAGCAGGTATCTCGAGGACCATCTCGTCGATTGCAGCTCGGTACTGCCGCACCAGAACAACCTCACCCGAATCAAGCAGTGGTACTACCGAGACTGCCCCAGGGTGACGCACAACCTCTCGTTCAAACAGCGTGCCATCGGGGGCTTGGAACTGCGAGCGGCTCAGTGAAATCACGTGACCCGTATGCAAAACAGTGTCCCCAAGGTGGCTAAATCCGCTCACGCGTCTCTCAGAACAGCCGAATCAGTCGGCAACTCTTGGTGTACTTCTAGTAACTGAGGATTGCGGCCACGAGCGCGCTCTGCGGCAGCGCCAATCAAATCCCTAAAGAGCGGTGCGGGGTTAGTGGGCCGACTCTTGAACTCTGGGTGCGCCTGCGTTGCAACCCAAAAAGGGTGGTTTTGTAGCTCGATAAACTCAACGAGTCGACCGTCTGGGGAAGTTCCCGAGAACTTAAACTCGCTACCTTCGAACCTGCGACGGTATGCCGGGTTGAACTCGTATCGGTGACGGTGCCGCTCAGACACCACCGTGCTTCCGTAGGCGTTAGCTACCTTGGAACCTGGCTCTAGCTGAGCAATATAGGCACCAAGTCGCATTGTGCCGCCCTTATTGGTGATCTCACGCTGGGAGTCCATCAGGTCAATCACCGGATGCGGGGTTGCCGGGTCAAACTCAGTTGAATTTGCTGCCGTAAGTCCCAGTACATTGCGCGCAAATTCAACTGTCATCACCTGCATACCCAAGCAAAGCCCGAGGCAAGGCACCTGTTGTTCACGAGCAAAACCGGCAGCCGCAATCTTGCCCTCGATACCACGTTCCCCGAAGCCACCAGGAATCACAATGCCATCTAGACCGCTCAAGCGGCCGGCAGTCAAAAGACCTTCTACCTCTTCGGCTTGAATCCATTCGATCTCTACGTTTGCTCCATGGGCGAAGCCTGCGTGCTTCAGGGACTCAACCACTGACAGGTATGCATCGGGCAGGCTGACGTACTTACCAATGATTCCAACCCGAACTGGGAAGGTCGCTGCTTCGACTCGGGCAACTAATGCCTTCCACTCGGTGAGATCAGGTGCCGTGTCGGGAAGATGCAGGATTTTGCAAACTACCGAATCCAATCCTTCATCGTGAATCACTAAAGGAATGTCGTAGAGGCTATCTGCATCAGCACAGTTGATGACTGAGTCAACCTCGACATCGCATAATGCCGAGATCTTTCGCTTCAACTCCGATGAGATTGCCTCATCTGAACGGCAGACGATTGCATCTGGCTGAATCCCGCGGCTACGTAGCTCTGTCACGGAATGCTGCGTTGGTTTGGTCTTTTGCTCGCCCGATGGACCAATAAATGGAACAAGGGTGACATGCACATAACACACGCTGTCTCTGCCTACGTCTAGGCGAAACTGGCGAATAGCCTCAAGGAAAGGAAGGATCTCAATATCTCCGACGGTTCCGCCAATCTCAGTGATGACTACGTCGGTGCCATCAATCCCGAGGCGAGAAATTCGGCGCTTGATCTCATCAGTGATATGCGGAATTACCTGAACGGTTTTGCCTAGGTACTCGCCTCGCCGCTCTGCTGCGATTACTGCTGAGTAAATCGAGCCAGTGGTGGCATTGGAGTCGCGGGTGAGTTGCTCGTCAATGAATCGCTCATAATGGCCAAGGTCTAGGTCTGTCTCGCCGCCATCTTCTGTGACAAAAACTTCACCATGCTCAAACGGGTTCATGGTGCCCGGATCAACATTGATGTACGGGTCAAGCTTCTGCATAGTCACTCGAAGACCACGGGCCTTGAGTAGTCGACCAAGAGAAGAAGCAGTGAGCCCCTTACCTAGACTTGAAGCCACCCCACCGGTGACGAAGATGTGCTTTGTCACAGCTTCTCCTGTACGTCGGAACAGTTAACTGTAGCGCGGTGACTGAGTCGCCGAATGCACCCCAAATCATTACTAATCTAAGTATCGATGCCCGCATGGCCCTGTAGTCGATGATGAATGTCTGATTCCCTCAACAAACCTCAGCAGTTCAATCGACTGCTGGATTCTGCATTAGTAGGACTGCTTGGTCTGCTTATTCGAGTTCCAGCTTTCTTTTCTGAGAGGCACCTGAGCTTTGATGACGGCGTTTTTGCAAGCTCTGCTCTAGCAATGCGTGAAGGGGGCATTCCGTTCCGCGATGTGTTCTCTAGCCAAGGACCCTTATTTTTGCCGCTCGTAGCAGTCGGGGACTTTCTTGGTCTGCACAGGCTCAACTCACCTCGGGTGCTCGCTGTTGTGTCGGGAATTGCCATTGTGGTGGGCATCTACTGGACGGCGCTACTGATGACAGATCGCCTTGGAGCGCTACTCGCAGCAACCCTTACCGCAACCTCTGGCAGTTTGCTTTGGGTGACCGCCCCGCTTGCAGCAGATGGTCCAGCACTGGCTTTTGCTGTGCTCGCGGTGTACCTGTCTGTACGTCAACGCAATCGGGCGTCGTACCTTAACGCTGCATTTTTGGGCCTAGCAATCGGTGCGACCTTGTCGACAAAAGCCATGGAAGCACCCGTGTTATTAGTGGCAGCGCTGGTTTTACTTGCTCCCGTTCTGGCCGAGGCAAAGCAACGTCGCTTTGCAAAGACTGCCTTTTTGCAAGGCTGTTTAGTGCTGGTGAGCGCCGTAGGGTTTTTTGCTCTTGTCAGTGCGCCGTTCGGGTTTGCAGCGGTTTGGGATCAGTCCTTTGTATACCGCACCGAGGCTTCAGCCAACCGAGATATTGCAGCAAATGCCGCAAAGCTTTTTTCAACTCTGTGGGATCGCGATCTTGTCCTGCTGTTCTTTGCCCTGATTGCGCTGATTGTTGGACTCGCAGCGCGGTCCCGTCCGCAATCAGTTTCGAGAGCACGCCCAGGCTCTTCTTTACTCATGGCAACCTGGACGATTAGTTCTGCCCTCTGGCTGATTGTTGTAGTTAGCCCACTGTGGCGTCCGCACATCTCGGCAATGGTTCCACCACTTGCACTTCTTATTGGTATCTACCGGCCACCGCTTCGAATAACTGCCTTTGCCGGCATAGTTGCTCTCCCCTTGCTCTTCGTGCAACTCAACGAGATTATTTTTCCCGGGCCATACAAAGGGAGTGAGGCCAAAGTAGTTGCGGCAATTCAAGCTCTACCAGAGGGCTATTGGGTGCTGAGCGACGAGCCAGGCTTAGTGTGGCGTGCTGGCAAACGGACTAGCGATGACCTAGTCGATCCGTCAATGTTACGCGTAGAGCAAGGCCGTTACACCGAAGACTCGCTTGCAGATGCTGCACGTGACCCAAGAGTATGTGCAGTAGTTATTCGTTCGGATAAGCGATTTGGTTACTTTCCGGGATTACCCCAGAAGCTACTGAACCAAGGGTTTGTGATTACCCAAGAATCACCCTCTGCTGCTGGTCTCCAGCAGATGTTCACTCGCGCCGACTGCAGATGACTCTTCTTGCGAGCCGTCATCTACTCGGAGCATCAGGTGGATGAGTGAGGCGCTAGCAACACCCAGCATGATTCCCGGAACGGCAATACCCGAGTCATTGAGTGTAAAGCCCAACACCATTGCTGTAATGAGTCCGGCAACTGCAGCACGTTCTTGGGGAATGCGTTCAGCAATTGTTTGGAGGCGCCAAGGAGCCTTCCAGAAAAGATACGCAATAAATGCAAACACCACTGGCAGCATCAGCGTCCAGACCGAGCTTGCAAGTACAGAGAAGTTTGCATCAAGTTTTCGCAGAACAACTGTGTCAAGCGCCTCAAAACCGTTGGTGCCGATATCGGCGAGTAGCCGGCCAAGGTGAGTCCGCTCTGCTGGTGGCCGCATCAGATCTAGTGTTCCAAGCGCTAGAACAACAAGCACCGAGATCGAACCCCAAAGCGCAGCAGTTCTGACGCGCACCTTGAGCCCGAGAAGCATCCATGCCGTTACGCCAGCTGACGGGATCAGCGCTAGTGCGCCGCCCACATCAGCCCCCCAAAATGGTGCCCCGTCGAGCAGCACTGCCCAACCGAGTAGGGCTATCCCCAACCAAGTACCAATGCGGCCACCCACACGATAGGCAATCAATGCTGCTGCCATGATTGCCGAGGCTGCAAACATCGCAAACGCTGGGTTTCCCATGCCGTTGAATCTTCCGGCCACCGTAGGGGTATAGCCAAAGACTGTGTTGAACTGCAGTGGGCCACCAATCACGATATCTACGCTGAACAGCAACAAGAGCACTCCCAGCGTGGCTAAGAGCGGATCAACTAGGAATCGCTGCGTGAGCAGATAAATGCCAGTGGTTAGGAGTGCCGATCCGCTCAGTATGAATGCCCAGAATGCCAGCTTGCCCCATTGCTCAAACGGAAAGACTCCTGCCAAGTAGGTGATTGGCAAGAAGGCAAGGACTCCAAGTGTTGCAATCTCTACTCCCTTGCGAAGGCGCTTAGATGCCCTTGACATGGCGAAGATTGCAAAAACCCACAAAAGTAGTTGTACCAGAACAAATAAAGTCGAGGCAGGTCCCACTACCGAATCTCTAAACAGTGCTGCAGAGTTGGCAGATATAAGCATGTCAGTTCGCTGTTCGAAGGTTCCTCCCGAACCTTTTCGCTCCATCAGCGTGCCCTCCATAGAACTCGGAATAGCAACCCCAAGTAGCGAGGCAATCGTCGGAGCAATATCTACCGTCTGAACAAATCCTGCTCGGCGGGTGGTACCGGAGGACAACAAGCCGGGCTTCGCTTCAGGAGAGTGAACTCCAATCACAGTGAGCGAACTGCCATCATCAACGGCATTGGGAGCAACGATGAGTACCGCAGTGCTTCTGCGATCAATCTTGGCGAGTAAACGCCCGAGTAACTCATCCGAATGTCTAATGGCCTGAGAACGAATCACAAGTTGCTGCTGCGGAGTTGCTAGCAATTTCGCATCTTCAGCCCGGACCATGTCTGAGGCTTCAACAAGCAAAACCGAGTTGGGCTTGCTGAACGAAGTCATGAACCTAGCGACTGCCTGATTGTTGTAACGCACCCCAAAGGGGAAACGGGCATCATCTTCGAGCAGTTCCCGACCTACTGCCCCGGAGTCAATAATGCCTTGGCTGTCCATTAATCCAAGCGAGGCCTCACGACCAATGGTCATCTGCCCAAGGCCGTCAGCGTGGTCGCCATTCGCTATCACTGCGCGCTTTACACCAGCCTGCTTCAGCGCAGTTCCTAGCGCACCCACCTCGGCGCCGAACAATAGGGAATTGTTCACTCTCAGGGTGGACACCAAGCCAAGATTGAATACTTCTCCTTGGGTCGGGAGAGTACCCGTTTGCAATGCAAACTGTGAACCTAGGGTTCCCTCCGGAGACTTGTAGGCCACAGAACCTTCCGGAGTTCCCTCTGAGCGCGTGCCGGCATTAAGGGTTGTGTACCCGTCAGTTGCAGAGGTATCTCGGCTTACAGAACGCACAGAGAGGTCGGCTATGACTGAGTCTTGCAAGACGGCATACAGGTTTGGAGTGGCCGTTTCGGTGATCTCCGCCCAGGTCAGGGTAGGAACCGAAAACACAAGAACTGACTCGGCTTTGCCGAGAGGAGCCTGATCTGAACTAGCTGCAGAGACTGAACTCGTCGCAGAGACGGCAGGCCCTGCACAAAGAACTGCCAACCCAATACAGACAAAAGCTAGTGGCCTGAGGGTTTGTCTGAATCTCTTGGAACTCATCGAAGCACTACCTTCACCTTCATATCACTCTCCTGTCTGACTTCTTGAACGCGGAAGTCGCTGAGTGATTGATACACCCAGAACCCGCAAGAAGGCTGCATATAGACCAAGCGCTAGGGAACTCAATAGAACAAGTGCTAGCAGATCCATGAGTTTTCCAGCCGGGCCCCACCACTCGTAAATACCCCAAACCAGCAGGCCAACAAGAACCGATACAACAAAGCAGGGCAGTAACAGTGGGGGAAGAATCCACATCTTTGTGCGCTTGCGTAATGAGATCACCATAAATGCTGAACCAACAAAAAATGCCAAGCTGTGCGCCAATCCCAGACCCAGCACCAGTTTTGTACCGCCGGTGAATAATGCTGCTGCGGTCATTGCTGCCACTCCCACCGCTGCAGCACAGCCACCGGCATAAGCAGGTATGCGACTGTTGCCGTAGACGTACCAGACACGAGCTAGCAAGAAAAATGCCCCATAGGGTAAGAGTCCGAGACCGAGCGAGGCTAGCGCTGCTGCAAGCAGATCGATGCTCTGGGTATCTTTGGCCGAGCCAAAGGCAAGCACTGTCATTGCCGGAACAGCAAGCGCTGCGCAGAGTGCGCTAAGAGGCAATAACAGCGCACACATCGAGTCCAGCGCCCAGCGCAACGAAGAAGCAAATGCCGCTGTGTCACCGGCTTCATGCTCGGCAACCAGTTCGGGAAGGATTGTGGTGTGAATGGGTTGGGCAATGATCCCGTACGGGGCAAGAAAGAAAAACCAGCCCACTTGGTAGGCAACTACCCCACCTTCAACTGCACCACCAGCGATAATCGCAGCGCCAAGCAGCAGTGCCGCAAACCCGTGTTGCAGGCTGGCCCAACCTGACAGTGCAACCAGCTTTTTTAGGCCCTCGTGCTGCCGGGTAAATCTGGGTCGCAGTGAAAAGCCGGTTCTCCAGACGGCAACTGATGGCACAGCAACAAATACAGCTACGCCAAGCGTTCCGCCGCAGGCCAAGAGAAGTTTTTCCTGGGTGCTCAACTCCAAGCCTGGGTTTGGGCCTGCCACATAACGAAAGGCCAACAAGAACGCCACCATTACTACGGTGTTTCCTATAGGGGCCAGAGCAGCCACTACAAAGCTGCGTTTTGCATGGAGTACGGCCGTAGAAATTGCTCCGAGTCCGTACAACACCACCTGTGGAATAAAGAACAACAATAAGAACGCAGTCAGTGCCTGCTGCTGAGCCGCAACAGACGGATCAGATACCGCTGTGGTCAGCAGGTCTGCAATCCATGGTGCTGCAAGCATGCCCAAAATGGCAACTACTCCAAGCAGGATGATTGCTACTCCGAGCAACTCACCGGCTAAATGTTCCGCACCGCTTTGATCTCCGCGATCTAGGTAACCAACGAAGGTCGGGACCAACACAGCAGAGAGTGCACCCGCTGCTAATAACTCAAAGAGCAGGTTTGAGACGGTATTTGAACTCTGGAACGCGTTGCCAAGGTAAGTCGTTCCAAGAACCGCTGCAATAGCAAGCACACGGACTGCACCGAACCCGCGAGAAACTGCCGCCGCCGCTCCCATTCCTGCGGCCGAACGGGACACTTCACGTGAACCGCCAGCCGAATCACTCATGGTCCAAGCCATAAGGGCAGCACGGAATCAGCCTGAGGGCCGTAACCAAAGTTGCCACTTCTCCCCTGCTGTAAGTCTGAAGCCGACAACACGGCGGCAACTCTGCCTGCCACTCGGTCAAGGTCGTCCACCGTAGAAAGAGTTGACCCATTCCCAGAATACGCACGTAAAATATCTCCCCGCTGGGCAGGGTCTTTTTGCTTGGCCGTAGCAGGCACAAACACTTCTGCAAGAACGGTTGGAATTTTTGCTGCTGCAGCAGCAGCAGCAAGTTGGCCTGCCAGGGAGCCGGGTTTAACAAGCGCCGAGTTAGTACCCGTGACCACAAATAGCGCTAGTCGTTGACCGCCAGCACCATCGGCTCCATCTACGCTGAGCAGCTTCACAAAACCGGCTTCTTGCAGCTTCTTCAAGACAGAATTACTCAACGGATCTGCCGGCCGAGGCTCAGGAGCAGTGCTCGTACTTGTTGGAGCTGTACTTGTTGGAGCTGTACTTGTTGGAGCTGTACTTGTTGGAGCTGTGGTTGTAGTTGTTGAGCTTGGGGGGCTGAACTCAACCGAACCAAAAATCAGACTCCATACTGAACGCTGCAGGTCTGCAACCGACATGCCAGCTGAGTCTGCAATCTGTTGCAGTTGATCTCGGTCTGCTTTGTCTTGGAGTCCCCAGCGGGGGTCAAGAGACAAGATGCCAGCCACGCTCGCACCTGATTGACGCAGCCGCAGCACTAGGTCCTGCACGGGGCCGAGCTCAACTCCTGGCTCCACTGCAACCACCGCAGTGGTATCTCTAAGTTGGCCCTCTACGGCGAAAGGCTCCGAGGCATCGACGTATTGCTGCAGTTCTTTTACCTCAAGGTTCTTATCGTCAATAGCGGCCACAGTCTCATTCAGGTTTGCCTCAACGCGAACCAAGCGAGCTTTCAATGAGTCTGAGATGCCGCCGTCAAGAACCGAGCCCAACACGACTCCCACAGCTAGCGCCAAAAAGAACGCCACAATAGAGACTACATAGAAGCGAAAGGTCACCATGTTAAGAAAGCCGTCCAGTTAGGGAATAGAAGATGTCTCGAAGGTCGACCCAGACCGTGCGCAGCAACAATTGCAAAGAGTCAGAGACTAATGCAACCGCCAGAATCACCACGAGCGCGGCAGCTACCAGCATCAAGATGTCTCGCCGACGAACACGCCCATGGTAAAGCTGGCTCACGCCCTTGGCATCAATCAGCATTGGCCCAAGACGCAGTCGAGTGAGGAACGTAGATGACATTCCAGCACGACCTTTGTCTAAGAACTCAACCATGGTGGCGTGGGTACCCACCGCAACAATTAGTTCGGCTCGACACTCATAAGCGAGCAACATTGCTGCATCCTCGCTGGTGCCTTCAATAATGAACTCCTTGTAGGGCAAGCCCTGTTCTTGAAGTTCTTCTCTGCCAGGGGCGCGGCCATCTGGGTGCACGTGATGCACCAGTTCGGCTCCACAGTTCCAGGCACGCTCCGAGAGAGAATCGAAATCACCAATAATCATGTCCGGGGTGAATTTCAGATCTAATAACGCATCTGCACCACCGTCCACTCCGACCAAAATCGGATGGAACTCAACTATGTAGTTACGTAGAGCCCGCAGATCTTCCTTGTAGTCATGCCCGCGCACAACAATAAGTACATGCCGACGTTCAAACTTGGTGCGAATATCTGGAACAACAATCGGCTCAAAGAGCAGTCGCGCTTCTTTTTCTACATACTCAAGCGTGTTCACCGCGAAGCTCTCGAGTTCGTTGCCGATGGCATCTCGAGCAAGCTCCATCTGAGCTTCGACTTGCGGGAGGTCAAGAATCTGACCCCGGCAAATCTCTGCACCCGCTCTGAAGATAACTCCGTCTTCGATGGTGATCGTGTCTCCATCTTTGACCTGATTCATGATCTCGGTACCCGCTGCATCCACAATGACAATGCCCGCCTCTGCAACCCGCTTGGGACCGCCGTTGGGGTAACGACCAGATATTGACGCGCTTGCGTTGACGACAGCAGCCGCTTGCGCTGTAGCTAGGCCCTCACCCGCTACGCGATCCAAGTCTCGGTGATTAATTATTGCAATCTCTCCGGGCTTTAGGCGCTTGACTAGGTCTTTGGTCCTTGGATCGACGCGCGCAATAGCAGTGATCGATACTTTCGCAGGGGTTGTGGTATCAGTCATGATCGGAGATAGATGTTAGAGCAAACCGCTGCCCCGGCATACGTTCAGCCCTGCTCAGGTATCCGACCTAGTTGATCTATTGCACGAAGGGGGGCGACGCGATTGATTACTGCACTAAATGAAACCCGCTCGCTCAGCAGGTTCAGAAGGAGCAAAGCAACTATCACGCCCAGCCTGACTGGCGCCGATTGGGTGAGCACCACTGCCAATCCAATCGCAGCCCCAAGCGGATTTGCGCCAGTATCGCCCAGCATCACCCGTTCTTTGAGTTCAGCTGGCAACATACCGCAAGCTGCTCCAACAGCAACGCATAAGCCAAGTAGACCAGTGAACGTCTGAAGTTGAACCGACCCGGCAACCAGTGCCCAAACCCCGCTTGCAATAACTAGGGCTGCGAGGCAAAAGCAAGAGAACTTAGTGACTCGGCCGGGTGCACGATCAAAAAGGTTGGCAAGGTTCGCTGCTAGAGCAATGATCGCTGCGTCGACCAATAACCACAACAGCGAGTTCTGTTGCAATGGCAGCACTAGGACTAGCGCAAATGCCGGACCAGCAATCATTTTGAGTGAGCCGGCCGTGAGCTTGCCCGACAACACCGAAGTTAGGTGACCTCTATAGCCAGAACTGCCCGTATCTTGGGCTACGTCATCTAGTAGCCCAAGAAGACCAAAGCCTGCAACCGCAAGTGCAGTGAGTTCACAGGATGCGACGACCCCGGCTGGCATGCGAACATTGAGTGCAGCAAGTACCGAGAGCATCGCTGTTAAGCAGAACACCGCTAACACGATGACAATGCCCCCGGCAGTTGAAATAGGCGAACCGCGATAATTGGCGCGCAAAAATACCGGTCGCGCTAGAAGGTCTGTGAGCGCCCGGTACAGGACTGCGCCAAGGGCGACTCCGAGCAGTAGAGCAACAAGAAGAAGAATCATTTTTTGGCCGGCCGACGCTCGCCCTGGGCGCTGCTGAGCAACTCATAGGCGTGATCACGAGCGGTGGCGCTATCTGGCGAGCCAGAAAGCATGCGTGAGAGTTCAACTAAACGGCCGTCCTCGTCGAGCACCGCGGCAGTTGTTCGTGCAGCATCTTGTTGTTGAGTCTTTGATACCAACACCTGCGCGTCGGCGAAGGCTGCAACTTGGGGAAGATGCGTCACCACAATTACTTGGCTCTGCTGCCCCAGCTCAGCTAGCGCGCGCCCAACGCACAGCGCTGCTTCCCCACCAATCCCCGCATCCACCTCATCAAAGATCATTGTTGGCGGGCCGTTCGATAACACCAGTCGAAGCGCCAACATGACACGACTCAGTTCACCGCCAGAGGCAACTTTAGCGAGGCTACCCATTGCAGAACCCGGGTTTACCGCAATCCTCAGCTCAACGTGTTCTCCGGCCGCGGGGAGTTCATCTGTGTCTGCAACTCGCACCTCTAGGCGCGCACCGGGCAATGCCAAGTCTAAAAGGTGTGCCTCGACCGCACCGGCTAGGCCTGCCGATGCTGCACGCCTTTTAGTACCGATCTCGGCGCTGACCGATTGAAGGTCCCCCACTGCAGTTGCTAGTTCAGCCTCATAGGCTGCCAGCGTTGCGTCATGAGCAGTGAGTTCCTCGAGTCGTTCTCGAGCCTCATCGGCATAGGCAACCACCTGTGCTATCGAGTCACCGTATTTACGCCGCAGCTCAACCAACATCTGACGCCGCGACCTCACCTGATCAAGGCGCTCCTCATCGGGCTCTATGGACTCACCCACTTGGCGAAGCTCAGCAGCGCAATCCTCTAACTCCGCAGCCACATCGCGCAGCCGTGCCAAGACGGCTGCAAATGGCGAGCGCTCAGCAAGTTTGTTCATCGCACGTGCCAGCAGGTCATTCGCGGAGCCATCATCACTGAGTAAGCCAACTGCGCTAAATGCAGCCTGCTGATGCGCTAGCGCACCCGATAAAAGGTCCTCTTCATGGTCAAGTAAAAGTTCTTCGCCAACGACAGGGCCGATTCGATCAATCTCTTCTAATTGGAATCGAAGCAGATCGATCTCTCTCACTCTGGAGCGTTCATCTCCGCCCATTTCTTCGAGTCTGGAGCGAGCCTGATCAACCTGGCGACGCGCAGCTAGAAGCGGAGTTCTATCGATTCCCGCAAACTCATCAAGCGCCGCTCGTTGAGTTCTTGGCTGCAATAACGCTTGCTGAGCATGTTGGCCGTGCAGTTCTAATAACTCAGAACCAAGCGCTGCTAACGCAGCAGCAGTGGCTAATTCAGAATTGATGTACGCCCTAGAGCGACCAGAAGCTGGAAGCACCCGTCGCAATACCCACTCGGTATCGCCTTGGGCAAACAAGCCCTCTACGGTTGCCTCGCTCGCACCTAGCCGAACGCGCTCAGGGTCGGGCCGACCGCCAAGCAGCAGGTTCAAGGCCTCAACCACCATGGTCTTGCCAGCTCCGGTTTCGCCGGTCAGCGCTGTCAAGCCCGGGCCCATGGGAATCCGCGCCTCTTCAATGACACCCAGGTTTTTAACCACGAGTTCCACCAACATTCATCATTGATTCTAGGTGAACGAGGGCACAGAAATTGTTACCCACCTCTCTATGGAGGAGTAAGCCCAAATTTCTGACGCAAGACAGAGTGAAAGTCTTGGCCACCAAAGGTTACGAACCTGGCCGGGTGTTCGCTAGCTGTGCACGCCACCGAGTCACCTGGAGCAAGCGGGTCTCCAGTGCGGCCATCCACCGACACCCCTGCCGAACGATCCCCAGAGACTCTGACTTCAATGCTGCAATCTGGTTGCAGAACCAAGGAACGATCAAAGAGCATGTGCGCTGCAACCGGCGCCATCAAAATTGCGCGATGCCTTGGATCGATGATGGGACCTCGAACAGAGAACGCATACGCAGTCGATCCCGTGGGAGTTGCCAGAATCAGACCATCGCATACATAGGTAGTAAACGGTCGGCCATCGAGAGCAACTTCAAGTCGCACTGTCCGACCCATCTGAGACTTCTCGATCACCACTTCATTGAGGGCATCATGCTGCTCCACCCCCCCACCGCGTCGTGTGGTCACTACCCGAACACGAAGTCGCTCTTCGAGTGTGTACGAACCCGACAAGAACCGCTTCAGCGCCATGCGGAGACCGGCGGGCTCTACCTCGGTCAAGTAGCCCAACTGCCCCAGATTGACGCCTAGCACAGGAACATCTTCTGCAGCGGCAAGCTCAACTGCCCTCAGCATTGTTCCGTCACCGCCAAAGCTCAAAATCAGATCTGCCCCAATCGCGATTTTTTCTGCGGCCAACCCCAATTCGACCATTCCTAAAGCAGCGGCATCTTCTGTAAGAAGTCGAACCTCATGGCCACGAGATGCCAGCCATTCAATAGCGTCACGTGCTAGATCCTCTGCCCGCTCACGATGCATAACAAGCCCAAAGGCACTCATGTCTGCGATTGTTCCGTTCTTGGTTGAGGTTCTTTTCTAGGTGAAGGTTCTGTTGAAAGCAGTGCGTCGACAAGGGTTTCTGCCTGGGAGCCAGCCTGCGCAATTTCTATTCTGGCAGTCTCTGTTATGGCAGTCTCTATTCTCGCAGGAGTCGGCTTGCGGAGATACAAGAGAAATTCTAGATTCCCTTCAGAACCCTTCAACGGCGATTTTTGCAGTCCGTGTAGTTCAGCGCCAGCGGACACCGCTGAGGCAATCACGCTCAGCACAGTGCTACGCCAGACGAGCGGGTCGGTAATGACTCCTTTACCTGCATCGCTCTCCGCACGGGTGGCCTCAAACTGCGGCTTAACAAGAAGCATGAGCCACCCGCCGGGCTCACAGCAGTTCAGCAGCACTGTCATGACTTGCGTTAGTGAGATAAATGAAAGGTCTGCCACTACGGCGTCAAAGCTTCCGAGCGCGCCAGCTTGCGCATGGCGAAGGTTGGTCCGCTCAAGAACTACTACACGAGGGTCAGTGCGAATCCTCTGATGCATCTGGCTGTGGCCAACATCTAAAGCCACAACCTGGCTAGCTCCAGCTTGCAACAGGCAGTCTGTAAAGCCACCGGTGGATGCACCCGCATCGAGCACACGAAGTCCGTTGAGGTTTAGCTCAAAGCATTCCAAAGCAGCTGCAAGCTTCTCTCCGCCCCGGCCAACAAAGCGAGAGGGTGGGCTTTGTAAATGAACCGATTCAGAGGCATCTACTTGCCGCTGAGCATTGAGCGCTGGTGCACCCCCAACAAATACCAAACCTGCAGCAATCGACCCGCGAGCATCATCTGCAGATTCAGCCAAGCCTCTGCGAACTAGTTCGGTGTCTAGGCTGCGGCGCACATCAACAGACTACTGATGCCGGCCTGAATGACCCGGCAGAAGCAACTCAACAATCCCCGCAAGGTCATCAGCAACATAAGTAGCTTCTGGAAATACAGGAAGATCAGATGCCCGCGTCACTCCGCTGAGCACCAGCGCAAACTCTGCACCAAGGCGCACTGCCAAGCCGCCATCGGTCTCGGGCTTATCGCCAATAACTAGGTCGATACCGCCAAAACGCTGAGTCAGAACGTTTGCCATTGCAGCATTTGGCTTTCCGGCTACCTCGGCAACCACCCCAGTTGCAGCGGTGATAGCAGCCACAAGTGCACCGTTGCCCAACAAGATGCGTAGCCCGCTAGGACTACTAGTCGGAAACGTTGCGTCGTCGTTAGTGGCCAAGAATGTTGCCCCAGAACGTATTGCGTCTGCTGCTAACGCAATACGGGAGCGATCCCAGACGCTGTAGGCACCCACCACGACTACATCGACTTGTGGTGCAGGACCGTTAGCCGGCAGGTCGCTCACGTTGACTGCCAAGATTCCTTGATCTAAAAAAACCTCGGTCAGGGAGTGATCACCCAACACCAACACACTCTGCTGAGGGGTGCAATAAGTTGCCGCAGCCTGTGCAGCAGTGACTACGTCAATACCCTCAATCCCAAAGCCGCTCAGCACCGCAAGTTTCGCCTCTGGGGACTGAGCATGATTAGTGCAAAAAACCACCTGGTGGCCACCCTGCAACAGCGCATAGACCGCAGGGACCGAGTCTGGAATCACCTCGGTACCTCTCCAGATAACTCCATCAAGATCAATTGCGATTCGGCTCACATTGTCACCTTTGCATAAAGATCCGCTCGCCACTGCACTCAGAACTGCTCGCAGGCTGTAAATTAGAAATTCGGAATTTGTAGTCATCAAGTAACTACCAAAAAGGATCAAGCATGAATGAGCAGCAGCTCGCCAAGGCCAGCAAGGTCGCAGGGTTTATTGCGGCATTGGACCAGAGTGGCGGAAGCTCCCCCAAGGCACTTGGCCTTTACGGAATTAACGAAGATTCCTATTCGGGCGATACCGAGATGTTCGACATCATCCATCAGATGCGTACCCGCATCATCACAAGCCCCAGCTTTACAGGTGAGCGTGTGCTTGGAGCAATCCTTTTTGAAGACACCATGGATCGAAAGATTGACGGACTTGGCACTGCGCAGTTTCTCTGGGAAAAGAAGAATGTCCTACCTTTCTTAAAGGTGGATAAAGGCCTTGAAGATGAGGTGAACGGTGCGCAAATCATGAAGCCCATGCCCGACCTAAACGCGCTACTTGAGCGGGCGGTGGGCAACGGCGTGTTTGGCACCAAGATGCGCTCAGTCATCAAAGTTGATAACCCTGCAGGAGTTCAGGCTGTGGTTACTCAGCAGTTCGAAGTTGCCAAGCAGATTCTTGCTGCGGGGCTGATTCCAATTATTGAGCCAGAAGTAGATATCAATAGCCCCTCAAAAGCCGCTGCAGAAGAGCGCCTTCGCTCAGCGCTAGTTGAACAACTCGATGCACTCGAGCCACAGCAGAAAGTTATGCTCAAGCTGACGCTGCCAGAGACTGACAACTACTACTCTGCGCTTGTTACGCACCCTCAGGTGGTTCGTGTTGTTGCCCTGTCGGGTGGCTACAGCCGACAGGAGTCAAACGCCAGGCTCTCTAGAAACCATGGTGTGATTGCCAGCTTCTCTCGGGCACTCACCGAGGGTTTAACTGCTCAGCAGACGACCCAGGAGTTTGACGCTGCGCTTGATGCCTCAATTGACAGCATCTGTAAGGCCAGTTCAACCTGATCCAAGGTTTGATAGAGCTGGGCAGTTTGATTTGGGCTCAGCCCAGCCCCGAGGCTCTTTCTGAGGCATCTAAGAACTCGGGATCAGCCCGGGCGATTCGCCCGAAAAGAACTCTGGCCTGGGGCAAGTCTCCAGAACGCTCATACAAATCTGCAAGGGCGTACGCCCGGCGAAGGTGGTGCTCCATTGGCCGCTTGGGAAATCGAAACCCCTTGGCCAACAACCGGACAGCGCTAGCTAGCTCTTGTTGGTCGGCTAGTGCACCTGCTGCAACAATTCGGCCTTCGCTCACGAGTGCGCCACTCGGTGATGCCTCACGAAGTTCTTCCCAGAGACGATTCACCTCTTTGTATTGCTTGAGTGCGCGCCGGCAATCTGCAAGAACAGGGTGTTGTTCAGTGCTGCCCTTGCTTAGGGCCACAAAGGCGTCTAGTTCTCTAGCGGCTTCTTTGAACTTTCCGAGCCGGTACAAGGTCAGACCGTGAAGCTCACGAACTTCTGGAAGGTCGGGCACCTCTTTTGCAATCGGGGCAAGTATCTGACGCGCCTGGCCAAACCGCTCAGTGGCAAAGGCATCAGCGGCCTCGCCGAGCCGGCCTTCTAGGCGTGCTGCTCGTTTAGCACCGACTAGCTCGAGTAGCTGTGGCGCATGCACGGTTACCGAGGTGACCGAGTTTGATGCGCTGCTTGTCGATGAGCCTCTTTTGCGTTGCTGCGTCGAACCCGCTGAACGACCTGAGTGAACGGGTCCATCATCAATCCAGATCTCTGGCTCGGGGATCACAAAATCTTGGCCGGGCACTCGGGGCTCTGGGCGCTCGCGCATCTTTGGCGGAGCAGGTATGGCTCGGTTGTCTTTGGGTCGACGGCTTGTAGGACGGCCAGAGCTTGGACGGCCAGAAGAAGATGGTCGAGGCTGAGAAGGCCGATCTGTTGGCAAGGAACGCACCTGACGTTACGGGGAGTTCACTCCCGAGGGGACCCTCAGTCTAGGCGAACGGTTAGCAAAGACCTGAACCTGCGCAACCCGCTGCAACTGAGCGGATAGTTGCTTGCGCGCCAATCAGCCGCACCACAGGCAGAACCTTTTCCTGCTGTTCCGGCGAAACTCAAGAGATAGCTCTAGATTCTCTTCTAGTGACACCCGTAGCGGTTGAAACCTCACCATCAATCCTCAACAAGGTTCAGCCACGCCGCTACCCCGAGCTGGCAGCGGTATTTCTACTCGTTGCAGCCGGTTGCATATCTGCCGTTCGCGCCCTCACCCAGCGGTGGCTGCCTGCGTCGGATGAGGCTCTCATTGAACTTCTGGTTCGCCGAGTACCACAAGATATGCCTCTAGTGGGCGTTTACTCGCGACTGGGGTTCAGCCACCCGGGTCCTGCGGAATTTGTTGCTCTAGCGATCCCCTATCGACTGTTCGGATCAAGCTCGGCGGCCCTGTGCGCTGGGATTATTCTGCTGCATATCGGAGCAATAACGCTGGCCTGGTGGACAACTGAGAGGTTGGACCGGATCACTGCGATGATTGTGTTGGTGTTCTTAGGACTCACTGCATTATCCGTCTTTCCGACAGAGTTCCGCAGTCCATGGAACCCCTTTATAGCGTTGATATTTGCTGGCACCCTCCTACTTTGCAGTTGGAGCGCTGCCGAACGTGATCCAGTTGGATCAGTGCTTTTGTTTCCCATGGGTTCACTTCTTGTGCAAACTCACGGGGCAGCATTACCGCTAGTGACCACAGTCTCAGTGTGCGCAGTAGTTGCCGCTGCGCTCGCTCATAGGTCTCAGCCGAGTCAATCTGGTATCGCGGGCCCCGTCCTACCAATTCGAGCTTGGTTGCTTGGAAGTACGATTGCAGTGTTGATGTGGATTCCCCCCTTTGGCTGATCAGGTTAGCGGTTCAGGAAATTTAGGTTCGTTGCTTGTAACTCAGCGCTCCGGGTCTGCAATTGGCATCCGGGGTGCAGCGGCTAGCTTGGCCCAGGGCTTCGCCGCTCATCCAAACTGGGGATCGGTGGGCCAAGGCGTCGGGGGGCTAAGCCCTTCGCACCTAAGCATCCCAGTCTTTTTGCTCATCCCTGCTTGCGGCCTTCTGTTGGCTTCTAGACGGCGGGATCTGCAGATGGTCCGAGGGATAGTCATTGCGATGATCGCGCTGAGCGGGTCGTTTATCGGAATAGCTATTGCGCCGGCACCCTCGTATGCATATCTATTCATTGGGCAACGAAGTGTCGCAGCAGTAACCGTAGCTATTGGTCTGGGTAGCATCTGGCGATCAGTCGACCCAAAAATCACGGAGTTCGGCGATCCTTGTCTACTCAGAATCTTGGCCGCTTTCTCGATTGCGCTCAGCGTGGTCCTCCTGAGCAGCCAATGGAATGCGCCCGTGTCCTCGCCGGAGTATCAAGAAGCCATCGAGACGCTCTCAAGAGGTATCCAAGATGACCTTGCGGACCTTGACTTGGCGGGGCCAATCGAAGTCAGCAGCCAGTTCGGCCAGGTGACGATGTCGGCCTATACGGGTGTTCGACTGCAGCTCGAGCGTGAAGGAATTACTGCTCGGGATGGTGGATCTTGGCCCGGAATTGAACTGCCGGCACCCAACCCCGACCTGAAGCCGCAGTACACCCTAGTTTCGCCCGATAGCGCCACTACCTTGACTCAGCTTGGCTGGAAAACAGTGGGCGAGTACCAGCCATTCTCACCAATGGAGCAGCGCAACCTGCGTAGCCTGCAAGGACAGCTAGACGTGCTCCTAGCTAATCAGCCAACAAGCGGATCTGAACTCAAGCCACAGCAATACCGAATCGATCACTTGCAGCAACAAATACTTGAGTTGACTAAGGGCCGCGTGGCAGTAGCGGTGGTCCGAAGAGACATTCCGAAGGAGCATGCGGGCTAACGCTAGCTAGAACTCTCAGGAGTACGGCTTGGTGACATGACGTTTAGTTTTTAGACCGATATCAATCAGCAGTGAACGGCCTGCTCTTAGGGTCCTAGCTGGCTAGTTGCAGCTTTTTGCGATGCCGAGTGTGGTCTGAGGTTGCGTTGGGATTGCAGTGTGATACCTGCAGGTGAGGTGATGAGATAGCTGTTTGTCTGGGGGTTGGGGGTAATGCTCCAACCGTGGTGGATGAGTTGGTGGTGTGCCTGGCAGAGACTGACCGCGTTACTAATGTTGGTATTGCCACCGTGCTGGTGATGGGTGATGTGGTGGAGGCGAGCCCACGCGGGCGGCGCCTCGCAGCCAGGGTGAACGCAGCCGCCGTCACGGATCATGATGGCCCGGCGTTGGTTATGGTTGAAGTAACGAACGCTACGGCCGAGATCTAGCGGGACTCCCAGGCTATTCACGACAACTGCGGTGAGAGTTGCGTCGCAGTTCAAAACCCGAGTGGTGCCGTCAGCTAGGCAGACACCATCAGGGGTTGAGGCGTGCACTGGGTCTGAGGCATTGATAACTAGGGTGACGTCTGTGACAGGAGGTGCCGAAGCCGCTAGACCGGCTGTGCTTGCGGTGCCGCGACGGGTGAGTTCTATGAGCGCTTCGGCGAGGAGCTGATTACGGGTTGGAAACTGGTGGCTGGGGTCATTTCGGGTCAGGTTGCGGTGAAACCGGTAGCGAGATTCGAGTTCTTTGAGTAGCGCGGCGCGCAGATGCGCCGCTGCCTCACCGACAAGGTCTGCGCTGAGATGTATTTCGCCCGATAAACCATCGGTGAGTGATAGGTGGTTAGTTTCGGGGTTGGGGTCATGGCCGCCATCTTGGTCGGCCAGGAGAATAAGTGCTCGCACGTCGTTAGCCCATTGCTCAAATCGGACTCCTACCGCCAGAGCGACTAGGTGGGGTTGCAGGGCAATCATTGTGTCGAGCACTCTTGGCGTGCAGAGTCGGGTGAGTAGCGCTGCGTGATCAAAGGTAATGACCCCATCAAGTAGTGCCTGATTGATGAGAGTTAATACGCTACGCAACTTGCGGGAAACAGTTACTCGCTGCACTGCTAGCTGGCGAGGGAGGAGGAACTCGTAGGCCAACCATCCGCTGGTTACTAGCCCAGTGCGCCGCACGGGCTCGTCTCGGGCATCGAGCTCTCCAAGGAGTGCTACTCGCGCTGCATCTACGGCTCGTTGAGCCAGCTCAACGGAGCACATTGCCTCAACCAAACTGCCATCACCAGAAGCAGTGAGGTCTTGACAGGAACTCGCTAGCACCCCTGCCTGCGAAGCGAGCAAAGCAGCAGCATCGGCGGTTTGGTTAGTCATGGGTTTCTTCCCTTTGGACTGCGCTTAACAGCACTGCGGGCCTCATGGCCAACAGGAATGACTCGGTTGGGGACGCTACCTAGCATCGAGTCGTTGGCTCTAGGGGAAGAAGAACCGAACGTATGTTCTACTTTAATACTAGTCCTGTTAAGAATGCAAGTAACTGATAAAAACAATCCCGGAATAAAAACGCAGAACGATCTGCCTAGACGAGCCTCTAGCAGCTGCGGCTTCAAATAGCGTCGCTGCTGCCAACACCGGCAGCTAGATCAATGACTTCCTCAAGCTGCACCGGCTGCTCGGTCAAGTCAACTACATGCTCCTGCACACGCTCCGGTACAAGCTCGGGCAACAGCTTGGAAACCGGCTGCAGATCGTGGTCCTCATCGCGATGCAGATGTAATCCATGCGCAGTCTTTTCCCAGTGCGAGGGATCGGTGACTAACTGAATTGCCGCTCGAAGCGCTGCAATTGACATCACAATCCAATACAGCGGAGATAGTAGAGCCGAAACCAAAAACTCTGGCTTGTTCACCGCACGCAAGGTCAGGATCGATAGGTAAACAATGACAACGTTGCCAACGAACCAGGCGAATATTGCCAAGTAGTACAACACCCCTGGGAACAGCGCCTGAATAAATGCTGCCTTGGTGACTATCCACAGCAAGGTCATACCCCAGAAGAACAAGTTCAACACTGCTAGTACAGGGGTGCTACCCACAAATAAACAGAAGTGCCCCATACCGGCCCAACCCAAGTCACGCACCATGCCTCGCGGGTCACGCATTCCTACGAGCCAAGTTTGCAGATAGCCCTTATACCAACGGCTGCGTTGTTTCACCCAGTTGACTACGTCCACATTGGGTTCTTCCATCGTGGCGGAATCTAATATGCTGACTCGATACCCCTTGCGTTGTAAGCGAATCCCAAGATCGCAGTCCTCAGTCACATTGAACGCATCCCAGCAGCCAACATCTTCTAAGGCTTCGCGGCGAAAGTGGTTTGATGTACCGCCCAATGGTATTGGTGATTTTGTAGCGGCCAAACCGGGCAGATACAGGCTGAACCAAGTGGCGTATTCGGCAGTAAACCAACGCGTCAACAAGTTAGTCGTTCCGCCATAAAAAGACAGCTTGGCTTGTAGGCAGGCAACGTCCTCATCAGCCCGAGCAAAGGCAACCACTGCACGCCGAAGTTGCAGCGGGTCAGGGTGATCTTCTGCATCGTAAATCGTAACGATTGAGCCTCGTGAGAAGTACAGCCCGTAGTTCAAAGCCCGGGGCTTGGTCTGTGGCTCTCCAGCAGGTAGTAACAACACGTCAATCGCTAAGTCTGTTTCGATGGTACGAGCGGCTGCAATCGTTTTTTCGTCGTTCACCTCGAGCAGCAACTTCACGTCCATACGATCACGCGGGTAGTCGATTCGTTCTAATGCTCGAACAAGATCCGGCAGCACCTCGGGTTCTCCGAAGGCGGGAACGAGAAGGGTGTAGATAGGCAGATTTTCATCGGTCACAGCCAGTGCATCCTCATCGGCCACCTGAATCGATGCGTCGCTGCTAAGACCCGCTCGAACTAAATACACCCGATGACTAAGGGTGATCAAATACACAAAAGTAGCCATGGTGGTGAGCACAATGACTGTTCCGATAGGTGCAATCACGCAGGCCAGCACTAACAAAACTGCGCCCAGAATCAACCCAACTTTTTGGCCTCTGTTGACCTGAGATGAGGCAGTCATTCCGGGACTGGCCTGCTCAACCCAACTCAGCGACTCCTTAAGTACTTCTGCTGCTAAATCCTCGGGCACCTCAAGAATAATCATCCGCCAAACTCCTCTGGTTGTGGCAACCTCGACGATGCTTCTGCCGAAGATGAGATAACAGATCGGGCGAACTGCACCAAGAAAGTCCGCTGCTCGACTTGTCGATCAGTCACCTTTTTGGATGCCCCGCCGCGGACAGCTTCATCAGCGCGAATCCCTAATTGTCTTGCAGCAGAAGTCTCTAGTGGTGGACTCGCCACTCGAGAATCCTTGCTGTCATTTAACAACAGCACTACACGTTCATAGCGAATCCCCTCGGCTGAACTCACCGCCCAAATCCAATACACCGTGGTCCAAGCAAGCTCATCTGGATCAGACCAGTTAAGTACTGTGCCTACCACGCCATTGCCAAGATCTACCCGCTTAACGCCTTTGGTGCTGTAACCATGAAAGTTGTAACAGGCCTCAAGACCGAAGTCACTAAACGCTTGCAAGTTGCCCGAGTTGATAACGTCGGCCAATACTGGAACTTCACTACCGAGGGTGTCGGTTCCTAGGCCAGAGTACTGATAACGGGTCCAACTTGAATCCTCGCCAAAGAACCGTTTGCCATTTTCAAAGCTGCCTACGGGTTCGCCATTGAACCCCAGGGGCTTGAGCGAGACCTGAGAGAACTTGCCAACTCTTGGGGTACCTACCGCTGACGCGATGGGATCATATGAGGTCAGGTTGTAATTGAATACTGCGCCAATACTTGCAATAGCAACAATCCCTATAAGTGCCCGCTTGGCATTTGGTACGGCCGCAAGAACTGTCCGAGTTCTAGAGGGCCCGGAGTCTATTGGCAGAGACAAGCCAAAGCGATGAGCATTGAGCACCATGATGAGCACACCAATGTTGAAGGCCACTAAGCCAGCAATCGGGTGCAACACATCTATAGAGGCCGTTTCACCGAAGAAGCGGCCCACTGCAAGAATCGTCATGATTCGGATCACGTTGAACACCCAGACAAGCCCAGCACCTGCCAGCATCCACAAGAACTTGGCCGATTTGGTCCCCTTGACCACAATGGCAAATGCGCCGGCTACTAACAGAAATCCGAGCAAGCCATTTGCCCCGGAGCAAGCCGAAGCAACCTGAACCAAAAAGCCGTTACCACCAGGTGCACCTGAGAATGGCACTCGAAAAGTAATCCCGTCGCCCGGAATAGCCGAGGCAACCGGGATTACTTCGACGCCGAGTCTAACTGCTGCGGCAGTCAGAGTACTGAGTGGTTCTAGCCCGAGAGTTACTGCACCACGAATTGGCATAGGCCAGGCCAAGAACAAGAACAGCACAGCAGCCTTTGTGCGCCAAAGCATGCGCACACCAAAAGCCAAGAGGATGACACCCGCTACAAACAGCGGCATCGTCAATAGATCGATGCGATACAGCCAATACATGGTCGACATGCGAGCCGGCAACAGCACTAGCGAGGCTAAGGCCGCAAGTACTACTGGGACACCCAAAATCCTGTCGATATGGCGATCATGAATATTGGGCTCGTACTTGCGTGGCCGAGCAAGAAAATATCCGAGGGCTGCAGAAATCAGCGGGACTAATCCAAGATAGGCCAGCGGGGTGTCAACGGTTACTCCGCGGATTAAGGTCCACAGCGAAACCTGATAGCAAATGACCGTTGCCCCAATCACGATCGCAGTGCGGATTGCAACCTTTTTTCTGTCTGGCTTGACACACTGGAGCCCACCCACCGGCTCGGCAGTTATAACTGATCCGGTTGGCTCAGTTGGTTCAAATGGGGGTGGACTCAGCAACATAGCGGGTTCCTAGTTCTACTGATCTCAGAGTTGGGAATCAAGGTGTTTTTTGTTGCGGCGGCGTAGGGCGATTAGTACTCCTGCGGCGAGTGCTATGAGTGCAGTTACTGGCAGAAGAACCGCGACAGGACTCTCGCTGACTGTGGGTTCGGGGCCGCCATTGCCTGAGCTTGGAATAGTGGTAGCCGGGAGAGTGGTATTCGTAATTTGTTCGCCGGCTACCTCGGCAGCCTGATCATTGGAGCCCTGCAGGAACGCTGGCCCAGAAGAACCCGAACCGCGAGACGAGCCAGAGGTCCTGCCTGATCGACTGAGACTGCCAGCTTCCGCTGAGCCAGTGGCTTGCTCGGACCCAACTGTCGCTTCTCTCTCGCTTGCCCCGGGCAGAAGGGTCGAGGATGTAGTTGTGGGGGCAACCGTCACCCCAACCGGCAGCGCCGAATACGAGGGTTCGGATTGGCCGGCTACTAAAAACGCGCCTAACACTAAGACGGGGGCAAGTAACAACAACATGCTTCGGTCACGAGGGATCTTTGCTAAGAGTGCTTTCACGTTCCGAATTCCAGATCTGGTTTCGGTCTATTGACCGGTTCGGGGTTAGTTAGCTTGAACAGGCGGAGATGTGTTTTGGGTTCTTTGTCGCTGCCCCATTCACCAACTTGGGTGGCAAATGAACCGCCGTCATTTTCAAACATGTCTGGGTATTGTGCGCCCACCTGATCTGCACCACCCGACTCGATCAGCAACAAGTAGCGAATCCCAAATACTTCGGGATCAGCTAAGGCCGGACCAAAATCTCTATCAGAGGGAATGACATAGACATTAGGCTTGGGGGCGGCAGGCAACACCCCGATGCCAGCCTGGTCCATCAGAATTGTTCCGGCTTCTACATCTGGCAGTGCATCAATATCGTCAGCAGCAGAAATTCCCGTCAGAGAGAGCGAGCGGGATTCGACTACTGACTCGCCACGGAGGCCCATTGCTAGCGCATCAAAGGAGTCGGTCTGATCAAACGAGGCGTACTGCTGACTTCTCACAACCTGTGCGGCACACAATACGCCGGGTACTAGTAGCGCTAGCACTACCCCCTGCAGCCAGATAGAACGCTTTACAGAATTTGATGATGAGGCAACAACCATTGCCAAGACCGCAGCGAGTACAACTCCAACGGTGACGTAGCGTATCCATGGGAATGTTGACCCCCTCATGGCAAACAGAAGTTGTAGTACCAAGGGCGACCCCAACACTGCAATCGCAGCCGTTGCGCGCAGACATGCCCGGCGAGATCCCCAGAGGGCAATGAGCGCCAGCACCACCAAGAATGGCGAGACCACCATGAGCTGCCGGATGAAGAACCAGCCTCTTCCCCCAATGGATGGGTCACCGATTAAGTTCACGGTATCTGTTGCAGCACGGGCCACGAGTGCGCTGTTTCCGTAGGCCGAAGTGAACTGTGGAAACGGTTCTCCGGTAATCGCCCATGAGGCGCCAGCCCAAGCCAACATGGCAATAATCACTGGGAACGAAAGAATTGTGAGGTCCAGCATTGTTTCTCGACTGCGCTGCAGATTGGTTCGCTGCGTCAGTTCATAGCGTGCCGAGTTGTGCCAAGTCACAACTCCCACTACCGCAAACACAGCTGCAAAAACTGCTGCGGTTTCGTATCGAGTCAAGTAGCCAGCCGCTATTGCGACAGCCACCATAACCAGCGACCGGATGTCATCGGTTTCAATCCAGCGAGCCAAATGTCGGGCAGCGACCATTAAGAAGAATAGCCAGCAGGCCTCGCTCATACCGTTGGAGCCGTGAGTCCAAATCAGCGGGTGAGCAGCAACTATCACCACTGCAGCAATCCGGAACCAGCCCGAGGTTCCAGTTTCAATTCCCCAAGCAATAAGTTGACGCAATGTGCCTGCCATAAATGCCGCCGACACAATAACTGCAGCCATTCCCGAGCTAGTCAGCGGCAGCCAAAGGTTCCGTAATGCAATCACCGGCAGCTGAAACAGTGTGGGGAATGGTCCCCAAATAAAGCCAATAGCCTCTAGGTGTGGGTCTCGGCTAAAGAGCACCGACTGCCCGCTACCAATTCGAGACATTGCATCGCCTGGGATCAAACCGCCCCGCTCTGCAGTGATATAGCCGAGCACAACAAATACTGCGAAGGTCAGCCAAAAGACCAACCTACGTTCAGTACGCCCTTCGGTGCTTTTCAGAGATTTTGCCTGGCCTAGTCGGCGGCGTTGCTCGCCAAGAATGAGTTCAGCCTCAATTACTGCAGGATGCAATTCATCGTTCAGGTGCAGTTGCTTGGGTTGCTCGAGCAGTACCGTAAAGCCTGCAGCAGTTGCCAACCCAGAGGTACTGCGCACTACTTCATCTAGTTGATGCAGCGCAGACATCTGCAAAGCATGAAGTTGTTGCATGCCTTGGCTAAGGCCAGCTTCTTGGGCCGAGAGGCGAGCCGACAATTCGAAAGCTAGCGCCTTCACATCTTCAACAGAAGTGAGCCGGGGTACAGCAAGCGGATTAATGCCAACCTGGGGGGAGTCGGCTGAGCCCAGAGGGTTCACTTGAATGCCAGCTGCTCAGGAAGTCCTGCGGAACCGCGACAGAATAGACCTACGATGCCGAGCCCGACCTACAGCACTTGCAGGGTCTACTGAAGAGCCCACCGCTACTTCAGGCTCAGGACTCAGCCCCGGAGCAACTCCCGCTGCCACCCGATCAAGTTCGGCCACCATTGCTCGCATTTCTGAGCGGAGGGAACGTTGTAGCGCTGTTAGTTCTTGCATTGCGGCGGCCAGTTCATGGCGATGTCGAGTTACCGAGCCAGCAACCTCGGCGGCCATCTGCGCAAGTTGCTCAACGCCTATTGCATCAACCCTCACTGGGGCCGGGGCTGGCGCATGTAACGGGGCCGCATGTAACGAGGCGGCATCAAGGCCAGCACTGAGAGAGCCGGCCAAACCTTCGAGCACTGGCTCAGGTAGTTCAAGGGACTCATTCGGGTGTACAGGATTATGGCTGATCTGATGTAGGGCTGTTGTCATCTCTTCAGACTTCTCGCTAGTAGGTTCTGCACCCCTGTACGCTACGAATCCTTCCTAAACATGAGTGAGACGCAACCTTACGGTTAGGTGAAATGTTGGTAGTTTGTAGAGCTCGGTCGCTCTTAACGGCTTTAAGCAACTCGCTCACCCGATGATTGCCACCCCGTCGGCAGTCGCAGTGTCGGCAATCTGCAGCGCTTCGGCCAAATCTGAGCCTTCAGGAGGTTCTGTCGCAATACCTGCCCCAACGGGCCCTGTTGCTCCCCCACCCGGCGTAGGCGAGCCGGGATCAACCCTCGGGGCTCCTTCATAGGTGATGGCTAATTCGGAATCGTTATCGTAATTAGAGCTCACGGTGTCTGTCACCCTGATAAAGCAGAGGGTGTATTTCTCGACTCCGCGGGGAGCAGTATCGCCGGGGGCGTAACAACCCCATGACTCACCTGCGGGGTCCTGGCCGCGAAATACTTCAAACTCTGCAGTTCCAGCGCCCGAAGCGCTGCCATTCGGAGTAGCTCCTGAGAATTGGCCGCAGTCCAAGGCTGTATCAAAACTGGCATCGCTCATCGACTTTTTACAGAAGTCAATAAAGACCAGTTGTCGGGGGACTAGCCCCGACCAAGCAACGCGAACTTCGGCAGTACTTTGATCAGCCGAAAGCAGTACAGGATTCGGGGTCACTGCAACTGCTGACTCACCTGAAACCGCTACAGCTAGCCCTGAACTGAATCCCGGTGCGAGCAGTATCACCTGTAGAGACACTAAGAGTGCGAGTGGGAAAAATCTTCTTTGAAATCTACGCATAACAGCCCCGAGCGAAAGGGGGGGCACGGCCGTTGGCCGTGCCCCCTCACTTAATGTGGTGATTAGACCTGATCAGTTAATTTCACTACATACTGACCTGGTAGCAGCCTGGAGTTAAGCGGCTGGTACTAACCGACAGATACCGTTGGTCTGCTCGCTAGTTGGCAAGCGGTTGAAGCCTGTAGCCGCAAAGATCTTGGTGAACTCGGCGTAGTTTGTAAGACCCGTGTAGCTGTTGGTCGTATGGTTAGCAAGAGGGTTACACATAAACTCGGTGAACTCTCGAACCGCACCCGCTGCACCCGTGTCTGCACCTGTCAGATCGGCAGATCCGGTGGTTCCAGTAACTGCAGTCTTGGTGGTTACGTGATAGACGAACCGAGTAGCAGGGTAAGTGTTGGCTGCAATAGTTCCTGCAGTTGGTGCCTTACCGTCCACGGTCCACGCAGCAGCGCTTTGACGCTGGAAGCTAAACGCCTTGTAAGTCGCATAGCTCATCCACCAGAACGCGTTGTTGATGTCGGTAATGCCACTTGTGGGACCGACTAGCAGCGGCTTGACGTCATTTTCAAAGTGGAAAATGCCATTTGTCTGCTTGCGTACGCAGGCTCCAGCATTAGCGTCGAAGCCAAGATAGGCATCCATTGATGCTTTGGTTCCAGATGCGGAATTCATGCCTACAGGCTCAATCACTCCAGAGGCATATGGGAGTCCGTTGGCATCATTAATCTGATCCCAGTTGGTGATGCTGCAGTTGTAAATACCTTGGATCTGAGCTTTAGTCAGATTTGCAGTCGCCTTGTCGCCGATGGTTACAAAGGCAAGTGCATCTTTACCATATGCCCAAAAGTTTAAGGTACTTTCACCCGATGACTTTGGCCCGCGTGAGGAACGTGCATAATCAACTTTTGCCAGCTGCACGTCTTTGACGCCTGCGCTTGATCCAGTCGGGAACTGTGCCACAAAGTAATCATGGTCCCAGTTGCCTTTGATATCAGTTTTTAGCTGCGAAGCCCCGGTAAGGCAGTTACCGATTGTGGCAGAACCGCTGACATTGTCAGTATCACAACCATCTGCTTGGTTATAGAGCAGCTCAGCCCGCTGCATAAAGTTGTAGGTGGTGTCCGAACCGGCACCAGTTACTCTGTCATTGACGTTATCCCAGCCCGTGGTTGGCGCTGGGTTTGTCTCGGCACCGGCCATCGAGCTCATTACTGCTCCCGAAAGTAGGGTTCCGGCAATTACCGTGGCCCCTATGAGTGATTTGAGTTTCATTTTCGTTTATCTCCTTAACAAGGTTGTTTGAATAGTTGTTGTTTGAGCAGTTGTGGTTTGAGTTAGTCGCTTCAGGCCGAGACGGTCTGATTACGACGGACGAGGACAAAGCCGCCCATGGCAGCGAGAAGTCCGACCACTGGCAACAAAACGGTCAGTGGAGCTTCAGGAATGGCGCCGCTTGACTCCACAAACGTGAACGCTTGCTGTGAGTCGTTGTCATTGTTTGATTGGACGTTGTCGGTTACTCGGACGTAGCAGGTGGTGTACTTGGTGACTCCAGCAGGAGCAGTGTCATCAGGTGCGTAGCAACCCCAGGCCTCACCGGCTGGATCCTGACCGCGGAATACCTCTAGTACCGAAGACCCGCTACCTGACACAGTGCCGTTCGGCGTGGTTCCCGAAAATGCACCACAATCAAGCGCAAAATCAAAGGATGCATCAGTGATCGACTTCTTGCACACATCTAGAAACATCAAGGTTCTAGTGGTTGCACCCGTCCAGTTGACCGTGACGTTTGCAGTTGTCTGGTCTGGAGCAACCGTTACCGGGTTAGGGGTGACGTTGGTTGTGGTAGCGGCCCCAGCAGCTGAAGTAAACCCAACGGCTACGCCAACCACTAGTGCGATCCCCATCAGGGGCTTGAGGAACGAAGTACGCATAGACTCGCCTTTCAATCGGTTACCGGCATTCCACAGCGGCATGCCAGATATCACTATCGGGGTAGTGCACTAGCCAATGCAAGGGTCTGAAAGAGTGTTCGCAACCTGTTGTCCTGCGGTTCACTTACTACTCCCCGCAGCGTCAAATAGACACCTTGTGGGCGCCCATTTTGTGTCAGTTTGCGCTCCTGCTCTGCCTACTTAGAAGGTGGTCGGAAGCACCGCTGATAGGTTGAATAAAATCAGAACCGCACCCAATGCAATCGATGATCCGGCAACTATGAGCACTGGCCCCAAGCTGTACTCCCGGCGCAGTCCGCTGGCCCCAAGTAGGCCGACTACAAGCAATCCGATCCCAGTGACCAACAGCAGCGCACCGCCAAAGCTGCGGACGTCATAGGAGGGCTCCTCTTCAGCAAACTTCTCTTCTGGTGCCGGGGGGGTAGACGTCGCATCAGCTTTTTGTTCGGTAGCTCGATCATCTGCGGCTGCCGTGACAATCACCCGGCGACCATCTAGCGGCCCTGCAGCGGAGCTGACCAAAGTAAGCCGGGATGGACCTAGTGCATCAAGGTACTTGGTGTCTCCGCTACCGACTGTGCGGACCTTGGTCACTTTGTAGGCACGTACTTGCCCCGCTCGACTCCGCAGGTATATAGAGTTCCCACCCTCTAGTGCGGACAGTTCGCCGAAGGGCCCGCCGAAACGGCTTGACTGACCCTGAATCACTGTGTTTCCTGAGTCTCCGGGAACGCTTGAATCAAGTCGGCGGCCAGGCCCACCCCGAAGCTCAGTCACCGTAGACCCCTCTACTACTACTTCGTTCACGCCGAGGGCTGGTATCTGCAACACATACGAGGCGTCGCCAACCCCTAAATCAGCTAAGGGTTGGCCAAACTCCGCCGCTAGATGCCTTTGATGTTCGGCGTGTGAGGCCGCTCCAACCACTAGATCAGCTACCCATAGTGCGAGGACGGCTAACAGCACCAGTACAATGGTCTTGCGACGGCGCGCCCTTTGAGCTTCAGTTGTGACTTTTGGTGCAGCTGCAACTTCTGCTTCCGACCCGCTGTCGGCCATGTCGACCAGGTCCAGAGCCCCCTCCGCTGGCCGGAGCTCGCTAACGTCGCCAAGCAGTTGATCGGCCATTAGGTAATCACGCCAGTTCGGCGAAGGAGTGCGCGGGCGCCAAGAAACATCAACCCACCAAGGGCAAGCGTCGCTAGCCGATCAAATCGCGGGTCGTTGCCCGGTAGTGGCAGCGGCATGTTTCTTGCAGCTAAAATTGCAGTAATCCCAGCAACCTCCGCGCCGGGCCCGCCGCTAGCTTCATCAGGGTTTGCAGTTCCGCTAGCCACCAACCCGCTCGCAGACCCCGTGGCAACTAGCGCCCGAGTTGTACCCGAACCGGAACCAGATAGCGTTCCCAAGCCACTGCCGCCCGAGGAGAATGCAGCTCCCGAGATTGGATCTACAGGAGTTGACCCCAGAGGCGATACCACAGCGGTATTGCTTTGCGGGGTTGCACACCACACTGTGTCGCCAAGGTCGCCGAGCGTGCCAGCGGGGGCAAACCTAGAAGGATCAGCAGTAGTGATAGTCGATAACCCTGCGGCCTTACAGTTTGATTTCACAATCTCGTCGGCGGCAGCAAAGGCCTGAACTACAAGCGGCGCAGGCAACTGCCCATCAAGCAATTCAGCCGCTCTTGAGCGACCGACAGTTACCTGCCAGCGGATTATCGCTGCAATCGCATTTGCTTGATCTCCAGTCAGACCAGAATCTGGCACGTATAAAGAGTTCACCCAAGACAGCGGCCACGCCCCAGAAATAGGTTGGGTCAATCCAGGCATTGGAGCGCCAGTATTGGCAGATAGCGCAGCAGTAATGCTCTCGGGTGTAGCGGTCAGCCACTCGCCCGCTGCGTTTTGCAATTGCACGTAGTAGAGATCAGTCCTGATATTGGCAAAGCCATCACCATCGAAAGGTGGTTCTTCGGATTCAGCCTGGATCGCTTGTTTGGCCGCAAGGGGGGTACTTAAGGTCATTGCACCACTTTCTGCCGGCACGTCAACTGCCGCAGAAGCTGTCTTCCATTGGCGCACTACTCCAACCGCATCGGGCATATTTGGTTTTTTAGGTGCAGCAGTAAAGGGCCAGATGATGCCAGGCCCAGTTTCTGGTTGCCTCAGGCTCGCAAATTTTGCCGACCATTTTTTGGGTTGAGTCGTACTGATGTATTGACCTAGTGCCAAATTGGCCATTCCCTCATCACTTCGAAGTACTGCTGCGGCAGGCCGCAACGGAGAGTTCATACTCAGTTGGCCCAGTGGAACAAGCTCTTTGAATAGGTTCAGGAATCCCTGATTCTGCCAATTGTTCTGACTCGTCTCTAGAAATACATCGGCGATGTCTTCTGAAGTAAATCGTAGCGGCCCTTCAAAGTCACGAACCTTGAGGCACTCAAGGTACTCTGGGTCGGGCTGATCGGGCACCACTTGATTACTGCACAGATCAATTCCATAGGGTTGAGGGCCAGAGGCCAACATGCTCATTCCTACGGCCTGGATGGGTGCCGCAATGACTGATCTACCAGTTTTTTTTAGCTCTGCTAGCTCATCGGCAGTGAACGGTGTGCCGCTCACCACCGCATCTGCACCGCCATTGATGAGCTGGAACTTGCTCTGGGAATCACCCCTAGCAATCTGACTCATCTCTGGTTGCAGCGGACTAGTTTTAATCAGATTGACCCAAGACAAAGTGGGAGCAAGTGCCTCATGGGCGTTGTAGATTAATAACTCAACCTTCTCGGATTTTGAAGTATTTGCCTGCGCCACAAATGGCTCCACGGCAAAGACCAACGCTAGAGCCGCAGTTGCTAGTAGCGCTCCCCTGCGAAACAACTTGCGCAAGTTTTTAGGACTCAAGTTTTTTGCCATGAGGTTCGGACACCTTTCGATAGAAATACTCCAAGGCCGACTAATGCCGCACCTTGAAACAACGTGAACAGCACCTCACGATCTCCGGGGCCAGCGTTGCTTGCGGCAATCTCATCGGAGGATGCAAGGTCCGCTGCGGCAGCCTCTTCGTTAGCAGTCCTTTGTGCAGCTGCCACAGCTGCGGCTGTTGCAGCGGCTGCAGCTTGTTCTGGGGTCAGCACGCCGGTAGCGCCACCGGCAGCGCTACCCGCAGCGCCACCTGAAACGCCACCCGAAACGCCACCCGAAACGCCACCGAGTCCGCCTCCAGCAACACCTGCTGCAGTACCAGCAAGAACATCTGGAGGTGGAGGTGCCCCGCCTAGATCAGTTGGCCTAGCTGGCGCACCTGGAATTTGTTGCACCTTATCTAGCGCCAGATTTACTAACACCTCTGACAGCCTGGCGTACTCCAAAGCCTCAACATTTTTTTGCCCAGCAGTTACGGCATAATTCAGGAAGGCTCCTAGTACACGACCCTTCGCAGGATCGAATCCACTGGTTTGAGCAATCACATAGGAGTAGGTCGAAGGAAAGTACGCTCGCGGATCGGCACCGTCGTAACTCAGTTGAAAGGTACCGTTGGCGCGAGCCACGGCATAGGCCAATGCCACCGTAGCGGCAGCTGGAATGGGCTTCGTGAAGGATCCGGCTGGATTTTGGATGCTCATTACTGGCGCTGGGTTACCATCAATTGGGGCAACAATGGTGGTAGCCGCATCTACATAGGTGACGGTGTCGGCAGACCCCTGCACTGTTTGGGCCACGCCCGATGAGGCAGTTGCCCCCGAACCGTTTCCGATTCCCTGAGGCCAAGTAGACACAGGCAGACCGTTGCGCAGTGGCACCGAGTTTTGATCGGGCCTTCGATCAGCTACGTAGCGTCTAAAGGTCTCCCAAACATCGGGGGCAACGGCAATGCAGTACTCGCTCATGACATAGCTAGTCCCAGCGCCATCATTTCTCACTACAGGACGGATCTTTTTCTCAGGAAGCGGCAATCCGGGGTTCGCAGCCACAATCGATGGGTCGTTCCAACTGATTTCTGGTTCAGTAAAGATTCGGCAGGCATCTCGTCTACTGATATTTAGTTCCGAGATTCTTCGGCCGTCCGTGCCAATCACATTGAACATCAAGGCAACTGGCCCAGCAGACACCGGCACATACACAAAATCTCTACGAGCAGAGCTATCAATCAAGCGTTGCTCATCTTCTTGATACTCAATGTCACTTGCACCAAAATCTACGGTTCCGTTGAGATAGTTGAGGCGGCCCTGAGTAGAACCTCCGGCCTGATAGTTAATCGTCAGGCCGTATTTGTTTGCCACGTCACCCTTCCACTGCTCAATCTCGAGCGCAGCAAATGAGGAACCAGTTCCGGTCACTGTTGGCCCGTCGGCTCGAGCAACCCCAGCACCCAAAACGCCGACAGCCACCACCACCGACAGCAGGATTGCAGCGTGGCCACGTACCCTGGGCCTGCCGGCACGGCGCACCGCAGACTGGCTCATCCGAACTGACCTGTCACATAGTCATAGGTGCGCGGATCTGAAGGATTCGAAAAGATTTGCTTTGTTGGCCCTGCTTCAACAATTCGGCCTGGTTCACGCAGAGATTCAACTAGAAAGAAAGCGCAGTTATCACTCACCCGCTGAGCTTGTTGCATGTTGTGAGTCACAATCACAATGGTGATCTCTTCACAGAGTTCCCGAATTGTACGTTCGATTACACGCGTAGAGATCGGATCAAGAGCAGAACAAGGCTCATCCATGAGCAACACATCAGGGCAGACAGCTAAGGCACGAGCAATACACAGGCGTTGCTGCTGTCCACCCGAAAGCGACATTCCACCCTCATTGAGTCGATCTGCCACTTCGGCCCAAAGGCCCGCTCTTGAAAGACATTGCTCGACTAGCGCATCTGGATCAGGATGCGAGATTCCTGATAGTGCCAAGCCCGCCAAGACATTGTCTGCAATTGACATTGATGGAAAGGGGTTTGGTTTCTGAAACACCATGCCGATTCGCGAACGTACTTCGGTTGGGCTCATGGCTTCTGAGTAAATGTCAACGCCATCTAATGCAATCTGTCCGGCAATCGCGGCCGAAGGAACCAACTCGTGCATACGGTTTAGTGCCCTCAAAAAGGTGGACTTACCGCAACCCGAAGGGCCAATCAGCGCAGTGACCTGGCCCGGCTCCATCGACAGCGTGCACCGCTCAAGCACTTTGCGCTTACCAAACCAGCAAGTCACGTCTGTAGCATCAAGTCGCGCAGAGGTTGACGCCGAGGGTGCAGCCCTTGCGAGCGCGACTTGCTCTGTGGAGTCCTCCCCATGAAGCTCTCCCTGCCAGGTGAAAGGTGGTGGGGTGGGCTGCGATGTGGCCGGTACTGAGCCAGTGGCGTCAGCACCGGCGGTCACAGCACCGGCAGATGATGGATACATGGTGGTCATCTTGACCCTCCTCTAACTCGGGCTCCGTGCTCGCCAATTACTCGAGCCAAAACAAACAGCACTAACACCAACAACACCAGCACTAGTGCACCAGTCCATGCCCGAGCAATTTGATTCGCATTGGGCTGGCGCAACAGCTGGTAGATGAAGAGCGGCAGATCGGATTGCGGCCCCACAAATGGATTTAGATTTACAGACGAGCTACCAAATGCAGTGAGCAGTACCGGTGCGGTTTCGCCCACAGCGCGAGCAACTCCCAAAATCGACGCAGTTATCAAACCCGATCGGGCGGTGGGTAGCACTACTTGTAGAACACTTCGCCACTGAGGGGCTCCTAGTGCAAGCGCAGATTCGCGCAGACCGTCATCAATGGTCTTCAGCATTTCTTCGGCTGTTCGAGTAACAGTGGGAATCATCAATATTGCCAGTGCCAAGCCGGCAGCAAGTCCGGATGGCCCATTACCACGAAGCACCCAAATCGTGTAAATAAATAGACCCGCAACAATCGAGGGCAGGCCGCTCATTGCGTCAATCACAAATCGAACAAGCCCCGATAAGCGACCCTTAATCTCATGCAGATACACCGCAGTAAGAATTGCAATCGGAATACTGATCACCGAGGCAATCATCATCTGCTGCAGCGTTCCTATAATTGCGTGAAGCGCACCTCCGCCGTCATCGAGTGGACCCACCTTTGACAAATCCGAGCTCAAGAATTCCAATCTAAGCCCTTTAAACCCTTGAACTGCCACGTATACCAGCATCCACACCAGTGCAGACACCGCTATCCCACCGCTAGTCCACACAAGAGTGGTAACTAACCGGTCTGCTGCAACCACTGGGCTTTGCGAGTCTCGAGCAAGCAAATAGCTGGCTGTCAAAAAAATAAGTAGCGCCCAGATCGCGTAGGTCAGTGGGTGAGACCAGTCAAAGACCAAACACATACCCGCACTGCCAGTAAGCCCAGATGCTAACGACAGCATCAACTCTTTGCGGTCTCTGCTGACCAAGACTCGGGGCCTAAAACGCAGTTGTTCAACTACAGCTTCACCAGCGCCACTTGGAGCGCTGCTCGCAGAGGAATCTGTTGCCTCTGTGGCAGTAGTCCGAGAATCACCGTTTCGAGTCTCACCGTTTCCAGTCACACCATCTGCTAGACGTTCAGTCAGGATGGTCATTGTGGATTCACCCTCAGGCCGCCATCTGGGTACGGCGCACAATTGCGCGTGCCCCTAGGTTGACAACGAGCGTCATAGCGAACAGCGCTAACCCGGCAGCGATAAGCGCCGAAATTTCTACTTCTTGAGCCTCGGGGAACTTGATAGCAATAAGCGAGGCGATCGAGCCACCGCCCTGCTCAAGGATCAACGGGTTGGCCTGCACAATGAACGAAATCAACAAAGCCACTGCAATTGTTTCGCCAAGCGCACGGCCAAAGCCCAGTAGGACTGCTCCTGTGATTCCCGCTCGACCAAATGGCAAGAGCACCTGTTTGATCATTCCCCAACGTGAGCCGCCTAATCCGAGTGCCGCTTCGCATTGAGAGCGCGGGCATTGCGCCATCACATCTCTAGACACCGAGGTGATGATGGGAACAATCATCAAAGCAACTACTGCACCCGTGATAAAACTCGAACGAATCAGCGGTGCATCCGCTTCGGAAAGGCGAAAGAACGGAATGGCACTGAGGTGCAGGCTGAACCATGCGGCAACTCCAGATAATGGTGCCTGCAAGGCAAACAATCCCCACATGCCAAAGATGATGCTAGGCATCGCAGCCAACAAGTCTACTGAAGAGGTTAAAAACCGGCGGAGTCTCGATGGCGCATATTCGTTAATAAACAGAGCCAAGCCAAGGGCAAGCGGTACTGCTACTGCCAAAGCCACGGAGGCAATAACGATCGTGCCAATTAATAGACCCAACACGCCATACTCGCCAACTGTTGGGTTCCACACACTGGTCGTAAAGAAGTTCTTAAACCCGGTTTCTTGCAGGGCCGGCACGGACTTAACCCCTAGAAAGATTGCAGTTCCGCCGATGATAAACAGGCTGACCATTGCTGCTGCGGCGCACACCGAGCGGAAGATTTTATCGCCCCGAGTAACGCTGCGCGACACCACCCTGGGGGTCTGTTCTTCGAAAAGATCGTTTTTGGTGGTAAGAGTCTCGGGGGTGAGGGTAGCCACAGCCCGATATCTTGCAGTACGAAAGTGTCCTAATCACCCCCAAGAGGACAAACCTTTGGTGAACGATTCTGAACTGCAGGTAAACGACTAAGTAAAATCCCCTACTTTGCCGGCTGTATTTACGGGGTGTCATACCTGTGAATCAAGAAGCGTGTTCATGCTCAAGACATCAAACAGTGCGGAAAAATACGAATAGGGGAGACGCAAGCGTCTCCCCTAACGAAAGTAATCTGGCGGCGTCCTACTCTCCCAGGGACAATCGTCCCAAGTACCATCGGCGCTGGAGGGCTTAACTTCTGTGTTCGGGATGAGAACAGGTGTGACCCCTCCGCTATGGCCACCAAAATCAGTTGTCAAATGAGCGGCGGACCCCAAAAATCGGGTCCAGCGACAACTCAAGGACTTCATTGCGAGCACGAACGACTGTGTAGAAACCCAAGCCCTCGGCCGATTAGTACCGGTCAGCTGAACGCATTGCTGCGCTTACACTTCCGGCCTATCAACGTGGTGTTCTGCCACGGGCCTTACCAGGTTAACCCTGTGGGTAAATTCATCTTGGAAGAGGCTTCCCGCTTAGATGCTTTCAGCGGTTATCCCGTCCGTAGGTAGCCAACCAGCCATGCCCTTGGCAGGACAACTGGCACACTAGAGCTACGTCCATCCCGGTCCTCTCGTACTAGGGATAGCTTTCCTCAATTTACCTACGGCTGCAGAGGATAGGGACCGAACTGTCTCACGACGTTCTAAACCCAGCTCGCGTACCGCTTTAATGGGCGAACAGCCCAACCCTTGGGACCTGCTTCAGCCCCAGGATGCGATGAGCCGACATCGAGGTGCCAAACCTTCCCGTCGATATGGACTCTTGGGGAAGATTAGCCTGTTATCCCCGGGGTACCTTTTATCCGTTGAGCGACGGCGCTTCCACACGCAACCGCCGGATCACTATGTCCAGCTTTCGCTCCTGCTCGACCTGTCGGTCTCGCAGTCAAGCTCCCTTTTGCCATTGCACTCGACGCCTGATTGCCAACCAGGCTGAGGGAACCTTTGAGCGCCTCCGTTACATTTTAGGAGGCGACCGCCCCAGTCAAACTACCCGCCTGACGCTGTTCCCGACCCGGATAACGGGTCTGGGTTAGAGCCTCGCCATACGCAGGGTGGTATTTCAAGGTTGACTCCACACTAGCTGGCGCCAATGCTTCCCAGTCTCCCACCTATCCTACACAACGCATGACAAAACCCAACATCAAGTTATAGTAAAGGTCCACGGGGTCTTTCCGTCCTTCTGCAGCTAACGAGCATCTTTACTCGTACTTCAATTTCGCTGAGTCTCTGGTTGAGACAGTTGGGGAGTCGTTACGCCATTCGTGCAGGTCGGAACTTACCCGACAAGGAATTTCGCTACCTTAGGACCGTTATAGTTACGGCCGCCGTTTACTGGGGCTTAGGTTCAAAGCTTCGCCCGAAGGCTAACCTTTCCCCGTAACCTTCCAGCACCGGGCAGGCGTCACAGCGTATACAGCGCCTTACGGCTTAGCACGCTGCTGTGTTTTTAGTAAACAGTCGCTCCCCACAATTTTGTGCCACCTCTTCAAGCTCGGGCAGCAAGTGCCGTCACCATCATGAGGTCCTCCTTCTCCCGAAGTTACGGAGGCATTTTGCCGAGTTCCTTAACCAGAGTTATCTCAATCGCCTTGGTATTCTCTACCTGTCCACCTGTGTTGGTTTGGGGTACGGGCACCACAAGAACTCACCGCTGGGCTTTTCTAGGCAGCATAGGATCAATGACTTCCCCTGAATCGGGTCCGTATCACGTCTCAGGCTTCATGAGGTCCGGATTTGCCTAGACCTCGCCCTACACGCTTACCCCGGGACAACCATCGCCCGGGTTCATCTACCTTCCTGCGTCCCCCTACGGCTTTCCGCCTTCTGGTGGGTCGGTTCGAGTCAGGCGTAAACGCCCGGTCAGCCCCTTAGCAACCTAAAATTGGAATTGGCGCGCTTGTAGTGGTACTGGAATATCAACCAGTTGTGCATCGACTACGCCTCTCGGCCTCGCCTTAGCTCCCGACTTACCCTGGGTGGATTAGCCTTCCCCAGGAACCCTTGGACATTCGGCGGTGGGGCTTCTCACCCCACTTTCGCTACTCATGCCAACATTCTCACTCGACCACGCTCCACGACCGGTTACCCTGCCGCTTCTCAGCGAGATCGACGCTCCGCTACCGCGCGTATAAATACGCACCCGTGGCTTCGGTATCAGACTTGAGCCCCGTTACATTGTCCGCGCAAGACCACTCGACCAGTGAGCTGTTACGCACTCTTTTAAGGGTGGCTGCTTCTGAGCCAACCTCCTGGCTGTCTTTGCGATCTCACATCGTTTACCACTTAGTCTGAATTTTGGGACCTTAGCCGACGGTCTGGGCTGTTTCCCTCTCGACCCCGAAGCTCATCCCCCGGGGTCTCACTGCTGCGCTCTGGATCCATGGCATTCGGAGTTTGGTTGGGGTCGGTAAGCTTGTAGGCCCCCTAACCCATCCAGTGCTCTACCTCCATGGATGAACACGCAACGCTGCACCTAAATGCATTTCGCGGAGAACCAGCTATCACCGGGTTTGCTTGGCCTTTCACCCCTATCCACAGGTCATCCGCCCAGTTTTCAACCTAGGTCGGTTCGCGCCTCCACGAGGTCTTACCCTCGCTTCACACTGCCCATGGATAGATCACCCGGCTTCGGGTCTACAGCATGCGACTATACGCCCTATTAAGACTCGCTTTCGCTCCGGCTGCCCCTCACGGGTTAACCTTGCCACATACCGTAACTCGTTGGCTCATTCTTCAAAAGGCACGCCATTGTCCCCCGAAGAGGACTCTGACTGCTTGTAGACCAACGGTTTCAGGTACTATTTCACTCCCCTCCCGGGGTACTTTTCACCTTTCCCTCACGGTACTAGTTCACTATCGGTCGACAGGGAATATTTAGCCTTACGAGGTGGTCCTCGCTGATTCACGCCGACTTTCTCGGATTCGGCGTTACTCGGGAGCAATGATCAGAGATTGCATAGGTTTCGTGTACGGGGCCGTTACCCTCTATGGCGTGACTTTCCAATCACTTCCACTACCTAGCAATTTTGTAACTCTGTAAGGGACCTACGCGCCCTTTACCATGTCCCACAACCCCGAACTGGCAACGCCGTAGGGCTATCACACCAGTTCGGTTTAGGCTGTTCCGCGTTCGCTCGCCGCTACTGACGGAATCACTTTTGTTTTCTTTTCCTCACGGTACTGAGATGTTTCAATTCCCGTGGTTCCCTCTACCCGCCCTATGTGTTCAGGCGGGAGTCACACCCCATGACGGGTGTGGGGTTTCCCCATTCGGATATCTACGGATCAAAGGTTGGTAGGCACCTCCCCGTAGCTTTTCGCAGCCTCCCACGTCCTTCATCGGTTCCTGTCGCCAAGGCATCCACCGTTGGCCCTTTATAACTTGGGTATTCGCATACAAAGATGCTCGTGCTCGCAATGAAATTCTCAAGTAACGCTGGCGAGCAAAGCTCGCCTAAAAGGCCACGCGACAATGTCCCCCTAGGGGGACAAAGGGCGCACCTTCACAACGGAAGACAGAACGGGTACCTGGCACTCAATCACCCTTGGCAATTGAGTATTCCTGGCACCAAACGAGTGCATCAACTGGGTGTCCAGACTCGACATGAAACGAAAGTCTCATGAACCGAGCGGAATGGACTCCTTAGAAAGGAGGTGATCCAGCCGCACCTTCCGGTACGGCTACCTTGTTACGACTTCACCCCAATCGCTAACCCCACCTTAGGCAGCTCCGTCCCCGAGGGGTTCGGCCACTGACTTCGGGTGTTGCCAACTTTCGTGGTGTGACGGGCGGTGTGTACAAGGCCCGGGAACGTATTCACCCCGGCGTTGCTGATCCGGGATTACTAGCGACTCCAGCTTCATGAAGTCGAGTTGCAGACTTCAATCCGAACTGAGACTGGCTTTTTGGGATTCGCTTGACCTCGCGGTCTTGCAGCCCTTTGTACCAGCCATTGTAGCATGTTTGCAGCCCTAGACATAAGGGGCATGATGACTTGACGTCGTCCCCACCTTCCTCCGAGTTGACCCCGGCAGTCTCCCACGAGTCCCCGCCATTACGCGCTGGCAACATAGGATAAGGGTTGCGCTCGTTGCGGGACTTAACCCAACATCTCACGACACGAGCTGACGACAGCCATGCACCACCTATCGCAGGCCCCGAAGGACACCACATCTCTGTGGCTTTTCCTGCGTAGTTCAACCTAGGTAAGGTTCTTCGCGTTGCCTCGAATTAAGCAACATGCTCCGCCGCTTGTGCGGGCCCCCGTCAATTCCTTTGAGTTTTAGCCTTGCGGCCGTACTCCCCAGGCGGGGCACTTAATGCGTTAGCTACGGCACGGAAAGGGTTGATCCTCCCCACACCTAGTGCCCAACGTTTACGGTGTGGACTACCAGGGTATCTAATCCTGTTTGCTACCCACACTTTCGCTCCTCAGCGTCAATACCAGCCCAGAGTGCCGCCTTCGCCGCTGGTGTTCTTCCTGATATCTGCGCATTTCACCGCTACACCAGGAGTTCCACACTCCCCTACTGGATTCTAGTCACAGCAGTATCAGGTGGCCTCTCCGAGTTGAGCTCGGAGCTTTCACACCTGACTTACTGAACCGCCTACGAGCTCTTTACGCCCAATGATTCCGGACAACGCTTGCCCCCTACGTATTACCGCGGCTGCTGGCACGTAGTTAGCCGGGGCTTCTTCTGCAGGTACCGTCATTTTCGTCCCTGCTGAAAGCGGTTTACAACCACGAAGGCCTTCATCCCGCACGCGGCGTTGCTGCGTCAGGCTTTCGCCCATTGCGCAAGATTCCCCACTGCTGCCTCCCGTAGGAGTCTGGACCGTGTCTCAGTTCCAGTGTGGCTGATCGTTCTCTCAAACCAGCTACCCGTCGTAGTCTTGGTAGGCCGTTACCCCACCAACAAACTGATAGGCCGCGAGACCCTCTTGGAGCGAAATTCTTTCTTCAACTGACCATGCGGTCAAGAGAAGGTATGCGGTATTAGCTCGAGTTTCCCCGAGTTATTCCCCACTCCAAGGCAGGTTTCTCACGTGTTACTCACCCGTTCGCCACTAGGTCTTCCGAGAGCAAGCTCTCATGGACCCCGTTCGACTTGCATGTGTTAGGCACGCCGCCAGCGTTCGTCCTGAGCCAGGATCAAACTCTCCATCGAGATCTTTGAAACTCAATCTTCCGAAGAAGATTGGGCTTCGCAAATCGAAGAGCCGGTATCAGAAAAGGAATCTGATACCAACTGGCACAGTTCTGGCATTTTGCCATCGGTTTAACCCGATAGCGATTGTCCGTTATGTGCTTATAAATGTATTGATTTGGAACTGCCTCATACGTTCGCTTCCGAACGTACGGCAGCCCGCACTCGCCTATTTGGCATTCTGTCTTCCGTTGTCAAGAAACGCCGATCCCCCACAAGGAGGGACTGCAGCCGGAACATAGCTCGAAGCTAGCGGTTCCTTTAGTTGCTCCCAGCGGCTGTTTCCAGCCGTATGGGGCGAGTTATGAACTTACTCCTGTTTGCTGAGTGTGTCAACTTGAGATCAAGTGACGCCCGACACTCCCCGGAGGAAGCCTCGCAAAGCTTGAGGAGTGAGTCAGTGCGCAACCAGCAAGTGGTATGCGTTCTTTCCTCGCTGCAACAACGTGAACTTAGCGTGAAGTACGTCTGAACCCTGCATCGCGATCTGATCAGCTTGGGTTCGGGCCTGCAGGGAGACCTGATTTATGTAATAACCGGCTGGGTTTCGGCGTATTTCCCCCTTGGATTTGGCCAAGCCCACAGCGACCAACATCTCTAGTGGATCTGCGCCGACTATCTCTGTAATTGGAAGTCGGGTTGTGGGCAGCTCGGTACTGAGCAATGTCAGCGCAGACTCGGGCGCCTGAGAAATAGGTGCCCCAAACAGCAGCGCTGAAGCAGATTCGATCGGTTCTATGACAGATGCTCCATGCAACAAACTGCAGATCTCTTGAGCTAGCCGCCGCTGGCCGTGTCTCTGCCCTGGCGCTGCTGCGTGATCGGCTGCGATCTGTTGGCACTGATCGACTGTAATGAGCGTCAGTCGCAGCAGTAACTGCTCTACGTCTGTGTCTGGGAGATTAAGCAAGTACTGATAGAGCCGGAATGGGCTTGTTCTGTCTGGAGAAAGCCAAAGGTTTTCGCCTTCGCTCTTACCAAACTTGGTCCCATCAGCTCGCACAATTAACGGTGCAGTCAGACCGTGGACGGCCGCGCCCGTTCTCCGGCGCACTAGGTCAACTCCAGCGGTGATGTTGCCCCACTGATCTGACCCCGCAACCTGAAGGTCGCAGTCATGATACGAATGCAATTCAAGGAAGTCATTCGCCTGAAGCAGCATGTAGGAGAATTCGGTGAATGAGATTCCTTCCGCGCGTTGAAATCTGGTCTTCACGGAGTCTTTAGCCAGCATTGTGTTGATAGTTGCGTACTTACCAACATTGCGAAGAAAGTCGAGTACCGACAGATGCTGAGTCCAATCGCGATTATCTACTAAGCGGGCGCAGAATTCTCCGGGCTGAAAGTCGAGTAAGCAAGTGAGTTGCGCACCAATAGATGCCCTGTTCGCGTCAAGAACATCTGAATCAAGAAACTGCCGCTCCTCGCTCCGACCAGACGGATCTCCAATCATTCCGGTTGCGCCGCCCACAAGGGCAATAGGCCGATGGCCAGCTAGCTGAAAGCGTCGCAGCAGCATGATGGATTGCAGGTTTCCAATATGTAAAGAGTCAGCAGTTGGATCAAACCCGCAGTACAGACTTATAGGACCCTCATCAAGCCGCTTCGCTAGAGCCTCAAGATCAGTTGAATCCTGAAGCAAACCCCTAAGCTCAAGCTCTTTGAGCAGTTCTACTCCCGTGGACATGCTGACAAACCTCCAACGACTACAAACACCGTTGCTAAATCACAACAGACCCGAATCGTACTCGGCCCCGCAAAGCTGGCAGTACCCCACTTAACCTGAGGAACCACTTGGGGAATTGGCAAGTAATGCCACCGGTTACTCCTGCACTGCCACAAGAATGGCGGGGTGCGCAGTTCACGACAAGCGATTCTAATTCTGATGGTTTTGGCAGTCTCTGCATCTGCATGTTCCTCGGCGCGGTCGGCCGCACCGTTGCTACTTCCAGTAAATGCAGAACCCTCGGCCATCTACGACATGCACGGAACGCTGATTACAACTCTGCGTGAAGAGAACCGCTCCTCGGTACCGCTTGAGCAGATTCCAAGTGTTCTTCAAGATGCGGTGGTTGCCATTGAGGATGCAAGGTTCTGGGAACACAACGGTGTTGACCCCCGAGCCGTTGCCCGTGCGGCTAGCTCGAACGCCGCAGCGGGTCAGGTATCTCAGGGTGGATCCACCATTACGCAGCAGTACGTCAAGCTTGCCATTTTGAGCCCCGAGCAAACTCTGGGGCGCAAGCTAGAAGAAGCCAGTTTGGCCATAGCCCTAGAGCGTAACTACTCCAAAGAACTGATCTTGGAGTTGTATCTGAACACCATCTATTTGGGCAACGGCACCTATGGCGTCCAGGCCGCTTCGCAAAGCTATTTTGGCGTCCCGGTTGAACAACTTCGAGTCGAGCAAGCAGCGATGCTGGCGGGAATCATCCAAGCCCCCTCTCGGAACAACCCGCGGACCGACCCAGAGAATGCACTCAAGCGTCGCAACTTGGTGCTTCGCCGCATGCGCGATCAGCAGTACATCACCAGCACGCAATACCAAGCAGCGATTGCCGCTCCAGTTGAGTTGGCAGAACTGCAACCACTGCCCGAACAAGTTGCCTACCCCGCACCGCACTTTGTAGATGCAGTTAAGGACTGGCTTTTGAATGACTCCGACGCTCTTGGCAAAACCCCTGGGGCGCGCAGAGAAGCGCTGCTGAGGGGTGGACTCAGTATTACCACCACGATTGATCTGAATCTTCAGGACCAAGCAAATGAGTCAATAGCCCAAGTGCTTCCAGGGCAAGGCACTGACCCAAAAACCCCAGATGCGGCGCTGGTCTCTATTGAGCCGGGGACTGGCTTTGTGCGAGCCATGGTGGGGGGATACAACTACTTCGGCACTCACTCGTACAGGCAATCAAACCTTGCCATGGGAGCGGGACGCCAGACTGGGTCATCATTCAAGCCAATCGTTATGGCAACAGCGCTAGACGCTGGCGTCTCGCCTACCAAGCAGTTCGCCTCGCCAACTAACGCAAGATTCAACATTCCTGGGGGCGTCTGGAACGTGAAGGGCGGAGGCGGGTTGGGGTCTGGAACCATGCGCGAGTGTGCAGTGGTGTCTTCAAATACTTGCTTTGCCAACGTGATTCAAGACCCAGCAGTTGGGCCAGAGAAAGCCAACGAGATGGCAAAGAAGCTTGGGGTTGTCTCTACCAAACTTGTTGCAACTCCAGCCATGGTGTTGGGCCCTAATAACACCACGGTTGAAGATATGGCCGATGTCTATGCCACCTTTGCCAACGCAGGGGTGCGAGTTGCACCAACGCTAGTCACCAAAATCACCGGTCCTGACGGATCCGTCATTTACCAACATGCGCACTCGCAGTCCAAAGCAATAGAGCCCTCAGTTGCAGCTCAGGTCTCGACCGCTCTAGAAGGAGTGATTGCAGGCGGCACTGGCACCGCTGCCAACATCGGGCGAGAGGCGGCCGGCAAAACCGGCTCTGCGCAGAACAATACCGACGCTTGGTTCTGCGGGTATGTGCCTCAGCTGGCAACAGCAGTTTGGGTGGGGTTTGCTGAGCCTCGAGCAAATAAGTCGGGGCAACGCTCACTGGTTTCTATGACTAGCCCCAACACAAAAATAACTGTGTTTGGTGGAACTTACCCTGCCAAGATTTGGGCCAGCTTTATGAAGGGCGCTCTAAGAGATACTCCAGAGCTTCCGCTGATTGCTGCTCAAGCAGCAGAGGTCGCGACAACCACAGTTCCGGCACCTAACGGTGCACTCCTAGAGCCAGTCTCTCCCGTTGCGTATGTTGTGGTTCCTGACTTGCAAAACATGCCGCTTTCGGCTGCAAAGAGCGCTCTCGAAAAACTAGGTCTGAGTACCGAGAGCGTGACAGTGACCTCTGCCACCGAAGCAGCAGGTTCAGTTACTGCTCAAAGCCCAGGACCAGGTGCCAGGCTGTTAACTGGCGCGTCTGTGTGGGTTGAATCAATTGCGCCACCAGCAACCACTACCACCACTATTGCGAGTGTCACCACTACAACGGTTGCAACGAGTGCCACACCAGCCTCGCCAACGACCACACGAGCTAGCCCGCGCGATTAGTGCGGCCGCGATTAGTTCGGCCGCGATTAGTTCGGCCGCGATGCCACCTTGATGAGAACGCGGTGACAAGATAGCCACTACATGGAACCCTCCAACGCTTCTAGCGATCCGTTGCCACTTACCCCCGAGCCTGATAATGAGCCCATCTCATCGCGTCGCCGCGTTGGCTACTTCCTCACGCTGTTTGCAGTGCTACTGCTTATGGGCGGATGGATTTATCTGCTTTTCGTGTACGACCCTGGCCTGATGATTGATGAGTTAAGTGATCAAACATTTCCAATTCAGGCCGAGAAGATCTGCGCTGCATCACTCGCTCAAACTCAAAAGTTGCCAGTAGCAAACCTGGCCTCAAACCCGATTGAGCGTGCTGCGACCGTAGAGAAGTCCAACATCATCTTTCGAGAGATGATCCAAAACCTACGACCTATTGCTCCCAAGCAGCCCCAAGAGATTGCCGATGGGGTGCAGGAGTGGCTCAACGATTGGGAAACGTATATCGGCAATCGAGAGGAATACGTTCAAAATCTGCGCAAGGACCCAGAAGCAAGATTTCTAGAGACCACTAAGGGAACCAGCACTAAAGGGATCACTCGCGCCATAAATGGGTTTGCCCAAGTAAACCGAATGGAGTCCTGCAGTACTCCAGCAGACTTGAGCTAGTGCGGGCATTGCTGCTCAAAGGCGGCAAGGCCTGCGGAGCACAATCGAACGAGTCCTAGCTCATCTGTCAGATCGGTAAGTTCTGCCGGAGTCACCCACCGCAGTTCTTGTGACTCATGATTTCTCTGCAAACTCGCTTGCTCGGGGGCAAGAACTAAAAACCGCAGGTCAAGGTGCAAGTGCGATTCCATATCGCCAAAGGCGGGGATGCGATGAATGTCTATGTCTATTGCAGGAAGCAGGACTTGTAAACCCTCAATCCCCGTTTCTTCAGTGGCTTCACGCAGCGCCACGGCTGCGAGCTCGTGGTCACCGTCAGCATGGCCACCGGGCTGCAACCACCGCTGCAATTTGGTATGAAACATCAAGAGCACATGCGTTCCCCAGTGATTGATCACTAGCGCCGAAGCAGTGAGATGGCCGGGCATCGTTGTGCGATCGGCTAACACTGACTTGTAATGAGCTAGCAACTCAAGAACTCGCTCTCGTTCAGCGTGCAGCTCTGCTGTTTGCAACTGCGCTTGCTCTATCCGAACTCGAGAACGCATCGGGTCTTGAGACGCTTTGAGTTGCGAGTCATCTGATGTCAAAAGCATACGGCTACTGACTTGCTGACGAGCGGGCCCGCTCCGCTGCGATTTGTGTCGCCAGACGCACACGTTGTGCGGCAACAGGGCCAGGCCCAGCTCCCCCAGGACTGCTGCGTTGCTGCACCGACACCCCTGGCTGCAATAACGCAACCCCAGCAGCGCCGAGCAGTGGCTCGGCTAGGACCAACTCGCTGAGTTCGACCTTGCCCTCGAGCGAGGTTCGAACCAGTGCTCCTACTAGTGCATGAGCATCACGAAATGGCAGGCCATTGCGAACTAACAACTCGGCCAAGTCGGTTGCAGCGGAGTAGGGCGAATCTGCCGATGCTGCCATAGCGTCAAACTGAAACTGAAGTGTGGCGTACATGCCGGTCATTGCGCCAAGCGCCAAACGAACCGTATCGAGCGCATCAAAGAGCGGTTCTTTGTCTTCTTGTAAGTCGCGGTTATAAGACAGCGGGAGTGACTTAAGGGTTGCCAAAAAGCCGGTGAGGTCTCCGATAAGTCGGCCAGCTTTGCCTCTTGCGAGTTCAGCAATATCAGGATTCTTTTTCTGCGGCAACATCGAGGAACCGGTGGCATACGCATCGTCTAGGCGTGCAAAGCCAAACTCCTGCGTAGTCCACAGCACAACCTCTTCACCCATACGAGACAAATGCACTCCAAGAAGGGCGAGCACAAATAGCGACTCGGCCACAAAGTCTCTGTCAGAAGTGGCATCCATTGAGTTATCGAAACTGCGCGAAAAACCCATGTCTTGTGCAGTGCTCTCGGGATCGAGCGGCAGGGAACTACCCGCTAGTGCTCCCGCTCCAAGAGGTGAGACATCAAGGCGAACTGCGGCGTCATGGAGTCGATCCACATCTCGAAGCAGCGCCCAAGCATGGGCCATCAGATGGTGCGCTAACAGCACCGGTTGCGCTTGTTGTAGATGGGTATAACCAGGCAAGTATGCGGCGTTCTTCCCAGTGCCAGCCTGATCTGCGCGTGCGGCCAAGGTGTCAATAAGGTCGAGAGTTCTTGACAAGATCACGGCGAGTTCACGCTTGACGTAGCTACGAAACGCTGTAGCTACTTGGTCATTGCGTGACCGCCCCGTATGCAGCTTGGCTCCAGCAGGCCCAGCAAGCTCGGTCACCCTGCGTTCAATAGCAGTATGGATGTCTTCGTCTGACTCCACAAAGACAAGCTCGCCCGACCGGAACTCCATCTCTACCGTATTAAGCCCATCAAGAATCTGACTTAGCTCATCTTGGTTCAGCAACCCTGCACGATGCAGTCCACGCACATGTGCCCGCGAACATTCCAAATCATCGAAGATAAGTCGCTGGTCATAGCTCAGGCTCTGAGTAAAGGCCACAAGCTCTGCTGCCGGAGCACTGTCAAAGCGCCCCTGCCAGAGTTGTTTGCGCTCCGAGGTCATGAGTTCTTCGATCCGGGACCCTGAACAGCCGACCAGGTTTGCACTCCAAGTCCCCAAAGGCGCACAAAGCCCTCCGAGTCTGCGTGCCGAAAGCGATCCGCCGAGTCATAGGTTGCAAGCCCATAATCGTAGAGGGACTTGGGTGCTCGACGACCTACAACCACGCAACGATTTGGCTCGAGTCGCAACCGAACATCGCCTGTTACAAACTCTTGTGAGGAATCAATAAAAGCATCCAAGGCTAGACGCAAAGGAGAGAACCAGAGACCGTCGTAGACCATCTCTGCATAGCGATGCTCTAAGCGAATCTTCTCTCGTTGCAAGTCGCGTTCCAAGGTGATGGCCTCTAAGTCTGCATGCGCCATCATCAGAGCCAGTGCCGCAGGGGCTTCATAAGTTTCTCGGCTCTTGATACCGACACGACGGTTCTCGACCATATCGAGTCGACCGTAACCATATGAGCCCACGATGTGGTTCAGGGTGGTGATGAGTTCAAACAAGGGCAGAGTTGTTCCGTCAATCCCAACAGGTACACCTTCGTAAAAGGACAGGGTGACCTCACGCGGCTCAGTTTCAGTGAGCTGGGTCATCTGCCAGACGCCGGCTGGCGGCTCGGCCCAGGGGTCTTCCATCTCTCCACACTCAATGGCTCGGCCCCAAAGATTGTCGTCGATTGAATAGAGTTTTTCTTTAGTAGCCCCCACAGGAATGTTGTGCAGGGCTGCGTACTCAATTGAATCCTCACGGCTAAACCCCCAATTGCGAACTGGCGCAATCAGCTCAAGATCTGGGGCCAGCGCCATGGAAGAGACTTCGAAACGCACCTGATCGTTGCCTTTGCCGGTGCAGCCGTGCGCAATTCCATCAGCTCCGTATTTACGCGCTAGCGCAACTTGATGCTTGACGATGAGTGGCCGAGACAACGCAGATACCAGTGGGTACTGCTTCTCATATAGTGCATTTGCCTTGATGATTGGTGCGAGATACTCATCGGCAAACTCTGCACGAAGGTCGAGCTGTTCATAGGCGATCGCTCCGGCGCCCAAGGCTTTTTCTCGGTTGCCTTCCAAGGTTCCTTCTTGGCCAACATCTGCTGACAGGCAAATGACTTCAAGGCCCAGATTCTCAATCATCCAACGCACTGCAACCGAGGTGTCAAGACCACCGGAATAGGCCAGTACTACTCGCTTTGCCATCAGAATTCTCCATTCATATGCAGGTACGTTGCGAACCCACTGAGGTTATAGAAACAGCTACGGCTTCGACTCATCAGGTGAGTCCTGCCAGATCATGGATAAGGTCGGCCACCAAGGAGCCTTGCCCTTGAGAGGACACCAGTAACAACGTGTCGTCTCCTGCAAGGCTGCCAATCACTCCCGTCACGCCGGCCCGGTCGATCGCAGACCCAACAACATGCGCAGAGCCGGGCGGTGTGCGCAACACCACAAGATCACCTGATCGCTCTACTTCAACTACCCAGTCCCCCAGCACTCTGCGCAAATGGTCTTGTGGCGCCACCTGGGCCTTTGGCATCTCTGGGATGGCATAGGCAGTCTCGCCACCAGGGATTCGCACCTTGATAGCGCCGAGCTCTTCCAAATCTCGAGATACGGTAGACACGTTGACTTCAACCCTAATTAAGCCGAGCAACTCAACTAGGTGAGCCTGATTAGTTACACGGTGCTCCTCAAGAAGGCCTGCGATGAGGTGTTGGCGTTGCGCCTTGTTTGTGCGGGTGCTCATGTAGCACCCTCGGTAAGTAGCCAGTGCATCAAGCCCCGGGCAGTGTGCATTCGGTTCCAGGCCTGTGTCCAGACTTTGCTTTGTGGTCCATCAAGAACTTGTTCGGTGACCTCGTCATTGCGGTGCGCGGGCAAGCAATGCAGAAAAACTGCATCGGGGGCAGCGAGCGACATGAGTTGCTCGTTGACTTGCCATGGCGCAAAGGCCTGAGTGCGAATCTGCTGCTCATCTTCTTGCCCCATGGAGTACCACGCGTCGGTATACACAATCTGTGCCCCGGCAACTGCCTGTTGCGGGTCCTCAATCAGACTGAGCGAGGCACCGACGTTATTGAACTGAGCAATTGTGGCCTCATCAAACCGGTAGCCCCTGGGGCTTGAGACCCGGAACTCAATCCCGACTAACCCGCAGGCCAAGCCTAGGGATTTGGCAACATTATTGGCATCGCCCACATAGGCAAGACTCAGGTCGTCGAATCCGCCAAAGGCTTGCCTGATGGTGAGCAGATCTGCGAGCGCTTGCACTGGGTGTGCCTCGTCAGAGAGCAGATTGATTACTGGCACACTGGCTGAAGCTGCTAGGCGCTGAAGTTTGTGGTGTTCAAAAACCCGTGCACCGATAATTGATCCATACCCCGAGAACAACCGACCAAGGTCTTCTGCAGACTCCCGAGTGTCAATTCCAATCTCTTCGTTGCGCAAGGTGATTGGGTGACCTCCTAGTTGCACAACTGCCATCTCCATTGAGGTGCGAGTACGAGATGACGGCTTCTCAAACAGAAGCATTGCGCCTTTACCGGCGAGCACAGCGCCAAGGTCTGCTTGTTCGGAGCGATCTAGAATTTGAAGCAGCTCAGCTTTGGAAAGATCATCTACCTCTAACAAGCTCCTCATGATGTGGCCCTTTCAGACTGCACGACTTGCAGGTCTGCCAACACCGAACCAATTGCGCTAACAGCCTCTGCGATTTCTTCTTCCGAGATCAGCAAACTTGGAGCTAAGCGAATTGCTGTAGGCGTAACTGCATTGACAACCACACCTTGGTTTAGCAACTGTGCAGCAGCATGCGTTGCCGGCGCCTCGCCGAGCAGTATGGAGTCAAGCTCCACAGCGAGTAGTAGCCCAAGCCCGCGCACCTGCACTACTTGATCAAGTGCCTGCAGCTGCTGAACAAACTGAGCGCCAGCAACCTGTGCCCTAGTTGGTACGTCTTCTTGCTGCATGACTTTGAGCACTGCGCGCGCAGCAGCCGTGGCCAATGGTTGCCCACCAAATGTTGTTGCATGATCCCCTGGCTGAAAGGCCGCTGCCACATCGGCTTTGGCCCAGCATGCGCCGATGGGAACTCCGTTGCCCAAGGCTTTCGCGATGGTCACCACGTCGGGCTGCACTTGCATCTGTTGAAACGCAAACCAACTACCGCAACGGCCAAGACCAGTTTGCACCTCATCAACAATGAACAAGATTCCGCGCTCATCGCAAAGCTTGCGAACTGCTTGGAAGTACTCAATGGTTACTGGGTTTACTCCACCCTCGCCCTGAACAGCCTCGAGCAAGACTGCAGCAACGGTGTCATCCACTGATGCCTCGAGCTGAGCAATATTGCAGAACTCGACATGCCTAAACCCCTCTGGCAGTGGCTGAAAGGCTAGGTGCTTGGCAGGTTGACCCGTGGCGTGCAAGGTGGCCAAGGTGCGGCCATGAAAGCTACCAAGGGCGCTCAGGACAACATGGCGCCCAGGGCCTCCGACCTTACGGGCAAGTTTAATTGCAGCCTCGTTTGCTTCGGCTCCTGAGTTGGCAAAGAACACTTGGCCACCGCCGCCAAGTAGTGAGTCCAGCGTCTGAGCAAGCGGTGCAGCGTGTTCGGTGCCAAACAAGTTTGAAACGTGCAGTAGTTGTTGAGACTGCTCGCATAGGGCTTGACTAATTGCAGGGTGGCTATGACCGAGTGAGGTCACTGCAAGCCCAGAGAGCAAATCTAAATACTTCTTACCTTCGTGGTCCCAGAGCCAAGACCCTTGGCCGCGGACGAACTGCACCGAGGGTGCTCCGTAGGTTGGCATCAGAGGGCACTGACCTAGCTGAGCATCGGCCCCCATCGCCCGAGCATGGGCGTGGGAGTGGTCCTGAGTCTGAGAATGAGTCTGAGCGGTAGTCATGCTGGGTCCGATTTTAGGGACTTGAGAGTCTGTGGGTGGCTGGCCTCGACCATGGTGCCCACGCCGGCGCGGGTCAGAAGTTCTAGGAGTAAGACATGGGGAACTCGGCCATCAATGAGATGCACCGAACCCACACCGTTTTCTATTGCACGAACGCATCCCGACATCTTGGGAATCATCCCTCCCGAAATCACTCCCGCTGAAATGAACTCGCGAACCTGATCGGTGGTGACCCTTGGAATGAGGGAATCAAGATTGTTTACGTCTTCCAAAAGGCCAGGAACATCAGTGAGAAAGATGAGTTTTGTGGCTTTCAGACACTGTGCAATTTCGGTAGCAGCATCATCTGCATTGATGTTGTAGGTCTGGCCCGACTCATCAACCCCCACTGTTGCAATAACAGGAATGAGATCCATTGAGAGCGTGCGCGTAATGAGTTCGGGGTTGACCTTGGTGACCGATCCCACGAATCCCAATTCTGGGTCACGCGCTTGAGCTGTAAGCAGCCGAGCATCAGTTCCCGAAAGTCCCAAAGCTACGGGTCCAAAGGTGTTGAGCGCAGTAACGATATCGGCGTTGACCTTGCCCATCAGCACCATCTGCACAACCTCTAGGGTCTCTGCATCGGTTACTCGACGGCCATCGATAAAGGTGGACTCCTTGCCCATACGCTTTAGCCAGTCACCGATTTGTGGCCCACCGCCGTGCACAACTACGGGTTTCATGCCAACGCGATGCATCATGACCACGTCTTTGGCAAAGTCTGCAAACAACTCTGGGCTCGACATTGCATTACCGCCGAACTTGACTACTACCACAGCGCCACGAAAGGCCTCGATATAGGGCAGAGCCTGAAGCAGGACATCTACTGCGATTCCGGGATCTCGCCGGTGGTCGACGCTGCTCGGGATTTCTGAACTGACTAGGTCGCTCATGGGTATACCCCAACTTGTTGAAGGCCTGCCGCCTCGGGTAGGCCAAGGGCCAGATTGGCGCATTGCACTGCTGCGCCCGATGCACCCTTGCCAAGGTTATCGATTGCACATAACGCAATCACCGTGGAGGTGCGCTCATCAACACATGCGGTGATATGAGCAGAGTTTGATCCAAGGGTCGCCTTAGTCGAAGGCAGGCGCTCCGATACCACCACAAAAGGCTCATCAGCATAAAAATCGCTCAGTACCTGCAGTACCTGTTCGGTAGTGAGAGCTGGGTCAACTGGCTGCGCATAACAGGTTGCCAAGATGCCACGGCTCATAGGAGCTAGATGCGGTGTGAATAACACGGTGGCACCAATATTCATCTCCATCTCTGGAGTGTGACGGTGGCTCATTAGCCCATAGGCCGTGAAGTCAGAGTCCACGGCACAAAAGGTGGTGTTGGGCTTTGGCGGACGACCCGCCCCCGAGACCCCTGAGGCTGCATCGACAATGATTCGATCGGTGTGCACCAGTCCAGCCCGCACGAGCGGAACTAACGGCAAGGATGCCGCCGTTGGATAACAGCCAGGGGTTGCGATTCGAGTAGCAGTTTGCAATTGCTCACGGTGCATCTCTGGCAGGCCGTACACAAAGCTGCCGAGTAATTCGGGCTGCGTATGGGCCTCGTTGTACCACTGCAGATACTCTGCGGGAGTCTTGAGCCGGAAGTCCGCTCCAAGGTCAACAATGAGGTCGACTGAACCAATGAGCTGAGGAACAATTGCCTGACTCGCTCCATGCGGTAAACCCAAGAAGACCACGTCTACTGACTCAAGTAAATCGCTGGACCAAGGCTCAAACACCATGCCGGGGTACTTGCCAGCCAGGCTGGGATACAAGTCTTCTATTGCAGTACCGGACATACTGTCGCCAGTTGCAAAGCGCACAGAGAACTCGGGATGCTGCGCAGCTAAGCGCAACAGTTCTGCTCCTGTAAAACCGGATGCACCAACGATGCCAATTGGGATCATAGATACACTGTAGCGCATTAATATGCATATGTATGCAATATCTTGCGCTACTACTCTCACACTCTAGATACTGCAGTTGCTAGGCCCGCAGATGCCCGCCGTGTTGTTGTTCAACATCTGAGATCACCTTGACACGAACCTGTGTCACTTCTTCGTCTGTCAGCGTTCGATCTTGTGCTTGGAAGCGCAGCCGAAATGCCAAGCTCTTGAGACCTTCGCCAAGCTGCTCAGAGCGAAACACATCAAAGAGGTCCACCTGCGCAGCTACCCAACCAGACTCGCCCTCGGCCGGAGTTGATTGCAAGATTGTGGAGCGCACAGAACCTGTGGTGACGCTCTCACTAACCACAAATGCAAGGTCCATATCACTGGTCGGAAATCTGCTCACAAGCCTTGCCTGCGGAACTACCGATGGAATCTGCAATAACAGGTCAAGATTGATCTGCAGCCAGGCAACTCGCTGCTCAATGCCATAAGCCTGAAGCACCTCGGGGTGTACCTCGCCAACTTCACCAACTGCGGTAGCGCCAAGCAGCACCCTCGCTGCGCGGCCCGGATGCAACCCTGCAAGTTGAGCTGGCTCAAGTTGCAGAGCCTGCGCTGAAGACCCAGACCCCGAGCGATTGACACTGTTGAGCAACACCTGCAACAGCTCCACTGCGGCGGCGGCCTCTGAGCCAGCAAGCACTACTGCAAGATGTTCGGTCTCTCCTGCAAGCACCCGGTCTGCTTTGGCTGACTCCACAGGGTCTGCAATAACGCGTTCACCAAGTCGAAAGACTCTTCCTAACTCATAGAACTCAACGTTGCTCTGCCGGTGACGTGCGTTGAAGGCAACAGCTTTAAGTAAGCCCGGAAGTAACGAGGTGCGAAGAACGGATTCTTCTGCCACTAAAGGATTTGCCAGGAGCAGCCCATCGGCAACAAGGCCGGCCCGCTCTAGGTCGCCCGGTGCCAGAAAGGGAACTGGCATGGCCTCGGTCAGGGCGGCGCCAATGAGCGCCCGCCGCAAGCTACGAACATCAAGCTGACGCTCGGTGAGTTGCCCCGTATGCGGCGAGACTGGTTGGGTTTTGGGGATTCGCTCCATCCCGTACTGCCTAGCCACCTCTTCAATGACATCGACCTCAATGCTTGAATCTGGCCGCCAGCTTGGAATCTGAACAAGCAACTCGCACTCACTTGACGAGGGGTCAGTTACTTGAGTCAAAAAGCCAATCGGGTTGAGTAGTCCAGAGACTTGCTCTGCACTGAGTGCTGTACCGAGCAGTCCATTTACTTTGTTCAGGCGGACGGTGATTTTCTCAGCTTGCGGAAGATTGCCAGTTACCTTGACCTCATTAGGGTGAAGTTGCGAGTCGGAGATCTGTGACAGCAATTCAGCAAACCTGTTGGCTGCACGCGTGGCCAACTCGGGATCGACGCCGCGTTTAAAGCGTAGTGATGCCTCGGAATGCAGGTTGAGTCGCGTAGAGGTTGCTGCAACAACTTCGGGGTTCCACCACGCCAGTTCTAGCAACACATCCGTGGTGGTTGCAGAGATCTCGGTAGAGGCACCACCCATCACTCCAGCGATGCCTACCGCAGTATCAGTAGCATCAGCAATTACGCCGTCTAAAGCCGTCAGGCTGCGAGTCGCCCCATCTAGGGTCAATATCTGCTCGCCCTCTGTGGCCCAACGCACGCGCAACTCGCCCGCAGGCAATTTGGCAAGGTCGTAGGTATGGTTTGGCTGGCCGAGCTCGAGCATGACGTAGTTCGATACATCCACCACGTTGTTGATAGGGCGCATTCCAGCGGCAATGAGTCGCTGTGCCATCCAACGCGGGGACTGCCCCAACACAACCCCCGAGATGACGCGAGTCGTGAAACTGCCGCACAAGTCTGGGGCAAGTAGCTGAACCGAACAGAGAGAAGTTGCCGACTCGCCCATCGTTGCGACATTGCTCGCAGTAGCGGAAAAGGGGACGCCTTGTCGCGCTGCTAAATCTCTGGCAACGCCCATCACACTGAGCGTGTCAGGACGGTTGGGCAGAGCGTCGAACTCGTAGACCACGTCTTCACGAAGCTCTAAGGCCTGAACAATAGGTTGACCCAAAGCCAGCGTGCTCACCAGAATCAGGATGCCCTCATGGTCATCACCAATCTCCATCTCACGGGCCGAACACAACATGCCGTTACTCGGCTGACCGCGCATCTTGCGTGGGGCAATGACCATTCCCGATGGCATCTCGGTGCCAATGGTGGCAAGCGGCACCAAATCACCTATAGCCATGTTCGTGGCTCCACAACAGATCTGCAGCGCTTCGCCATCGCCAAGATCGACATCAACCAAACAGATCTTGTCTGCATCGGGATGAGCTCGAATATCTAGTACCTGAGCTACGACAACGCCATCGAGCGAACCACCGATACGCTGAATCGATTCAAGCTCCATGCCAAGGTCGGTGAGTTGAACGGCAATCTCATCAGGCTCGCCCGTAATAGGGGCAAACTCGCGTAGCCAGGAAAGCAGAACCTTCATGTTGTGTGATCCATTGGTCAGTCAGTTCCGTCGGGTATTGGGTCTGTCGGGTATTGGGTCTGTCGAGAATTACGGCATCAAAACTGCGAGAGAAAGCGAACGTCATTGGTCACGAACTCGCGTAGATCTTCAACGGCGTAGCGAATCTTTGCGAGCCGGTCGATACCAAACCCGAACGCGAAACCCGACCACTCTTCTGGGTCGAGTCCGCCTGCTTTCAGAACATTGGGATGCACCATGCCGCAGCCGCCCACCTCTAGCCAAGAGCCGTCGGGTGCAGAAATGTCAAACTCGGCAGAGGGCTCGGTAAACGGGAAATAGGATGGCCGCAGACGACTTGTCATGTCATCGCCGAAATAGGCCTTCACAAAGCTCTCTATTGTGCCGGCAAGGTCTCCCATTGTGACGCCCCGGTCAATGACAAGCCCTTCAATCTGATGAAACACCGGAAGGTGCGTTGCGTCGGCAGTGTCTCGTCGGTAAACGCGCCCGGGGCAGACCACATAGATCGGGGGGCCAGAGCCTTCTCGCAAAGCGCGCAGCATCGAGCGAATCTGAACCGGCGAGGTATGAGTGCGCAGCAGAAGTTGCTCTTTTCCAAGTCCCTCGAGCTGCGAGGACTCTAGGTACAGGGTGTCCCACAGCGAGCGGGCGGGGTGAGCTGGCGGCAGGTTTAACGCCTCGAAGTTGAACCAATCGGTTTCTACCTCTGGGCCGTCAGCAACGGTAAACCCCAAAGAACAGAATACGTCTTCGAGTCGCTCCCAGGTCTGAGTAATTACGTGACTATGGCCAACTTTTGCTTTGCCTAAAGATTCGGTGAGGTCTACGCGTTCAGTGGCGAGTTGCGCTGTACGTGCTTGGGACTGCAGTTGCTCGGTGCGAGTCTGCGCTGCATCCTCAAGTTGCTGCCGGGCCGAGTTCATCTGTGACCCAAGAATCTTGCGTTGCTCTGGGTCTAGACCCCTGAACGAAGCCTTGAGTCCACCTAGCGCTGATTGCGCTCCCCAATATTGTAGTTCGAGTTGATGCACTGCCTCTAGGGTGTGTGCTTGAGCGAACGCGGCAATACCTTCTGCCGCAATCTGTGATAGGTCAACACTCATAGCTGTGGACTCTGCATAACTGGGTTCTGCCTATCGGTCGCTGCTGTCGTTGTTGATCATGGTTCGTCATTGGTAGGCACTTCGGTAGTAGCCGATAAGTCCCCATTCTCGAGATGACTGACCTTGGATGCCGAATGTACCCCGGCTGCCCTTCGTTGCCGCGCAGCCTCAAAGAGAAATACTGACCCGGCAACTGCAGCGTTCAAGGACTCAACTTGACCATCCATAGGAATAGAGACCGATGAGGTGCACTGCTGCACCAGGCTCGCATCAAGTCCATGGGCCTCGCTTCCCAGAAATAACGCTCCAGCAGAATTTAGCTGCGCATGTTCAACACTGATACCCGAACCCACCACAGTTGCCCAAGTCGATAGGCCAGCACTGGCACATTCGGCCAACAGCTGCGAAACCTCTACGTTCTCTGCAACTAGCACCCGAAACACTGCCCCAGCAGTGGCACGAACGGTCTTGGGGTTGTAGAGATCTACGGTGCGCTCGGTCATAACCACACCAGCGCAGCCTGAAGCCTCGGCCACTCGAATCAGGGTTCCAGCGTTTCCTGGGTCAGCTAGCTCAACAAGCACCAACAGCGGCCGATTTGTTGCCAGCGCCTGAGAAATAAGCGCCGAAACCTTGGTTCTCTGTTGCCGAGCAACTGCCACCATACTTTGCGGCGTTGTCAGCTCGAGTACCTTTCGGAGTGCCCCCCGAGTGACCTCTTTGATTCGAATCTGCTGTTCGCGGGCGGCCCAGACCGACTCGTGATTTAACGCGTCTGGTTCTACGTAGATCGAGTCAATCTCGACCTCTGCTACAAGTGCTTCTGCGAGCAGCACCGGACCATCGATCAGATAGACAGCCTCTTCAGAACGCGCACTGCGGCGCCGTGAGAGGCGCCGCAGCCTTGCAAGTTCTGGATTGGTAGGACTCAGAGCGCTCAGCTCTCGGCTCCTGCCGTCTCAGTCTCATCAGGGACTCCAGCCTGATCAGCAGTCTGAGGAGCGGCATCAAGTGCAGCCTGAGCCAACTTGACGAGTGCTGCAAAAGCGTCATCATCACGCACGGCTAGGTCAGCAAGTACCTTGCGGTCAACCTCAACCTCGGCCAAATTCAGGCCGTTGATGAAACGGCTGTAGCTCATGCCGTGAATGCGGCATGCAGCATTGATGCGCTGAATCCAGAGCCGACGCATTTCGCCCTTACGGGCCCGACGGTCACGAAAGGCGTACTGCCCAGCATGCATAACTGCTTCATTGGCAGAACGGAAGCTGCGGCTTCTGTTTCCGTAGTAACCCTTTGCTTTGCCGAGTACGGCGCGGCGCTTCTTTTTTGCGTGAACTCCACCCTTGACACGTGCCACTGGGCGCTCCTTCTACTAGATGTGATGAAAAATCACTAACGAATCAAACTCAGCTATCAACTCAGGAAAGCTGCAAACAAACCGCTGCTTTTGCTAGAGACCCAGCAGTCGCCGAGCGCGACGGGCGTCACCTGGTGACAACTCGGTTGACCCAGAAAGCCTGCGCTTACGTTTTGGGGATTTCTTTTCCAAGATGTGATTCAGTCCGGCTTTACGGCGGGTGATCTTTCCTGTGCCGGTAACCTTGTAACGCTTCTTGGCTCCGGAATGTGTCTTCATTTTTGGCATTGGTTTTTCCTCTGTCTGATGCAGGTCAGCTAGCTTCGCCGACAGCGGCCGGCTCTGTTTCTTGATCTGCTTCTTCTGCTTCTATTTCGGCTTCAACTACTTCAAGTTCTTCCGCGATGTCTTCGGAAAGCTCATCCGCAGCATCTTCTGCACTGTGATCGATTGCTAGGCCAGACTGGCCATCGGCTGCGATTCCAACAAGTTCAGGTGCCTCTGGTTGAGCATCAGCCATGATCGAATCCATAAGAGCTTCGGCGTGTTCGGCGGCAGCAGCAGCCTCAGTTGCTTTTTTCTCTTGAGCTTTCAACATGTCTTGGGCTTTTTTGTCTGGTCCAAGGACCATCGTCATGTTGCGCCCGTCCTGCTTAGCCATAATTTCGACTTTGCCGATGTTCACAACCTCTGCTGCGACCCGATCTAGAATTCGACGCCCAAGTTCTGGGTGCTGCATCTCTCGGCCGCGGAACATGATGGTGACCTTGACTTTGTGGCCTTCAGCTAAGAACTGAGCAACCTTCCTCGTCTTGGTTTCGAAGTCTCCGCCACCAATCTTGGGGCGATACTTCATCTCCTTAACGATGATGTTTGTGGCCTTCTTTCGCGACTCTTTTGCACGCTGTTGCGCCTCATATTTGAACTTCGTGAAGTTCATAATTCGGCAAACAGGGGGTTTGGCCTCTGGGGCCACTTCCACGAGATCAAGATCCATCGATTTTGCGATAGACAGCGCTTCGGGAAGAGATTTAATTCCGAGTTGTTGTCCGTCGGGATCGATTAATCGAACCTCACGGGCTCGGATCCTGTCATTGGTCCGAGTTTCGTCACCTGGTGAAGCAGCTATGGCCGGTTACTCCTCAACATCACGTCCTTTCTGCAGGGATCGCATTGGACTTAGCACGACTACTCAAGAACGGCTACCCAAAAACAAAATGGGCGAGTGCGCGAGCACCCGCCAACGGCCGCCAGCACAATGCAAACTCGCAATGCGCCACTCGGCATGTCAATCCTGTACGCACATCTGACTCGGCCGGGGCCGCTTCACTATGGACAGGAGGGGCGGGAGCCCTCTTGCTCAGTTGTACCGAGTACTCTACCAGCCGTTCGGGCTTTGACCAGCATTGAGGTTGGCTCGCAGCAACACCCCTCTGGCCACTTGGCCATAACCAGCTTGGAGAATCACGATGAGTTCGCTGTGGACACCCGATGGAGAACGAGAAGTACCGCCAGCAGCTAGCTCCTCCGATCAAGCAGAAGAAGTAGTAAGCGGTGACCCGCTGCGTGCTGCGGCCGCTGCCATTGGGGTTGACCTGGACTCGCTTACGGAAGAAGAAAGAAACCAACTTCAGAGCGAACTAGGCGAGATGATGCGCGTTAGGCGAGAGGTAGCTGCAACTCCTGCAGCAGAGATGTTGGCTAACTATTTGATGCGGTTCTTTGATCTGGCCACGATCTATCTAGAGAGCGAGCCACCCGCATTTGCAGAGGCCGCAACTGTGATCGAAGCATTCCGATCAGTGCTTGAAGGCCTTGGTGATCGCCTTGGTGATCACCGGCCGATGTTGAGCGAGGCCTTGGGCCAACTCCAGATGGTCTTTGTTCAGGTCAAGCAAGGAACCGAAAATAACTCACCAGATTCTTCGGCCTCTTAGCTGGCAGCGGAGTTCACCACTTGCGGCAGGAGCTGAACTGCCTGTAGCCGCCCCAGCGTTCCTTGCTTGAGCAAAAAGGTTACGGCGGTACCCGCCAAGATGCTGCGAGTACCATCTGCAATTTCAGTGCAATGAAACTCAAAGCTGCTGCCCTGTTCACTTACAACAGTTCCGAGCCCGGCTGAATCATCAAAGCTGAGCACTCTGCCAAGTTGGATTTTTCGCCTGGCCATGTCTCTAACCCCCTTACGGCTCGATAAACTCGGCAAATTATTTTATCTATGACTTCAGTGAACAATCTTGCTGAGTGAGAGCTCAATCAAGTCGGTAGCTCCGGCGTCTTTGAGCGCTGGGATTAAAAGATTGATCTGGTTCTTTGGAATTACAGTCTCTACGGCATAGCCCGCACCCCCATAGAGCTCATTCACGGTGGGCGCTTTCATTGCCGGAAGCACGGCAATGACCTCTTCAAGGCGCTCGGTAGCACAGTTCAATTTGACTAGAACCTTGCCACGCGCCTCCATCACCCCAAGCAGAAGGGTGAGCACTTGCTCCATTGCATGTCGCTTTTCTGGGTCTTCGTAGGCAGCGCGATTGGCCACAAGTTCGGTATAAGAAATCAAGATCTCGTCAATGATCCGCAGGCCCGCTGCGCGCAGGGCGTTTCCGGTTTCTGTGATCTCTACGATGCAATCAACAATGTCTGGAACCTTGGCCTCGGTGGCGCCATAAGACAGACGAATATCGGCCTGCACACCCTTGGACTCAAAATATCTGCGCGTGATCCCCATGTATTCAGTTGAGACTCGCACCCCGGCTGGTAGATCCTGAGCGCTTTGATAGGCCGAATCCTGTGGAACAGCGAGAACCACTTTGATGGGCTTGCTTGTGGCTTTGGAATACCGCAGCTCGCCCAGACTGACCACATCGGAACCAGTCTCTTCAATCCAGTCCCGGCCAGTAATGCCAAGGTCGAACAAACCATCAGCCACATATCCGGCAATCTCTTGAGGCCTGAGAATGCGAACGCTATCAATACGGGGGTCATCAATCGAAGCCTTATAAGCCACTGAAGAACTGCGGTGCACTGCTAGATCAGCAGCATCGAACAGTTCCAGTGTTGCTTTTTCTAGTGATCCTTTGGGGAGTACGAGGTTGAGCACGCTCTGAGGCTAGCCGCCGATGCTGCCTGCACAGAACTACATAAGGACTACCAGTCAACTTGGGGTACTGCCGGAAAGATCGTTGGGCTTTGCCCCATGAGCTTCGCGCAATCCCAATTTTGATCAACAGGAACCAGCAGAATCGGGCTTTTATTTAGATCGGGAACTTGAAGCCACTCGGAACGCGTTATGAAAATTGGGTTGGAGGCACCGAGGATGAGTTGCTCAGAGTTGTCGGTCACGGTACCCAGCAGCGACAAGTTTTTTTGTTGTGTTACTTGGTACTGAAAGATCTCTCGGCGAGCTATATACAACTCGCCTTGAAGCTCATCAGTTACTTTGATGCTGACAGTTATTCCCGGCTTTCCGTCGCCATCATCATCAACTGCTCGTGGGTCGTTCGGGTCTGTCGGCAGTTTGTCGTTGACGGGGTCCTCAAACTCAATTCCGATTCCTGTGGGGCTAGGTGGACGTTCCAGATGCAGCTTTGCGTTTCGCAGGGACACCTCAACCTTGGTGGGTACTGGCTGTATCGCACTTGTAGCCGCATCAGAAATCGTGGTCTCTATTGGTTGATCGCTGCGGTGTTCTGCGTGGCAGAAAGATTCGGTGGCAAAGAGCGAACCCTGCTTCATAGCAAGGTCAGTAAACCCGTAGCTGATGATGAGCGTCTTCATGTCTGTGCTCTGATAGGCCACGACGTCGTAATGGGCGTACCTGCCCGCTAGCGACTTGACTTGTTCGGGGGTGGGCTCGGCTGTTTCTGACGCAAGTGACGGCGAGTCTGCGGTACTCGATGAGTCTGAGGATCCTGCATCTACACGAGTACAGCCCACCGCTGCGAGCAGTGGTACTAGAACTGCTGTGGCCATCAGACTGCGCAATGAGTACTTCACACTGACCTCTTCTCTATATCTTGTGGACTGTAATTTAGGGACAAAACTGAGGCTTCAGGCATCAATCCTCAGCAATCTGCGAGCGTTCCGATCAAAGGCCGCTGCGAGTTCATGGTTTGCGAAAGAGGGATCACTGGTTTGATCCCAACCAGCAAGATTTGTGCCAGCTACCACTCGGGTTGAACCGAAAGTAGCGACAAGCGCGGCGAGTGCCTTCGGGCCGCCAACATGGCCATCCCACCAGAAGCGCTGCAACAGGGCCGCCACTGCACCTGGCTCACGCAACTGTTCTGGCGACCAGGGACGCGTGCGCGCTGCATGCTCTAGTCGCTCGGCCAACCATGAGCTTGCGCCACCGCCGTGAGAGATACAGATATCGAGTTCTGGGTGACGGTTCATCACCCCGCCAAGAATCAAGGTGGACACAGCAAGCGTTTCTTCGTAGCAAAACCCCAACCACAAATCGCCATCAAAGCGAGCTAGGCGCTCATCTCTTCGCGGCGCCGAAATTCCGTCAGGGGCAGGATGAAGAAATATCGGAACATTGAGTTCAACGCAGGCCTCATAGAGCTGATCAAACTCAGGGTGATCAAGCGGCAAGCCAAGGTCAGTTCCGATATAGGCACCGAGTAGGCCCAGTTCACTCACAGCACGACGTAACTCAACCACCGCTCGCTTGAGGTCCTGTGTAGGTAACTGTGCAAAGCCAGCTAGTCGTTCGGGGGCCTGCGCAACTAGTGCTGCAAGCGCGTCGTTATGAGTCTGAGCAAATACCGTTGCGGACCTCACATCCACCCCCGAGAAATACGTCAGTGGGTTAGGCGATAACACCTGTAGATCAATCCCGAGAGCGTCGAGTGCTGCCAATCGAAGATCTAGGTCCATGAACGGCGAGTCGCGATATTTTACGCCTTGAAGTACATAGTCACCAACGCGAAAATACGGAAGTTCGCCAGTGGCTGGGTCACCTTCGTACAACTCAGGACCGTGCACTCCACATGCTCCCAACGTGGCCTCAATCACAACATGGCTATGAAGATCGATCATGTTGGTTGACCGTCAAACAACACTGGATACCTGCTCCAGTATTTGCGTGCACTTAGCGGGTCAAGCTGTGGTGGTGAATCTGGGTTTGGACGGCCACCTGCACGCAGCACACTTTTCACTGCGGCAGGGACAAGACCTAATAAGTGGTCGGTCTCTGGCTCTAGACCTGCAGGGTCAACTCCAGCTGCAAGGTCTTGCCCGATACAGGCATGCATGCCTAGACCAAAGCTCAGTCCCCAAGGTGCAACTCCTTGGCCAAGTTCTCGCTCGGGCCTGAATTCATTTGCATCCTCACCGAACACCACTGGGTCGCGATTTACAGCCATCAGGTCAATGACTACTTTGTCTCCGGCAGAGATCTTGATGCCGTTAGGCAGCAGTACATCCTGCACTGCCCAGCGCATAGCTACTGGACTTGAAGGGTTAAGTCTGATGGTTTCATGCACACAGCGCTGCAAGAAATGCTGATCCGATTGCGCTCGCTCGGCCAAATCTGGGCGCGAGTCTGTGTAACCAAAAATCTGGTCGAGCGTGCGAAGAAACGCAGTAGCCGAGGTGTGCGCGCCAGCGAGAAGAAAGAAACAAACCTCTCTGAGTAACACATCCTCTGGCAACTCAAGCTGGGCTTGGCTGCGCAACAGGGTAGTGAGCACGTCCTGTGGCAAGTCGGTTTCATCTATTTTAAAAGACTCAAGATCTGCAAGTAACGCCTTACGTCTTGCAATAGAGGGCTGCAGGAACTCACGATCAAAATCGGTGAGGGCGCTAGCTACTTCAGCCTCTTTTATTGCAACATCACCGCTGTAATGCGCAAGCGTGGCACCTTCAATAAAGGTCATTAAGTAGGCATACAGGCGAAGGGTTTCTTCCGGAGTCCCTGCAGGGCGGTCCACACCGGCAGTCAGAGCGGCCAAGTTCATCATGACTTGATGGCTCAACGTAACAAGTTCGCCCTGCCCAGCCTGAATAGCAGGAGCAAGTGTGTGCTCAAGTAAGGGCGGAAACAATTCGCGCTCATAGCGAAGGTGAGTGTCCTTTCTGAACAACCGATTCTCTAGTCTGCGGCGCGCCCGGTGATCATCACCGTGCAGGTTGACTAAGACATCCGCCATCACTACGTCCCCTGCGTCATATAGGGCTTGTCGAAGGTCTCGTTGGCGAAACACCTGACGCGCCAGCTCATAGGAGCACACAGTGATGGTCCTCGGTTGACCCAGGGGTTGCGGCTGTTGAATCCGACTCATGAGTTGTTCCGAGCCAAATCAGTGACTAGCCGCTCGGGGTCTCTTGCGGCCCAACAAGCAGCCCGTACAAGTATTTTGCTATGAGCGGCGTTGGTTAAGGAGTCCACGCTATGACCTAGCAAGTCAGTCACTACGCGACCGCGTCCTACCGAGTGCGCCCAGAGTAAGGGGTGATCAACCCCAAGGTATGACGAGGTGAGTAGCGGTGCTAAGTCTGAAACCTGATCCAAGAATTTATAAAGTTCATCAGTGATACAGAAGTTCGCGGCTGCCGAGGTCACAGGGTGATCAAGGCCCTCTGCGGTGACCGTTACCTTGAACTCGGCCAGATCTGGATGAGAGGATCTCGACCAATCCCAGGTCGCACCAGTTAATTGATGCCAGACAGGGTGAGCATCAAAGCAGATCACTGCGCTATGTAGTGCCACAAGGCCACCTCCTTGAGCCACAAAATCATGCATCAAGTGAACCTGACTCTCTTGGATTTTGTATGCCCATTGCTTGCGCTGTGGCGCATAACGATCGGGCAGCATCTGCCAGCGCAACGCATTAACCGTGAGTAAATCCCACTGAGCGATCTTGCCCGAATTGGCCAGAAGTAGCTGCTCGAAGAACTGCTCGGGTTGGGTCACTACTTGAGTAACAATGGGTTCGGCCGGCACTTGTTGATCTAAGGATTGCTCGGCGGCTTCGGGAGCAGCCGCATTGGCCAAGAGGTCCACCAGAAATTCGGTGGTCTGTGCGAAGTCATGACCCGGGCCACCAGAGAGCAGAAGGTTTCTAATCACCTGTCATCGCCTGTTCTAGACCTTGTGTCGCCAACCGAATCAACTGACTCGGGTCGGGGCAGGGATGCGATCACACTGATGGTTACTCCCCCATCGACTAGCAATTCAGTTCCAGATATGTAGCTTGATTCAGGTGACAAGAGAAAGAGCGCGGCTGTAGCGACCTCCTCCGCAGAGCCCAAGCGGCCAAGTGGCACGCTGCCGGCCCGACTAGCTCGAATCGCTTCATCGGCATAAATAGGCTCAGACATACCTGCGTTGATGAGGCCTGGAGCGATGGAATTTACTCTGATTCCGTACTGTCCCCATTCGAGAGCCATCTGCTGTGTCATCAAAGCAATCGCCGCTTTGGTTGGCCCATAGGCTCCGGAGTTTGGGCCAGGAGCGACTCCATTCATTGAGGTAACAGTAACTACTGAACCGGAAATCCCAGCGGCGATCATGCGTCTGGCAACTGCTCGGGCAGTGATAAACGTTCCCGTCAGATTCACGTCTACGACAGTTCGAAAATCTTCTACCGACGCATCGACGAGCGGCCCAAATCGAACAATCCCTGCGTTGCACACCAGTGCGTCTGGCGCGGCAGTCAAACTAGCTTGAGCAAACTTGTCTAGGGCTCGTTCCATGCTCTGCTCATCAGAGATGTCGGCCTGAAGAGCAACTGCACCATGAGCAATGCTCTCGGCCACAACCTGAGCAGCTTGCCCATCGCAGTCAAGCACCCCCACGCGCCAACCTTTCTGAGCACCCGCCCGAGCAATTGCTTCTCCTAAGCCGTGCCCGGCACCAGTAACAAGAAGCGTTTTGGCGGACTGTGGAGGGGACTGAGTCATTGATCTGCACCGATAGCAGTGCTAGTTGCCGAGCCGGCTGTTCTTGCGATGTCTTGGGTCAGCAACTGCTCTGACCACCTTGCTACTTGCTCACCGGGAAGCGTCTGCCGAGTGGGCCACGGCGCGCCAAGATTTACTTCTACTCCCCGAGAGAACACGTGCTGCAGTTTTGTATGGTCACCAAGCACCGAGATGTCAGCAGCAGGGTTACCGTTAACTACCAATACATCGCCAACAGCACCCTTGCGCAGCATACCGACCGTGCCCTCGGTCATTTTTAAAGCCAAAGCACCGTTTCGGGTTGCACAAGTAATTGCCTCGAGTGGGGTCAGACCAACCTGAGTAACAAACAGCTCAAGTTCTCTTGCATGCCAGTGTCCATAGGGCGTGAGCGAAAAGCCGCTCTCGGAGCCGCACAACAACCTAACCCCCTCGCGATGGGCACGAAGCATCATTACAGCCGTTGATTGAATCTCCCCACGAAACATGTCAATTTGGCTGCTGCCAGCTCCGACTGCAGAACCAAAATCCGCTAGATTTGCAAGGAAGGTGAAGGTAGGGGCAAGTGCTGCGCCGGACTCCAGCACAGCTTCGAGTGCTGCTTCGTCCATATAACTGCCATGCAGAATGAGGTCAACCCCTGCCAGTGCTGCAAGCCGGGTGGAGTGTGCGCTTCGACAATGAGCTAGGACGGGCGTGTTTAGTGCATGTGCGGTTTCGGTGACCACGCGTAGTTCTTCCAGCGACCAAACCGTTGCTTCACCGACTTGATTGGGAAGGGATCCAGTGACGTGGATTTTGATCCAGTCTGCACCGTACTTAATTTGCTGACGAGTAAGCCGAACCATCTCGTCTTTAGTGCCAACCACTTGCGCATAGCCGAGAGATCCAGAATCGGGAATCAGACGGCCAGCCGTTCCCCCTGCAGAAGTAAGAAGTGCGTTCATGCCAGAGACCATTCGCGGACCCTGAACAAGACCAGCGTTGATGCCGTCTCTCAATGCCGGGCCAAGATCAGAAATGCAGTCGGCATCCAAAAATCCAGTCACTCCAGCGCGCAGCAATTTGGGCACATTGAATGCTGCGAGAAGCATTGCCGTTGACGGCTGTCGATGAAAGAACAGTTCGTCGTTGCTTGAAGGTTCACCGAATGTGATGTGGCAATGAGCATCGATCAAGCCCGGCATGACTGTACGACCGGTCACATCGAGTGTTCGCAGAATGGCGCCCTGAGCAGTTGCAGCGGCTGCCACTTCTGCTGCTTCGGTACCAATACCAATAATGCAATCTGCCTGCATTGCAAGATCGGTCTGTGGCTGTGGATCAGATCCACTGCCGTCAATAAGCGTCCCACCTGTGAGCAGAATTACCTGAGAGGAAGGCAAACCTCAGCGCTCGACGAATGAGTCGAGTGCGTCACTTACCGCAGTGCCGGGGGGCAGCAGGTCTGGGCCAATACTTAAGTCAACAGCGCGTTGGAAGTGATGAATGAGTCGCTCATGCCAGCCAATCTGGAAAGGTTGCGCTCCCGGGGATTCAACAGAAGTCTGGATGGGAGCCATATTGGCTTTGTCTTGTGCCATTACGGTATCGAACAGCTCTAGTCGTTGCTGATGTTCCTGGGGAACCTCTTCACCTTGCCATGCCGGGGCAAACCAGTTGAGTTCGAGTTCGGTGGTTCGCCGATCGATTGGCCACATAGACAAAAACGTGAACGCTCCAGTGTCCATTGGCACTACCAGGTTTGGAAAGATGCCAAACGAGGTAGAGGTTTGCCGCCATAACGAGCCAACCGAAGGGTTGTCATATTGCTCAGAGACCATCGGGAAATCACGCAGTTCTTCTCGCTTCTCGGTGGTCAGGCGACTGTGGCCATTGGGCAGCATCGCCACGGTTACAGATTGATCGTCGTAGAGCAATGCAGCGTTATCTGGATGCACCGTCCTCACGTGATACACCTCAAGAAAGGCATCGACCATCAGTTTCCAGTTGGCTTCTACCCGATGAACTTGCCGACCCACACGTCGCATGTCAGGACCGTTGATATCTAGCATTTGCTCAGAAATTGGCCCAAGAAACTCAATCAGCGAACTGCCTTGTGCATCTTCGTTAACAAACACCCATCCCTGTGAGACCTCGCAGCGCACAGGCACCAGGGCCAAGTCCTCTGTGTTTAAATCAACAAAGCTTCGCGAGTCGGGAACCGCTTTGAGCTTTCCTTGGGTGTCATAGGACCAAGAGTGGTACTGACAGGTCAGCCGTTTGGCTACGCCACAAACATCACGGGTAACTGGCGCACCACGGTGGCGACACGAGTTGTAAAAGGCCCGCAGTAGATTGTCTTGGCCTCGAACAATAACAATCGGCGCGCCTGAACGAGTAAAGAGTTGGTAAGCGCCAGGCTCTGCCCATTCTGACTCATGGCCAGCGAAGAGCCAGTTACGATGAAAGATCTGCTGCATCTCTAGCTCAAAGAACTCTGGGCTGGTATAGCGCTTAGTCGGAATCAGCGGAACCGCTACAGCCTCGGCCGGTGGTGAGGTTCTGGCCTTCTCCACCTTGATGCGATCACGAATGGTCTGTTCAAGTAGTGCATCCATAATGATTCTCCCCGGAACCGATTCAGGTTTGACAAACAACGCTGGAGTAGCCGCTGCGATAAACACCGTTTAGTACTAGTGCTGCCACTGTACAGAACGGTTTCGCATTTCGTAAGCGGATACAAGAATCTGCTCCGCAGCACCCCACAACATATTGGTTCTGTCATTAACACAGACTGGTTTTATTCACCATCTAACCCGTTGGTAAACGTTGGCCAGCGTTAACCATGCACTTGGTACAAACGGTGCCACAGTCGCATTAGCCAGATACACAAAGCGCCTCTAACCTTCGAGGTTAGAGGCGCTTTAATACTACTAGCTGTCTACTGTCGGTTTGAGTTAGACCGTCAAGTGACCTAAACAAGTTTGAGGGTTACTAGCGTTTGAGTTTGTGCCGTCTGGACATGTGGAACCACTCCAAGTGACATCTGTCATGGTAGCGCCGGTCAGGTTGACCGCCGTCAGGTTGGTACCAGTCAGGTTGGTACCAGTCAGGTTGGTACCAGTCAGGTTAGCGCCCGTCAGATTGGCACTAGTCAGAATAGTTCCAGTGAGATTGGACCCCGTCACGTCAGCGCTAGCTAGATTGGCGTTAGTCAGATTCGCGCCAGTGAAATTGGACCCGGTCACTAGGGCGTTACTCAGGTTGGAGCCGGTTAGATTCGCGCTAGTAAAGTTGGAACCCGACAAATTAGCGCCGGACAGATTTGTTCCTGACAGGTTAAGTCCGGTCAGATTGGTTCCCGACAGATTGCATCCCTGCAGGTTCAGGTTGGGGGCAGGGGTCGCTGAGCAGTCAGCCGGTGCAACCGTTGTGGTTGTTGTTGTGGTTGTGGTTGTAGTGGGCGCAACTGTAGTGGTTGTGGTGGGTGCAACCGTTGTGGTTGTGGTGGGTGCAACCGTTGTGGTTGTGGTTGTAGTGGGCGCAACTGTTGTCGTTGTCGCAGGCATAACCGACGGGGGGGCCGGACTGCAAGCCGCAACCCCAACAACTGCCAGCAAAGCAGCTAGAACGAATAGTCTCTTCATAGGTATTTTCCTCAGGTTGCACGAACTAATGCATGGTGGTTTCCACGCCCGCAGAACATATTGTGACAGATAGTTGACATATTAACAATAGCTATTTCAATAGACTTAAGTCACACAGTGAGTCCGCTTCCTCAATCTGAGCTCAACTTGCTCTAGCCCGCCCTTAGGCCCAGAGTAGGCTTGTGCATCTCTTTGAGGCTTCTGGGGCGGGTGCCGCAGAAGTAATTTACCTAGCGGCAGCTAGCTAAATAGCTAACACTGTGACAGGAATGGCGTTCAGGCGAGCATTACCCGAAAGCGGATCAATGAACTGATCCCCGGTCAGCAGGTTGCTGTTTACCCCTGAAGTCGCAGAGGCAATCGCACCAATTGCGCCCGGAGCGTCGTGACCCCAGCCATGCGGCAAACTCACGGTGCCGATTGCAACCTCATCAGTTACTTCCACAAGCGCAACCACCTGACCTGTCTCTGTCTGCAGGCTTGCGTTTTGGCCATCAAGTATTCCCAACTCAGATGCATCAGAAGGGTTGAGCTGCAATGTGCAGCGCTGTTTGCCCTTCACTAGCACCCCAATATTGTGCATCCAAGAGTTATTGGATCGCAGGTGCCGGCGACCCACCAGCAAGAGTCGCTCATCTGGTGTTGTCTCTAAATAAGCCAGTAGTCGTGAAAGATCTGCAGTAATTGAAGGATGCGCCATCTCTATGCGCGCAGATGCTGTTCGCAACATCTCCGGCAGGCGCGGCCGGAGCGGACCAAGGTCAATGCCATGTGGTGCAGCGAGCAAGGCTGCCAAGTCAAGGTCTTGGTAGGGGCCACTGCGTAACATCAGATTAAGAATTGCCTCAACACCGGTGTAGTTTGCGCGTTCGGCTGCCGCTTGTTCTTCTTCGGCATTGAGTCCGCCACGCTCGGCAACGGTTGCAAGCATCATCGAATACATCATCTCGGGGTCGGCTTGCGCTCCGAGTCCACTGGCAATCAAGGTGAGCCGAGCAAATATTTCATGTTCATCCATACCCGGCTCGGTTGGGTCATCAGCAGCGTGCATTGGGGGGCTGTAGTTCACGATGTTGCGCACCGACAGCCCGTAGAAGGCGAAATCAAAATGAGGCTTCGCAAGCGCTGAAGGGGAAGGAAGAATTACGTCGGCATGCTGAGTGGTTTCGTTGATGTAGATATCTATCGAGACCATGAACTCCAAGCCTGCAAACGCCAAGTCAAGGCGTTCACTGTTTGGGCAAGATCTCACTGGGTTGCCTCCGCTGGTGAGCAATCCGCGAACTTGCCCTGGCCCTTCTGTGTCGATCTCTTCAGCGAGTGCCGCCACTGGCAACTCCCCGCGCACCTCTGGATGTCCAGAGACTCTTGAGCTCCAGCGGCCAGTAGAGAATCCTCGCCCGCCTGGGGTGCGTCCAGATGTTGGCGCACCAAATGCTGGCTCGGCAAACATCGCTCCGCCAACAGAATCCAGATTGCCGGTGATGATATTAAGAACCTCAACAAGCCAAGACGCTAGCGTTCCGTACTCGGTGGTGTGGGTGCCAATCCGCCCATACACCGAAGCAGTTGCAGCTTGGCCCAA
>Ga0209284_10000106_pt1 | contig 117197 bp, 89 predicted proteins | sample FRY03_FD_187211 | JGI IMG/M metagenome (GOLD analysis project Ga0209284, IMG submission 187211) | Freshwater microbial communities from Lake Fryxell liftoff mats and glacier meltwater in Antarctica - FRY-03 (SPAdes) (version 2) | ecosystem: Environmental > Aquatic > Freshwater > Ice > Glacier... | reverse complement strand
GAGGGACGTACCTCTGGTGTTCCTGTTGTCACGCCAGTGGCATCGCAGGGTAGCTATGTACGGTTGTGATAAACGCTGAAAGCATATAAGCGTGAAGCCATCCCCAAGATAAGGTTTCGTTGAACTTCGGTTCTGAACTCCCCTGGAAGACTACTAGGTTGATAGGCTGGTGGTGTAAGGCGCGAAAGCGTTTAAGCTGACCAGTACTAATGGAGAAATGCTTGGCCACTTTGATTAACGGTCACAATAATACTTAGACTTCATCATACACAGGAACGGGCGGCTCGGCTGTCCCTCCTGTGGTTTCCCGGTAAATCACTTGCGAGGAAACACACGTTCCCATTCCGAACACGAACGTTAAGCTCGCAAGGCCAATGATAGTGCCTAAAAGCGCGAAAGTAGGTCCTGCCGGGATCTTTCACCGAAGCCAACCTCAATCGAGGTTGGCTTTTTTTATGCGCAGATATGTTGCACATTGCTGTGTTGATTTTGGGCACGGGCGATTTGAGTTGTGATTCATTGGCCGGAAGGACGGAGATTTTGGCCGGCGGTGTTTTGGATATCGTTCAATTGCTTGACTATATCGATGCTGGTGGTGAATTGCTGAAGTAGATCGCTAGCGTCGATATGCTCATCAACGTGCAGGATCGCAATTTTTATTCGATGTAGTTGCTGGGGCAATATTGTTCCTAGATTTTCGATGAGTTCCTTCGTGTTCGCGCGGAGTAGTTTCGTCTGCTTTTGGGCGTTCTCTCTTTCTGTCTTACTGGAATCTTGATCGAGGCTGCGAGTCGCTATGATTTGATTTTGGACGTTTAGTTGTGTGACATCAACTAAACGCCCGAACGGTGATAGTTGTTTTCGAGATTCTTTTTGTCTGGATTGTGCTTTTTCCAAGCATTTTTTTGCTTTTTGTGAGTTTGGTTGATGAAGTATCGCAGCATTGAAACACTGAATCGCTAAGCCAACGTTATTCATGTCGATGTAGATATTTCCGAGATTGATATGAGCATCAACCATGTCCGGTTTAATTTTGAGCGCTTCTTTGTACGCCGAGATTGCCATGCTGTTCATCTGCTGACCTCGTTGGGCGATTCCCATATTGTAGTAGGCTTCGACGCATTTGCGATTTCGCTGAATTGCTCGCCGGAGTACTTCGGTCGCCCTTTTATATTCGCCAGATCGATTGAGTATTGCGCCGAGATTTACCCATGCCTGTGTGTTGGATGGATTTACTTGCGTCAATCGCTCGAAACATTCTCGCGCAGTCTCGAAATGTTTCTGGAAGAAGTTTGCCATTCCTAAGAGCTCGAGTGCGTCTTCCTCGTCAGGGTCATCTTGCAGCAATTTCTGCAAAAGATCGCAGGCTGTGGAATACTTTTGCGACTTGATAAGCTCGCGGCTCTTTCGAATAACTTTTGCGGTGGAAGTTTCTTCTGTCATATTTGCTCTCCAAGAGGACCGCCTGCTGGTTCCAAATCTGACCAAGCAGGAGATGTAAGGTGACCGTTGAATAGAATTCTGACTAAGTGATTGGTCAGAAAGTAGCTATGCGAAGGGGATTTCCAAGATATTCACCGTTGCTGCTGTTCCGACTGCGAATCACTACTTTGAGCAGGGCAAGTTATGGGAATCCGCATGATAGTGGCAATCGCGGTTCCGGTGTTTGCAAAATCTACCCAAGTTCACACAGGTTGAACGCAGGTAAAGTTTGCGTTGTCAATTCCCAGAGTTCAAGCATGAAAACCGGCGAAGTCGATGGACCAGTGAGAATCCCGAGAAACGAATCTTGGGAAGAAACGAGCCCCGAGCATCTTCTGTTTCGCAAGATCGTGCAGGTTCTGAATGTCTCAACTGGTTTTTCGACGCATCCTCGTGGCAGCAGTATTTTGTACGGCTGTATTTCAGCTGGGCACTGTTGCCGCTGATGATGCTCGCGATACGCCGTTAGTACGAGCTGTGCAACAGTCAAAAAAGTCTGTCGTGAATATTCATACGGAGAGAATGTCGGCGGATGAAAAGGATTCCAAGTTTTTCACGTCAAAATCTCGCAAGGTCACCGGAATGGGTACCGGTGTAGTGATTGACGAGCGTGGCTACATCGTTACCAATTATCACGTCATTCAGGGGGTAGACGTTATCACTGTCACCCTCGATGGAGGTGCAAGCTACGAAGGTCGCCCCGTCTCTTTTGACAGAAAACACGATCTTGCCATAATCAAAATCGCAGCAACTCACTCATTGACGGTCATGCACATGGGAACGTCTTCGGATCTCATGCTGGCGGAAACCGTCTATGCGGTTGGAAATGCTTTTGGTTATGAACATACAGTGACTGCTGGTATTGTCAGCCAGCTCCATCGTGATGTGGAGGTCGATGAAACTCAGTCATACGAAAACTTGATTCAGACGGACGCCAGCATCAACCCCGGCAACAGCGGTGGTCCGCTTATCAATCTGAATGGCGAAGTCATTGGAATCAACGTGGCAATCCGGTCTGGGGCTCAGCGAATTGGTTTTGCAATTCCCATTGACGACGCTCGTCGAACAATCGCGAGATTAATGAGCGTTGAGCGACTCAACGGGATTCCGCATGGCCTGACAACAAAAGACATTAAAACAGCGGAAGAAAAGAAGTTGGTTGTGGAGCAAGTGGCTGCTGAAAGTGCAGCTGATCTGTGCGGTATCAAAAATGGAGATGTGATTACCTCGATTCGAAGCATTCGTGTCATTGACGGTACTGACCTCGAAAGATTACTTCTGGATCTGCCACGTGGAAAAGTTGTCGATGTTATCATTTCCCGGGATGGACATGAACAGACGCTGCAGTTGACGGTTGGGGTCGGTAAGCCAACTGGCACGCCAGTCGTTGGAGTCTCAAAACAACTCGACGTTGACCATTCGATTAGTAGTCAGAAAACAGTGGAAGTTCCCGTTGTTGCAAGAAGTGTGGTTTCAGATGCCGAACAGCTGGTGATGAATCGCGCTTGGGATCTGTTGGGGCTGCGACTGGAAAATATTAGCGAAACGGAACGTCATGAAATTTCCAGCAAAGAATATCCGGGTGCTCGAAAGCCTGTGCGATATAACGGTGGCCTGAGAATCATTTCGGTACGTGCGGGCAGCGTTGCCTCTCGGTTTGTTAATGAAGGCGACATTCTTTTGGGACTGGACGGTTTCGAAACGCTCGGGCCCACGAATATTAGCTACATTCTTAGAGATGCAAGAATCAGCAATTCCGCACCAATGAAGTGTCAGATTCTTCGCAAAGGCGGCAATCCAATCGAGGGTACGATTACGCTTGTAAATCCTTAATCACTCAGAGAAGTGTATTTTAAGGTGATATGCGAGATTCAGCTTTCAAGGAAACAAACTGACCATCGGCTTTGATAGGCTCCGGAATCTGTCCGTCGAAATAGTAGACGGTATCATTACGTTCATTGAGAATGAATGCGACTTCTGCCAGCAGGTTCTCCGCGATTTTTGTCAGCTCTGCAAGTTGTTCGGATTCGCCGCCTTTTGTCGCTGCTCTGAGACTGCCGAAACTCGCGCCATGCATTCAGAATCAAAATAGGCACGACGGATCAGAGTTCGCCGATCGGCCGCTGCCGCTGGTTTCATCTGATGTTCTTCCAGCGTATGCAGTATGAATCGATCGATGTCGTTCCTTGGCCATGACGCGTCATTCACCGTCGGCGGTAGATGTCGAACCGGTGGCGTGAACGCCCAGAACTCCGCAGCTTTTTGATAGTCAATCTCAGTCGCTTTTTTTACCGCGACATCTATTCGAGGATCGGGTGCTCCCATGAGAATCCATCGCTCAAAATCCGCGATGACGGAATCTGGCAGACGTCCTATCGGCGGCATCTCGAATCCTTCATACCGCAGAGCACTCAGCAGATGACTATCGTTGGGTTTGCCAGGCACGATAGCGGGGCCAGAATCTCCACCCGAAAGAGTTGTCTCTTGCGAATCCAGCCGCAGTCCACCCTTCGGATTTGAAACGTCGCCTGAGTGGCATTCGTAGCAGTGCTGGATCAGAACAGGGCGAATTTTTGCTTCAAAGAATTCCGCTTGTTCGGCCGTCACAATACCAGTCATGTCATCAGCGATCGTGCGTTGGGAACATGCCAGCGATAACACGAGCATGATCGACAGGAGTTGTTTGGTGCAAGACGAACAGTTCATGAATTGAGCGAACTTTGGCGAGGAAGGATGGTGGGGGCAACGACCGTGGGCATTGCAGTTCAGCATGATTGCCGTCCGATTTGCGAGCAGATTCTCGAGTCGTTTCGCACCGTTCGCGGGGTGGAGCGAAATATGGATGAGCTGAGGAGTCAGCAGCATGTCAAGTTTAGAATGCAGTTGGCGGATTTCGATCTCGGCTTTTAGATTGACTCGATAATCATTTTCCGCTTGCATACGATCCTTCAACTCCTGACGATTCTGACTCATCATAATTACCGGTGCCTGTACGGCGGCAAGACACGACAGCACCAGATTCAACAGGATAAATGGGAATGGATCGATTGGCTTTCCACCTGTGAGCATGGAGTTATACAGAATCCAGGCACTCATCCCCGCGCCGAACAGTATCAGGAATGACCAACTGCCTCCAAACGAAGCAATCCTATCAGAAAGGCGGTCTCCGAAACTCATCGTCGCTGTGATCTCTTTGTTGGCGTTCTCCGCAATGATCTCCTGTTCTTTCAGGCTGCGGATGACGTCTTCTTCCAGATTCGTAAGTTCGCCGCGTTCTTCTTCGAGGGTGTTGGCAACGAAGCGACTGCGATAAATGTTGAGATCGTCAAGACAGATGTAGCTCTTGTCGTTCCATTCCGGATGATCGGCTTGTATGAGTTTGAAAAGAGTCGTTCGAACCATCGCGGCCGACATCAGTTGCCGACGAGATTGCCCACAGATGAGACATTTGAGCTGTTCGCTCATGACAAAAACCCTGGTAAAGGATTGCACTGAATCTCCGGCAGAGTAACAACATGAAGCCACGTCAGCATTGAGCGGAAAATAATTGTCTGTACTTGTCGTGGGATTCGCCAGAATTCCCTGCACTTGCGGGATTTCTGGCAAAATCCAGTGCGACAGTTAGCAGTAGCTCAGTTGAAGCGCCAGCGACAGGCGTCATACTTAACAACTGACGGCGGGACGTGTATGTCTCCGCCAGCGTTTTTCAAATTATTACTCTGCAAAAAAAGGTATCGCGTGGCTACTGGTCAGAAATTGTCTCATGTCGTGTTCTTTAAGCTGAAAGATTCTTCTCCGGCAAACGTGAAGGCGTTGGTAGATGCCTGTCATAAGTATCTGAAGAATCATCCGGGAGTGAATTTCTTTGCGGCGGGCACGTTGGCAAAAGAGTACGCTCGACCGGTCAATGATCACGATTTCGATGTCTGCCTGAATATTGTGTTCGATTCTCGCGAGGCTCATGATGCGTATCAGACTATTGCGGATCATCTGACGTTTATTGCCGAACATAAACCGTCCTGGGAAAAGGTTCGAGTCTTTGATGCTGATGTGACATGAGCCGCGTCGCTGCCCAGCAATCTACCACGCCACAACGAGTAGCGATGATGCGCGAAGCGACAAAACCAGACTGGTTTGTCACCATCGTGATTGGCTGCGCGTTGTCGTTGGGCGTCTGGCATGAATTGCTGACGGGCGGCGGAATTGTGGGAGGTGATACGTATCCGTATTTCTTTCCTCAGAAGCAGATCATGGCGGATGCATTCGCGCACGGCGAATTGCCACTGTGGCATGATCGAACCGGGCTTGGTTATCCGCTGCATGCGGAAAGCCAGGCAGGGATTTTTTATCCGACGAATCAAGTCCTGTATCGGATGTTCGATATTAACACGGCTTACAATTCCAGCATCGTGCTGCACTACGCACTGGCGTTTGTGTTCGCGTGGCGGTTCTGTCGATGTCAGAAGTTGAGTCAAGCATCGTCGTTGCTGGCGGCGATGGTGTTTGTCTACGGCTGGTTCCCGGCGCGGTTGTCGCTGGAATGGAGCATCATCGGCGGCGTCTGGTTTCCGTGTTGTTTGTGGTTAACCGATCGACTCATCAGCCGTCCGAGTCGCGGTGCCGGGTGTTTGTTGGCCTTGGCCTTTGGAACTCACTTGCTGGCAGGGCATTTTACACTGGCGTTCATCACGCAGTTGTGTTGCCTTGGTTATGCGGTGCTGGTCACCGTGGGACGGATCTCCAGGCCCGTCCATGTACCAGATAACACGATCGGGCTGAAGTCCCATCCTACGGTCAATGCACTCAAGGCTGGCGCGCTGGTGGCGGGTGCGGTTGCTGCCGGAATCTTAGCCGCTGCCGTTCAGTTGATTCCAACGCTCGAACTTCGACAGCTGAGTCAGCGTGATGGCGGTCATGCTGTCTTCAATCCAATGTACGGTCACATGCCGCCGATATATTTGAGTCAACTGGTTGCGAGTTGGTGGTACTGGCATTCGCCGGAGATTGTGCAGTCCAGACAGATGCTGCAGTTTCCGTTCTTAATGTCGCCAGCCGATACGAACCAGGTTGAAGCCCATCTTTATGTGGGGCTCATTCCATTGGGGCTCATCTTTTGTTTGCTGCAGTATTCCGTGCGACAGCGATTGCTGGATACAAACTGGAAAATCTGGATGTTGTTATCAAGCGTTGCAGTGGTCTATGGGTTCGGTTGGTTGGTGCCTGTGATGAAACACCTGCCAGGATTTGGTTTTTTTATGGGACCAGCTCGATACACGATCATCACAACGATGGGACTAGCCATCGTCGCGGGGCTTGTGCTCGATTCTTTGCTGCGACGAAAATCACGCAGTCTGCAATTTGTTATCACGGCACTCATCGCGGCGATCACGTTGCCTGATCTGCTTGCGTCAGGCGATGCTCCGGTTTGCGACGCTCAAATTGTGCCGACACCGCCAATCGCCGGATTGTCGGAAAGCTGGATCGCCGCCGAACTGGCCAGGCAACCCGGCGCTCGGCTGCTTGCTCCGGGGCCGAATGTCGGGAATCTGTTTGGCGTGAGCTGTGTGCCGCAATATCTGGGACTCGGACCCGCTGAGTACTTTCAAGACGACGCTTTGTTCGACACGATTCCAGCTGATGCAGGTGCGGAGTTCCCACCGAACGGCGAAGTTCTGCGAATGCGGGATCGCGGTATCACTCATCTTCTGACTCAGGAAGCTATTGCTAAACCACCGCCGGATCTTGAATTGGTCGCCGCCGCGCCGGACAGTTTCCTAAATAGAGTCTGGGCGCGTGGGAATGCTCCCTGTTTTCTGTACCGGATCAAATCAGCACCAGGACGTCTTGTGTCAGAACCGGCGGCAGCTCTGGAACAGGCGACATGGATTGAACCGCGTCCATCGCGACAGGTGTTGAATGTCGTGCTGAATGAGGACGCTGTTGTCTCAACCAATGAACTCATGTTTCCAGGCTGGCAGGTAAAAGTTGATGATTCGGACGCCGTCGCGACGACAACTCGCGGATTTCGTCGCAGTGTTCAGGTTTCTGGGGGAGAGCACAAGATCGAATGGACTTATCGTCCTCGCAGTTTTATGCTGGGGGTAGTGATTAGTGGTATGATGCTGATTGCGATCTGCGTCTTTGGTTTTAGTTCACGATGTCGAGCAACGGGAGTTCCGAAATGAAGGCTGCGATCATTACGACAACCGGCGCGCCGGAGATTATTCAGTGGGCCGAAATGTCTGTGCCTGTGATCAACAAGTCACAGGTTCTGATTCGAACCGAAGCCGTCGCTGTCAACCCAATCGATACCTACATTCGATCGGGCATCGTCAAGGCGGCTCTGCCAAATCCGTATATCATCGGGTGTGATATCGCTGGACTTATCGAAGCGGTTGGTCCGGGCGTCGAACGATTCAAAGTCGGCGATCGAGTGTGGGGCAGCAATCAGGGATTGGCCGGGCGACAGGGCTCATTTGCTGAACTTTGCGCAATCGATGAACAGTGGTTGTATCTGATTCCCGAAGGCGTCCGCAGTGACTTTGCTGCTGCCGGCGCGCTTGTTGGCATCACGGCTCATCTGGGGCTTTTTCTGCATGGCGGATTAAAAGCTGGTGAAGTGGTCTTTGTGAATGGCGGCACAGGCGGAGTAGGTTCGGCAGTGGTGCAGCTGGCAAAAGCCGCAGGTGCGACGGTGATCACGACGGCGGGTTCGCCGGAGAAAGCGGCAGAATGTTTGCGTCTTGGGGCAGCTCACGTGATCGAGTATCGGACTCAGGACATTGACCAGCGATTCACAGACATCACAGCATCCACCGGACCTATTCATCTCTGGTTTGAAACACAGCGAACGCCAACGCTGGATCGTACTATTTCACTCATGGCACCGCGTGGCAGAATCATTCTGATGGCGGGACGCGATTCGCGGCCGGAGTTTCCTGTTGGTCCGTTCTATGTCAAAGATCTTCGAGCAATTGGGTTCGCGATGTTTAACGCATCGCCGGTGGAACAGCGGGCGTCAGCGATTGAGCTTAACAACATGCTGGCTGATGGAAGTTACAAGCCGCTCATTGGAGTGACGCTGCCCATTTCGGAGGCAGCAAAAGCTCATCAACTGCAGGAAGAAAAAACTTTGAAGTCTGCCGGAACGTTGTCAGGGAAGATTGTGCTGAAGCCATGATCTCCATCAATGATCTCACATTCACCTACGGCGACGGAACTTTTCGATTGCGGATTCCGCAGTTGACTTTGGAAGCCGGTCGGGCTGCCGTGATTGTGGGGCCGAGTGGATCAGGGAAAACGACGCTGCTGAATTTGGTCGCGGGAATTCTGCCTGGGACTGGTGGCGAAATTACGGTTGGAAATACCGCTGTTCATCGATTGGGTGACGGAGACCGCCGCTTGTTTCGGCTGATGAATGTCGGCCAGGTCTTTCAGGATTTTCAATTGATCGACTATCTGAATGTGCTCGACAACGTGCTGTTGCCGTGTCGCATTCACCCTTCAGTGACGATCACAAGAGCTCTTCGCGAACGGGCTGACGAACTATTGAATTGTGTGGAAATGTCGAACTTCGTGCGGCGATCTGTCACACGTCTTTCGCAGGGCGAACGACAGCGTGTCGCGATCTGCCGAGCGTTGTTGTTGTCTCCGCAGATTGTGCTGGCGGATGAGCCGACTGGAAATCTTGATCCTGTTAATGCCGAGCGTATCGTTCGTCTGTTGTTGGCTGAGACACAGCGGTCCGGTGCCACTTTGATTATGGTGACCCACGACCATTCGCTGTTGCCGTATTTTGATCGAGTCATTCCGTTTGATCAGTTTCTGGAGCCTGCGACTGCGACTAGGTAGGTCCCGCTTGCCGAGCGGGACTTCGCGGCTTTGCCGCGACCGCGACCAGAAAAAGGGTGCCATGTCAGAATCGGGATGCCGGAGTTCACGGCAACGATTTATGATGGCAGTCCTTTCCGGCAGAAAAGACCTACCGGAATTGCCATGTTCCCAAAGGCAATCCTGTGCCGAATTCTGTATAGTTCTGCATCGATATTATTCATCAATAGCCAATAGAATCGTCTGGCCTGAAAGTGACGCAGCGACGCGCATGAAGAACGCACTCTATCTGGCATGGAAATCACTGCTGTGGCATCGAGGCCGCTCGATCACGATTCTGCTGAGTCTGGCCATCACGATCTGGCTGCCGGTCACAGTGCGTTTAGTGCTGGATCAGTTCCGGCGTGAGATTTCCGAACGTGCCAATGCGACGCCGCTGGTTCTCGGCGCCAAGGGAAGTCGTATCGATCTGGCCTTGCATGCGTTGTATTTCGATACGCTACCGCCTGCTGACACAACCATGGCCGAAGTCGATTCGATCGATGACCTTTCGACCGCGAGCGCACCGGCATTTGCGATTCCACTGCACGTTCGGTATCGCACGCAGTCGCGACCGGGAATTGAAGGTGCGGTCATCGTTGGAACGTCGCCGGAGTACTTTGAGTTCCGTCGTTTGAATGTCGCCAGCGGCCAAATGATTTCATTGCTGGGAGACTGCGTTGTCGGCAGCAATGTTGCAAACCGAATGTTGCTGCGGCCGGGTGATTCGATTCTTTCGGCACCTCGCAATGCATTCAATCTCGCCGGTGATTATCCATTGAAGATGAAGGTTGTCGGAGTTCTGTCGCAGTCACATTCTCCTGATGACGATGCTGTCTTTACTGATGTGCGAACAACGTGGGTCATCGACGGCATCGGGCACGGACATCAGGAGCTGAATACACAGACGGATTCACAACTCCTGCTGAAAAATGATTCAGCTTCGGGTTCCGTGACAGCCAACGCCGCCGTATTACCATTCACCGAGATTACAAAGGACAATATTGATTCATTCCATTTCCACGGCGATCCCGGCTCGTTTCCGCTGACAGCGATTATTGCTGTCCCGGAGACCGAAAAGGCACGTACGCAGATTCTTGGTCGATACTCGTCGTCACAGGCCAGTGCTCAGTGTTTGAAACCGCCGGAAGTTATCGATGAACTGCTGAGTATCGTGTTTCGCATCGAACAGCTCGCATGGTTTTGTTCCATAGCGGCTGGAGTTGTTACGTGCCTGCTTTTGGGCTTGGTGGTCAATCTCTCCATGCGTCTCCGAGCCACCGAAATGCAGACCATGTTTCGCCTCGGCTGCAGCCGCATGACGATTGCGATGCTGCACGGTTCGGAAGTTCTGCTGTTGTTACTGTCAGCTTCAGTGCTGGCGGGTGCCGCCGCGTTGTTGATGCTTCGATTTGCGGCGAGTGTGTTGAGATCACTACTGTTTTGATGGGCACCCGTGAACAAATCTCTTTGCATAAAAAACTTCGGACGGTGTGCTTACGACGGGGGTGTCCGGGGCTGGACGAAGCACAGCGAAGGAAGCCTCGGAGGATCCAATGTGCCGTGTGCAGGCAAGTTTGCGTTCAGGCCCGGATGGGCCGACACATCCTGTGCCGGGGCCGTGAGGCCCCGGAATTGCGAGCAAGAGAACCAAAGGCCCGGAGGGCCGACACCGCAAAATGCGATGGGTACACCCAACCTGTGTCGGCCTTTCAGGCCTGAGTCGCATTCTGATTTCTCAAACGACCGTTTTTTTTGCAACTGAAGATCCGTCACGGCGTTGCCCGAGAGTACGCTGTGTTCCAACCTTGGCCACACGGTCGAACGCAGCCGTTACGGCTTCACGTCCGTCGTCTCATTCATCCGATACAACGGCAGCAAGCGGTAATAAACTTCCAGAGTCAGCGTTGCCAGTGCTGTCGAATATAGACGTCCGCCGTAGCGGCCCCATTCATCGTTGGGATCCCACGTGCCGGCCATCGGCCCGGATTGAATTTGCTGTTCGACCAGAAGGTCACGGACCGTGCCGTTCCAGTCCTGCCATGGTTTGCCGCCGTATTGATACATCGCCAGTGTGCCGTAGTACCAATAGTAGTAGTTCGCGTCCGACATGCGCGGTGGATTGCGCATCAGCCAGGCGATCGATTCTGTATTCGCATCTGAGTCACGAGGGAAGCCAAGCATCTGCTGGCAGAACAATGCTTCCGCCGTCATCGTGGCAGAGATCGGTTCTGAGTTGCGACCGCCGGCCACAACATTGCGACGATATCCAAAGAGCCCGCCATTTTTCCCTTGCCGCACAGTTTCGATGAATCCATTCATGCGTGTTCGAACAGCTTCGGGAATGTTCACGCCAGCAATTTCAGCACTTTTCAGGGACATCAATTGCCATCCAAGCATGCTCACATCGCCTTCCTGTCCTTCCTTGTACCGCCAGCCGCCGCCTTTGGCATCCTGCTGTCGAATCGTAAATGCGACCGCTTTAGACAGCGCGGCTCGAAGCCGTAAATCATCGACGCGCCGAATTGAGTACGCGATCTGGTTGGCCTGCATACTGCGTGGAGTGCCGTTCAATGCAATGATACTCAAGAGATTTTGCGATGTGGCGGCACTGGAAACTTGAGCTGCCGCAAATTCTCCCGCGTCCATTGAAAATCGCAGTGCTTCGGGATCAATGATGGGGCCGAGGATCATTTCCTTCTGCATGCCGTACGCTTCCGCCAGAGAGTACGTTGCCATTGCGTGGCAATACATGCGAGCAAAATGTTCAGCGTTACCGCACAGGTTTCCGTCATCGGCCTGCTGACTGATCAGCCAGTCGAGAGCCTGATCGACTTCGACTGCATAGCGACCTTCTTCGTGCGTATATCCTGCTCCCAGAAAGCTGAGCATAACAAGCGCAGTCAACCCGGTGTCTGCTTCTTTGCCTGCGAATTTGCGGTCCACTCCGTTTTCGTCGAAGCCGACTTTTCCGGAACCGAATTCATCCGCGTCCCAGCGGCCATCGTCCGACTGGTTCGCTGCCATCCATCGTAGACTTCGTTCGACGGCGGATTCCGATTCCTTTGTACCTCCGAATCTTTCCGCTGCATCGCGGCGAGCTTTTTCCGTTCGCAGCTTGTAGGTCAACGGTGGGTTGTCACGACGCCGAATTGTCGGCAAAACACTGTCCGCCAGCAGCGCGCCGGATTGTAGGGAATCACTGTGCTTTGGTGCCAGGTCTCCGATTCGGACGTCATCATAACTATCGGTCAGCGGAGTCGTTGTGCGGGGGATATCGTGAGTCATGCGTGACGGGCGTTCGGCCGGATCTCGATCCGGAACCGACCGGGGAGGGCGGGGCAACCGTGACTGAAATGTACTCGCGCTGGATTTTGTTGGTGGCTTTGTTGGGTCAGCGTTGCTGCCATCAATGGCTTCCGTGTCTGCCATGGGAGCTGTTCGTCTGGCAAATGATTCTGCCGGATCATCGATCACCGGTGGAAGTTCGACAGATGATTCTGAATTGGTCGCGAGGTTCATCGCAACGTCATCGGGACTGATTTCAAATTTCATTTCCGGTGCCGTTAGTACACGCGACGGGTCTTCAATCTGGTCGGCATTGTCCGGACGTCCGGCGATGGGTTGCGTACGGCTCATTTCCGGCTTGAAGACGTCCGCCATGCTTTGTTCAAACGCTGTCTTCAAATCAGCAGCCGGATCTTCGGCCGCCACTTGCTTGGGGCCTTCTGCTCCAGCGTCTGATGGGAGAGCGAGTTCAGTCGTTTGCTGCTGCTGAAACTGCGTCACATCATCCACCGTCGTTGTCAGCGATTCCAATTTGTCGGGCACGCGATCCGGAATTTCCGGCTTGGTAATTTCCGGACCGATGTCTTCGAAGCGGCGAAGTTCGATCTCCGGCTGAATTGGACGATCCGCCACAGGCACGTTTCCAGATTGCGGTAACTTCACATCGTAATCGCTTTCGACGAGTACCTCTGTGATGACTTCCGGCGGTTCCGGTGGCAATTCGTTGGCTCCCGCTTTGCGCAGTGAAAGAGGCTCAAACACTTCCAGGCCAAGGAAGCAGACTCCGTGAATAAGCAGAGAAGCCATCAGCGACTTGAACGCGATATTTCGATCACCCCAGCGCGTGGCGAGCATGGTCAGTAGATGCGCGAGCGAGGCAGACATTGTCAGCAACAATGCCAGCGCGATGACGTCATCGCCGCTCAATGGAGCGCCGTCGGTGAGCTTGTGGAGCAACTGACGAAGTGCGTTCATGGTGAGCCCGATGAACTTGTTTCAAGAGGCTGAAATGCCAGGGAGAATTTCTTGATCTGTATCTGATGGCAGGCATTCATGACATCAATGATGGCCTGATACTGTCCTTCACCGTCTCCTCGAATCAGCACTGCCTGATCTGCGTACGCGGCTTTCGCGGCTTTAAGTTCCTGCACAAGCTGAGTCTGATCCAGCTCTCGATCCTTCAGTTGAATGCGACCGGATCGATAGACTGTGATGACAAGAGGATCCGGCGCGCGACTCATTGTCTGAATTGCCGAAGCGGTCGGCAATTCAACATCGTATTGCTGATCCTGAGCTTCCTCAGTAAACCGCGCACCGACCATAAAAAAAATGATCAACAGAAACACGACGTCGATCATCGGCGTCAGGTTCAGCACTGGTTCTTCAAGTGTGTCGGTTTTGAGCGGCATCGTTCCGTCGGCCAAATTGGTTGCAGAATTATTCGATTTATCCAATACGTCGGGAAGTATACCGAGAAACCGGCGTCGGGCAGAAGCTCTTATGGAATCCTGTGGAAAACAATACAAAAGTCTTGTCACGCCGGAAAGACGCGACTGGCGAGCAATATGGACTGGTGGTAGAATCCGGCAAAGATAAGGGAAAGTATTATGCCGCTCCGAGACCATTTTCGATCACCGCTGAACGACAATTTTTCGTGGGATGTTGTTCATGGCCAGTGGCCTGCATTGATTGTTCAACAACTGGGCAAAATACTCCCGCCACAATACATTGCTGGCCCGCGTATTCACTTGGGGGCTCAGGCAGAAATTGACATCGGTACATATGAACTTGCTAATCAAGGTGTGCGGCAGGATCAATATTCCAGCGGACTCGCCACTGCCGTCTGGGCTCCAGCCAAACCGACATCGGCCATCGAAACGGAAATGGCGGATTTCGACGAATACGAAGTCCGAATTTACGATACACAGCGAGGCCGACAACTTGTTGCGGCAATTGAAATCATCAGCCCGGGCAACAAGGATCGTCCTGAAAGTCGTCGGCAGTTTGTTGCCAAATGCGCGGAGCTTTTGCGAAAGCACGTGTCTGTCGTTATGGTGGATTTGGTGACGGTTCGTGACTTCAATCTTTACGACGAGATGCTGGAGTGGATTGGCGAGAAGCCTGAGGCAGTCAACGGCAATCATCAATCCATTTATGCGGTATCCTGTTGCTGGCGGCCACACGGCTTGAAACGCTGGCTCGAATCGTGGAACTATCCGCTCACCGTCGGCAGTCTATTGCCCGTGTTGCCGCTCTGGCTGAGCGATGACCTCGCAATCCCGCTCGATCTCGAAGCCAGCTACGAACAAACGTGTCGCGATTTGCGGATCGCTTGAACGGTGAAACTATCGAGTGCGATTCCGCGTCGCTGACGCAGCATGTTTTGAGGTTGTCAATTCTCGTTCCGGGGCTCCAGCCCAATGGCACTTACTTTGCGATTAAAGTAGCCGTCACTCTCCGAGTGACGAATGCCAAGGGCCACGTTTTGCGGCCTGCCTCACTCGGAGAGTGAGGTCTACTATGTGAAAGTAAGTGCCATTGGGCTCCTGCCTCCAACAGGAATACCGGGGATTGGCGTGGACTTAGTGACGGTTTTGTGAGCGGCAAGGCACTAGCCGCCGGTATTGCCAGCGTTTTATTGTGTATCACCAGCGGCTAGCCGCCTTGCCGCCCACTAAGTCCACGCCATTGGGAATCCCGAGAGGCAGGAGCCTCCGATGCAGTGTGTTCCGAGGCAGGAGCCCCGGAACAAGGATATCGTGACGTAATACAGCCGATTCGAAATTCCACACACGCCCAACGGACGACTTGACACAGCGAATATCTTCGCTGCGTTTATGGCGAATGCGTTCGCTATACGGGAGTTCGGTTAAGAGTTGTGTGTTTGTCATTCGCGCGCGGAAGGTGGGTGTGGTCTCAGTGGGAGTGGACCATTCGCTGCCGATGTTGGCTTTTTTTCAACGGTGAATGTGCTTATCGTGGAGGAGCGGAACAATGGGTAGGCAAGTTGCGTCGCAGTTAACCGAAGTTGAATTGCAGATATTACGGATTCTTTGGGAGCTTGGTCCCAGTCCGGTGCGGGAGATTCATGCTCGTCTGAATGCAGCGAAGGGAACCAACTATTCCACCACCGTCAAAATGTTGTCGGTGATGTTGGAAAAGGGATTAGTGAAGCGAGACGAAAACGCATCGCCTCATATTTGGCGTGCCGCCATGTCTCGGGATTCTGCTGGCAAACGGATGGTGAAAGATCTGGTCGATAAAGTTTACGACGGAGCGGCAATGAGCCTCGTGCTGCATGCTTTGAAGTCTGCAAAGGCGTCGTCCGAAGAGCTGGGCGAAGTTCGTCGGCTGCTGGACGAACTGGAGGGTAAATAACATGACCGGCATCACCTTTGCGTTTTTGGAGATTCTGATCGAACACACCGGCTGGGTGCTGCTGCATTCCGTCTGGCAGTTCACTGCCATCGCTTCGCTCGTGTTTGTTGCCAATCGACTGCTGCAAAAAGCGTCTGCGACAGCGAGATACGTGTTGCTGCTGGCCGGATTGTTTTTGATGACGGCGACCTCGGCTGTGACGTGGTTTGTTCTGCCGAAACCCGCCGACGATGTGGCGAACGTTGTGCCAATGGCCGAGGTTACCTCGGGCTTTCCCGGTCCGCATGATGTTCTGCTGGCGTATGCTGATTTGCCCGCGTCGCTCGTGTTTGATAGCCACGCTGTCGATCCACCACTTGTCGTTGATCGAGCTGACGCCGCTCCTGTAACAGTCTCAGCCGACAAGAAGCCGATCTCCGCGTGGTTCGAGCGTCTGGCTGAATTTCTGCAGCCGTGGCTATCGACGATTGTTATGTTGTGGTGCAGTGGAGTGCTGTTGTTTTCGATCCGGCCACTTTGGAGCTGGCTGAATGTTTGCCGATTGCGCAAAGTCGGAACTTCGCCCGTAGCGGAATCTGTGCGCGAGGCTCTGCAACGAATCGCCGAGCGACTTCAGGTGACGCGCCGAGTGGAAATTCTGGCGTCCGCTGTCGTTTCGTCACCGATCGTGGTGGGCTGTTTTCGCAGCGTGATTTTGCTGCCGGCCAGTTTCATTGCCAATGTGCCGGCGTCTCAACTGGAAGCGATTATCGCCCACGAACTGGCTCACGTTCGTCGTCACGATTATCTGGTCAACCTGCTGCAGACACTGATCGAAACCATGTTCTTCTATCACCCGGCTGTCTGGTGGCTATCGCACTGCATTCGTATCGAACGAGAAAACTGCTGCGACGATCTGGTGGTGTCAACATTCGGAAACAGAGCGGACTATGGTCGAGCCCTGCTTGCAGTAGAAGAATTTCGCACTGCCGCTGCGCTTTCAAAACTCGCGTTGAGTGCCAACGGCGGTTCGCTGCTGAACCGAGTTCGTCGTCTGGTCGATACGTCTGGTGCCAATCACAATACAAATAGTGCTGGAGCCGCTGCGTTGGCAATTCTGACACTGGGATTGGCGATTGCGGCTATTTGGTTTACTTCAACAAGCCATGCTGCTGATGACAAACCTGTTGAAAAATCTGGTCTGGATGCTGTCATCACAGACGAAGTACCCCCAAGAGAGTGCATCAACCTTCGCGGAATCTGCCGGAATGAAAAGGACGAGGCTCTGGAAGGGGTCTGGATTCGGGTGTACGGCGGACGTGCGGGTGCTGGACGAATGGATAAGACGGCTGAGGTTGTCAGTGTTGCAACCGATCGAGAGGGCAAGTTTCACGTGACAGCTCAAATGCCGCCATTCCTTCGCGACTTATCAGCGGACTCGGTTGGCTTTGTGGCCGTCTTTTCACTCAACCGTGGAAGTTCGGTGGTGATGAAATCCTGGAGTGGTGCGGCGATTGATGACAATCTGGACGTGACGCTTTCGGGTAGCCCGTTCACACTTCGCGGAACTGTACTTGACGAGAAAGGCAAGCCGATTCAGGGAGCAGCGCTTTTCGTTCGCAATGGATTGAACGTTGATATCCCGGCTTCTCACAACGGGTTGACGAACGTTGAAGGCCAGTTTGAGATTCCTGGACTGCAACGTGAGGAAGCGAAACGCTTTCTGTGTGTGTACCACCCGGACTATGGTCAAAAACAGGTGCTGCACCAATACAATAACGATGAAATCACTGATTGAAATCGGTCCAGATGCGGTGTCGGCGCTGTCTGATGCTCTCGACAAAACGGCGCAGGACGACCGCCTGATGTTGCGATCCATTCCATTTGTGCTGCGAGGCATCGGTGATAAACGAGCAGTGCCGGCACTGATTCGGGCCATTCCGAAATGTTTTGGTGCTGATGGCAGCGACATGGGATATCACTGTGAGGATGCGGAGTTGCTGAAGTTCATGCAGCAACATCATTCTTCTGACAACTACGATCCCAACCGAGGCCCGGAACGTGGTTATCACTATGGCCGTCCCGTGAACGAAGTATTTCCGACTCTGGAAAAATGGACCGGGCACAAGGATGCGCTGCATCAGTTGTATAATGTGGACGACCGTCAACGCAGACCTTCGCGAAGCAGCGTACTGGGACAACGCCTCTACAATCAGTCATCTGTTGAATGGCAGACCTTCTGGGAAGCCAACTGGGCGAAGTTTATCACGGACGAAGCGTTCGCCACAGTCGGCATCAGGCTGGTGAATGAACCGGAACTGCCACCTCGGATTTCGCGAAACCTTCCGCTCGACAGCAACTCTGGCAGCAACAACGACTCGTTGGGATCCGTTCTGTCAGCAACAGGGCAACGTTGGGAAATGTGTTTTTATGACCTGGACACGGGGTTAATTGGTGGCCTTCCCGACCATTTTCTGAAGCTGTCCCGCGAAGAACGTTTGGCTCGGATAGATGAAATCGTCGCGGAGGCAGAAAAGGTCGGATTTGACCTGATGGGTACGGAAATCGTTCAGGACGGCAAGGCGGTTTTTGTGCTCCAGCCGATCGGACTTGAGGCGTGGGAAATCAGCAAAGAAGCTTATGACGGCAATGGTAGTATTGAGTCCATTGCTTCCAAAGGCCGACGGGTCAATACGGTGATCTCCCACTACGATGAAGACAGCGGGCGATACGATCTTCCCGCCGCCGCATACTTCTTCATGCTCACACATGAAGGCACTCCGGTTAAGGTGTTGCTGGGAGTTCCAATTACGAGTACCAACTTTGTCGGCGGCCCATCGGGGAATACACGAGATGAATTCCAGCACACCGGTTTCCAACTCGGCCGCCGATATGCTCTTAAATTTCTAAAGCCGAAAGAATAGAAACCTGTGATTCAGCCACGGCTGTGGTGCCTAGCATTGTGGGTCATGTCAATGGTCGGTAGGTCATGCTTGCCGAGCAGGACTTTCGCCGCAAGGCGAACCCAAGAGCGAACGTCCGCTGAACGGCGTCGCGTTGTCCTGTGGGCAAAGTGGGTCTGGTCTGGTCGCGACACGCCGCGAAGTCCTTTCCGGCAGAAAGGATCTACTTGTGCGTCACCACGATATACGTCGGCGATTCTCCGATCATGATTTCTATCGTGTCGTCTGTTGACGATAGCTCAACTCGTGCCGCGACTCCCGCGGCGAGCGGCATTGTTTCCGCGAAATCCACGCGGATGTTTGTTGCAGGAATTTCCACCATCGTTGTCTTGTTGGTGCCGGTTGGTGACCACGCAACATAGATGAATTTGTTAACGTCGGATTCGTGTGCGAACTCGTAAACCAGGGCTTCGCTGTTCGCCACGTCTGCGATCCGCGAAAATCGATAATCGCCCAGCATCCCGTAGAGATGTGCAAGGGCGTAGAACGAAGGCTTCGGAACATAGTTTCGAGTGATACCAGACGCGCCGTGTAACTGCGGAGCGTCGTCATCGTTGAAGAAATAGAGATATGCTCGATCAACATCCTTTGTGGCCAGCAGCAAGAATGTTCGCACCAGCCATTGAGCTTGTTCGATATCAGAGTTGCCTTGCCATTTGGCATAGTCGCCGTCGGGCTTTGGTGACTTCGTGGACGAGTCCCAGCCGAATTCTGTGAGCCAGATTTCTTTGCCGACTGCGTGCTCATTTCGCCATGCGATGAGTTCATCAATGTCACGCATGAACTTTGGCAATGCTGTGTCTTCCGGAAAGGATCGTTTCCATGTCGGCCATTCTTCCAGCATTGCGTACGAATGAATGTTCAGAATGTCGTACAAGGATTCAAGACCTGCCACGCATGCGACAGATTTATGATAGTCCCCGCTCTTTCCCACATTGACATTGCACGTGGCGATTTTCAGTTTTGGATCACCTTCACGAACACCTTTGGCCATGTTCTCGAAAACTCGACGGTAATCTTCATCGCTGTATTTGCCTGGCTCATTGCCAATCTCAATGGATTCCACGAGCGGCAGTTTTGAAGAAGGCCCAAAGTTCTCCGCGAATAGTTTTCCATAGCGGTGTGAATCTGCAGTCAGGTTATGCCATGCATCCGGCTTGTGAGTTTCGAACATCACACAGGCATCGGTTTTGAACCCAGCCTTCTTCCATGATCCGTAAACATGATCCCAGCTCACACGATTTCGGGCGAACGGAAAGTCGAGCTTATAATTCGTGTCCGGCCCAGTGTCCCATTCCATCGGGTGATAGTCGCGGACCAAGCGGCAGACTTGGCCATACAACTCTGGACGGAAATTGACCGTGTGCCCGTTGATTCCCATAAAGTCGCGGAACAGTGGTTTTGATTTTTTCGGCAGATCCTCCGCTTGAGCTGCGTTCAGGACGCAAGTGAAGAGAAGCATCAGATGAAAGATAAGTCGAGACCAGTGCATGGCGGTATCCCGAAGATATTCTGGGGGGTAACTCGAACGTAGGATGGCCTTCCCAGGCCGTCCTGAAATCACGTATTCCGAGGCTCGGCAGACACGGGGGCGTCGGTGGGAAGCATATCCGGAAGGTCTGGAAGATCATCCTACGTTCAGGGTTTCCTTTTGATTCGAAACGCAAATACCACGCTCCAACGCTTCGAGAGACGCATATTGTCAGATAAAACGTGGACATGACAACTCCATCGAATCACTCTCAGCCTGCCCCGCAACAACCTAAGACGCTGATTATCGCCGTCTTTGCGCTCACCTGCATTATCGTGCATCTGGCGATGCGGTGGTCCGTGACGTCGCCGGTTATTGCCGGTCAGCCCCCAGCGAACTGGCCGCTGATTCTGGGACTTGTTATGGGCGGTGTTCCGCTGGTCTGGGATCTTTTGAAACAGGCGTTTGCCGGTGAATTTGGATCTGACCTGCTTGCCGGACTTTCAATGGTGACCGCACTTTGGCAAGGCGAATACCTGGCGGGCGTGTTTGTCGTGCTGATGCTCTCTGGTGGACAGGCATTGGAAGCATACGCGGTTCGGAGTGCCTCCTCGGTGCTGGATGCCTTGGCGAAACGATTGCCTCAGACGGCCCATCGTCGATTGGCCGACGAAAAAATCACCGACATCAGACTTGGTGAAGTCGCTGTTGGCGATACTCTCGTGATATTTCCTCATGAGATTTGTCCCGTGGACGGCACGGTGATAGAAGGCCACGGATCGATGGACGAATCGTATCTGTCTGGCGAACCATACCTGATGCCGAAAGCGCCGGGTGCCATCGTTCTCTCCGGAGCGATCAATGGAAATGCGGTTCTCGTCATTCGAGCTGATCGTCTCGCGGTAGATTCTCGTTACGCCAAGATCATGGATGTGATGCGTGCTGCGGAACAACAAAAGCCACGCATGCGACGTCTGGCCGATCGGCTGGGAGCGTTTTACACGCCGCTCGCAGTTTTCATCGCGATCCTGGCGTGGACACTTAGCGGTGAAGCAACGCGATTCCTGGCAGTGCTCGTCGTCGCAACGCCGTGTCCATTGTTGATCGGAATCCCAGTCGCGATTCTCGGCGGGATTTCACTCAGCGCGCGGCGAGGAATTATCATTCGCGATCCGGGAGTGCTGGAGCGGATTGATTCTTGCAGCGTTGCGATTTTCGATAAGACGGGAACACTGACATATGGTCGGCCCGCGATGACGGAGTGCATCACACGCCCTGGCATCACGGAATCCGAAGTACTGCGACTGACGGCTGCGTTGGAGCGATATTCACGACACCCATTGGCAGAGTCGATCGTGAAAGGTGCTCAAAAACGAGGACTCGTCATTCCCGAGGCGTCGCAGGTTCATGAACCGCCCGGACAGGGATTGACTGGATTGGTCGAATCGCATGAAGTTGAAGTGACCAGTCGCAAGAAAGTGATTTCGTCCGGCATAGCACAACAGAGTGACTTACCAGAGCAATCTGCAGGCTTGGAATGTGTGGTCGTGATTGATCAGAAGTTTGCTGCTGTTCTGAGGTTTCGCGATGAACCTCGGCATGACGGAAAATCGTTTATCGGTCACCTGCCGAAACACCATTTTTCCCGAGTCATGATCGTCTCCGGTGATCGCGAATCTGAAGTGCGATATCTTGCCGATGCTGTTGGCATCAAAGAAGTCTATTTCAGTCAGTCGCCGGAGCAGAAGCTGGAGCTTGTCCGCGAGGAAACTCGAAAGGCGAAGACGCTCTACATGGGCGATGGAATCAACGATGCCCCGGCACTCACGGCTGCGACGGTTGGCGTTGCCTTTGGCCAATCCAGCGATGTCACGGCCGAAGCCGCGAGCGCCGTGATTTTGGAAAGCTCACTTCTGAAGGTTGATGAGTTTTTTCACATCGGTAACCGCATGCGAACGATCGCGTTGCAGAGTGCCGTGGGTGGGATGCTGCTAAGTGCGATAGGAATGATTGCCGCCTCGCTGGGATATCTGCCGCCGGTCGCTGGTGCGATCTGTCAGGAATTGATCGATATTCTGGCGGTTGTTAATTCGCTGCGTGTTGCGTTTTATCCTGGCGCTTTGAGTGATATGGATCCAGAGTAATTCGGCTGTCTCAATTTTGACCTCAATGGCCTCGCAGGCTGTCGATTTCATGAGTGCTTGCTTTTAAGTGTGACGCAGGTCATTGATCCAAACGGTCCTCTTATCAACGGTTGACAGGACGATTAGGGTTAGGACGATGAATCGCAGGATTGAATGATCAGAGTCTTCAGTCGATTCCTGATTTCCTTACAGACCGTTCCCGTCCCTGTCGTGACGTATTATCATCCTGCCATGATACAACCTTCCCGTTTTTGAACAATCGATGAACTTCTTGATCCCGTCAGCAGATGTCTGACGCTTGACGTTGCCCGTAGTATCGCCGGCTTGCGAGCCGCGCCGGACGTGCAGCAGAAACTGGATGACTTCGGGGAAAAATCCACCGAAGGAACGCTGACGGTCGAAGAGCGTGCAGAATACGAGGCGTGTGTGCGAGCGATCAGTTTTATCAGCATACTGCAGATGAAAGCTCGTGCCGCTATCAACGGTACGAGACATTGCTGAATTGCAGTGAAACCTTGAATTTGCAATTGCCATTGCCCAACAAAACGGAAATCCGCCCGTCGAATTGTTCAACATGAACGGCGACGATCACTGCAAGCTTCGAGCCGAGGTGCTTCGCATTGATGCAATAATTGCGAAACATTCAAATGTACTCATCACGCTCCGCCGTGATGTTTTTTGCGAGAGGCGAACAACAAACCTTGCTGCTCATTCGCTGCCAAACCACTGACCCATCACTCTTGTGCAGCCTGAAGATCATTCAAAGTCACGCAGGGCAAGTGCCGGACGACGGAGTGTGTGAAATACAATCACCTGTCACCCCGTCATGTCACCGGATATCTCATTTCCAGATCAAAGTCCGGCCGTCACTGTGGCGCCGACCCATGCCAGTCCGAGGGGCGTTCCCTCAAGAACAAATCCATCGCTCACGTCAAACTCCGGAATTCATTCCGGCACGGCGATTCCGCATCAAGGCAACGCAAGGGCAGTTCCGGCGCTCAGCAGAACGGCAGCGCACGCGAAGCCTGCAGTCGCCCGACCTCGAATGACGAGATGCCAGATGGAGAACGGAAATTCGATTGCATAGGGTTTGGGTGCTACAGAGCGCCATCGCGTCAGTATCTCGAACCGAGGCAAAAACGGCAAATGTAGTTTCACGCCGTGATCGAGACCACTGAAGCAGCGGTTTGCCTGAGTGATTGGCTGCGAGTGATCAGACTGAAGCACTTATTGACGACTGGAGGAGTTTCAAAGAAGCGTAAATCCCAGGGGCGTCGATTTACTGCAGGGATTTCAAGATTCTGCTAGATTTGGATTTGTTTCATGTTACCTGCGGTTGAATCCTTCATGTATGGTTTGACGAAGTGACGAAATACGACTTTTCCACGCTTTCTCCCAATGACTTCGAAGATCTGTCTCGCGATCTGTTACAGAAAGAATTTGGCGTCCATTTAGAAAGCTTTCGCAGTGGACGCGATAACGGAATCGATCTGCGCTACTCGAGACCGAAGTCGGCTGGCCTGTGGGTTATCCAGGCAAAGCATTTTCTTCGATCAGGGTACTCGAAGTTAGAGTCATACTTGAGGGAAAAGGAGAAGCCAAAAGCCGCCAAATTGAATCCGTCGCGCTACATCGTGACAACCTCGGTCAGTTTGACGCCGCCGCAAAAAGACGAGTTGTACAAGGCACTCTCACCGCACTGTTTGTCGCCAAGTGACATTTTTGGGGCCGAAGATCTGAATAACTTACTTGGGAAATACGCTGAAGTTGAAAAGCAGCATTTCAAACTTTGGCTCCCGAGTACGGCTGTTCTGGAGCGTTTGCTGAATAACGGCGTGTTCGTCCAAAGCGCGCTCGAAATTGAGGAAATTAAGCGTCAGTTGTCGATGTTCGTCCATACGAAGGCCTTTGACAGAAGTCTCGAAATGTTGGAGGCGACGGGCGTCTGCATGCTCACAGGCATTCCGGGAATCGGTAAGACAACAACGGCACGATTGTTAATTGCTCGCCACCTGGTTGAGGACTGGCATGGCGTTTACGTTGCCGGTGGCACAGACGCGGCATTCAACGTCTACGATTCGGAACAGAAGCAAATCTTCTTTTACGACGACTTTCTTGGGGCAACAAGTCTGCGAGAGAGATTGCCGAAAAATGAGGACCAGCAGTTGTTAAACCTCATGAAGTCGTGCCGCAGGAATCCGGGCCGAAAGCGACTAGTGTTGACGACAAGGGAATACTTGTTCGAACAAGCAAGACAGCAGCATGAAATTCTGGCCCGCGACGCAGGTGTCGAAGCTTCAAAGTCAACAGTTGAGCTAAAGGACTACACAAAGCTCATCCGTGCCCAGATCCTTGTGAATCACCTGTTTTTTAATGGGATCGATGCCGAGGTTTGCAGTGAATTCGTTGGTTCCGGTCATGCGAGACTGACGCTCGACCACCCGCATTACAATCCCCGCATCGTGCAAACGATGTGTGAGATGCAGAGCCTATCGCCACAGCCACCCAAGGCGTTCGGAAGCCATTTTCTTGCGATGTTGAACGAGCCTGGCAGTATTTGGGAACACGCATTTCGGCACCAACTCTCCGAAAATGCGCAGCGACTGTTGTTGATCTTTGCTGTGCATGGATCGAACGTCTCAATCACCGGACTCAAAGCTCAATTCAAACTGTTTCTGGAAGCAATCGCTGCGGACTTGATCGGCTACGACGCAAAGTTTGCGGCAAGTCTGAAAGAGCTCGAAGGTAATTTCTTAACGGTAGCGCGTGAAAATCGGACGGACTATTTGTGTTTTCACAATCCGGCAATTGAGGACTTTACGAATGCTGAATTGAAACGCGACGGGCACTTGTTGCAAACCGCTTTTCGATGCCTCAGTTTCGAGGGCGTTTTGCTGTTTATCGTGAAGAATTTACAGAAAAATCACAATCAGCTTGTCCTCGCGAATGACGTGATCAAAGCGATGCGACGTGCCGACCACAAAACAATGATATAGGCCCGTGATCGCGGGTTTATGACTAGGGACCGCCACCCGAATAGGGAGAGGGCTCTCATTGAATGGCTGAGGATTGCATCCAAATTCCGCACTGTGAAGGCACTTGAGCCAGTGTTGGACGAGATAAAGACCCACTTGGGAAAGATCGATGTAGATGAAGTAATAATCGCGGACGTCTGTAATCTCTACAGCGCGTATGCCGATGCAGCAGCAAAGTGCAAAAAGCACCTGATCCAGCCATTGTTGGGATTAAGGTCGAAATTGGTCGAGTCTTGCTCTAGCCCGGACGATTTCTCCTCCGTCGTTGCAATGATCGAGGACAATGAAGACGCCGAACACGAATCCTTACGCGAGAGGTTTTTCGATAAGTGCCGTAAGTTCGTCGAATCAGAAGTCGAATCGGCGGACACTTCAGATCAGGCGCAACAGGCAATCGACGAGTTCGTATACACGGCCGGGAATCTTGGTCTAGATCCCACGGATCTCGAAATAACGGATCTTGAGGAGCAAGTCGGCAAGTTGAGCTACCACGAGGAGCGTAAAGCAGAACTTGACGAGGATGAGCGGCATTTCGAACGGTTGCACGATGGGGTTGAGAGCCGCGAGATTGACGACATCCTCGATTCAATACGGGAATGAAGTGTCTCGCCGTAGAAATAGTTACCGATCTGTGCTCCATCATTCCACCGGATTGGAATATGGAGGAATTCGTTTTGGCGCTTTCTTGAGACCATCCGATGAAATATTCCCAAGGGGCTACGCTTGATTCGTTCACATCGACCGAAACCACAAAGCTACCCTATCGCCGAATGTAACTTTGGCCGAGACGTCGTCTCGCTATCGGATGATGAGATTTCATTCGTGCCGACAAAACCTGCGTGACCCTCATCGCACCTATGAATTTCCTTGATGGCAAATCGCCCCGATCCTGCGAATCAATGATGCAGGTTACGCATCATTCAAAATCAGGCGGCGGGGGCGGTGAACAGCTATTACGCGGACTCGCACTATCTCAGCGAAGGTCACGATCGGACGGGGCTTCGGGACGGTCGTGCGGCAGGGATGCTTGGGCCCTCGGGCGACATCGAAATGCCGAGCCTCGATCGGCTCTGCGATAGTCTTGATCCTCGATCCGGTGAACCGCGGACGCGAATCGCTACCGGAAAATTCGTGGGGCTCAGTTTATTCACGAGACCGCTAAACCCGTCAAACACCTGCGTATTATGTTCCAGCAATGTTGATTCGCTGCTCCAGTTTCGACAAATCGTTGAGGATTTCGTCAAAGCTCGCCGGTTCACCCAGATACATGTCTCGCATCAACTGATAATCACGCCGCAGTGCCGGTCGGCGTTCGGTGGGAGGCACAAGTCGAAACGTACCGGGTGTGGCCAAATCATAATTTGCCCATGAACTGCCAAAGAAACGACTCTTCCATTCGACAACGCGATTTCGAAGTTCGTGCAAGCCAATCGCGATGTTCGCTGCCGGATGTTTTGAAAGCGAGGCCAGATCTGCATAGTGTCGCGAGAATCTATCTGGAGTCGGTTTGTTGGCAGGCCGGTGATATTCAGTATGGAGGATGGTCGCTTTCTCCCAGAAAGTTCGTTCCAGTTCCAGAGCCACAACTTCGCATCGCCAATCATCGAACGCTGTAGGAATGACTTCGGCCACCCACGGTCTTATGGAATGACGACCACATGGCTGCTGATCGGTCAGCGATCCAAACTCCAGTTTCACCGAGCGGTTGAGGTAATTAAACCCAGTCGGCTGGGACGACGGATAATGAAACAGCAGCACCGGCGAATTCGAATTTGGATCAAGAACAAACTCGAACCATGCCGTCTGCCCTTGTCTGATCGCGGTCGTGACGGCCGTTTCAAGACCTGGCCCGATTCTATCTCGCACCGCAATCGCGCACGCTGCTTCTGCTCTCTTCATCCATTTGCTGGCCTGATTTCTGCTGGTCCCAGCTTCAGGCAATTTCAGAAACACCGGCGAAAGCGATAGATCGATGTCTTCCGAAAATCGATCGATCACTCCAAAGACTTTAGACAAGGACGTGCCGCCCTTGAACACCAGACTGTCTGCAAACTCCGAGTCGAATAGTATACTGAGCAACCAGCAGACCCAGAAATCTTTCTCCAGAACCACAGGAGAAATGTTTCTGGCGTTCGCTGCCTGCTCGATGTAAAGGCGACGTTCGTCATCTGGCAATGTAAGGAAATGCAGCTTCATGATTCCTCGTCGGCCAGTTCTCGAAAGATTGAGTGCATCCATGCCGGAGCCAGCCGCAGATCCTTGATGAGTTCGCGCCGCTTATTGATCGGAATTGTTCGCTTCAAATGCTCAAGACGTTCCGGCGTCACATGGTCTCTCCTGAGTTCACGCAATGCCTGAATCAACAGACCGCTCAATCGTCCCGCCGCTGCCATGTTTCGTGCCGTGGTGCGGCGGAGTTGAATCGTTGTCGAACCGATTTGAACCGTACGACTTGGACCATCCGTCAGGAACACGATCTTTGCGGGCACCTGCTCTGACAGCCCAAGAACATTGGCTGCATACGCTCCCGCTGGTTGCAGGCGAGTACAATCTCGCCCAGCCAAAGCCTGCGCGACTTTATCAACAGATGGCGAAAGCATCCCAAGTACTGGATGCTCTTTCGGAAGATTGTACAATCCGCGTGCCAACCGCCGAATACTTCTGCTTCGAACAAGACGGTGAAGCACGACATCCACGGCCTCACGGCTGCCAAGTTCCAAAAAGTCGGTCGGAACAAACACAGACCCCGCCCCACGACCGTTAATGGCTGCAAGTATACGCGATTCAATGCTTTGCGGTCTTTTCTTGGATGACTTCATGTAAGAAATAATACAGCGAATTTCTTACAGAATCAACTGCGAAATGGATGATTGGATACTCACGGCCTGTCGAGACAGCGTCGATGAGACGATGCACGAGAACGAACGCGAAGACTCGCGTGCGCCTGCATGGGGTGGATGCGAATCGCGCGACCGGCAATTTCGTGTGAGTTCAGTTTATTTACAAGCCTGGCTTGCAATTTGCCGAACTGAGGTTCAATTCACTACAGTAGTCAAACGTAAACTCAAGGTGAACGACGAACTCCCGTCATTGGAGAAGCATTATGGCCATTTCGGTGAAATGCCGAGCGTGTGGGGCTGCATTCGCAGTCAAAGATGAACTTGCGGGCAAGCGCATTCGCTGTGTGAAATGCAAAGAAGTTATTGCGCTGCCTGGAGCTGCAACGAGTGCGGCTGCGGCGACTCGATCGACGACCGACCCGCCGAAAACAAATCCTGCATCGTCTGGTGCTCCTGCTGCGACGCCTCAAGGACCACCAGCATCAGTGCCTGCACCAACGATTCGCCGAGCCCGCAGAATCACGCCGCAAGAAACGAAGGATCCTGTGGTTGCAGTTGTGGCCAATGATGCAGCAGAACCTACTGTCCGCGCGCGCGTGATTCGTGGACCGCAGGATCTGCAGGTAGAGTCCCGGCGACACACAGCTGCGACGCTGTCTGCACCGCCGGAGGATTTTGAAACGCTGCGAAAGAAAGTGTTTGCCTCTTTCACAAGTCCGGCCATTCAGCCTGTGCCTGTGGCGTGGTCGTATCGCATCGGCATCGCGTTGACATCTCTGTTTATGATCATGTTGCCGTTGATCTACCTCTGCATGATCATGGGTGTCGGCTGGCTTGTGTACTATCACGCCGTGAATCATGCGGGGATGATTTCGGCAGCAACGCAATCGACGTCCGGAAGGAATTCGGGTCGAGCCGCGATCTTTGCTTTTCTGGCTTATCTGACGCCGATGATTGCGGGAGTTGTCCTAATCCTGTTCATGTTGAAGCCGCTGTTTTCGAAACAGTCCAATGATTCTGGCAGACGAACGTTGAAGCCCGCTGACGATCCACTGCTGTTTGAGTTTGTAAACCGCATCTGTGCAGCTGTAGGATCACCGCGACCTCGTCGGATCGATATCGATTGCAATATCAACGCGAGCGCCAGCTTTGGACGGGGTCTGTTAAGCATGCTCGGCAACGATCTGGTGCTGACGATTGGCATGCCGCTTGTTGCTGGGCTCACGATGCGACAATTTGCAGGTGTCCTGGCGCATGAATTTGGACATTTCTCGCAGGGCGCGGGAATGCGATTGTCGTACTTGATTCGATCGATCAGCATGTGGTTTACACGAGTTGTTTACGAACGTGATGCATGGGACGATCGGCTCGCCGAGTGGTCTCATAGCATCGATATTCGCATTGGCTGGGTGTTGTATCTTACGCGGCTGTGCGTCTGGCTGACTCGCAAGGTTTTGTGGGTGTTGATGCAGCTTGGACACCTCGTGAGTGGCTATCTGTTGCGTCAAATGGAATTCGATGCCGACCGCCATGAAGCTCGACTGGCAGGCAGTCGCACATTCGCAACGACCGCGCGGCAATTGGCAGTCTTGAACATCGCTCATCGTGGAGCCATCAGCGATCTTGGAAGTTTCTACAGCGAAGGTCGATTAGGTGACAATCTCCCCAAGATGATTTTGCTGAACGCTGATCAGTTACCGGAGAAAGTTCATGCGAAAATCGATGAGATGATTCTGGAATCGAAGACGGGACTGTTCGACACTCATCCAGCCGATGCCGAACGCATGACCAGTGCAGCTCAGGAGAATACTGAAGGCATCTTCCAGCTTCGTCTACCCGCCGCGCATCTGTTCTCGCGATTTGATTTTCTGTCCCGCGCGGTGACGTGGGACTTTTACAAAGAGGTATTCGGTGAAGAACTCAAGAAGTCCGACATTCATCCGGTAGATGAATTGATGGAGCGGCTTAAGCTTCAGCAGGCCGCATGGAAAGCCGTGCGGCGGTTTTTTCAGGATCACAATTCCTGGTATCGCCCGTTGCCGACTCCCACTGCTGCGTGGGAAGAGGCGTCGGATGTTCCTTCGACTGTCCAGACGTTAAAACGTCATCGTGCAACGATGCTGAATCTTGAAGACGGCTACGGCAAGGCATGGAAGATCTACGACGAAGCCGATACGCGACTGATTGAAATCGGCCTGGCCGAGGCGTTGCTGCGAGCTGGTATTCGAGTTCGCTTAAAAGACTTTTCGATGTCGCTGACGACTCGCAGCGAAATCGATGATGCCAAAGAAGCTGAAAAAACGAAGCAGGGCCGTGTTGAGGCGAAACTGGCTCCGTTTGAACAGGCGGTGGCGGATCGGCTTTATGCTGGGTTGAGCCTGGCTCGCACAAAGACAATGGCCGCTTCGTTGGCGAATGGCGGTTTTTCAGTTGCGGAGATCGATTGGTTGCTGGAAATGTTTCAGCATGTGAATGAGCGCCTTGGGCAACTTTTGATGATTCGCGATTCGCAGATCACGATGGGAAAACTGCTTTCGATTTTGTCCGACAACAACGACAACGAAAAGTTAATTGATCATATTCGTCAGTCGATGCAGGCGTTATTCGAGCATGTCACGGAACTTCGTAGTTCGTTCGAGTCTCTGCCGTACCCATTCGATCACGCCCGCGCGGACATTTCGGTGGCCGACTTTTTGCTGAAGGAGATTCCGGATCGAGAAAACCCGGTGGCATTGTATGAGGCGGCAGACGCGATCGGCAATGCTCTGCCACCGTTACAGGCTCGAGTGCTTGGACGGTTGTGTCAGATTGCAGAGTGTGTGGAGACTTACTTCGGTCTGCCGCAGCTTGAAGATCCGCCGGAGCCGGAAGTCGATTTCAAAGGAGACGACGAGGACGAATAGTCAGAGGTAAAAATGGTGGGTCTACATGGCTTTCGCCATTTGACCCACCCTACATTTTTGCCTCCTCAGCGATTAAGCGGGGCTTTGACAAAAAAAGCCTCATTCGCAGGGGATGCGAACAAGGCTTTCAAGGGGTGACTAACCGGGCTTGAACCGGCGACCTCTAGAACCACAATCTAGCGCTCTAACCAACTGAGCTATAGCCACCATGAACTGGGCGAATCGTAGCCAGCATTCTGCGGGCATTCAAGTTTCTGCCCTCGGAATGAGACAGCTTTCGGAGAGTCGGGGTTCGCGACTGCAACAAATTCGCCTCCTGCGTGGTAACATCCGCCGTTTCAATCGGAAAAACCTTCCCTTTGACGGGAATCGCTTTGAACGACAAGTCCACTGGCGTCTTTTCGGCCCCACTGGCCCTGTGCCAGTTGACCGCAGGTTTGGAAACTAAACCTTTGGTTGCGTTTATTTGGGGTTTCATCGACCGGCGCGTTCTTAAGGCGCGGCGAATGAAAAGAAAAGAGAATAATCAGAATGCCCCGGCCGTTTCGCCAGATTGAATCATTGGTATCACGAGCCTAAAGTGCTTTTGCACCTGCGAACGACGACTCAACGCCAAAAATATGCTGAAAGAACGGAATGTCGGTTATTGTTGCCAAAGGCCTCTGCCGCACTTACGGATCGCGGCGCGGGATCAGTGATGTGAATCTGACAATAAACCCTGGCGAAATTTTTGGATTTCTCGGCCCGAACGGTGCAGGGAAATCGACGACAATTCGAGTGCTCATGGGGCTGCTGCGAGCCAGTTCAGGTTCTGCCAAACTCTTTGGAATGGATTGCTGGAAAGATGGCGCGACGATTCGGCGAGACGTGGGCTATGTGGCGGGCGATGTGCGGCTCTATCCATGGCTGACGACTCGTCGCGGACTGCGGATGATTTCGAAAATCCACGGTCGAGATCTGCTGCCTGATGGACTCAAACTGGCCGAGCGATTTCGGCTGGAACCAGATCTGGTTGTGCGAAAAATGTCGCGAGGCAATCGCCAAAAGGTGGCGATTGTGCTGGCACTGGCGCATTCGCCTCGATTGGTACTTCTGGATGAACCGACATCGGGACTCGATCCATTAATGCAGGATGCCTTGATGCTGTGTTTGCGTGAGCTGGCTGGGGCAGGGCACACTGTGATGTTTTCCAGTCATACGCTCAGCGAAGTCGAAACACTCTGCGATCGCATTGCAATTGTGCGTGACGGTCGGATTGTGGAAGACTCGACGTTGAGTGCATTGAAGGCGGCGGCACCTCGACAAATCGTGGTGACGTTGCAGGAGCAGCAATCTGCCGCGGGAATACAGTGGCCGAACGGCGTGGATGTGAAGTATCTGCCAGGCGCAACGCCGATGCAGATGTCTTCAACGATTGCACTATTGGTTCCTCCGTCGATCCGCCATCGAACGTGCATTCTGGAACTACACGGCTCGTCTGCACCTTTGTTGCGATGGGCTGCTGAGCAAAATTTCGCGGACGTCGTGATCGGTTCGCCGGCTTTGGAAGGCTTATTTCGGCAGTACTATGAGCTTTAAGGCGATCCTCGGGCTCTGTCGGCGGAATCGCAGCGCTGGAGGACAGCATTTAGCCTGCGTCCGCGCAGTTGCGATTGTCTCGGCTTGCAGACTGAATCGCAGCAGTCTAAAAGCTGGACTTCAACTTGCTGGCCTGAAGCTGTACAAGGACAATCACGGGAACGGGCGAATGAATGTCCGCCTTGTGCGTTTATCATTCAGTAATAAATCATTCTGTGAACTCCGTGCCTCTGTGTTTCAAAAATGAAACCTTTCAACGTCATGCTGAATCTCCTCGTTTAATCACTTTGGCTCATCTGGCGTTCCGGGGAGGTCGGTTTATTATAGCGGGTTGGTGTTCTTGTATCATCGCGGGCTTCGTCATTGGAGTTCAAAGAACGATTCCTTGCCAATATGAGGCAGCAGCTTTTTTGCAAGTTCCGAAAGTGAACCGTCCATTCGGCTAAGGCGCATCCAGCCTTCCATGGAACGGCGATGACAGTAACGAGATGCCAGAAAAGTTCTTCGCTGCTGATCGAAGAGATCAAATTTCAGTTCAGGGGCGTAGTTTGCAAATCTGGACAATTCACTCACCGATGCACCAAACATGCTCGTCAGTTGTGAGATACCAAGATTCGAGCCTTGGGCAGCATAGACGACCAGCGAATTGCCCTCGACGACTACCCGACACGGACAATCGCAGTGGCGAACGGTCAGCTCTGACAACAGTTTCGACTCAGACGTTGTGACGTCAGAAGTCTTGATCTTGCGAATCACCACGGTCGCATTGGTGGGATTTTCAAAGAACTCAAACCCGTCCGGCATCTCATCGATTGGCGAGCCACCGTCACTAGATGACTTCTTCGAAGCGAAGTACTTTGGTTTACCAGATTTTGTGACACCCTCGAAAGTATAGTACGTTGCACCTAGGCGATTGACGTGTTTCATAATGTCTCCTGAATTGAATGCGGCTGCGAAAACAAGGGAGGCAGGAGCCTCAGGCGCAGTGTGTTCCGCGGCGGGAGCCTCGGAACAAGGGAGCGTTGGACATCGGAAATCAAATTCTGATTGACATTGCTTTCGATTTCAATCGGCAATCGAATACAATCGTGTGATGAGCGGTTTACTTAGCAAAATCTGGATGGAAGTTCGTTGGCCAGTGTTGTGGTTCAGTTTGGGACTCTGCGCGATCATGGGATTACTCACCGCGCTGTTGCCAAAGATTCTGGGCAATATTCATACGATGTTTGACAAGATGCCAATGGTGAAGCCGCTAATTACGGCGTTACTGGGAGTCGATCCTGGCGATCAAATGTCGTCGCAGCTTTCGCAGGCATTTTTGTGGGTTCATCCCACGGTACTGACGCTGCTGTGGGGGCATGAAGTGATGTATTGCTCTCGCATGCCTGCCGGAGAGATCGATCGAGGCACGGCTGACTTTTTGTTATGTCTGCCGGTATCACGTTGGAAAGTATTTTCAGCGGAAACGATTGGCTGGCTGATTTCCGGAGTTTGTATCTTGTCTTTTGGTTATGCCGGGCATCTGACGGCATCGTTGACTGTTCAGCCGGAAATGAGACTGTCGGCAATTCATACAATGATGGTGATGGTGAATCTTGCCGCCGTTTATCTTGCCGTTGGCAGTTTTGCGTTTTTTCTTTCGGCGTTGAGTGATCGACGTGGTCGCGCGGTCGGCGTCGTGTTTGCGATTATGCTGGCGTCGTTTTTGTTGAACTTTCTGGCACAGTTTCAGGATTGGGCGAAGAGCGTTTCCTGGTTGTCGGTGATGGAGTATTATCGACCGGCTATCATTATTCAGACCGGTTTGTTTCCATGGTCTGATTTTTACATCCTGATGGGCATAGCAATAACGTTCTGGATCGCCAGTGGCGTGACATTCAGCCGCAGAAGCATCTGTACGGTCTAAATTTGCTCTGCCGACCGAATTTTCCTGTGGGGACTTCTGGCACCAAATCTGAGTCCGGTGATGGCAGCAATTGGAATGCCTTGCGACTTAAGGTGAAACGAAGAAGAAAATCAAAAAATCTGAGTGCAATCGTGTTGCGATTGGATACAGTACATGCGTCAACCCCATTAGGCTTTAGGTACCACTGAAACTTCAGGCAGTGGTGTTGATAGAAGCAGCATGAACGTTTCTCATTCAATGCACACTTTGAACATTCGTATCATATTTTTGATGAAGTCCTGGCCTGTTTCCACACACTTCGCTTAGTTTCGATCTGACTGTGTCTCCGTTTAATTGACTGGCATCCAGTTTGCAGCAGCGGAACTAAGGTATTGCTGGCCCCCACGAAATAATGCAGCAATGAACTAGCAAATTATCGAAAGTTAAGTGGAAGTGAGTTGATCATGATCCGGGCGATCTCAGATTCAATGTCAGAAAACTATCTGGACGGTACGAAAGCAAATGGCTCCGTCTTTGCGGCTCAGGGAAAAAATCGAATGGCAGGTTCTACGAAGCGAATTGCGTTGACCAAGCGTCAACGCGAAATCTACGAGTTTCTTCGCGATAAGATCATTAATCGCGGCTACGGGCCAACGGTTCGAGAGATAGGGCTGCAGTTCAACATCCGTTCTCCAAACGGGGTCATGTGTCACTTGAAGGCACTGGAGCGCAAAGGTTTGATTAGCCGCGAGCAAAACATGTCTCGTGCGATTCAGCTTTCGGATGCGCCTCAGAATCGGCTATCTGTTTCGTTAATCGGAACTGCTGCGACATCCGGGCCCATCCAGCCGTCTGTCGGTGCGGATGAGTTCGTTTCTTTTGGAGCCGTTTTTGAAGGTCCTGAAATAGTCTGTCTGCGAGTGGAGGGGAATGGCTTTTTACCTTTGAACATCGCCAGCGGGGACTTCATAGTCCTCAATCGCGAGACGACTCCGCAACCGGGGTGCTTTGTCGCGGCGATGGATGATCGTCATGCTGTGGTAATTTGCGGCGTCCAGGAAGGCACGAACCAATTGATTCCAGCGATCTCGGGCACTTCAATGATCTCACCGCGACAAGTGATGGGCGTCATCACGGGCGTGATTCGGAAATTCCGGATTCCCGTGGCACCGGTGGTGCCGGTGGTGCCGGTAGCTGAAATGAAATGATTTATTTGGCAGCGACAGCGGTCGCTTGCTTGCTGGAATTGAGTCCGACGCGTTGTTGAAATCGATGAGCAGGATTTCACTGCGTCGGGCCGTTCGAACGATTCACTTGTTGCCGCATTGGGAGCCCGAGCTTGGCTCATCGCAGCGTAAGTTCCCGCTGAAATCCGTGTCCCATCCGGATTTCATGCGATATTGCGGGCAATCGCACTTCACGTTGCCGTCCCGATTGCGCTCTCGTCAAACAACCCTTGCTTCGTAACAATTCTCCGTTCAAACTCCGCCGCTGATTCTGAGCGTCGTTGATTTGTTTTCCTGAGCGGACGGATTTTGAAGATGGACTATGTTTATGCGGCAATTCTGGGAGTTGTGCAGGGCGTTGCGGAGTTTTTGCCGATTAGTTCTTCTGGACACTTGGTTATTGCCGAGGCGTTGATTCGCGAATCTTCATCGACCCCATTACCAGACTGGCTGAAGGGCATGACGATGAATGTGGCGTTGCACTTCGGCACGCTGCTTTCTATTGCCGTTGTCTACTTTAAGGATTTGCTGGAACTGCGGAAGAATCTTCGCCTGATCGCGATGATCGTTGTCGCGTCGGTGCCGGTCGCTGTGATTGGATTGCTGTTTAAAGATCAAATTGAAGCAGCGTTTGACAGTACCATGGCGGCTGGTTGCTGTTTGTTGGTGACGGCCGTGTTTCTGTTGATTGCTCAAAAGCTGCAGAGTGGAACATTGGACCTGGATAAGATGCCGGTCTGGACTGCTTGGTTCATCGGCGTTTTTCAGGCGGTTGCGATTCTTCCCGGGATCTCCCGAGCGGGAAGTACTGTTGCGGCAGGGCTTGTGTGTGGTCTGAAGCGTGAAGATGCCGCGAGGTTTTCATTTTTTATTGCGATGCCCGCAATTGGCGGAGCGACCTTGTTGGAACTGCTTAAAATTCTGCGGGGTAAAGTCGCCATGGACATTGCATGGCAACCGATGTTGCTGGGCGGCGTGATCAGTTTTGTGGTGGGCGTGTTGTGTTTGAGATGGCTGATTCGCCTATTGGTAGCTGACCGTTTGCATTGGTTTGCGATTTACTGCCTGATCGTTGGAAGTTTGACGATTGCCTGGCAATCCGGGTTGTTGATTCGCTGACGGCCGAACGCATTGTTTGACCAAAGACCGCTCCTGCGACAGCAAGAAATCCAGCCGCGATTGAAATCAGAGTTTGCCATTGCAATCGCTTGCGAATGAATACCTGAATTCGTGAATTATCCGTCGGCAGACAAATGGCTTTTGCGACAAACGACTTGGAATTGCCAGTGAATCCACTTAGAAACTCTGTGCGATGCCGGGCCAACTGAGCAGCAAGTTCTGCTGCGTCAAGCAGCGGTTCCTGTGTTGTGGCCGCTTCAGAAACATCAGGCTGGGCACGTGTCAATCCGGTAGAGAGTACTGCCAGCAGCGTTGCTTCAAGTTCTTTTTCAGGAACAGTTACGACATCTCCCAGAAATTGAGGTCTTTCTCCTTCTGAACTGGCAAGGAGCAAACTGCGTTCAGTTTTACATTCGACGGGGAATGGTACGGCGAATTCAAGTGTTGTTGAAGCAAAGCCATTGCGCGCTCGTGTACTCATCCATCGCACACGGATGATTGTTACTGGTTTGGTCAGTTCTACGGTGACTCGCTCCCGCGCGGTATCTTCCCAGCGAATCGCTTCCGTTGTTTCCAGTTCTGTAACGACTGTTCCGCGCGGAATTGCGATTGTGCATCGTCCAGGGGTCACAGGAGTAAATACCGCGAGAGTTGTCTGGCCAACCGCCGATTGATTTGGATTGGACCATAGCGTCGAATTAGAAACGGCAAACAGCGGACGTGCTGTTTCGGTTTTTTCCGCTTCCACTGTTGAATCTATCGGGACTGTCAATTGTTTGCCCGGATTCGGCAATTCAAAAGCCTGACTAAGAACTGGCCGCTTCAAACTGGCCAGATCCTTACCAAAGGCTATCGCGCTGAAATCTTTGAGCCATGCGGGAATAGTTGCGTTGGTGGCGGTGTTCGACATGCTGGCAGTATTCGGGATGCTGGCAGTGTTGTCGAGAGGAATCATGAGTCGTTCGGTCCACACGATACGGTCCGAGATTTCGGGCCATCCAAACGTGACAGCTTTGTCGTCGCGCTGAGATTCAGGAATCGCCATACTCCAGACGATCGCGAAATCCGGTTGATTGAAGAGTTCCGGGATCACATCGGGGCCGACGGTGAATTCATTGGCATTCCGAATGAGTGGTAATTGTCGGTGGTCCACGATGACCATGGGTTCGGTAAGGAATTCGGAATCTTCGGGAAACTTCATTGCCAATGGTCCAAGACTGCCTGCCCATTGCGAAAAATGGATGATAATCGAAACCTGATCTGCGGAACGCAATACGGCAATGGACCCCATTGGCTGCACGGGCCTTAGTCTTCGCAGGACAACTTGATCTGCTTCATCAAGGATCTGCAGCAGAACCGGAGTGCCGGGTTGCAGAGGCTCATTGGTTGCGATGCGATTATTGGTGGGCACAGCGGTTCCCAGTTTTTCGAACTCCAGTCCCAGGCCTTCCTGGTCTGTTAGTTCCATGATCGATTCCAGAACATGCGCATCATGCACGTGAGGGCTGTGAAGGGCAATTTGAGTATCATCAGGCCGCACAAGTTGGTGACCTGAAATTTTAAGAATATGCCTTCCAATAGTTCCTTCTTTAAGTTGTACGACAAGGCGATTGCCGCGACGATGCCATGAGGCTTTTCGATTGGATTCTCCTGCATTCACTTGTACGTCTGTGATTTCGATATCAGAGTTGACCATTAGCCGATGGCGAAATACGGGAAGCACGAGTGTTTCGATATCGATCTGGCAAGTCCAGTCGATGCGTTGATTCCGCAGCGCGAAATTCTGCTTGATTTTAATTTCATTCAGACTTTTGCGGGCCGTCAGATGCACAATGCATTCGGGCGTGCCGCTGGGGACAGAAAATACGCTGTCGGAGCGTTGCAACCACTGCCCCCACGATGGCTGGATATCCGAAAAAGCAAGTGTCGTTATCTGGTTGCCTTCAATCGGCAGCACAGAGAAGACCGGGTTGACACGAGCGGCCAGCACCAGATTTGGCGACGGGACACAGTCTGAAAACTGACCCAGTTCGGCAATGGGAATTCGTCTCTGCTGCAACGGAGAGGCGACGTCCGACTTTAATTGTAATGAAAGAATGAACTCGCTGCCAATTGCGTTTGGAAGCAGAATTGTGGCGACACGATCCTGGACCGACCACAGTAGATCTCCACTATTGACGCTGCTGGCGGATATCAGTTGATAGCCTTGAGGGACCATGTATCGCACTTCGGGAGTCAATGGATTCCAGCGAGTAAACCGGCAGATACAGGAGAGCATTGGTTGTTCAGCGACGACTTCTGCTATGGTCAGCGTTTCGACGGTTGCAAGCTGAGGGCTGCCTTTGTCGAGATTTGTCTGGAACAATCGGACGTCGATTCCTTCAGACATCGCCAGCCCGTTAAACTGCATGGCTCCTTCGGTGGGTTTCCACTGCACGACTCCAGCCGCTGTCTGCGCGCGAACTCCGGTAAACAGGCTGTCTGGTGCTGTGAGTTTGATTTCCGCTAAAGGGCAGGGCAGGGCAGGCAAAATGAACTGCAGTCCCGAAGTCTGGCGCGTTATTACTGGTCGCAAACGGCATTCAATCTGATGTACCGTGAAAGCAGCCAAAGGCCATGCATCGACGGCCGTTGTTGAGTTTGTCGTGTCCTTGCTGTCAACAGTACCTGACAGCGAGCGAGTTGGCAGAAGAGAAGAGGCTGGTACAGGAATCAGAATTGCACCGGGACCATCAGGCACCGGGAAAACTTTTTCTCCATTGATCGTACACATGACAAGCCTGGAGCCATGCAACGGAACACGGATATGACACTGTTCGTCACCGCTGACCGCCGCGACTTCCATTTTCTGAATCAGCTCGATGGATTCAACTGATTCCACCACGATCTCCATCTGCAGCGACTTCACGACAGCGGCGGGTAAAGCCGATCGTTCTGCGGCATGCTTCTTCTGCCATTTTTCAAAGACCGATGCTTTCACATACGCGATATCGCTGTCGGGGAGTGGTGTTTCTGGCAGTAGAACATCTGGATCATGTTCAGCTTCGTCTGCTGTGGTACCGGCCAAAAAGGCTTTTGCCGTCACCACCGCCTGGCCTTGCGGCGGAATGCCTGGCCTCGCGGATTCTTGTGCAGTACTGAAATCTGCGGGAAGGATTAAAAACCACGCAACTATTGAGAGTCGAAGCAAGGACTGAATACTGATCGTTCGGAGCCATTGCCATCGAGTTGAAGTGACGAATGTTAAACCAGCCAACAATCCCCAGAATGCCCCGGTGATCATGGCTTCTGCGATCGAGGTCGGCATCAGGACGCTCACGCCGAGTAAGCCGCAGGCCAACAGTGACACGACGACGCGGTATTCCATCACTTTGTTTCGGAAGAAAATACAGCAGCCTGCCAGCAGCAATATCATGCCTGCAGCAATAGCCGTTCGGCGACGCAACTGTGTCACCTGCACCACAATTGGCAGTCCGGACTGAACAGAATCAATCAGTGTGCGTTCGTCCCATTTTTGTGTCGTGGCAAGCTGCCACCGTGAAATAAAACTACGAATCTCAGCAGGCATGTCGGCGACGGGAACACGCTTTGATGTTCCATCGGATGATTCTGCGACCGTCATCAATCGATCCAGAATGCGCATCACGTCGGTTGAATCGGCTGCTGCAAATTCTGCCCCCGGCACGCGGAACTCAAGTTGACGGTTGACGAGCAAATGATGAGTACACTGAGGCACGGAAAGCTCGCGAAGAAATAGTCGAGGCAATTCCCGCTTGCCAGTAACGTCGTCGGCTTTGTTCCCCGGTTCGTTCCATGTCAGCACAACCTGACAATCCACCGACGATACTGGCAGTGGTATTGAGAATCCAGCCGCCGTGGTCTGTAGTTGCACGCGATGACCGTTGACAAGCACCAGGGGGCGAATGTCTGTTGGCAGAGCAAGTGGCAATGAGTCCTGACCAGCACTGCGACTGACATTGGCGACAGCGAGGACCTGTTGATCAAGGCCGCCCGAGTGTTCATCAATCATGTGCAACATATGAACATCGATCGTCTGTCCAAACTGAATGCTCGGATTGTGCTTCAGGACTAGTGGCACGATTTTCGGCGATGTTGGCAGTTTCCAGTTTGTTGAGGGATTGTCTTGAGTTGCATCGATTGGGTTTTCTGCGGCAGCCGGAATCAGGTCGGTGACAGTCAATTGACCTTCGTCGGACGAAAAAAGCCTGAGTGTACCTTCGATCGCAAGATCCGATTTCGGGATTGGAATTGTCGCAATGATCTCCTGACTGGCAGGCTGTCGTGATTCGCAGCGAAGAATGCTTGGTATCGAAGATCTGCGGCCGATGAGACTGATCGTCCATTGTTCCCAATTGGAGTCGTAGCCATCCTGATCTGCGGCTTGTTGCTGGTCGGCAGGCGAGGCATTTGCAGACAGGTCACCGCGACGTGCGGGGATTGGTTCTCCGTCGAGCGACCAACGTGAACTATTGGCGGCCTGAGACGGCATTTGCAATGTCAGCGATTCCCCGAATTCGTGGTTCGCTGGAAGAACAATGCGCGAGGTTTCAACAATCTGGCCTTCCACGATCCGGACGGCATGCTCAAGTTCGATAACCTGTTGATTTGAAGTCTCTGCAACTTCCGACCTGGCGAGTGGTGTTGATTCTGCTCCACCAGCAGCGAAGAATTTTGCGGCACTGCCTCCGCCGACATTCGTGAGTTTCGATTCAGGCAGCCACGCCGTTGTTTTGCGTACTTCTTCGAGTGTCAGTGGTCGTCGCCCTGCGCTCCAGCGACGTTGAAGCTCGGTGCTGAGTGTCAGAGCAGGCGGAAACACAACGACAGAATTTGTACGTTCTATATGCGTGTTTTCTCCAAGTGGCAGATTAATCGTTCGGGCATCTATGGCATCTGACTGGCGTAACTGGATCTCGACGACCCGCGATGCTCCTGGTTCCAGTGATTCCGGCAGGTGTAACGTGAGTGGAGAAGTGGCGGCTTCCTGGTCACTTTGAGGGAATTCAAAAAACAGCGATCGAGAGTTTGATGCATATCGAGCTGCAATGACCTGCCAACCCTGCGATATTGGCCATTGGAGTTCGACAACCGACGCGCCTTCGCCTTCACAGGTCACATTTACCAAACATCGCACCGTCGCCAGTCTTCCGGCGGGTTCCACAAGTGTCACTACGGAATCAGACAATCGCGGTTCGCTGGAGGACGTTCTGGCAATTGCAGAAGCCTCTGGCTGAAACTGAATGAGCTGGTAGTCGCGGCTTTGATCCAGCTTGGTCACGATATCGCGTTCCTGAATTCCCACCAGAGTCCATTCATCAAGATAGATTGAACGTGGCAGCACGACGCTGATCTGCCCGATGGGCACTAGAATCGGTCCGCGCAGTGTATCGTGGGAGCTGAACCATTGACTCAATGACAGCATCGGCAGGTCCCAGGATTCCGTCTGGGGCAAGACAGAGGCTGCGGAGACATTCAAAGTTGCGGAGTCCGCTGCTTCGGGCAATAACAGACTCAGGGTTTGCTGGCCATTTTCTTCTGCGACCTGCCACTCGACTGGCCGTCTGTCTTCCAGCATCACATCCGCGATGCGGACGCGATTGGAAATTCTTGCGGTCAGGCGAGAGCGACCATTCAATTCCGATGGCAGGCCAATCGTCCAGCGGGATTTCAGTATATCCCCGGTCAGTTCATGTGCTGCATTAAAAAACATCAACGGCATTGGGTTCATGGAGCGAAGTGGCTTCTGTTCGCGGCAGTTGAAGTTGAGTCTTGTCGTATCGCCCGGAAGTATCGTCCACGACTTCTGTTCACTGGTTTCGGGTGTCGCGGGAACCGTTTTAGGACCCAGTACCAAACTTGAAGCACTTGAAATAACGAAGCCTGGTTTTGTCAGCAATTCTAATCTTGAAGTTGTCGCGGCAGGTAATTCCAGACGAAATGTCACAACATCACCGGCAACCAAACCATCAGATGTCCACGTCCCCGTGAGTTTTCCGGGAAAGCCTGGCTTAAGCAAAAATAAGCGTCGGCTGGAATCAGAACCGAGTTCAATTGGCCCCTGTTCATCGAAAATCTTCAGATGCTGCAGGCTTGTCTGGCCCAGTAACAGGGGACCGGAATTGGAAGTAGTGGATTCCGGATAGGTTTCGAATTCCAATCGGGCTTGATCCAGTCGAGTTGCATTCAGTGTGGCCGAATACCGGGCTTCACGTATGCGAGGTAGCGACGCTGGAGCATCTGCCTGATCCTCTTGAAGCAGCTCAGCAACTTGATTGCGAGGCACCGGCACATAGCGCTTATCGGATATGCGTTGTCCCAATTCGTCCAGCGGAACGATTTCAATGACCACGTCAGACATCTCGAAATCGCGCGCAGCACTTGCGTTGTCCGAAGTGTCGGTCGGATTTTGCAGTAATGCCAACAGCAGCAGTTGCCAGAGCGTTATCATGAAACTCCGTGCCTTGCCTCAACGACTATTTCGCGTTCAAACATTTGTTTGCCCCGCCGTACGAAGTCACCTGTACTTGCCAGTGTGAGTTTACATGAAAGAACTGACATTTAAGTCTGATCGATTGCCAGCAGGTGATGCAGGAACCATAGTTTCGGGACGTTCCGTAACGGCTTGAGACATGATTCCGGAAAATCCGAACACTGTTTGATACTCACCTGTTTGAGACGCCTTTGGAAATCGCCCGCGACGTTCGAAAACCAATCTCTGGAAGATCACCGACACGACGCCACAGACGACACCCACGGCCACATAGGGGGCGAGCAATGTCGTCCATTCTGGAATGATCAGCCATGCGATCAGTGACGAACATCCAATCAACAGCACTGGCAGAATTGTTGTCAGGCGTCGGAGCAAAGACAGCAGTACAAAGAAGACAATACAAACAATTGCGCTCACCAGCAGCAATGAGACGAACGGAACCAGAACGAGCAACATTGCACCGGATTCGGCAGAACCTATGAATAGATCCTGCTGGTCCGAATACGACATCCAGTTTTCCATTCTGTCCATTGCCATCAACTGCATCTCTGTCGGGTATGGTGATAGAATGGCTTTGAGCTGTCGGTCAGAACTGGATCGAACACTTTCATCCCATGGAAGTTGAATGGATCCCTGATGCGTCAGAGCCCTGAATCTGTTTGAAGTGCTGGTTGTTCGGAATTCGCCTTCAGACCCGGCAATCCAAACAACCGGGACGGTTGGTGATTCACCAACAATGATCGCGCGATCAAGTCTTGCCGACAGCCACAGCGATGTTCGTTGCGGTATGCGATCGCTGACCCGAAACTCGATCGTGTGAGGTTCGTTCGCAGTTGCACCTGATGCCTGGACCGTCATCGGACGTTTCAATGCGTTCGTCTGAATCTGCCAGAGGCAGGTGCCGAGTTCCTTGTTTTCCTTCCGCTGTACCTGACTCTTCAGCAGCGAATCGCTGGAATTCAATGACTGCTGATCGATTATGATCGAGTGCAGAGTGCAGCTCAGCGGAGTCTTCAGATTGATCACTTCGGGAAGCGTTTCGTAGACAGCCAATGTGGTTGTGAGCAGTTGATGGCCAATAATTTGCGTCCTTGCAAGAATCAGATCCGGACTATGCCCCGATACCAACCCCTGATTTGGCTGCCAGGAAACAGGAACGGTGGCTACCGGAGAACTGGAATACCACGCGGCGTCGAATCGCTCCGAGTAAACCGGCCGCCAGATCTCTGAATCCAGCACGGTAAGCCCGCTACCAGACTCGGTCCCGACTTCTATACTCTGAATCTCGGTCGCTTCTGGCAGTATCAACGGCAATGGATCCCCCGACAAAGCGGGCGTCCAGATGTAGTTGACTTCTAAGGTCAGGCTGCCGCGTCTTGCTTCCGGCAGTCGAAAACTCCATTGTGAATTCGAATCGATTGTTGGGTCAATTGTCCGACGAAGAACATCTGTTTGGCCAGAGATGCGTACTGTGGGTTGTACTCCTGCAGGTACTTTCAAGGATAGCACTGGCAAATCGCGGTGTTCAATTTCAAAACTAATTGTCTCGCGGACTTCAATTCCGACATCTCGTTGCTGCATTCCCAGACGAATATTTGCTCGCACTGATGGAGCCTGTTCTGGTAGTTCCAGGCGAACAGGTATCGACGGATCATCATGGAGCCAACTTTGTGAATGTAAATCTGATCCGACCGCAGCAACAGATGCCGGCCCAGGCAAGGGAACAGTGGGCAGCGGTCTCCCCGTTCCCATACTGATTGGCCGGATCGTGTATTGATCCGATTCGATAGTCGTTACAACAAATGGCTGTCCGAGTTTGCCTTGAATCTCTGGACACTGCAACTGGATCTTGCCAGAACGTACGGCTGCCAATGGAGCATAGGCGCGAAACTCAACGATGAATTCACCGGATTGTCGTTCACGAAACGTCATCTGCAAAACGTCGGTGTCAGTTTCGGATTCCTGAGGCGAAAGTGGTACGCTGGTCTTGCCGGAAATCAGTCGTGTTGAGCCCGGTAAAATCTGCCACTCACCACTGGAATAGCCGGGCCAGTAGATTGATAGATCCAGCAACGCGCCGGTCAGCACGCTGATTGGATATCTGGCTGTCATAATGACGTTTTGGGCGTCAGATCGAAGTTCGAGTTCCGGAGAAACCGCAAACTGAGCTTCCGTTTCTTCAACATGCAGCACCACCTGAGATTCTGTCGAACGCATGCGGAAGGCTGTCGCAGCAACGCTTAGATCTGTCTCCGCTGTCACACGTTTTCGCTGAGCACCCTCCACAACCGATTGTTGCACCAACAGTCCCGTTGGGAAGAGAATGTCCAGGTCTCCAGACTGCACGTTGGCGTCCTGAATCGAAGGCAGCGCGATGCGGATGTCCTGAGGAAACGTGCGATTCGCAAGTTCCAGATCAAACGACAGCGTGAGCGAGCCTTCAGTCGCAGCGGTGAGTCGAACCAGCGTCGATACTGGATTGGATTCCGTTCCCGGCCCGGCAGCTTCACTGATTTTTTCCCAGTTATTCAGCACCGAAAGGCCAGTTGCATTCCGTGCGCCGATTTCCTTGGGCTGAAACCCTGACGGAAACGTAACTCGCAATTCGGCGACTGGACTTCCGCTGATTTGTAACAATTGAGTGCCAGTCAGATTGACGGGAATCGTTGTCAGATCCAGTTTCATGCGATTTTGAACCTGAATGACTGACTTTTGAGCCACTCGCTGCACTACGTCAGACCACGATAAACCGAATGACTGTGGAAGTCCCCAAAACTCGACTGAATGAACACCTTTGTCGTCTCGCGTTGGTTTGTCTACGGAACCCGTGGGCATGCTTTGGAGTTCCACCGGGAGCGCGAATTGAAAATCCGCATGCGATGCCGTTGCCGACGGAAGATTCAGGTTCAGTTGTCGCACGCCAGGGGCCAGCAGTCGGGCTTTGCCGATCATTTCCAGCGTAACTGTGTGTAACCCGGAGCCGTACAAGTGCAACTGTCGAGAATTTTGTTCGCCAGATGTCGGCACGGCCTGTGCGTTCGGTTCTTCAGACTTGTGATCGATGCGAGTCGTGAAGACATCACCGAATGTCATCGGGATGGTGACCCACTCTTTGGCCACATGAAGCTGAATCTGAAGTACCACTTTGATGGTGACAACATCCTGGTCCACCGCCCCTGAAACTTCCTGTTGTGCAATCGTGTAGCGAGGCACGCTCACTTGTTCCATACTTTGCATCAACAGTTCATCAATGATTCGATTGCCAAGCAGAGTTCGCAGCGGGATCAGTTCGCCTGATTTTGTCCGGAGCAACACGTCTTCATTGGCCAGGCCCTCAGCGGCGTTCAATGTTGATTTTGCATTAGAAGCCACCGGGGGCGCTGCGGTGGAGTTCGCACCATTTTCCTGGGCGCGCAGAACCGCAGTACCGGTGAAGCCGGTAAGTGAAACTGCCAGCAGAAGTAAGATTCGCACGTTCGACATGCTGATAGTCTACGCGGAATTCGGCGTCCGGAGAAGACGTTCAGGAAATTCAACGCAATACGGTTACGAGTTCTCGACCGAGTTTCGCAGTGCTGGCAGCCAGCAGATCTGGGACGAAAATGTCGAATTTGCCGCCGTCGAGCTTTGTAATGGTCCCGCCGGATTCAACGACCAGGAGAGCTCCGGCTGCAACGTCCCACGGATGCAGGCTGCTGGACCAGAAACAGTCAATGCGTCCACTGGCCACGTATGCCAAATTGAGTGCCGCGGACCCTGATCGCTGCACTGTTTGCAATTTGGGCAGTGCGTTCAGGAATCTTTTTACCGCAGGGTTTTCAGGATTGGTGGCGACCGGCAGGCTGGCCATGCCCATCGAAGACCCGAGTTCGGTTTCGCCCGAGGACTTAATTGGCTGACCGTTCAGCGTCGCTCCTTTTCCAAATTGCGCAGCGAAAGTTTCGTTTCGAGTGGGATCGAAAATCACTGCGACTTCGATGTGATCGCGAATCCAAAGCCCTATAGAAACTGCGTAATACGGAAAACCGTGAACGTAGTTGGATGTGCCGTCGAGCGGATCGATGATCCAGAACGCTTCAGTCGTGGCATCCCGCTCATTCAGGTTTTCTTCGCCCAGGAAACCATGTTGAGGAAAGCGATTTTTCAGAGTTTGCACGATCGCCGACTGTGACGCTTCATCGGCTTCTGTCACCAGATTGTAGCGGCTCTTTTCTCGTACGGAAAAACGACCGATCCAGTCCTGAAGAATGCGTCCCCCGACATGCGCAGCGTCGATGGCTGTTGAAAGGTATGTTGGTTGATCGGACGTTGCCTGGGCTGTGGAGTTCATGGTTTGGATTTCAATGATTATACAAATTGAACAGTTCAGACTCGTTATCCCAATGACAACGAACTTGACGATTGTAGCAATCGTGGCGGCTGCGTCTTTTATGTCAACAATTGTGGTGCCGCTTTGACAAGATTACACCTCAGTCGCGAGCTTTCAGATACAATAATTGTGGAAACATGGTGACTACGCAGTCCCTACATCCTGAATTCAAGCGAAATGTCCAATTATGCAAGATCTAGCTACCTCTCAAATTGTTCTGCTGCTGTGTGTCGGAGTTTTCACGTTGGTGGCAGCGATCAGCGACCTCCGGTTTCGAAAGATTCCAAACAAGCTGACTGCACCCATGTGCGTAGCGGGCATCGTGTATCATGTCGCGTTCTTTGGATTGGATGGCCTGTGGTTCTCGCTGCTTGGATTTGCAGCGGGATTCGGCGTTGTGTTTGTTTTGTGGATGATCGCCACCGCTGGTGGTGGTGACGTCAAACTCATGGCGGCGTTAGGCACCTGGCTCGGCTGGCTGATGGTTTTGAAAGTCCTGTTTATCAGTCTGATCTTTGTCACGATGGGAACAATCGGGATCGTGGCTTTTGGATTGCTTTCGAAAGGTCTTCGCCGAACAAAAGAACAGTACATGTCAAAGAACGCCAAGGGCAAAGGTGAAACGACTGACCAACGGAAGAAGCGTCGAGTCATGGCATTTGCTTTGCCTGTGGCGTTAGCGACCTGGTGTGTGCTGGCGTTTCAGTTATTCGGAACTAAGGGTTTATAACGCCGCCTGTTAAATCGCTTCATTTGATCGGCAAATTCTGCCGATCATCGAGACAAGCAGATGTTCCGGAATTTATCAGTTTGTCCATTCATCAGTGAGTTCGGCCCATGAAATGTTTTTGCTCCAAAACCTCAAATCGCAAAGGTGCGATCTTGTCAATGGAGCTGGTTCTTGTTCTGCCGATCTTTCTGTTGCTTGTTTTTTCCATTGTTGAATTCTCCATGCTGATGTCAGCGCAGACCCGGGTTGCCAATGCGGCACAGAACGGGGCTCGCATGTTAAGCATCTGCGGAGTTGCATCCACTACTGCGGAAACAGAAATCAAGTCTCGCGTGGAACAGTTATTGGGGCCAGCATTGGCTCAGCAGTCAGTCATCACGATTACTCCTGGTGCTTATGCATCTGATCTGGGGCACATTCATGTTCAGGTTCCGATGCGAAATGCGAGTCCCGACTTGTTGTGGATGACCGGATTCAGCGTCGCGAATCGCTACATCAATTGCGATGCTGCGATGGCAATGGAACGCACTGGCCAGATCGATAACACTCAGATATATTGATTTATCGTGTTGCGATTCGGTCCGCAGATTCGCAGCACGTGCCAACTTGTCTTGTTTTGAAGTTAAATTGCAGTCGGAATTCTGCAATCGTCACTGCGCAGGGAATGTGCAGGGAATGTGCAGGGAATGTGCGTCGTTTGGTGTCCAAACTAATCGACAAACAATCTCATCACAAACGAATTTCCCCTGTGTTGAACTGACTTAGTCTGGAGAACTGTTGTGAAGCTTACTCCGTGGTTGCTCACCCTTGTCGCCTTTGCCGTTATCTGTCTGATGGCGGTCACCTTTTTCTTCAAAAAGCTCTGGGCGACTGAAGTCGTTCAGGCTCCGCCGATTCCAGCTCGAACGATGCCGATGGCGATCACCGAAATCCAGCCAGGTACGGTGATTACGATGAAGCACATCGGCAGTGGCCCGGTTGGTGCCGATGCGAAACTTGCTCCTGACTCAATCATAAGCCTGCAGTCTCTTGTTGGGCGTATTGCGAAATCGCAAATTCCAGCGGCCGTTCCACTCCAAGGCTCTATGTTTTATGCAATTGGCGACTATCCAAGCTTGGAGATTCAGGACGGAATGCGTGCGGTGCCAATTAGCATTGATGACCCAACGTCAGTTCTCAGCGGAATGATTAAGCCTGGACAGTTTGTTGATGTCTATATGACGACTGACGCGGGTGGAGGCAATCAACTGCAATCTGCCGGCGGATCAGATGCGGCTAACCGCAAGGGGATGACAGTAACGCTGTTCAAAGGAGCTAAAGTTGTCGCTTTTAGCCGCAATGTGACGGGTGGCGGATCAAATCAAACGGTCACACTTGAACTGGATGAAGACGAGGCACGCATCATGTTGCTGGCTCAGCAGAAAGGCCGGATCGCCTTAACCTACAATCCCACAGGCTCTGGAACTGGTGGAATCAACATCAAGACGGAAAATGATCGCGTGACGGTTGAACAATTGCTTGGGTTGACTGAAGAGCCCAAAGCGAAAAAACCTTTCAAAACCGAGCAATATCATGGAGCAGGTCGCACATCGTCATATTGGCGCGACGGGGAACGAGTGGACTACCAGGGCAGTAGCGGTGACAGCGGTGGCACGCCGCTTCAGAGCGCTGGCGGATGGCAAACCGACGCCGCTCCAGCAAACAGCAATGATCTGACGCAGAAGCAACAACCGGCAGTTTCCGGAACGCTGTAAGGATCACTCAGGAAATAACTGTCGGATACGAAGTGAGCGGCAAGGCGCTAGCCCACTGGCACTTACTTTCCCATAGTAGACCTCACTCTCCGAGTGAGGCTGGCCGCAAAACACGGCCCTTAGCATTCGCCACTCGGAGAGTGACGGCTACTTTAATCGCAAAGTAAGTGCCATTGGGCGCTAGCCTTGTCGCTCATAAAGGTTCTGAAATGAGAAACACCGTATCACAAAATTTGCATCATAGATTGCCCAACAGTCATCGCCAGGTCTTTCGCTCCCGTCGAGGGGTCCTGATGTTGTGGAGTGTCTGGGTGCTACTTGCAATGCTGCTAATTGTCGCCGGTGTCTTCAATGTGATCTGGCTGTCATGCGTCAGAACTGAAGCTCGGCGCCATGCGGAATCCGCTGTGATCGCAGGCGGTCATGCCTACTTGTCAGACGACATGCTGCGAACACAGCAGCAGCCGTTCGAAAATGACGGGCGGGCGGTTCGTAGTCGCAATGCCGTGATGGATTATCTTCGTCAGGCCAGCGATCCGTCTCTGGCTGCGATTATCAGTGATGGCGATATCGATCTTCTTAATTCCCACATGGAAACACAATCCGGCGATACCGGATTGACTCAGCCAGTGGCCACTGTTCCAAACGAAATTCGTGTTACCTACGGGAAGAGTCACGGTAACGATCAGGTACGAATGTTCTTCAGCGGACTGACAAACGCAGGGAATGCTCGAATTGGTGTGTCTGCCGCTGCCAGTATTGAACATGCTCCGGTTGGATTCCTGCCCGGCGGACGACTCACGATCCCGTTGTTGCCGTTTGGTATTGTCGATCAAGGTTCCTCTGATCCAGCAATGGTGAATGCAGGCGGAATTTGGTCACAAAAAATTGAAACTGGCGAGGGCTTCGACAATTTCACATGGAATCCGGAATCACACACTGTTGTGCAAGGTCCAGATGGATTGCCGGAGATCACGATGACACTTTCATCAAATTCTGCTGGTGGCAGCGCAGACAGTTTCGTTCCACTCAAGTTTTCCGCCGTCGCTCCAACAGGGAGTTCGTCGCAGGCTGTCAACTGGATGCAGAATGGCGTTTCGTCCACCGATTTGCAGAGCCTTGGACTGAACCAGCTTTCATTTCCATCCACAATTTCGGCAGCAACGCTCTCCCAGTTGGAATGCGCAGATATTGCCGTCTGGCTTCAGTCGCACGCAGGCCAGTCGTTCATCGTGTGTCTCTGCAATCCAACCTTTGGGCAGGCAACGGACCAGACATCGTCAACAGCGTCAGCAACAACGGCCGAGTCGGTACTTTCCACTATTCAGCTGGACCGTGCGGTTGCAGCCAGAATTATGGCGAGCGGAGTTTCGCTGAATGGTGATATCCGTGTTGTTTTGCAGCCCTGCGTGCTTATTACTTCTACAGCGGTTATGTCGTCGTCTCCCCAGGCGACTTTGAACCGCTACGTTTACAGCGTACGACTGTCTCATTGATTGTCGTGCAGATTCTGCCGTTTCTTTCCGTTTCTCTGAACACGCAACCTTCAATGGCAGCGTTCGGGATTCTGAATTCTTCACACCTTTGATTCGATAACTGACTTCGGTCCATTGCGCTCTGCCAATCATGCCAACCATTGGCCCGGCAACGCAGACATTCTTCTGAACTGAGGGTACTTCATGGTTGCTGCAACTGAAACAATGGACAACACAGTCCGCGACTTCCAAAAACTGAAAACGTCGCTGCATCGCCAAATGGTCGATGTGATCGATTTCAACAAAGCAGACGATCTGTCAGAGAGCGATTTGCGGGGACAACTGCGATCGCTGGCCGACTATTTGTGTACTCGCCAGTCACTGCAACTTGATACTCAGCAACGTGAAACCATGGTCGGCGAGATCATGGACGAGATCTACGGCTTCGGCCCGATCGAATCACTGATGGTTGACCCGCAGGTGACAGATATTCTGATCAATGGTCCTGATCGAGTTCTGGTGGAACGCAAGGGCCTACTGGAGATCACAAACATTCGGTTCGCCGATGAAAAGCATTTAATGCAGTTTATTCATCGTCTGGTAGGCCGTGCAGGTCGTCGTATTGACGAATCCAGCCCGATCGTCGATGCTCGGCTGCCCGACGGTTCACGATTCAACGCCGTGATTCCACCACTTGCACTTTGCGGGCCGACGGTTTCCATTCGTCGGTTCGGCAATCGTCGTTTGCAGATGGAAGATATGATCAGTCACGGCTCGCTGGCACCAGCCATGGCCGATTTCCTGATTCTCGCGATTCGCAGTCGCATGAACATGATCATCAGCGGCGGAACGGGTGCGGGGAAAACAACGCTCTTGAACTGCATGAGCCGCTTCATTCCAGATGCGCAGCGCGTAGTGACGATTGAAGAAACAGCAGAACTTAGTCTGCAGCAGACCGATGTGATTCCATTGGAAACACGTCTGCCGAACCTTGAAGGCAACGGTGCTGTCACTCAGCGTGACCTGTTGCGAAACGCTTTGCGTATGCGACCGGACCGTATCATCGTCGGCGAATCTCGTGGTGGCGAAGTGCTTGACATGCTGCAGGCGATGAACACCGGTCATGATGGCTCCATGAGTACCCTGCACGCGAACGGTACACGCGAAACACTCGACCGACTGGAACTGATGATTGCACTTGCCGGGGTGGACTTGCCATCTCGTATTGCTCGTCAGTACATCACCAACGCCATCGACATTGTGATTCACGTGACTCGACTTCACACTGGTGAACGTCGCATCTCCCGAATCTCTGAAGTCTCCGGTTTGAAAGACGGCGAATATCGTATGGACGACATCTTCGTTTATCGAATCAATGGCGTCGATAAGAACGGTCACCCCGCTGGCAGCTTCTTTGCAACAGGCTATCAACCAATCGCACTTCGACGCTTGGCTCTCACGGGTGCGGATATTGAACAGTACAAACCGTTGTTCGAAGCCCGCGAACTGAAAATGACCAAGGATTAAGGAACAGTTCCAGAATAGAGTACGTCAGCCTTTCCATGCTGACTTGATCTGCTTCATGTCAGGCTGGAAAGCCCGACGTACTTTTCGGGATGTTATTTCAGGACTATTCCTATTCAACGCAGCCTGAAAGTTGAATACAGATTTTTGACACCTCGGAAACAGACGCCATGATCGCTCCCAACAATCCTTTGCCAGCCCTGGAACGCCGCCCTGAGTTCTCTGGCCTGCTGCGCGAAGACCAGAAGTTCGCCACCGGAGAAGGAACCGGTGTCAGTGAATCGGTCAACGGCTGGTTCGATAATCTCTTGATGCAATCAGGTATCAAGACATCTCCAACGCTATGGGTCGCAACGTGTTTTGTTTCCGCACTGGTATTTGGCGGGATGGCTTTTGTTCTTTCCGAGAACCTTATTTCTGCAGCATTCTTCGCGATCGTTGGCGTTCTGCTGCCAGTCGCTGTGACAATTGGTCTGCGAACACGAAGGCAGACAGCCATCATGGCGCAGTTGCCCGGCATGGCTGACGAGCTGGCTCGCAGCGCGCGAGCTGGACGCAACCTGGAACATTCGCTGATGATGGTTGCGGGAGACACGCCATCTCCGCTTGGCGACGAACTTAAAGTCAGCGCGCGGCGAATGGAAATGGGGCTTGATGTTTCAAGTGCTGTCCGCGATCTTGCTGACCGGACCGGTGTTTCGACACTCACGATGTTCTCATCCGCTTTGTCATTGCATCAGGATACCGGTGGTGACCTGATCATGGTACTGGAACGCTTATCGACCGCCGTTCGCGACCGCTTGCATTTTGTGGCTCGACAGCGCGCGGCAACAGTGGCAAGTCGCGGGGGCGCAGCCATGATGGTGCTCATTCCTTTCGGCGTGATGATGCTTTATACCGTTTGGTATCCCGACTACCTTGCTCGTCTGACGGAATCATCCGCAGGACGCATGTCGCTGTGGCTGGGAATTATTGGTCTGCTCACCGGCAGCTTCTTTGTTTACCGAATTCTGGCGCGCAGTGCGCGGTTTTGATTCCCGGAAATTTTATTTGTACCTGGTCGAAAACTCTCCGGGCTTTTGACAGAGTTGCCTGCATCCCTTCCAAAGAGATTTCAAACCTGACCGCATCGAATTTACGGATGCAGCAGCGACTGTGGAGCAATTATTATGTACTTCGTCTGGTTTCTTGCAGCGGCTGGTGTACTGGCCGTTGGTCTTGCTCTTAAGAAGCTGTTATTCCCTGCTGAAAAACGTATCCTGAGTCCGTTTCAGCAGACTCGCCCTGCGCCCGATTTGAGTGCGTCTGATGCGTTGAACTCAGAGGCCGCGCGGGCTCAGTCGGGACTATTGAAATTGGCCAGCGATCCCGAAAGAGAGCTCGCTTCAAGTGCCGCCGCTATGAACGCTGGCCAGCAATCACATACATTCGCTGCGAAGCGGTTTGTGGATCCCGTTGCGGCCAGCCTTGACCCTTCAATACACGCTGGGAAAAGTTCAGCAGGGCAGGGCGTGAATCGGATTTCAACTTGGGGTGATCGCCGGTTGTTTTCTGAGTTTCGCGGTATCCTTGCGGACGACAAAGATCCGCTAACTCACATCGTACCGGAAGATCTTCCGATGCGCGATGATGACCTGGTTTTTGGCCGTCTGACGCCTTCCCTTGCGCAGATGCTTCCAGAAACCGCGACGCGCCGAGAAACGCAACGTAAGAATCTTATCGGTGCCGGATATCAGACTCGGGCGTCTTGGATCAATCTGACTGCGATCCGACTTGTATTGGCATTTCTGGCCGTCGTTGTTGTCGGCTACTTACTCATCATCGCTCCACCTGCACTTGAGGCATGGTTCATGGCCCTGTTGGTCATCGCACCGCTTTTGGCCTGGTCGATTCCGCCACTGGTTGTGTCATACAAGGCTTCCGAACGTAAAATCGATATTGAACGCGGATTACCCGACGTCCTGGACATGATGAATATGGGCGTCAGCCAGGGACTTACCGTACCACAGTCCCTCAAACGCATTAGTCGAGAAATCGGAAATGTGCATCCAGCTCTGGCGGAAGAACTGCAGCTGGTCAATCAGCAGGCAGAAGTCGGCAGTATGCCTCAAGCGCTGCGCAACTTCGCCAATCGTGTTGATTCGCCGGAAGTGAATTCTTTTACGTCGCTTCTGATTCAGTCCGAAGTCACGGGCACCAGCATTTCCCGAGCATTGACGGAATACAGTGACGGCATTCGCAGTTCGTTAAAAGAGCGAGCGGATTCAAGAGCGAATCTGGCTTCATTCAAGTTACTCTTCCCGGTGGCCTTGTGTCTGATGCCGTCTGTGTTTCTGTTTCTGCTCGGGCCAGCGATTGTTCAGTTTTCTGACTTCTACAACAATCAGGCACAGCAACTTCAGCAAAGCCGTCAGGACGCCATCCGCAGTCTGGATCAAGCTCCAACGCTGGACTAAAGCCGTTTGACCGGCGGCAATATTAATCCTCAGCAGTAACAAGAGTGAGCGGCAAGGCGCTAGCCGCCGGTGATACACAGGCAGAATACCTACGGCTACCGTCTTGACTTGTCGAATACGCGTCAACAGGGTTAGACTGAGCGTATGAGTATTGCACCCCATCAACAACCGATCTCCGTTCAGGCCTACCTGGATGGCGAGAAGCTGGCACGGCGCAAACATGAGTTTGTCGCTGGCGCCATCTATGCAATGGCTGGCGCAACCGCCAACCACAATCGTATCGCAACCAATGCGACGGGATCGTTGTATAGTCAGCTTCGTGGCAAAACCTGCGAAGTCTTTAATTCCGATATGAAGGTCCGTGTCCGACAGAAGCATGACACAAGGTTCTACTATCCGGATGCATCGGTCGTTTGCGAACCCAATGCGCAGACGGAGACCTTTCATGATCGTCCCGTGGTGATTGTCGAAGTGATCTCGGAGTCCACACGTCGCACGGACGAGCACGAAAAACGCGATGCCTACTTATCAATCGACTCATTGTGCGTCTATGTCATACTTGCATCCAGCAGTGCTTCGGCCGTGGTCTACCGTCGGCGAGACGAAGGCTTTCATCGAGAAACCTATTTGGGCATAGATGCCGTGATCTTACTGCCGGAGATCGAAGGCAGCCTCGCGTTGGCGGAAGTCTATGCCAAAGTGAAGTTCGAGCCGATTATCGAAGAGGACTAATCTCCTGCGTCATCAAAGATGCGTTCATGAGCGTTAGGTTTGCGTCAGGCGAACTTCATTGACTCGACCACTTTGGTGATCATCGTTTGCTCGGTTTCCCGAAGTGATGGAATGACGCGATGTTTGTAGTTGATCGCGTAATCGTAGCCCGCGCGATCGTAGACCAGATTGAACGCAGCCTGCAAATCCAGCAGCACATCGGGATCCTCGATCGACAGCGGAATCAGAATTCGCGGCAACGGATCGGCAAGCGACCACCCATAGACCTCGGCCAGCGGTCGTGGCTTCGGTTTGCTGACCATCGCGAAATAGTCGCCTGGGGGCGGATCGGAAACTGCTGGACGTTCACCACCGCGAAGCAGATCAATTTCCACCAGGCTGACGCTCGTCCTGAGCAGGGCGTGAATTTTATCGAGGTACTGGTCACGTCCCTCGGTGCCTTTGCGTTTATTGGTGGGCGACAACAATTCGATGACCGTAACGACGCGCGCCGGCGAACCACGACGGATTGTAATGAACGTCTCGCGATGCTCTTCGAAATACGGCAGCGTGCAGACTTTCGGCTTGATCGACGGTTCATTGGTAACAGCGACGTAGCTACCACCGCTGCCTTCCGACAGATGATCAAAGCGATGATAAATCGCGGCGTCGGCGACCAGCGTTTGCACAGGCTCGGCGGGATCGTTGCGTTCCAGGTAAATTCGACGTTCGACATCCACGATGTACTTGGGTCTAACGACGGGAACGAGTGCATCTCGAATGGCCGTGATAAAGCTGGCGTGGAAATCCTCCCACTTCTGGCCTTCGATAAACGGGTCCATTCCTGGAAAGGGTGATGGCATGGCAGATTATCCCAAAACCGACCTCGAATGTTGTCACTGTGCCACTGAAAGCGCAGCTTGAATTGTGAAACAATCCTGGAGAACAGTGGATGGCACGATTATTTCTATTATTCTTTTCCGCCTGCGCAGATTTTCAGGACGCTGGTTCGAGTTGTTCGACCTTACTCATCGTCACAAGCGGGTAGACATGATGCCGATACATACCATCTTCGCCCCGAACCAAGACAACGGGGACATCGAACTCACCGTAACCATCTCGCGATGGACGATATCGACGATCCCACCGCTGTTCATCGTGATACGAATTGGTCCTGATCGAATCCAGCCGTTGAATTCTTCGCGATCCATAGTAGTTTACTTTTTTACGACACTTCAACGGAATTCATTGATCGCCGCCATCACATAGAATTCGGTAGAGTCCGGGATTTTACGCCCGAAAGCCGACCTGGTCAACGCAAATAGGTTCCTGGCCGCTGGTGTGAGGCCCGATCCTAACGCCTCCAATTTCTGAGCACTTCATTGCTCCAGTTCTGATCATCGTTTTCGAGCGGTGGATCCAGTGGCCGAGTGTAGTCGAGCGATCCGTAGCGGCCACGACGATAGCAATCGTCAAGCAGCGGCTGAAGCTGCACGACAACATCTGCGTCAGTCGGACGCAGCGGAATGGCGATATTCGGAAGCGATTCCTGCAGCGGGATTCGGATGAGTTCAGCTTCGGATTTTCGAATTTCTCGACGAACACAAATAATATACGGCGTACGACAATGTTTCGGCACCAGAACCTCGGGGATTGCGACGACAAATCTTCCCTGCCGGATCAGATCAATCTCAACAAGGTTGACCCCGGCGCTGATGTATTCAGATTGTTTCCTGAGATAGGCATCACGGCCCGGCCCTTTGCATTTGTTTGCAGGGCTGAGTAATTCAATTGCCGTCAGAACCCGATTGCCGCTGTTGCGATCAATGATTTCAATATGCCGTCCTGTGCGACGCTCGCTTGGTAACGGGACAACGCAAGGTTCTGCAATCGCGACATTGGAGAGAGCTGCGCCGGAAGGAAAAGAACGGTCCAAATGTTCAACAACATCAACGTCAGGATAGATGCGTCGAGAATAGTCCTCGGTATCAACCATCAGACCTTCTTCCACCCGCGCGTGCAGATCACCGGGAAGTTGTTCGTTGATGTGGTCGCGAATGTACACAATCAGGCTCGCATGAACATCGCCCCAGAATTGTTCCAGGTAAGGATCCATGCCGGGAAACGGGCTTTTCGTAATCACGTACACACCTCGCTAACTGCCTGTCGTCGAATCTTAGCACTATGTTATTGTACGCTGGACCGTCTAGCGAGTGCATCTCTTGTCAGCGAACGTCTATTTCCATCTCTGTGGCGCGACACTATTGACAGCCAACACCGCAGATTTCGAATGAGTCCCAGGACTAAAATTCGGCCCACTGAAGGCCCCCTTTCGCCATGTGATTGGTTCGCTGCCCGCCGGAACGATGCAGTTGATCGATCACTGCCTTCGTGTTGCACTTGAAGTGTAAAATTCCGGAGATCGACGGCATCTGTCCAATTCCACTCGATTTGGCAAAGTAGCACACAATCGTAAATGCCTTACCCATGACTTGCAATTTCGATCCCAAGGGCTTTTGCCAATCGATCTGCGGTGGCCAGGCGAATGTCACGCTCACCAGAGACAAAACGAGAAATCACGATCTGCGACATGCCTGCCTCTTTGGAGATTTGGTATACCGACTTGGGACTCGCCAGAATTGCGCGCCGCAATGCATCGCTGATACCGCCAGCGTCCAAAGCAGTCAGTAGCGCAGACGGAAATTCCTTCATCACTTGACTCCGAATCTGCTCATCGTTAGCGACTTCGGCTTCGGTCAAATGTCTATCGCGGATCACCCGTTGAAACTTTTGCCGTCCCATGCGTTTTCATCTGTATCGTTCCGGAACTTTGAAGTGAAGCAAATGAAAGGCCATTGGCAAAACACACAGCAACGAAAACTGCAGCAACCGCCAGTTCCACGCTAGAGGTTCGATCACGTGCTAGTTAACTGACTATCTGATTGTTGATCAAAAACTCTACATCCCGGAGGGGCTCTTCTCGCTGACCTCCGTCCTTGATAAAATTCAGGTCGGGAGATTTGAGATCGACTTGCATTGCCTTTGCGAGGCATATTCATGCAGTCGGTTGAAGAACAATTGACGAAGCTCGAGCAAGTTGTCTTTGTTGACGGCACGGGCGAGACTCGTACGAAGGACTGGCGACGAACAATCCAGAAGCGGGATTGCGAGATTGGGGCTAAAAGGTCGTGTGCAGGAATGAGAAGCACGCCTGAAGGCTCTTGAAGCGGACCACGACAACACCACCAAAACGCGGCATCTGTCCAACACGGGTCTAATCTCGCTGGTGTTTTCCTACCAAAGCATCATAGGGATGGGGCCTGCCGTAGTTCCGCTGATTCTGGCAGAACTGGAAAGAGAACCCGATCATTGGTTTTGGGCACTGGAAGCGATCACCGGAGAAAATCCGGTCAACAAAGACGATGCGGGGGATATCGAAGCATCCGCAAACGCTTGGGTTGAATGGGGCAGACAGAACGGTCAGCTACACAAATGAACTTGGTGGTTCAATTCCTGAAGCGACCAGTTCCAGCATGACGAAGTTTGAATTTTTCAAATCAGCAAAGACGGTTCGGTACGCCTTTTACAGCCCCGCTGAAGGCGGATTGGGACACTTGAGGAAGAAGGAAGGTGGGCGTTGGAGCTGCTTCCCATTATTCACCATTGTGGGTAGAGGACCAGGTGCCAGTGATTTAGCAACAGACAAAACAAAAGCAATCGTACAGGAACCCGCGTAGAACCTTTTCTACTTCCATCCCACTGAAGAATTGGGAAGGGATTCTTCATGGGGAACAGGCCAATCCGATTGCAGTTGACTTGTGGCCTAAGTTATACTTCCGCGCACTACTTATTGACGGGAGCGAACCGGTTTTGCCTTGCTGCTGGATGGGGCTTGGCTGTTTAATTTGTCTGCCTGAGCCATAATGGATTAATGTCGTGCCACGGAAAATTCGCGAATTGGTCACGGATCTGCAGCATGCTGGCTTTGAGCTGATGGTTGGCGCGGGGAAAGGTTCCCACAGAAAATTCACTCATGCAAGTTATCCTGGGGCAGTGACACTGAGTGGTCGAGATAGCGACGACGCGAAAAAATACCAGGAAAAACAAGTAAGGCAAGCTATTGAGGAAGTCGAGAAATGAAGAGAATCGACGAATATCATCGATGGGTGGAATGGAGCGACGAAGACCAAGTATACATTGGAAAGTGTCCTGATCTGATCAGTGGAATTCACGGCGACGACCCAGTACAGGTGTTCAAGGATCTTGGGGAGGTGCTTCAAGAGGTAATTGATCATTTTCAGCGAGTAGGGCGAGCGCTTCCAGCTGCACGAATTCGGCCAATGATGGAAGTCTCGTAGTCGTTGTAACAGACTGAATCGCTCGCGTTATCTCAGACGACCCTCGCGAGGCGTACCAGTCGATTTTGAGCGATTGGGATGCCGCAGGCAGCCCGGAAGATGCAACGGCCTACCAGGATTTGGCATGAAGCGTGGTGACATTGACCAAACGCACAGAGGCTGGCAGCAGTCGGGATTGCGTCTGCCTTCTGTCATCAACGCCTCGAACCTTGCCACGGTCCGTCAAGCGGATATTCGCCACCTGATTGGTTCGCTGTCCACAACTACAATGCAGCTCATTGACGACTGCATCCGTGTTGCACTTCAACTGTAAAATCCGTTTCCGCTTGACGTTTGCATCAAAGAGACCCCTTTGATGCTCCTCAGCAGGTCCACTCGACCGGCGGCAGCGGTGTCGCTGATGGCGTCGCCGTGCGAGTCGAATTCCTCATCATCAAACGGAGTGGAATCCACAAACCAACCGAGTCCAGCGGCATCCCGATCGATCGACTTTGATCCTTCTGTCAGGCGATTTTGTGAGCGAAGCCCTGACCGGCGGTCGGTGGCGGCAGCGGTTTCCCATCGCTTTTGAATATCTCAATCCACTCATCGACGATCTGACAAAGTTCCGTGTAGACGTCGGCTTCCCTGTCACCGTGGCAGCACGGGCCGACAACACCGGGGCACTGGCCGACGAAGCACTGATCTTCCTCGGACCATTCCACCAGCTTGATGTAGCGAGCACTATCGTTCACGAATTCGACTCCTCAATCACGCGGGCCACTTCCCGTTCCTGATATCGTTTGGCATCCTCTCCGGCCTTTCCCGATATTGTAGTCCGGAGACCACTGGGATGTTCAAAATTTCGGTGACTGCCTTTGCCGCCACGATTCACAAATCCCGCTCGTTCCGGTTCACGAATCAATTCACGCACCTTTTTCGGCATGATCAGACATTCAAATTCTGAAAACAAAGCTGCTAACAACAGGTTCTACAGGAACGTTAAGTCCCCGTCGAACAGTTTGTCAATCAACGCAGGCCGGATTTCCAGTCGCTCGCTCAGGTCAATCATCGGTGCCATCAGCCCGTGATCGTGGTCTTCGCCATGTTCCAGCCCAAGGACATGCCCGAACTCGTGCATTACGACACTCAGCAGATCCACTTTGCCGTCTGCTGCAGTCTCGCTGATAGCGTCGCCGTGTGAGTCGAATTCCTCATCGTCGAAGGGAGTGGAATCCACAAACCAGCCGAACCCCGCGGCATCCCGATCAATCCAGATGGTTTCCCCGGACGCTTACCAAGAATGGTTTCCCCGGACGCTTACCTGTACGCGGAAAAGAAACTTAAAATTTATGAACGCGATGGTTCGCGTTCTTCAACGCGGCGCGGTCGTCGCAATTTACGGTCGCAAAAACGCAAAATTCCCGTGGACAACGCCATTCGTCGCTGACACCTTTGGCAATTCCCCGGGTTGAAGAAATACAGCAACATCAACATGCAATACTGATCATAGTGCAGTATTCGATTGCCTGCCGTGTCGCGATCACACGCATCATTGTGCAGCCGCTTTAGTAGCGGCGCAATCTGATCGAAGTACTTCAGACCGGTAATGTCCTTCTCGGCCAGCTTCCGCTTCTCGGTGGGCATTGAGTGTGTGTTGCCATCTGCTTCCATATGTGAAGCATGGCAACTTCAAGGAAGGCGCGCAATAGCGCACACAAATTTCTCCCGGATTTCGCCGCAACCACGTCAAACGCTGTGCCGAAAAGTATTGGGCTAAACAGTATTGGGTCAGGCCTCTTTGGTTTAAGAATGCCTGCCCGACTTCAATAGTAAAGAGACCACTGGATGTTTTTCGTTGATGCTTTCAGGACGACATCGTGCCACATTCCTTGACGTCGATATCAAAGAGACCTGATGTTTTCTGTGATGGTTTTGACCCCTCTGATGTTTTCAGCGGCGACGGGGCAACCTCGTTAACTTCTTATTCGCCAAAGAAGATCATCAAGCCCAGTGCCGCCGAAGAGACGATCGAGTCCTCGAATCCCTTGAAGCGAATCATTTCCTGCGTTCCCGCACAGGAGGTTGCGTCCAGATCCGCCGTACAGCATGTCGTTGCCGCGACCTCCGTAGAGTTTGTCGTTGCCGTCTTCACCAAACAGATTGTCTGCAGCCAGTCCGCCGATCAAAATATCCGAACCTCGTCCGCCGTAGAGATCACTCGCGACTGTCACATTTGTCAATGTGACGAAGTCATTCCCGTCCCCGGCATCCACAATGATTCGCTGGATTTGTGTCAGTGAAAAGCTGCCAATTCTTCGACCATTCGCGTGAACGAACAGCGTGCCTTGCTGTTGTTGGATTCGAATATTGTCGGCACGTGACGAGCCATTCACGAACAGTTCACCATTCACACGATTTGCGGTCGCTGTGCCCAATGTTTGCTTCAGAAAGTTCTTTGCGACAGATAACCCAAGCTTCATGCCAGACGCCAGACCTGCAGTATTGTCGAAGCCAAAATGGATGCCTCCGTAGATGCGACTCATGCCGGATTCCGCGGCCGCCTGCGAAAAACTGGTGAAACTTCGATTTGCAATGCCGCTTGTTTCCGATGGAACGTTAAAACTGACTCGATCGGTACCGAAGAACTGCTTCAGCACTGCGGCGCCGGCCCCACTGAATGTGCTGTGTCCGGATGTGTATGTCGAAAATGGTGGAGTGATAAGCAGAGGAGTCCACGACGCATCGGCGACGGTTTTGGCATTTCTGTCGGTGCCAGCTTGTCGGATGGCCGTGACAGGTCGCCATAGGTCAAATTCATACTTGGCATCCCAGCATACGATCGCAGCATCGGCAAGAGCCAGATTGAGCATCGCAAAGAGTCGGGCGTTCTCTTCAAGCGAAGTGTGTTTGCTCTCTGCAACCGTTTGAGCGATCACGTTCCAGTGTCCCGGCGGCGTTGAGGATCCTGATCCATTGGCCCAGAATTGTGCGATCGCAGTCTGGTCGGCCGTTCGAGTTGTGCTGGTTGCAGAACCGATCCTCTTCACTTGATTAAAGTCAGCCGCATACTTGTCGTTGTTCAATGCAGGCGGTGCACTTGGGCGAAACTGGGTTCCACTGGTCATCGTCCACGGCTGCACGTCCGGCCATTGAGGCAGCAACGCGGCAGCCAATCCCGGTGGAGTGGGTTGCCAGTCGCCGACATCGGTGCCAGGCGTGTAGGTCACCGTCGCATTGGATCTGTCAGTGGCTCGGCGCGAAAGAATAGCTGCGGCGACGGACTTGCCAGCATTGATCCCGTCAGTCTCCGCACGCCCGTCTGGGACTTCTGCCAGCGAGGAAACTCGCACGGCATCGAACGTGGCTTTCTGGGCTGGAAACAAAGCGACGAGAGTCTCATAGGCAGCGGATGCGACGGCCGCTTCTTTGGACGCTCGTGGATGCACGTCGACCATCGTCAGGTATGGAGTGTATTCGGGATCAATGGAATTGACCGTGTCGTAGATGGCCGTGTGAACAATGGCCATGGCTCGCGATGCCTTTGGAGGCGCGGTCTTGTCGACTCGCACAGCGTCCAGCAGCACTTCATTCCACTGCAGCACCGCATCCGCCGAAAGCAATTGACGACACTCAAGAGTTTCTAAAAAACAACATGATGGGGAATCGAGACGCGATAAACCACGCTGCCGCAGATTCGCCGCAGGCCAAAATCGGAGCCATTTCATAGAGAGTCTCTCTGCTACCAAGAAGTGTTCTGGACTCCTTTCTGCCTGTCAAATAACTCCTGAACCGGGGCAGAATCGTTACCTGGCCCGGTTATGCCAATCTGACTCAAAGCCAGTCGCTGTCTGAGAACAAATCGTCGAGCATCCCAGCCAAAGGACTGATCCGCGTCCCGATGGACAGTTCTTCATCCATGACACCGACGGAGTGGTTCTTTGGAGCCTGATCGCCGAGGCCAATCAGATGCCCCATTTCGTGCATTAGTACTGTCAACAGGTCGATACCCGACGCAGCTTTCCGTTCGCTCAAACTCAATGCAAGGAATTCGTCGTCATTTTCTGGCGTCGCATCAATATACCAGCCGGCGCCGGCAGCATTGACATCTAACCAGATGATTCCTGCCCCTCCGAACCCCAAAGTCGCCCCGGGCAAGTCCACAACTCGAATTTGAGTATTATTCAGGGCGTTTCCGGAATAGCCTGCACTTTGCCATCGACGACGAGCTTCATCGAGCAGCGGCGTGACGTCCTTCAGATTCAATCCAGAATACTCTCCATCTGCGGGTTGTGAATCGGAACCAGATCGTCGTAGAGGAGCGGCTGTGACGATTGAAAGCTGTCCAGACTGATAGTTAGCCTGCCAGATTTTTCCTGAGACCGGAGTGGTCCCGGTGATTACGGCGAATTCGCCGATATGGCTACCGTATGTCACCACAGAATAAGTGCTGTTCAAGGCCGGATCGAAATTGTTAGCCGCCTGAAGTGCCAGAGTGCCATCAAGCGTGGCAGTCCCTGTCACGACAAGCTGATCAAAACTTATCCCCGCTGCTGTCCCGCCGATTGTAATTTCAAGCGTCCCAGTCACAGCTTGTGTATAGTTTCCGTCAATCGAAAGTCGCCCCACCGACGTACCGGGGCGAAGTCGGTTTCGATTGAGCACATTACCCACAATTGTGCCGTCACCGCCGGTGAGAAGACTGTTGGTGCCGATTTGGAGGGAGCCATAAATCGCACCACCACTGTTTACCGTGACCAGAGTCCCCTCGAGCAGAGTTAAGCCTGCCGAAATGTTAATTCGACCGGTAGAGACTGCGGTGAACTCACCGAGGTGTCCGCTGGGATTTGAGTAGGATGACAGAGACGAAAGATCAATCAGTGATCCGGCACCATTCGACCTGATGTATACAGAATCCGGAGTTGGGAACCACGCATTGGCTGCGGTGTCTATAATAGACTGGACACTGCTCAGATCCAGTACGCCACCAGACAGTGCTTCCAATGTGATACGCTACGTGTAAGTGCCATTGTTAATCACGGCAGCGTTCGATAAATCGATCACGCTGCCCGGACCGGTAGCGCGAAATGTGACATCATCTCGAACGCCACCAGCAGTGTGCGTGTAGGACAGCACCAGAGGCAGAATAATCTTGCTTCCACCGGAAACAAGAAGGTCTGCTCCGTTGATATCGTCGAGAAGTGGGGCCGTTAATGCGCCTGCGGCCGCAAGCTCCAGTCGACCATTTCGGACGGAACGCAGAAGCGGAGCAGATATGGAACCTGCAGAAGCACTGATTAGGATTGTCGTGCCATTCGCATTGACGAGTGCGTTAAAGGATGGAGCGCCTCCAGTAGATTCAATCCGGCCATCCGTGAACTGAGAGATCTGCGACACAGGAACAGTTCCGGTGCCATCCAACACAAGCATCACCCCATCCGCCTGAGTTAACAGTGGAATTCGGACTTCACCACTGGATTTGGCAGAGATCTCTGCCAGGTAAGGACTTGGATTTACGAATGTTGACAGTTGAGACAGATTTACAAGCGAACCTGCCCCGGAAGCACGGATTGCGATTGAATCGGGAGTTGGGAACCACACATTGGCGGCCGTATCAGTGATCGCCAACACTTTGCTGAGATTGACAATGCCACCGGCCAAAGCCTCCAGAGTGATACGTCCAACTCCAGGGCCATTGTTGATTCCAGTGACATTACTGAGGTTAATTACACTTCCTGGCCCGCTGGCTCTCAAGATCGCTTCATCACGAATTGCAGCCGATGTATGTGTGTAAGACGTCACATTTGGCAGCTCGACAGAGACTCCTCCTGTAACAAGCAGATTCGCTCCATCAATGTTGCTGAGGAGATTTGCAGTAATCGCAGCTCCGCCCAATACTTCAAAGCCGCCATTCTGAATCGTCTGCAGCATTGCGAAGTCCGCAGAAGTCCCGCCGTTCCTCAGCAGGAAGTTCGTTCCTGATGCCACCTGGAGCGATGGGAAACTGTAGGCACGACCAGACAGCTCGATTTTGCCATCCGTAAAATCGGTAATCTGCGAGACAAGAACAGTTCCGGTGCCATCCAGCACCAGCATCACCCCATCCGCCTGAGTCAACAGTGGAAGTCGTACTTCACCGCTGGATTTGGCAGAGATCTCCGCCAGGTAAGGACTCGGATTTACGAATGTTGTCAGTTGAGACAGATTCACCAGTGAACCTGCACCAGAGGCGCGAATGTAGATCGAATCGGGAGTTGGATAAAAGATGTTTGCGGCCGTGTCGGAAAAATTCCGCACATTACTGAGATTCAAAACACCGCCAGAGAGGGCTTCCAGCGTAATTCTGCCATTCCCCACACCATTAGTTACGGACGCCAGATTTGGCAGATCGATGACACTGCGAGATCCCGTGGCTCGAAAGAATACATCGTCCCGAACGTTACCTGATGTGTGGGTATAGCTGGTTGCTTGAGGAAGACTGATTCGTCCTCCATTTCGAGCTTCAAAGTTCGCACCATCAATCTTTGTATCACCATTCGCCTTGAACAACGCTTCAGCGCCGTTCACAGTCAACGTCGATCCATTACCAATCTCAAACCGCCCCTCAATCTCGGATGGCTGGTTTACGGTCAGCGAGCCTCCGTTCATCAGGAAATCTTCACGGCTAATCAAACTCCGGACAGACATATTTCCGCTCGGCAGTCGCACGGAAACATTGGCCGTCTTTCGGTCAATGATGACCGCGTCATTGGGGCCGGGGACTTGTCCGGTACTCCAGTTCGATGGTTCATTCCAGTCGCCGTTTGAATCAGAGATCCAGGCGACCGAATTCTGTTCATCCAGATCAAAGCTGGTGAAATTCAAGACGATGTCGCTCACGGGCACGTTGCCCGCGATATCCGAAATGAACCCAGCCTGGGCCGTGAACTGGTAGTTGCCTTCCGTGAGCGGCTGCGATGGATAGATCACAATGCGGCGGCTCGACAAAGCTTCAAAGCGGTCGATTGTGACTGGCGAGTCATCGCCACCACCGAGAACGAAGTTCGCACCCAGATTCATAAGTGTGAAACCAGACGATGCCAACTGGGCGACATCAATCGGAGTATCAAACCGAAGTGTGATTGCATTGACTCGAAAACCGGCACTTCCATTGGCGGGATTTGAACCACTTAACTGAGGCGGGGTAATGTCCTGCGTCAATGAGTACGTCAGAACGTCCGAAAGTCCGATATTCCCGCCCGTATCAGTGGCTCGAACCTGAAACCTGACGTCCGTAACGCCGGAATTCAATGCAGGCGTAATTGCCGAAAGATCGAACGGAGCGGAAACGTCATTCGCGACCACAACACCATTTATCAGCAATTCAACATCACGCACCTGAACATCGTCGGTGACGGCAACACGAATTGGGACGATACTTCCTTCCTGAACAGTGCTGCCAGAAGGTCCAGTTGCGGTGACAGTGGGTGCGAGTCCCATATTGTCGAACGGAACATAGTTGACAACGACGAGGCCACCGCTGCCATTTGCGATGTAGCCAATGCCAGAGGCGATTGCGAGATTCTGAGGTGCCGCGGTCAGGTTGAATCTTGTAAGGAAGCTATCCGTGTTTTCTGGATCCTGCAGGTTCATAACCTGAATCATGTGCTGCCCATTGGGCGAACCCACAACCAGCCCAAGCCCTGAACCATTCGCCAGGACAGCGGTTCCCGGCCCAACGAATGGACTTACAACATCGGAACCACTGATAAGCAAAGGAATTGCGGGATCACTGACATCGACCGTCGCGAATCCACCTCGATCGTAGCTTGTGATTGCAGCTGCGTACAAGACGCCGTTCGACACCGAAATCTGGCCCGCCCCCTGTGGCAATACAAGGTCGCTGAGTTTTTCGATACTGGTCGGACTCACTCGCAGCACGTGCAATTTACTGTTTGCATCCATCGCATACAAAATATCGCCATCGTGCGTCAGTCCGGTAATGTCTCCGCTTGCCGGCAAGACGAGCGTTGCCATCAGGTCCCCAGAAAGCGGGTCGTAACCTTGGATTCGATTTCCTGCTGCGGCGTAGACGATTCCGTCAATCAGTTCGACTTGCGTGGCAGCGACCGCAACGGTTCGCAGTCGTCTCGGAGACGACGGATTGGCCACATCAACAAAATGGAGCCCTTCAGCACCGGCGGCCACGACAGCGACTGAAACCAACGAATCAACCGCCACATCCTGCGCGTCGCCATTCAAATCCAACTGCCCCAGAATCGCGGGGCGGTCGAGCTGCGACAGATCCACAATTGCCAGTCCGTCAAAGCCGGTAGCAACGTACCCGGTTCGAGATGTTGGCGTTGCTGATATGGCTACTTCACGTGCTTCGCCACGAAGTGGCAGAGATGCGATCGGCCCAGACGCTACTGGAATGCCACTTAGCGGATTGGTTCCTGAGTTAAATTCCTCGAAATCTGAGATCCCATCGCCGTCTGAGTCAGCATTGTCCCAATGTGTACCAAGTATCAACTCGGCCTCATCAAAGAATCCGTCACCATCGGTGTCCAGACTGCTCTCGGACAAAGGAGTGAGAACAAAAGGAGGCAATCGATATTCCGCATCCGTTCGAAGAAATGGCACTACACCGCCTGTGGAGTTGGTCAATGGGTCGTAAAACTCAACTCGCACAATCTCCTCATTGCGACCTGAGAACACCTGATACTGACCAAACGCTTCTGTCTTACCGTAGATACTTCTCATGCTGCCTGCCGAGGAACGAAGATCCGCACGATAGAACACTGGAGTCGATGGTGCTATTTCAAAAGGCAATATTCTGCCTTCAGGAAACGTCGGAATCTGAAGTTCGAGGTTCAGCGCTAACTGTCGATAGTAAGTGACTGCATCTCCACCAACGGCATCGTCAATGCCATCGATAATGTCGATAGCGCCCTCAACAAAATCATCGTCAATGGCAACGTCGCCTGCGTCCGCGCTTCTAAAAAGCGTTGCCAGTTGAACGATCATCGCTTCAACGCGATCATTAGTTGAGGATTCATTTCGGTAGGTTAAAGATCGCTTCCCTGCAACAGACTCACAAAAGGAAGAGACATTCGACGGGACATTGTAATTTGAGTCGCAAGCCGAGTTAACAAGTTTTACACATCTCGTCAGATCGTTTGCTGCGTTCAAGAGGTCTCTGCAAAGATTTCGCACTGCTATTAGTCCACATGCAAAGAATTCCGGAGGCTTTGGAAACTTCGATGGTTTCGTAATATTGATTGCACATATATACATAGCCTCGGCATAGGTCGCTTTAGCTTTGTCTGTATTGCTGTTGTAGTGAGTTATGCATGCCTCAACTCGTGCCTGCGCATCATTACAGAACTCACACAAACCGCCTTTATCCGAAGCCTTGGCTGAGCGGGCATTTCCGGAAAGGGCGGGCGGAGGGCAGCAGGTTGGGCACGGTGGATCGGGCTTATCGGGCGGATCTGTAAGAATGTGCCATCCTGGCGCCAAGATTCCATTGTTCGGATTACTGGTGGCAAATCGCCCAGACGGATCAATAGTCGCACTGCCCACTACGCGCCACTTTCCTGCGTCATGGTCAAACGACAAAATCGAAGTTGACTCTCCAGGACTAAAACCTTCTAAGTTCGGAAACACCACCGGAGCTGGAACATCGAAATTTGTGGTTCCGCCTGCGAGATTGAATCCTGCATCGGAGCCTGCTTGTATCGAGATTACCAACGCCGGATCGACGCCCGGTGGCAGTGGAGCCGGCAACCTACTGGGATCCACTGGAACGATCATTGCCCGAGTGGCTGGCGTGCCAGCTTCGTTCATTGCCGAGCCTGCCGGGTACGTGACCCTCATGGTGTCAATTATCAGCTGAGCCTGCTCAGCGGCTTTCGCGGGATTGTTTGGATACCGCTCTATCATCAACTTCCGAATTTCATCTTGAGCTGCGGGGCCAAAGCCAACGACGGTGTCGCTCGTCGTGTTTAGCGTCACGACATCTCGCATCGCCATCGGTGGCAGAAACACATTGAATGGAGTTCCATCCATTTTTAGCTGAACGCTTTGCCCGGCAATGCTGTGGAAAGGCTTACCAAGCGTTGCATAGCTGGTTCCCGCAGGAGCATTGATCGCCGTGCTGCCGTCGATGTGGACAAAGAACTCAGGTGCTGGCAGGCCATTCGGGCTGGTGAGTTCAAAGAAACCAAACTTATCCGTGGTTGCCTTAATGTCTGGCAAAGCGTCCAGCGAAATCGTGGCGTTGACGATCGGGATATCCGTTCCTTTGGCACTTTGAGTGGGTGTCAAACTTAAATCGTGGCTGATCAGCTGGCCCCAGACGACTGACAGGCTGGTCAACCCATCGACGCTCGGATTCGAGCTGGTCTGATTGGCGATTTGGTTGCTGATCAATCTTGCGTCCGGACGACCCGCTCCACCCGTGGTGCTTCGGCCATCGCCGTACCCAACCGTGGCTCCATTCAACAGAGGCTGATTGGTCTGGCCGAGACGTGGATCGGTCGGATTGTTTTTTGATCCGTCGTATGTTGGGAATTCAGCCGATGTGCCCACAGATCCTCCTGCAGCAGGGCCACTCGGCGAAGTACCAGACGTAAAGACGTTTCCGGAAAGGCCCGCGATCGCTGTGTTTCGAGCGATCAGCCTGGCCATTGTCGTGCCTCGTATTCCCGCCAGGTCGGTCGTGCTGAACTGGCCGTTTTCAAACCAGAATCGGTCACCATTTCTGGAGCGCAGAAATTGGTCTTTGATAATCGCAGCAAACAAAGGCCCAACGCTGCCGCCGGCGATGTGGGCTTCTGCGAGTCCGCCCACCCACAGGTCCACTTTGTCAACCGTTTGGTAAACCTGCTGCAATGCTATCGCCAATGCGGCGTTACTGGTGATTTGACTAAAGCTTGTGACGGCCGACAAACCGAATTGAGTTCTGGCTTCGAGGTAACTCGGCAAGCCCATATCCCGGCCACGCTGAATGGAAATTGCGGCCAAGTCCATCCCACCGGCACCTGGAGGACCGAACAGGAAATTCCGCAGATCATCAACAACCTTTGTGTCAACTTCTTCCGCCGTCTGAGCGATCAGGCCACGCAGGTACGCTTCAATGCCGTCATCCGCAATGGGATTCGGATTAAAGAAGGCATTTCGCAGACTTAACGGGCCGCCCGGCAGGCTGGCTCCTGTGTTATTGAGTCGCAGAATTTCTGCCGACTGTTGGGAATGCCCAATGCGGAACGCGGCAGTTGAAAACAGCGTGGTGATGCTGGGGTCGATGTTCGGGTTGTAGCTGGAATAGGCCGCCAGCGATCCTGGGCCCAGCAGTGTCGGCAGATACTCCTGGTACGTGATGTTTTGGATGATCGCACTCACCCATTTTCGAGCTGTCTGGTAGATCAGCTCATCGCTCCAGTTGGCATGAGCCGCCTTGATCTCGTCGGCTTTACGGTTGTGCTCGCGTGCCAGCAGTGTGTGGAGAGCTGTAAGACCCGGAAACTCTGCAGCGCGCACATCGCCGGCAACCGGCAATTGATCGTTGGGGAATTGTCCCTTATTTTCGTTGGCCAGCACACCGTTCGGGAAGCTTGTCAGGTTATTGAGCGGGAGCATGCCATCCGAAGTCATTTTCAAGCGGCCACTGCCGTCAATCGCACGCAACGCTCGGGCTCGCAATGTGTCCGAGCCATACACCATGCTGGCATCTATGAAGCTGGTTACGCGATTCGGACGCAATCGGGGATCGTCCGTGTTGGTGCCAGTCCCTGCATAGAATTCGGCTCGCACGAACGGAATCTTTGCATTCCCCGTTCCTGCTGGGTCAAACAGCGGGTCGCCCGTTGGCACGGCGATGGGTGCCAACTCCTGAGGAATCGTGTTATAGGAGTCGTAGACATATCCCCAGACACTGGTATTGGCAATCAGTGTCAGCGGCAGAGTGGTAAATTCAAAAACGCCCGCACCGCCAGGTTCGCTGTCGTTGTCCGCATCAAGGGGCATCCCATCGCGCCCCATGATCTTGTCACCATCAACGCTGACAACTACCCTGGTCGAGGCAGGCAGAGGATTGTCGTAGAAGAATGTGGCGAACCGCTCCGTCGGGGAAACACGAATTCTGCCCGTGACGGGTTCACTGGCCGCGGTGATAAAGAACGTCTGTGGAGTGATTGTGGCCGGATCGACCTGTCGATCGAAGCGGATCACAGTCTCGCGAGTGACGCTCACCATCTCCTCGCCTGAAGCTGGGGAAATTTCTGATAGCCGCGTCGGTTGGGCCACAGTAAAGCTGAACGATGAAGGAGTCGCTCTGTTTCCTGCGGCATCCTTAACGGCGGATGACAACGTAAGTTGATAGCTTAGGTTTTCAAGCGGGGAGTTCAGTAAGAGCACGACCCGATTGCTTGATGTCGAGTTGACGGATTGAATCGGAATCTGTTCTCCATTGCGTGTGCCGCCAAGAACCCGCAAAGAATAGTTTCCAGGGACAAGGGCGGACGAAGGCATTGCCTCACTAAAGTTGATCAACAGTTGCTGAGGAGCGGTTTGCAGAGTGCCTGTCAAGTTGCCCGTTGCGATCGGTGCGATAGTATCCAATGTCCAGTTGAGCGTTGTTAGCGCCGACACGTTGCCAGCCTTGTCGGTGGCTCGAAACCGGATGACGTGTGCCCCGTCCGATGATCCCGACACGGATGCGGAAGTCGTGAATGTGAATCTGCCGTCGGCAGCAAATGCCACATTTACGGCATCCCCAAGATCCAACTGAGCGAGCAGCGTATCGACTCCCGTTGTGTTATCCGTGACCTGACCAGTGATTGTAACATTGCCATTTGACAGCATCGTTGTCGACGTGCCATCCAAAGAGATGACCGGTGAAACTTTATCGGCGGAGCCTGTTCCACCGTCAGTGGCAAATGCCACTTCTCGTACTGCATTGTGTAAAAGCTCAGGGAATTGGTAATAGACCGGCGACAATGTGGTCAGATACGTAGAATCAACCGACCGAGGGCTGCTTTTCCAGGAGTTGACACGTCGAACTTCACCCGATGGAAGGATGATGAAGTACGTTTTCTTTCCGGAGGCGACAGTCGTGCCGTCGAGCCACTTTTCGTTCATGCCGGCCCAGTTTTGGGAATACCAACCCGGCGATCTCAGGGCATACTGCCTGTTCAGGTCCCATGCGGCAGCGGACACGGATGACTGATCGACGTGGTATTCTGCATTGGAAAGAACGCTTGGAAATGAATAGGTCAGTGCTGGGAGAGCAGCGACACGTCGCCCGCTCTCGGTTGTTGAACCATTCCACGCAAAAAGATGCCCGTCTCGATTCAGGAAGTAGATTGTATTTCCAAACTGGTTCAAACTACCTTCGAACCAGACCCCCGTGCCGGAAGTCACTTTTGAAGGCCGACTTATCGTTCGGCGAATGCCGAACGCTTCACGGATGAGTTGAGCGGTATCACCAGCGGCTGGACGAACAGCGTTTGTGACCAGAATTGGGTCTTGAAACTCCGCCGGAGAAAGCTGTGCTAATTTTGCTCCAGTGGCCTGATCTTTGCGCCCGTCCCAGGCATGGAAGGCTCCATCCGGACGAATGAAGTACCACGTAGTTCCATATTGGTTTTTATCTCCACTCACCCAGCGTACACCAAGCCCACCGTAGGCTTCGTTCCATGTTGAGTAGGCCCGTAGACTTAACTGAGAGTCAAGATCCCAGGCGAGTTGACGCGAACTGGTGCCTGTGACGCCGACTTCGCCAAGAGTTGAGTGCAGTAGCAGTGGGTTTGCATAGACTTCAACGCCGACAGATGCGATGTACTCACCAACGGCGTCGCGGATCGCTGGATTCCACGCATAAAGATCGCCTGCTGGCGTAACAAAGTACCATTGCCCTTTTCCATGCCAATCACCCTTCAGCCACTTTTCGCCGTTGCCGAAGTAGTTCAGGCTATAATTTGGTGCGCTGCGTTGAAAGTTGTGGGCAGACTTTAACCATCGGGCTCGGGATGCTGCGATCCCATTGTGAGAGATGCCAGCATCAATCGCGACGTCGGATGCACCCTGTCCCGCAGAGAATGCAGCTGAAAAACCGCCCGCATCGACATCACTGGTCGTTTGTCCCGAGGACACATTCGGAACCGAGAACTTCCACGCTCCAACGTTGCCGCCAAACCGCACTCGGTACTGGTCAACTGTCGTTACAGCGAATTGATACAGCCCTGCAGAATCTGTGAGTGCCTTAGAGACAAAAACGTCGTCAGCCGTGCCGACCGACTTGTCTGCGCCGGCTCGCCAAAGCGTGACCGGAAAACCGTTCAGCCGCCTTTCGCTGGGCTGTTGAATTCCATCGTTGCCGAGATCCTCGAAAACTGCACCGGTGACTGAACTGAGCAGCGTGCGATCCTCACACGCCTCAGCCTGCCAACTCAGTGCTCTACGGCTCTTTTTTCTTCGATCGGGGCGATTCGATGGCTTCAATGAAGTGCATTTTACAACACGAGACATCAACGACTGCAAGTTTCGCATATTTCCGCATCCAATCCAGCTATTGCCAAGAACCATTACATGCAATCCGTTGCAAGACCAAGCCACTCCCTGATAGCTAAAACATTTTTAGAAAGTATTCTGCGGCCGTACCCCCTGAGACGGGCGCCCCCGCTGGCGAATACAGCATCGATACTTTTCCTCTCCGCAGATGGCACCAGCGGTCACGACCGAAGTAGGCGCCGAGTTCCCTCACAAACCAAGGGGTGGCGTGTCAGCCTGACTTCCCCGTCAAAAAAGACTGTCTCTTCGAGGGTGACATGGCAAAAGTTCCGAATCCATTTGTTTCTGGAATATCTCCCGGACCAGCTAAAAGATGAGTTTTTACAGAAGGACCGAAGATGTGTCGAATTGTTAAACGATCGACCGTCACTCGATATTCGAAGTATTGCCATATTCTGGAAACTGTGACCTCGAATTTGGGTGTTCCATCGACCATAATCCGCTCTGCCAGCTACTACGAGCCAGTGGAAAAACTCTGACGACTTCACCCTTTTTTGGTCCGGTGCCTGCCAGTTGACTCCTTCAGAACTTTCATCCGTATCGACGTCTACGAATCTGCTCAAGCGCGTGATCGCGGGGGAGCATGAGGCGTGGTGTCAGTTTGTGGGGATTTACAGTGCGTTGATCTATTCACGCTGTCGGCGGCGAGGAGTGAGCGAGACGGATTCGGCGGATTTGGTGCAGAATGTTTTGGTGCGTGTCTTCAAGTCGATCGGCAGTTTTCGGCGTGATCAACTGGGGCAAGGGCTGCGGCGATGGCTGAAAACGATCGCTCGGAACGTTATCAGCGACTACTTTCGCGATGCGGCGATCGCACAGCACGGGATCTCTCAAGGCGATGTGGCGGGATTGATCGCTAACCTGGAAGCTCCGAATGAAGGAAGCATCAGTGACCTGAACACCGAACCAGCAAGCATTTTGATGCTGCGGCCGGTGCTGGAGGCTATAAAGATCGATTACGAAGACAAAACGTGGCAGGCGTTTTGGCGGACGGCTGTGGATGCCGAGCCAACAGCGGATGTGGCAGCCGACCTGGGCGTCAGTCAGGGTACCGTTCGTCAGGCTCGGTACAAAATCCTGAAGCGGTTACGCGATGAACTGCAGGAACTTGAAGACTTGCTGTGACGGACAACTCATATTTCCAGGAAGGAATGACGCTTTCCAGTTCTTGTTGTATGCGGGATCGCACGTCAAAAGAATACTCGAAGGGCTTTTCGCCCAAGGGCAGTCGATTTGCGATTAAAGTAGACGTCACTCTCTGAGTGACGAATGCGGGCTGCCTCACTCAGAGAGTGAGGTCTACTATTTGAAATCGAGTACCAAAAGGCTGACGTTCTGCCGCTCGCCAGGCTCAATTGACTTCAAGCATACGGATATGACCTTGGACAAGTGCCCACAAACTGAACAGCTCGCGGATTATGCATTCGGGAAACTGTCCGAAGGCGGCGCGACAGATGTTGAGCAGCATCTGGAATTGTGCGCCAAGTGTGTCGAAACCATGCAGGGGATTGAGGCTGCATCCGACGAACTCACCGACAGTCTTCGGAAGAGCGGCACAATGCCATCTCCGCGATTTTTGGACGAAGATTCGTTCCGAAGTGTCGTGGCAGCTCTGGAAAGCCTGCCGCTGGAATCCGACGCACGGCAACAGCTTCGATCAGATTCATTAGTCCGTTCGGACTCCGCAGCGATTGTGCAAGACGGCCAGATGCTTGGTCAGTATCGACTGATTCAAGTCGCTGGTCGAGGCGGCATGGGAGTCGTCTTTAAAGCCCGCCATTCAAGACTTGGCAATACGGTAGCCATCAAGGTGCTGTCGGCTGATCGCAGTCCTGACTCAGATCATAAGAGTCGTTTCCGTCGGGAAATGGAGGCCGCAGGAAAGGTTGATCATCCGAACATCGTGCGAGCGTTCAACGCGGATGAGACAGACGGCGTTGGTTACCTCGTAATGGAGTTTATTGACGGAGTCGATCTTTCGGCATTGCTGAAGGCGTTGGGGCCTCTTTCGATCGGCCACGCCTGTGAGCTGGTTCGCAGAGCTGCGAATGGTGTCGATGCGATTCACCAAGCGCATATGGTGCATCGGGATATCAAGCCGGGAAACATGATGTTGTCACGGGACGGACAACTGAAGATTTTGGACTTGGGCCTGGCTCTGTTGAATCCGTTGCATTCCATGTCTGTTGAAGAACGCACGGCCACTGGTCAATTGATGGGAACCGTGGACTACATGGCTCCCGAACAGGCCGAAGACACCCACAACGTCGATTATCGAGCCGACATTTACGGCCTTGGAGCCACGCTGTTTGCGCTGCTGACGGGAAAATCTCCACTGGGCGGACGCAGGCAGACGTTGCTCAAAAACCTGTCGGTTCTTGCCAACGAAATAGCGCCGCCTGTCGAAGAATTGCGGGCAGACGTTCCAAAAACGCTGTCAGACATTGTCGCAAAGTTACTGGCGAAAAATCCAGATCAGCGGTTCGGTTCGGCGAGGGAAGTGGCAGAAGCCCTGGCACCATTCTCAATGGATGAAGGACTTGGCGAATTGGTGCGGGAAGTAGGGCCTCTGAAATATCACCTATCGATTGGTGAAGATGCTCAGTTTTTGGACGACACGATCGATATTCGAACTCGATCGCTTCTTGAGGAAACAACGATCCAATCGAACTCGACCGACGCACCCGCAGACGGACGGCCCAGTCGGTCTTTCGGCATTGGTTTGCTGGTTCTCATAGCGACAGCGATGGGCTCATTCGGCTTTTGGTGGTTTCGCCCGACAGACGCTTTTAGACGAGGAACATTGGAATCGCAGCGGATCGAAGTGACTCAAACGGATGGGGTCCCTGTCACTTCTGATGCTGGCGAAGTGATCAAAGAGAAACATGATCCAGCCGAAGGTCGCATCGCTAATGAATCCACTGCCAGCTTGAACGCATTGAAAGGGAACGCTTCGGACGGGCCTGGTACCGTATCTCCTTCGTGGCAGATTTTTTCCGCGAATGTCGAACCGGATCTTCGCGCGGATGCGATTTATCGGGCGTGCCAATTGCTGCCTTCTGAAGTCCTCGTTCGGCAGTTGTTTGCCGAGAACGACGCATCGACAAAAGCAGGGCTGCTGCTGGCGCTCAGTCACTATGATCGCGTGGAGGTGAATACTGCAGCGCAAGGCATAATCGATACCAATACAGATCTCCCGGAGACGCTTCTCCATTGGTACGCGAATGAATTGAATCCGGAAGTACATTGCTGCATCCAGTATCTGCTGCGAAAATGGGGGATGGAAGAACGAATGCATGAGCTCCGCCCGCTTCTGGAGCAAAAGCTATTGCCGCTCGACGGTGGCTGGTATCTGCCCATGCATGTCTCAGAAATGATCGTTCTTCCCGGTCCACAGGAAGCCACGGTTGGATCTCCGGCAGATGAGCCCGGCAGAAATACGTCAGAGTTGCTCCGGAACGAGGACCAAAGATCGGTCTCGCTTTCGTATTCATTCGCGATCTGCTCGACCGAAGTCACGCGCTATCAATTCTGGCGAGTCGGAGAGTCCTTTTGGAAAAGTAGTGCCCCTGAAGATCCTCAGCGGCCAATCAATAGTGTGGGATGGTTTCATGCGGCCGAATTTTGCAATCGACTGAGTGAGCTTGAGGGCATTCCGGAAAGCGAACATTGCTACACAGTTGAACGATACGGCCCAACAAGGGCGCTCTGCCGCCAGAAAGCGAATGCTGTCGAGCTGACCGGTTATCGATTACCGACGGAGGATGAATGGGAAATCGCGTGTCGAGCCGGCACTCAGTCAGTCTGTCCGTTTGGAGACGATCAATTTTGGCGGAACAATTATGCAGTGTGCGAACAGCCTGAGGTCGGTCCGGAAAACGTCGGCAGCAGAATGCCAAATAACTTTGGTTTTTTTGACATGATTGGAAACCTGTCGGAATGGATTCATTCCGATATGCAACAAACGAGGACGGAGAGAGGCCAGAAAAGGCTACGTGGAGGTTCCGCATGGACCGATGCCGCTGACCTTCGGTCGGCGGCACGGTTTGTGTGCGACTCAAGAAGCTCAAAGCCGATGTTTGGTTTTCGCGTCGCTCGGACAATCGTTAAGCGTGCCTATATTCAAAGTGAGAATGCTGGAGAACTGGCTTCTTCTGAAGTTCAGATCGACGTTGGGCCGCCCGCTGGTCCGTCGACACTTCTGCCGTTTACGGATCATAGTTTTCAGCCTCTGACGCATCAGCAGGTGGTGTCACTTGGTAACTGGAAACGTGGAGAACTTTATACTCGGCGATTTCGACTCAGGAATACAACAGATCAGCCGCTGGTGATGGTCGAGCTTCCGTCATTGCCAGCATATTTCGAGTTTGATCCGACGCCTTCACTTACCATCGAGCCTCACTCAACGGTGGATTTTGGAATCCGCTGTCCGCAAGTGGATTCAGGGGAGCGCCTGCACGACGTTGTGTTCCGTTTTGGAGAAGGCGAGAAAATAAAATCGGCTGCGATGCGAGTGACAAGTTGTATTGAAGGACCATTTATCGAAGTTATGAGCGTCTTCAAGTATGGCCAACATCCTTCCACAATCGATCTGGGAGTTGTTCCGCGTGACAGTGTGGTGGGGCGTTGCTTCTACGTCATCAATGTGGGTGGGGAGCCTGTGGAAGCAACGGTCACTTCCGTCTCCGGTCCGTTTTCATTGGTAACGCCTTTCCATGAGTCAATCCCCCCTCATCAGATTGGACCGTCATTTCGAGTGCTGGTCGATACGAAGACGACTGGAAAGGTGAACGGTACGATCAATTTGCGATCGCTGCAAAGTCCTCCGGTTGATTATCTGTTGCCGATTCACGCTGTCGTGTCGGATTCCCCTGCCTTCGCCGCAGTTGGCGTGTTCCGCAATGGTACGTGGTTGATCGATACGAATCGCGATGGCGCGCCGGATGAAACGATTGAATTCGGAGCACCGGGCGATCGACCTCTGACCGGTGACTGGAATGGAGATGGAATCTGTGACATCGCTGTCAGTCATCGCACGAGTGACAACAGGCTCGCAGTGCAGTTTCAATTGCGCGGTGTTGAAGCAGTCACTGCACCGGCAATCCCGGAGATCATTCTTGAATCTGATCAGTGGGTTCCGGTCGCGGCAGATCTTGATGGTGACGGCAAGGCTGAGATCGGATACGTGATGTCTCCGGGTCCTGGTGAAGGATTAGCGTGGGCTTTTGACACGCGGCACGATGGGACTTTTGCAGAGCGATTTCTGTTTGGCGCACCGGGAAGTGATCCTGTGATCGGTGACTGGAATGGCGACGGGATTGACGAGGTTGCCGTTTCGTTTCACGGTGGCAGAGCCCCTGCGGGGAGGAGACTCTGGGAACTGCAGAGTTCCGGAAAATTGCAGCCTCGTGATCGAGTTTATCTGAGCGAATTCGATATTCCCCTCGCGGGCGACTGGGACGGTGATGGTGACGACGACCTTGGCGGCTGGCGTCCGATGCCGAGTCCTCAGTTATGCTTCTGGGAGTTTGAAACGACTGGAGATGAACACAGCGATTGCGATGCTGAAGGATTCGGATTGGAAACCGACATTCCCGTAGTGTTGCGTGGCAAGGGGAATGGACGCTCGAAACCTTGAAAGTCAAATCACAGCTTTGCCCGTCACATGAACAACATCGAGCCGAACGGAGCGAACTGAAACGAGCATCTCATCAACGACTCCGCACATGGAAAATAATCGCACGTCACTACGGAGATTGCCAGACTTCTTCTAACCGCACTGTCACGTTTTCGATGATCGTCAATTCTAAAACGTCGCTCGCAGCCAACAGCTTGTAAATGCCGTCTTGCAGGACCAGTTGTTCCACTTTCTGCTCAAATGGATCGACAATCCAGTACTCCGGAACGCCTGCTTTCTGATACGTCGCACGCTTCAACTTGCGATCGCGGGTTGCGGTGGAGTGCGAAAGAATCTCCACGATCAGATCGGGTGTCCCTTCGATTCTGCTTGGTGTGATGATGTGCTGCCGATCCTTCAGAACAACAATCAGATCTGGCTGGAGAATATCATGTTTGAAGAGTTGTACGTCATATGGTGCGTCAATGACGACACCGCGTTTCGTCAATTCAATCTGAGTATAAAGCAAAAACTGAAGTCGTCGTGAAACTGCCTGGTGATACGTAGAAGGGGCCGGATTCACGAAATGCTCCCCATCAATAATCTCGTGCTGACAACCATCTTCCGGGATCAGAGCGTAGTCTTGATATGTCAGTTTTTTGCGATCAGATGTTTCTGTTGCCATAGTCTGCCTGCTTCACTGTGAGCTCGTGATTCTGAATCGATCGATATTGTATCGCGAAGAAAATGCGTGAGCCAGCGGAACAATGCGTGAGCCAGCGGAACAATGCGTGAGCCAGCGGAACAATGGCAGCGGCGCCGCGATACATCGGCAGGACTTCAACACTCCTGTACGATTCAGATTCAACCAAATGACCGGGGAATTGAGGAATTGCATCGTACCGGCAAGCTGACGCATGCCGCTCGCCATTTTTGCTCGCCGTTCATGTTTCGATCGTGATGCGATGATCGGATGCAGGCGATACTGGCAGATGGCACAATGTTCTTGCAGCATGCACAAGGCCGCTTGCATCGAGTCCTAATTCGGCCAGTAATTCATCTCGGTCGCCGTGTTCGACGAAGGCGTCAGGAATCGCCAGGACTTTGAAGCGTTCGGTGTTCAGCCCCTGTTGATTGGCCGATTCCAGAACCGCACTGCCGAAACCGCCCATGAAGGCGTTTTCTTCGATCGTAATGACGAAACCAGTCGCGGCCGCTTTGGCCACGACGCTGTTATCAATTGGTTTGACGAAACGCATGTTGACCACGCCGACGCTCAGACCCTCTTTGTGCAGTCGGCCTGCTGCGGCAACCGCTTGAGACAGCATCGTTCCGCAGGACAGAATGTTGCCGTCCTGACCCCACGATAAAACTTCTGCCTTGCCAAACTGTATCGGTGCCACTTCGCGCTGGACTTGCTCGACTTTTGCTTTCGGATAGCGGATCGAAACCGGTGATGGGCTTTCGAGAGCGAAGTCCAGCATCGCTTTGACTTCCAGTTCGTCACCAGGAGCCATCACGATCATGTTCGGGAAGATGCGCATGTAGCTGTTGTCAAAGACGCCGTGATGCGTTGGTCCATCGGGGCCACACAAGCCAGCGCGGTCAAGACAAAAGATGACTGGCAGATTCTGAAGTGCGACTTCCTGGAAAATCTGATCGAAGCTGCGTTGCAGGAATGTGCTGTAGATATCCACAATCGGTTTCATGCCCGACTTGGCCATCCCGCCTGCGAATGCCACGGCGTGACTTTCACAAATGCCCGTGTCGAAGAAGCGATCCGGGAACTCATCACGGATGTGTTCAAGTTTGTTGCCGGCGCACATCGCGGCCGTCAATACGCAGACTCGTTCGTCTTCGCCCATCGCTTCGTGAATCGCGTCTGACATCACTTCCGTGTACGAGATTTCGGCTGATTTCTTAACCGGGACGATTTCGTTATCGGTGTCACGTTTGAATGGTGACGGCGTATGGAATTTAACCGGATCTTTGCAGGCGGGTTCGAAGCCGTGGCCTTTTTCGGTGAAGACATGCAGCAATACAGGTCCTTTGACGTCTCGGACCATTTCCAGTGAACGGCGAAGCGTCGCAATATCATGGCCATCAACCGGGCCGATATAGCGAAATCCCATTTCCTCAAACAACATCCCGCCGTGCAGAAATGACTTCACAGCGTCCTTGAATCCGCCCAGCATCTTCTCTGTTGATTCACCGACGAGCGGTACCTTGTTCAGCAGCCACGACACATCGCGCTTCAAGCCGTTGTAGAACGGTGCGACACGCGCCTTATCGAGATAACTTGCCAGCCCGCCGACGCGCGGGCAGATACCCATTTTGTTGTCGTTCAGAATGACGAGCAGGTCTTTCTTCAGGCCAGCGGCGTTATTCATTGCTTCAAACACGATACCAGAGGGCAGGGCACCGTCACCAATGACCGCAACGGATTTGCGGCCGTCTTTGAACAACAAATCGTCGGCCGCTTTCATGCCCAGCACCGTCGAGACGCTGCTGCCTGCATGTCCTGTGACGAAGAGGTCGTATTCACTTTCTGCGGGATTCGGATATCCCATCAGCCCGCCGCGGTGGCGAATCGTTGAGAACTGATCAAATCGTCCGGTGATTAATTTGTGGGGATAGATTTGGTGGCCGGTGTCCCAGATAAGTCGATCTTTTGAAAAGTCGAAAGTCAGATGCAGGGCGATGCAGAGCTCGATGACGCCGAGATTGCTCGCGAAGTGCGCGGCGCGATCTGAGACGATTGTGAGTAGTGCTTCGCGGATTTCATGCGACAAATGAATAAGGTCTGATTCACTCAGCCCTTGCAGATCTTTTGGGGATCTTATACCGCTTAGAATTTCGAATGACATTCTTTGTCTCTTTTTCGTGTTGGATCTGTAGAGCGGTGTTCATCGCGAAGTTTTCTCGTTGTCCTCTTAATCTTACTCTTAATCATAATCCTAATCGATTCATCGCGCGTCGGGACTTGGAGGTCGGCGTTCAGGCAAATCCGATTAGGATCAGGAGTAAGAAAACAAAGACAGAAACAGTGATCGGCATCTAACGCCAATCCGCTCAGTGATCTCTTTCTACAATAAATCGGGCCAGTTCCGTGAGCCATCTGCTGCGATCGCCAAAGACAGCAACCGCATCACATGCTTCCTGCACAAGTTGTTCAGCCTTCGCACGGCTGTTTTCAATTCCCAGTAAACCGGGATAAGTCAGTTTTCCAAGATCCGCATCACGCCCTGGTTTCTTTCCGAGCTTCAATTGATCACCAGTGACGTCCAGCAGATCATCCGCGATTTGAAACGCCAATCCTATGCAGTGGCCGTAATGTCGTAGTTGTTTTCGACTGTTTTCATCTGCGTCAGCCGATGCTGCGCCGAGTTCCAAAGCACCTGCGATCAGGGCTCCTGTCTTCATTTTATGGATTTGGCTGAGTTCTACTACGCGAGTCTCCGCCGTTTGGTTGGAATCGTTCTGGACAGTTTTCGAGTTTGTCAGCGACGGATCTGATCGGTCTACGGCAGGATCTGCTGAATTCGCCCCCGTATTAACCGCAGAAGAATCTTGCTCACAACTGTGGTTTTCGCCGTTTCCTGTCATCTTCGCCGGACTTTTGTCAGCTTTAAAGGCACCACGTTCGGCTTCCAAATCCAGCACCTGTCCACCAACCATACCGGCTCCGCCCGCAGCTGCGGCAAGAATCCGAACCTGTTCCGCGATTTGCCGACTGTCGGAAATACTGGATGAATTCGTCGTGGCCGAAATGGTCTCAAAAGCCAGAGTGAGCAGGCAATCTCCAGCCAAGATGGCCAGCGCCTCGCCGAAGACTTTGTGACTGGTCGGACGTCCGCGGCGGAAATCATCGTCGTCCATGGATGGCAAATCGTCATGAATCAACGAATACGTATGAATCATCTCAATCGCACATGCGGCAGGAATGGCGTCTTTCTGCTGACCGCCACACACGTCGTTCGACAAAAGGACCAATACCGGTCGCAACCGCTTGCCGCTGGCCATCAAACTATATTCGGCAGCGGACTTCAGGTTGGCAGGCCAGTTCGCTTTGGCCAGTTCATCCGCGAGCGCAGCGTCAACGAGAGTTCGCAGTTCATGCAAATGCGTTTTGAAGCCGGGTTCAGACATAGTGAGTCAGAAGCTGCTCTGGCGACGGATGAATCCAGGAGCAAACAAACCCCGGAAACCCGGAAGGATACATGCTGGAGTGCTTTCAAAAAAGTCTCCATTACTCATCCACATCCGAATTCCCGCAGCGAACGTTCTGAATTCCCGTATCGCTCGTAACAGCCGGACGGTAGAGGTCGCGGACGGTAAATATAGGAGATGGTGAGCCGTCGGCATCGGAATCGGTGAAGCTGAGGATCATTTGATCGGTCCAGCCAGCTTGCTTGAGGGCTCTGTTGGGTCCGGCGATGTGGATCGAACCGGCGGCATCGGCAAGCAAACCGGCTCCGTCGTAGATGAAGGATTCTCTGCGGTCCATTGTGCCGTCTCCGGTGTCGTCCACGCTTTTCCCGATGCGGCGTCCAAGAGCATCGTACTGATACTGCACCAATTTTGTCACCACGTTTGTGGACGTTTTGAACGTGACTGCAGAAAGTTGATTGGCGTGGTTCCACGTGTATTCGGTTTTGGCTCCGGTGGTGATGTTGGTTTTGCCGGTTTGGTTGCCTTCCAGATCGTAAGTGTAGGTAGACCGATATCACAACAGTGCCATTCCTTTTGCTGCCTTTTGCCCCCTGCAACATACCGATTCAAAACTGCCGGATCAGAACCCAGTCTCCCGCTTCCGTGAGCCGCGAAACGCTGGAGCCTGTTGAAATTCTGCCTGTTCGCAGAATTTCGAACACTTGTTGAAACGCATCCTCGTCGGGTACTTCAAGAACGATGTCACATCCTTCGATTTCCCCTCGCAACATGTGCGTCCCCGAAGCAAGAATATCTCCGCCTAACGGTTCCAGAAAATCTATCAATGGAAACTCGAATCGTTCACCACGATCAAGCGGCTCGATTGCGCCAACAATATTAACTCTCAATTGCATACGTCATCCAACCGTGTTCACACAAAGACATGTTCAAACTAACATGACATGCGAAATCACCTCGGCCAGTTCATTGCTTCTCAGCAATTGGTACCAAATCTGGCGTTTAGAGCCCAATGAGTCAACATAGGTCCAGTTTTCGGTTTTTGCCACCATTTGTCGTGCCTGCCAATGCGGTATTTATGGATCGCCCCGACTACTCACTGCCCCGACTACTCACTTGCCACTTTTTGTCGCTCCCGGCGACTGGATGACTTCAATGCTTCTGAATTTCCCTGAGTCGTTTGAGTGCATGACTTGCCGACTCTACCATGAACACGTCGTCGGACTTTGCGGCGATTTCGAGTTCAGGGATTGCTATTAGAGCCGGGACCCCGATAGCACCAAGTGCGTCGGCAGTAAACCACCTTGCATCGCCTTTCGGCTTTCGCAAATTCGCGATCAAGGCCGGGACTGCGTCTCGCGCCTCTTCCCCCATTGAGCCCAACGCCCGAGGTGCTTCACGTTCAACGTATCGGTCACCGCAATCCAATGCCCGTACTAATGCCGGAACGGCTGGCTTTGCGATTGCCCCAAGTCTCTGCAACTCACCACAAGCATAAGTTCGATCAAATGAGTATTCACCGTGGTCCAGTACATCTATAATCTCTTGCAATTTAGTCAGGTCTGCAGGATTTGCGCGAAAATCGTCAGCAAAGCACCGCAATTGAGATGCGACGTTTGTCCGTCGCGATCTTGAATCGCCACATCCAACGATCATTACCACACATACGGCAACTAGCAACCACCACAAGACTTTTAGACCCTGTATTGAGTGTGATTTTGCCGGCCTTGCCTCTTCCGAATAACGACCGAATCTGAACATTGGTGACCTCGCGGTACCCACTGAAAGTCAGCACCTATAAGCCTGTTGACAATAACCTCACGGTGGCGCAAACCGCTAGTTGCCAAGAAGGGGCCATGGCCCTTTTGTTTCAACTATGGCATTTTGCCCATACGCTTCCGCAATGTTCTGAAGGTACTGCGTCCAGACCAGCATTTGCGCCTCCGTGCCGGCAATAGCAGCGCCATAATTATTCAGTGTACCGACTGGTCGATCCCGAGACCCCGTCATTATTCTTAAATATTCTCCTCCATACATGGCTTCCGTTGCCAAGGTGACTCTCCACGTACGGGTTCCTTCCAACATGTGGCCCTCTGCAGTCCGGGCAGTTACCAGATATTTTTCCTTGTCATACGATAGTTTAACCGGAACGTCTTCAGCATTTCCGACAAGGTGTGTCGAGAAAAAACCATCCCAGCCAATCATTTCGAAGAAAGCGTATTCCCCGTTGGGTCGCACTTCAACGCGGGCTTCAGTGTTGTGATTGTTGTTGAAGTGAGTGAATTTCATTAGGTCTTCATAGATTTGTTCCATAAATTCTTTAGGGTCTTGTCCTTTTGGGATTCTCAGCACGATGGAATGATTGGACTGGTGCCATATGTTTCCAGCACCAGCTCCCGTGTTGACTGAAAGAGGCGGAGGAAGACGGGCCTGTCTCTCCCGAAGCTCAATGTTCTGACGGTGGTCAATGCCATCTTGGAGTCCTGCCGCGTCTGTTCCAATTGTCGCGCCATTCCCCACATAGCGCGACACGTTCACATCTCCTGCCCCAAATCCCATCGGGTCGTCGTTCAGAAACTTACCGAGTTGTGGGTCGTACCAGCGGGCTCGGTAGTACATGAGTCCGGCGTCGGCGTCGTAGAGTTGGCCGGTGAAGGATGGGAGCGGAGTGGCGGTGGCGGCGAGGGGATTGCCGGTGCTGTCCACGATGGAATCGATGGCTCCGAAGGCGGTGTAGCGGGTGTGTTGGGCGATGGTTGTGGTGCCGGTGGATGATGAACGAGCGGCCCAGTCGCGGGGTGTGCCTTGGTGGTCGGCGAGCGACCAGAGCAGTGAGCCGCTGGCGCCTTCGGTGGCGAAGATTTGATCGACAGCTGGACCATAGAGGTTGCGGGCGGTGAGTTGCGAAGAGTTGGAGCCGTCAGCGTCGGAATCTGTGAAAGAGAGCACCATTTGATCGGTCCAGCCAGCTTGATTCGTCGCTCCGTTGGGACCGGCGATGTGGATCGAACCTGCCGCATCGGCGAGCAAACCGGCTCCGTCGTAGATGAAGGATTCTCTGCGGTCCATTGTGCCGTCTCCGGTGTCGTCCACAGATTTGCCGATGCGGCGTCCGAGGGCATCGTACTGATATTGCACCGATTTTGTCACGACGTTTGCTGACGTTTTGAACGTAACGGCGGCAAGTTGGTTGGCGTGGTTCCACGAGTATTCGGTTTTGGCTCCGGTGGTGATGTTGGTTTTTGAGAGTTGGTTGCCTTCAAGATCGTAAGTGTAGGTGGATGTGCCGTCGTTGAGGATGCGGTTGTGGGTGCCAACGGTGTATGTGGACAGGCTGGAAGCCTGTCCTACGGAAGAGACGCGATTGCCGTTGGCGTCGTAGGAAAATGTTTCATCGGTTTGCCCGGTGTGGTCGGCTCCGGTGAGCTGACTTGTGGCGTCGTAGGAATATGTGGTCAGGCCGTCGCGGACGGAGTTCATGGATGTGAGTTGGTCGGCGGCGTTCCATGTATAGGTGTAGCCAGACAGGCTAGAAGCCTGCCCCACATGTTGCAGACTCGTCAATCGACCGGCGTTGTCGTAGACGTAGTTTGATGTGGCGACGGAGTTAGTGGTGGTCAGCGATTCGTAACGGGCGATGGATGTGAAGCGGCCGACGGAGTCGTAAGTCATGTCGATTCGTTTGTCACTGAGCGATGAGTTCGCAGGCTGGAAGCCTACGCCACGGGTTTGCGTGATCTGCGACATTCTTCCAGCAGTGTCATACGAATACGTGTTCACAAAATCGGCGATGGAATTAATCGTCGCTGACAGCGTGTTCTGCCAACCAAGTGCGTCATAAGTTTGACTCAGCACAACGATCGGAGCGTAAGCCGTTCCGGCGTTGCTGCTGGAGAGCAATCGGCCCATGATGTCCCACGTGAAGGCGTTGGATGAATCGTTGTCGCTGATGGATGACACGTTCATCGCCGCGTTGTACGTCGTCGTGATCGTGTTGACGGCGGCTCCGGCAGTGAGCCAGTTTTGCTGAGTCTGTCGGCCGAGATGATCGTATCCAAACGTGATGGTGCGACCGTCGCGATCGGTGCGAGAGGTGACTTTGCCGACCACATCGTAGACATACGTGCGAATCGCTGTTGCTCCGCCCGCGAGGATTTGCGAATCGGTGAGCAACTGACCAAGGGCATCGTACGTCCATGCCGTCGCATTGCCGACGGGATCAGTGAGCTTTGTGCTGCGGCCGAGACGATCGTATTCGTAACGTGTCACGGCGTTGTTGGCATCGGTGCTGGAAATCAAACGTCCGGCTGCGTCATACATATAGCTCGTCGCGTGATTTAGCCCATCGGTCGTGGATGCGACTTGGCCGACCGCGTTGTATGCCAGCGTGGTGATGTTGCCGAGACCATCAGTGGTCGTGATGCGGCGTGACCAGAGGTCGTATGTGAAACTGACAGTCTTGCCGGTGGCATCGGTGACTGTCGCGACGTTGCCAGCGGCGTTGAACGTGGAGGATGTTGTTCCGGCGGGATCGGCGGTGGATGTGACGCGACCGAGGTTGTCGCGGGTGAGTGACGCGGTGATAGTCATCGCAGGCTGGAAGCCTGCGCCACTGTGTTGAGTGGCAGCCATCACCTGTCCCGCCGCATCGTAAGACATCGTCACGAATGAGCCGTCAGCAGCCGTTTGTTTTAGAACGCGACCGTTGATGTTGTACTGCGTCGTCGAAACCGCTCCGTTGGGAGCTGTCGTGGAAATACTGCGACTGAATAGATCATACGTGGACGTGATCACCGGTGCGGGAAGCGGGCCGCTGCCGTCCGGATCGGGCAGAGTCACAGACGTCGTGTTGCCAAAGGCGTCGTAGCCAAACGTCGTCGTTTCCCCGAGTGCGTTTGTGGATGTCAACACCTGTCCGCCGACGCTGTATGTAACGCTCGACGTGTGGCCCAGAGCATCCGTGACGCTCGTCTGAAATCCTGCGGCGTTGTAGGCGACGGTCGTCACACCACCGAGCGCATCGGTGACGGTTTTTGTTCGTCCGAGTCCGTCATAAGTGAAAGTCGTGACGGCGGAAAGTTGCGGGCCTGCACCATCAGGATCGGACGATGTGGTTGAAAGAACGCGGCTCATGGAATCATAGGTGACGGTGGAGATCGCAGGCTCGATGCCTACGCCACTTGGAGCCGTTGAAGAAGTCATCCGACCGAGAGAGTCGTAGACCATCGCGGTTGTGGCGGCGGTCAGCGGTCCAGTGCCGTCGGGGTCAGTCAGCGTCATGCTGCTGATCTGCCCAGCCGTGTTGTAAACATAAGTTTTGAGCAACACGTTCGATTTGAACTCAGATGTGACGCGGCCAAGTTCGTCGAAGTTGTAGTGAACGCTTGGTGCAGGCAGCGGGCCGGTGCCATCTGGATCAGGCAGATTGACGTGAGCAACTCGCCCCATCCACGAATAGTCGTACTGTGTTTGGCGGCCAAGTTCATCGATAGTCGATGTGACTTGATCGAGATTATTGTATTGCCATGCTTGTGATGTGCCGTCTGGATTTGTCTGGCTGGTTCGCCGTCCGAACGTGTCGTACACCGACGTCATGGTTGCTGCAGTGAGAGGGCCGCTGCCATCAGGATCGGGCAATGTGACAGTCGTCGCCTGGCCACGAGCGTTGTAGGCATACGCAGTCGTCGCACCGTTGGGTGCCGTGGTTGAAGCGAGAGTGCGGTTGCTGTTCCAGACATAAGACGTCGTCTGGCCGAGTTCATTCGTGGCCGTGAGTGGCAGGTTCTGAGCGTTGTATGCCCATGTTCGAACTCCACCCGTTGGCAGCGTGACTTGTGTTGTCAGGCCACTCGTGTTGTAGACATACGTCGTGACGGGTGAAGGTAACGGTCCGCTGCCGTCTGGATCTGTTGCCGTGATCGTCAAAATCTGCCCGTTGGCATTTCGCGTGTAAACGGTTTCCGAATTGTCCGAAGCCACATCGCGGATGACATTGCCAAGCCCATCCACCGCCAGCTTGCGAATTCCGCCGAGCGGATTGGTCCATGTGGCGATGGCGTTTGCAGGCTGAGTTCGCGTGGCCGGGTTGGTGGTTGTTCCACTGCCAGTGGCGACGTTGACAAGTCCGGCGATGGCCACCGGAGCGAAGTTCCATGCGGCGCCACCGGGCAGGACTGCGGACGCGAGTCGTCCGGCAAAGCTGTATGTCAGCAACGTCGAACGTGACGCGGGATCTGTCAGCGTCGCGATCAATCCTGCGGCGTTGTATCCGTAAGTCATCACCGGCGGAGTCCACGGCCCGGTCTGGAACGACGATGGACTGGAGATTGTGGCCAGTTGCCCGTCTGTGCCATGCGTCAATGCCACAAATCGGCTAGCGTAGTCAGTGACGTTGCTCAACTTGCCGTTCGTGTAGCCGAGCGTGGTGATGCGACCGACAGCATCAGTGAAGGTCGTCAGGAGTCCCGATGTGGCATCCCAGCCAAAGCTCAGCGTATTGCCGAGAGCGTCAATTTTTGCCATCAGTCGTCCGGTGGGATCGAACGTATGATACGATCCATCTGGTTGATTCAGTCGCCATGACATATCGGTCTGCTGGAGAAGCGGCGAATTGGCCATCATGCCGGGCATCGCCATCCCGCTGGAGTCATACCACGTCCTGACTCCCGCGCCGTTGATAAACAACGTGCCGCCGGTTTGCGGGATCAATCGTTCAAGGCCTGAAAGACTCCAGCCTTTTCCGAAGGCGCTGGTCGTGCGATCTTCGACCAGCACCTGCTGCGTCACTGTCTGCGTTTGTGTGTACGTTCCAGAAGGTGCCGAGACTTCAATCTGTGCGTCATACTTGCCCGAAGCCAGCGGCGTGGAAGCCTGCAGAGCTATGCGCAGCGGTGATCCCTGCTGCAGCCCGGTGTGATCGATAACGACGCTCGATTGTGTGACACCGTTGATCTTCAACGTGGCTGTTAACGGTCCGGTTGGCAGGCTTGCAGAATTCCATGTCGTGTCGATCGCCACAATTGGAAGCGTGGAGGCTGTATCTGAAGAATACGACAACGACAACCCGCCTGGTAAATCTCGATGGACCGCCACGACGCCGGAGAGCGGATCGGTGCCAAACGTCTCGAACCATTCCTGCCCGCTCGGCCGCAATACGCCGCCGTTTACCGCACCAAGGAACGAACCCACCATTGTTGTGCCAGTACTTCCGCCACCGGTTGCTGTACTGCCGGTCGTCGTGGTAACAGTGCCGCCCGTGGTTGTACCCGTACCGCCTGTTGTTGTTGTGCCGCCAGTCGTTGTCGTGCCAGTGCCACCTGTTCCGCCAGTCCCCATGCCACCGGGCATTGATCCGCCCATTCCATACGGATCACCATCCAGCATGGCGCGATCTTCAAGAGTTTCGGTCTGCGAGATCGTCATCAGGCCCAACGAAACGTCAGCCGACTTAATTCGCCCCCCCCCCCACCCAGCTTGACGACGTGAATTTCGCATCACGCTTCGTCCCGAAGTCGCATCGCGATCGGAAAACATCAATGCCACCAGCGAACGAACCACACTACTCACCATATCATAGCTCCGAAAGAGAGGAGAATCGGGAGAATGCATCATCGCGGGTTTGAGTGTGTCAGTCTCAAGCTCGTGGCTGGTGACTTTGACAAGTGGATTCAGGAATGCAATGGACATCATGGTAGGACATGTCCTGCCAATCTTGAAATAATTCTTGGCCTACTTTGGCCATGATTTGCGTGGTTGTTGCAAGCGCGCCAAGTCAAGTCGCGTCAATCGCGATCGCCTCGTTCCGAGCCGCGCGGAGTGTACTCGCAGGTCGTCGTCGCTGGTGATTCCAAATCTGGCATTCGCCTGACAGTGCGATTGGCAAATGGACGGTCCTGTGGCTTCCAGGCGAATTTGCGAAGAAGGCGTTCTGCAATAATTGCGGCGCAGCGATTCGATTCGGAGAATGGTCTGATCTGACTTGGGAATTTACGGCCAGCGAGCCATTGGCTGGCTGTCACCGTGAGCCCTGTCGCGACGAGACGCCGAACGTTGCGTGAAATACGATCGTCATTCATTTGTGGCAGTTCCAGTAAACCGACTCGAGTGCCTGCTGTCAATGCTTCATAGATCATCGACATGCTGTCGCAGGTCACCCAGGTCGTGCTGCATTTTGTGAGTTGCTCTGGAAGCCACTGAGACGAACATTCCTGTGAAGTCACAAGTGGAGTCTCCGGAACTTGTTTCCGCCATGCTCGCACAAAGCTATCGGGCGTGCGTTCAGACGTTGCTAACGTCCATAGCATCCGTTCCTTTCCCATGATGCTCAGAATCTGCCTCAATACACTTTCGTCGGACCAGGCGAAATGACGTGAAGGGCCACCAATCAGAAAAATTCCTCGGCGAGAGTCCTGTTGTGTGGAAGGTTGAATGCGATTGAGCGAGCCTTCGGTTCTGACGACGTTGCGATGTTGAAAGATCAAGTTGTCATGCGTCGGAATCAAGCACAGATCAAAGAAAGCCGTCGGCAAACTGGGCTTCATAATGACGACCGTTTTTCCGCCGAAACGTTGTTGAAAAGTCAGCAGCGGCAGGTGAGTCGAGTGGCCAGCCCCAATCAGTAAATCTGGCGCGGGCAGATTTTTGGCGAACGACAACCGATTCGGTAGCAGGCTCTTCAGACCTCGAAGACTTCGATTGAGGTAAATATCGCAAAACTGTGCATTAAGGTTGCTGGCAATGGCTTCGGAAAGTCCAACGACTTGATTCTCGTGACCAGCCCGACCGTCTCGAAAACGCCAGATCACCGCAGACACAGATGTGCTTTCGTTTGACTGCGGCATAGGACACGGTCCCGGAATAGCAACTCGAAAAGTACGTCAGGCTTTTCAGCCTGACATAAAGAACAACAAGTCAGCCTGGAAAGGCTGACGTACTTTATTTCGTAACTGTATGTCAGGCGGCATCACGCATTCGCAACTGCGACTGATTCAGCGCGCGATAGGCCGCACAAGATTCCATCAGGTGGCCATGACTGCCGGTTGCCAGGATTCGGCCTTGTTCCATCACAACAATGCGCGTCACGAGATCCAAAAACGTGCGATTCAATACGTGGCTGATGATGAAAACCGTGCGGTTCTTCGCAAAGCCTTTCAGGACCGCATGAATGACTTCTTCGCTTTGCGAATCTACTGCCGACGTGGCTTCATCCAGGATCAGAATTGGCGGGTCTCGCAGGATCGCCCGCGCGAGGGCAATGCGTTGTCGTTGGCCACCGGAGAGCTTACTGCCTTTGTCGCCTACGACCGTGTCGAAGCCGTCGGGCAACTGTTTAATGAAGCTGGCCGCCTGAGCTTGCTCAGCCGCCGCTTCCACCATTTCTCGAGTTGCGGCAGCGTTTCCGTAACGAATATTTTCGAAGATTGAATCGTTGAATAGCAGTGTTTCCTGAGTCACAAATCCAATCTGACTGCGAAGATCTCGTGTTCGAAGTTCTCGAATATCGACCCCGTCAATCAGGACTCGCCCTTCGCCGGGATCCATAAAACGTGGCAGCAGACTCAACAGCGTGGATTTTCCAGAGCCATTGCCGCCGACAACGGCAACGACTTCACCGAACCGAACGTCCAGTGAGACATCGCGTAATGCCAGCGGTCGTTGGTGGCCTTCTGCTTCTGTACCTTCGTATCGAAAAGAAACTTCCTGCAGAGAAATCATCGTTGAATGTCGAATCATCATGCGTGGTGATTTTGGTTCAGGAACAATTGATTTTTCATCAATCAAATCGAACACGCGTTCACTGCCAGCCATGCCGCGCTTAATCTGTTCGAAAATCCCAGAGAGTTTGCGAACCGGGTCCAGCGTACCCGCAAGCAATGCGTAGAGCGTAGCGAGTTCAGCAATCCCCATGGGCTCAGCGGCCAGTTTTATCCCAAGGATCATGTCCGTATTGCGAAGAACCAGATACGCTCCAGGAGCCAACGCGGCGAAGACTCCGATGACGCCCATGATTTCAGTGATCGGGCGAACCAATGCGCCCAGTTTCACGATCTTCATCGAACCGTTGTAGTAGTCGCGATTGGCATTCAAAAACTGCTTGCGGTGTTTACGGAACCCAGAAAACGCAATGACGATGCGGGCGGAACCGAAAGTCTCTGAAATGCATTCGTAAATGCGAGCCATGCTCTCCATCGTGCGATGAGAAGCGCGTCGTAAGCGTTTTCCAAACAGATTGAAAATCAGACCCATGATCGGTACGACGGTGATCGCGAGTAGTGTCAATCGCCAATTCACGTAGAAAGCCAGGGCCGTGCAGGCACCGGCCTTGAGTGGTTCGCGGACCAGCGTCACGCCAAATACGCGAATAGCCATCGTCATCTGTTCAATATCATTTGTCATTCGCGACATCAGCGACGATGTACCAATGCGGTTCAACGTTTGGTAGTCCAGCCGCAATGCGGATCGAAAACAATCCTGGCGGATTGAGTTGACAGTCAACTGAACGACGCTGCCAACCAGCATTTCCTGAAAATAGATGAACAGGCCTTTTAAGAATGTCGCGGCCAGGAGCACGCCCAGAATCAAAGCCATCGCGTCGAATTTGTCTTTGGGGATGTAAGGCAATACAGATCGACGAACCTTGGTCAGCAGCAGTAGACTGCGCGATTTGTCACTCGCACTATACTGTAACTTAGCGCGCGCTTTGACCTGATCTTCTGGAATGGAATCAAGAGCAGCAGTGTCTTCGCGAATCGCTGTCTCCAGCGACGCGATTTCATTTTCGACGTAGTCATGCAGACTGTCGTTCTGGAACAGCACTTTGACGACCGGGAATGCGATCGAAAGATTCAGAGCCCAAAATGCAGATACAATAATTGCGCAGACAACCGACAGCGCGAACAGACGTCGGTATGGCCAGACATATTTACCAATTCGAACAAAATCCTGCATCATGCAATCCCTTGCGGCGTCGGAGCAATGGTACTCGCTTTGCGATTATAGTAGCCATCACTCTCCGAGTGATGAATGCCAGACCGCGCGACGTGTTGCTGCTTTTATCGCATGTGCCCGGAAACGGTCAAGATCAATGAAAATGGCAGGAAGATTTGATTTCGGCGTTTTCAATTCGCCGTTGACGCCGTTTGATAAATTCCGATAAACTCAACGAAATGCCGCAGAGCTCGTGGTTGGGAATGGATTTGCAGCGATGAACGAAGATGAAATGAACTTGATCGTGACGGACATGCATCCGCGCATTACCGGGGTCGGCTCGACCATCAGAACGCTGATGTCGCGTATCCATTCAATTGAACCATTGGCCATGGTTTCCAATAGGACCATTCCCGGAATTCAATCCGTGGGTGTGTGGGGAGCCATTAAAGTTTGTCTCAAACGTCCGAAAAACAAGCCATTTCGAATCTGGCACGCTCGCCGCAACAAAGAAATGCTGCTCGGACTGATCATCAAGTATGTACTCCGTGGAAAAATTCGCATAGTAATGACGTCATGTGCGCTGCGTAGGCATTCATGGTTCCCTAGACAACTATTGGGATCAATGGATGCGGTGATCGCAACGAGCGACGAAGCCGCAAGTTACGTGGATCATGTTGTCGCAACGATTCCACATGGCGTGGATTGCGATCGATTTCTGCCAAGCAAAGATCGCCATGCTGCGATGCGAGCGTTTGGCATTCCACGGGAGCATGGAATATCACTGATTGGTCGCATTCGGCCTGAAAAGGGCACGGATTTGTTTGTCGATGCAATGATTCGCGTACTGCCAAGTTATCCCGGTTTTACGGCGTGTATTGCAGGAATAGCGACGATGGAGCACGAGCTGTTTCAGCAGCAGCTCAAATCAAAGATTGAAAAGGCAGGACTCACGAATCGTTTCGTTTGGCTGGGCGAAGTGGCCTACGATCGCATCCCGGAATTTCATTCGGCTATGTCGTTGTGCGTGGCTCCCGCAAGGTATGAAGGTTTCGGGTTGGTCCCACTGGAAGCGATGGCGTGCGGCGTGCCTGTTGTTGCAAGTCAGACGGGATGTTACGGCGAAGCAATTATTCCGGGAGTTACTGGAAGCCTTGTGCCGTGCAATGATGTTGAGTCACTCATTTCAGCACTGGACGAGCTGTTAGCAGCTCCGGAACAACTTCCCGAGATGGGCAGAGCCGGTCGTAGACGCATTGAGCAGTCGTATTCCGCCAGCTTGGAAGCGATTCGAATTGTGGATGTTTACCGGGAATTGTGGTCGAAGGCAGCCTGAGTCGCAGAATCTGCCAGATACTGTCGCCTGATCTTTCCTTGATCGAATTTTGTTTCGGTCGGATTCCGGGCAATGCAGAAGTCCACATTGACTCAATTCGGCCTTTTTCGATATCAACCCGGAAGAAATGACAGATACCTGTTTCGCGTGGCTTGTTGTGGTGCGCCTCAGAAAAAGTCGTCGGCCCGTTTGGAGAAGGTCTACCAATGTTCAAGAAGATTCTGGCAGAATTCAATTTCCGCAGCGGCCGTCGCCGCCATGATTCAGCAAAGCTGTCGCTGGCCGCGAAACAGGATCGCTACAACATTCGTGCGGCGATTGAATTGAGTCGACTGGGATCGCCTGACGCACTCAGTCAGTCGCTCATGTTGACGCTCGCCGGTCTGCGTGATTACGCCGTCCAGAATGAGTTGAACGCCGAGGCTCGGGATTTTATGGAACTGGTAGTTCACGAGCTGGAAAACAGCCGCGGACAATGTTTTCAGGATATTGCAGCGTTGTATTTTTCCGGTAAGAAGCATGGTGGCTTCTTTGTGGAAGTGGGGACCGGAAACGGCGAACAGTTGTCTAATACTTTCATGCTGGAAAAACGCTTTCAGTGGCAAGGGATTCTGTTCGAACCAGACCGAAGATTTCATGCATCGATCAGCAGACTGCGGACGGCAAAGCTGGATGAACGCCCTGTCTATTCCTGCGATGATAAAGTCATGGAGTTTCTAGAGGTTTCGAATTCAGGTGAGCTATCAACGCTCAGTGAATTTCGGCGTGCTGACGGAAGATCTCGAAAGGGCTCCCGACACGAGGTTCGAACGACAACTTTGAACTCAGCATTCAAACTTCATAACGCTCCTCGCGACATTGATTATATTTCGATCGATACTGAGGGAAGTGAATTGGAAGTGCTGCAGGGACTGGACCTGAATCATTTCAACGTCCGGTTCCTGACAATTGAACATAACTTTGAAGAACACAAAAAAGAGGCGATTCAGGCTTACCTTGCAACGTTTGGATTCCGAACGGTGCTGGAGGCATTTTCTCACATGGACATCTGGCTGGTCCGGTAGCAGACTTTAACAGCCTGAAGGGAATCAAGGATGATCGCCGAAGCCTGCATACTGTCACTTGACCGCGCCACTGAGCGGCGACCGCAGGTGAACAGGACGATTGCCACTTGTCCGTTGCCATGCACCGTGATATCTGCCGTCGATGGAAGTCTGTTATCTGATGCAGAGATCAACCGGGTGTACCAACGGAAACTGCATTCGCCGACGTACATCGCAGAACTCCGAAAGGCAGAAATTGGTTGTTTTCTAAGTCATCGCAAGGCCTGGCAGAAAATCGCGACAGGTTCTGCAGACGCAGTCCTTGTGCTTGAAGACGATATGCAGTTGCAGCAGCCTCAATTCAATGCAACATTGCAATTTGCTTTGGCCAACATTTCACCGGGCGACTATCTCAAGTTTCACGCGGGAGAGATTCACACTAAGGCCACAGTTCTGAAGTCCAGCGGACCTCATTCGCTGATGGTGCCAGTCGTTGCACCGCTTGGCGCGACATCGCAACTAATCACGCGCGAGGCCGCACAAAGGCTGCTTGATTCATCCGTCGTCTTTGATCGACCGGTTGACACCTTCATTCAAATGACATGGCTCACAGGCATTGCTGTGAAACTTGTCACGCCATGCTGTATAGCTGAAATCTCAAGAGACTTAGGTGGCAGCACGATCAGCCAGAAAAAAAACTTCTGGCCCTGGCTACAACGTGAATTTCGACGTCCTGTCTATCGAATGCAGATCAACCTGCTGTCGCGATTGCAGAAAAAAAGCAAGAGTGAATGCCCGGTGACTGAACCGTTGTCGGTCACAAGGTCGGCCTCAATGTCCGATGCTGCTTGAAGTTCACACATAATCCAGAGATCTGTATGTTTTCCATCTTTTCGAAGCAGTATCGCCGAGCCCGGCGGGAACGAATCTATCAAGCACATATCGCGAAGCTTTGTCATATTCAGTCCGTGCCTGTGACGAGCCAATACGGCACGGTCGTTGCTGTGATGATGTCGAAAAAACCAGATGCCCAGCGCGGCAGTTACATCACGGACACTTTGAACTATATGAAGCCCTGGTTGAACTCGGTCAAAGCCACGGGACTTAAGGGAGTTGTTTTGCATGATGGCCTGCCGGATTCAGTCATCAGTGCCGCCAGCGCAGAGAATATAAGATTTGAGCGATGCAGCGCCAGCAACCTGCCAATTCTCTATCATCGTCATTTTGCAGCGATGGAGTTCATTTCGAAACTGACGGATCATTATGTCATCATCACTGATATCTCCGACGTTGCTTTTCGCCGAGACCCTTTCGATCTGATCCGCGCGCAGGCCAGCAAAAAGCGACTGTTCGTCGGTTCCGAACTCAAGACACTCGGTAAAACCAGGTGCCTGATGAACGACATGATTGAACAGTACAAGAAGACAGATTTCTGCGAGCGGCTCGTCGTCAATCCCGGAATTCTCGGCGGCACGATTCGTCAGGTTATGGACTTCCTTGAATTGGTTGCCGCCGAAATCGAAACGCTGCGAGACTCGCTGATTGCCTCAGACATGGTGATGATCAACAAGGTATTTCATCGAAACTATGACCTTGGCGATGTCGTCACGGGCATGCCGTTGCATTCGCGGTTTCGTAGGTGGGAGTATTCCACCGAAGCGGCGATCATCCACAAATAACAGGGAATGGAGTCACAGCATGATCAAATGGATTCACTATCAACTTCGGAAAATCTTTCGTCCGACGAATGTTCGTTGCGGGACGGTAAAACTGCATACTGGCAGGTTGTCGAAGACGACTTATGCTAAAGCGTTCTACAGAGATTCGCACGAGAAGTTTGAACGCAATGTCATCCAGCAACACCTGGAAGCGGACGATCGTGTTCTTGAAGCCGGAAGTGGCATCGGATTAATCGCAACGGTTTGCTGCCAGATCGTTGGTTCGGAAAATGTTGCTACCTATGAAGCGAATCCGGAGATGGAAGACCTTCTTCGCCAGACGTTTGCGCTCAATGGTGTGTCGCCAAATCTGCAGATGAAGATGATTTCAGAGAGCAGCGGATCGGGTACGTTTTATCAATCCGATCGATTTGTCGTCAGCAGTCATATTCGACATTCAGAGGACTCAAAAGAACTGGATATTCCGTCTATCAGTTTCAATGAAGCCATTCAGAAGCATCGTCCGACGTTCCTGATCTGCGATATCGAAGGTGGAGAAATTCATCTGGCGCACGAATCAATCGATCTGTCCGGAGTTCGCAAACTTTGCATCGAAGTTCATCCAAAGATTGCGGGCGATCATGCAATTTCCAATCTGATTCGGTCCCTTCTGAACAAGGGCTTCACTCTGAATTTATCGAACTCAGAAAACGATGTGCTGTTCTTTCGTCGCGCGGCGTGATGTCTGGTCACGGCATTTGTTTACGCCTCTAATGGTAATTTCGCCATAACATTCGAAAGGGTCTTTCGGCATGTCAATATTCCAGGATGGTCTTAATCTGTTGAGGCGGAAACGTGTCTCGCAGTCACATTACAAACGCGGCATGGTCCTGACCACTGGATGGCACGGCGCACCGGGATCTGGTGAGCAAGGGTGCCCGTTGCCTTCTCCTGAAAATCCGCTGTGGCAGTATTTCATGGCACGGGAGGATGGTCCTGGTATCTGGAAGTGGACTCATTACTTCGAAGCTTACCATCGACATCTTGCAAAATTCGTGGGACAGCCGCTTACGATGGTAGAAGTCGGAATCTACAGCGGCGGAAGCCTGGGAATGTGGAAATCATATTTCGGTAAACAAGCGCGAATTCACGGCGTCGACATTGAACCCGCGTGCAAATGTTATTCTGATGATCAGGTGACGGTCCATATTGGCGATCAGGAAGACCGCTCATTCTGGGGCGACTTTCGCAGGAATGTCAGCGGGGTTCAGGTGTTGATTGATGATGGAGGCCATTCACCCGGCCAGCAAATGGTCACACTTGAAGAGATGCTGCCAGCGATGTCACCGGGAAGTGTTTATATCTGCGAAGACATTCATGGGATCAACAACAAGTTTGTCTCCTTTGCGATGGCACTCGCAGCCGCTTTGAATTCGCAAAATACAATTCCCGGGCGGATTCCAATGGCAACCACGACAGCATTTCAACAGTCGATCTGTTCCGTTCATTTTTATCCCTACATGCTGGTCATTGAAAAGAACACTGCAGCACCCTCTCGTCTGGAGGCACCTAAACGAGGCACTGAATGGCAGCCATTTCTGGGCTGAGCCCTGGTGCGATAAGGCATTCTACTGCCAATGCCCGGGCTGTGAACTTGTGTCACTGCAGATGACTTGAACCAGGTAAGATAAAAGCGAAAGACAAATTGAGATGGGAATTGATAGAGATGTGGCAGAGTTTCTACTTCATGCACACTCTATGGACGTGGCGTTTGATTCCATGGTAATGATCGGGCGACAGAACCTGTACGCATCGCGAGCCCAGCTTTCCCACTTGCTGGATGGTCACGGCAAACCAGTCCCGGCACAGGCTCGATCGCAATTTCAGAAAACGGATTCCAAATACGCTGAAGAGTTTCTTTCCTGCATCGGCGCTCAAAAGATAGATTCGATGGACTTCTCGGAGTTCGAAGGTGCCACAATAACGCACGATTTGAATCAACCGATTCCCGACCACTTGAATCAGAAGTTCGATGTTGTCTTCGATGGTGGCAGCCTTGAGCACGTGTTTAATGTCCGCACCGGATTTAGAAACTGCATGAGTATGGTCAAAGTCGGCGGCCATTTCCTGGGAGTTAGTCCTGCGAATAGTTTTATGGGCCACGGCTTTTATCAGTTTTCCCCGGAGTTTTTCTTCGAGGTGTTTGCCGAACAAAATGGATTTCGTGTGCGGCAAGTGATTTTGTGCGAGTACGGAAAAAAACGATGGTATGAAGTCACAGCTCCACGTGAGATCAGGTCGCGAGTATTACTTGGAAAGTCTGTAAAGGTCTATGCGATGATCATCGCTCAGCGCATCGCGGATGTGCCTGTCTTTGCAGTGACACCACAGCAGAGCGATTATGCAGCGGCCTGGGCTGGCGACGGCATGCCCGCTCCTTCAAAGATGGCAAGAAAGAGAGCGGATTTTGGCTTGGCTCTGCGAGCGTCTCATGCCCTGAATTATCTCTATTGTCGTGCGACTGGGAGAACCTATTTTGAGCCATCGTATTACAAGCGTATAAGGTGACCTTCATGGTGATTGCGCTGATTCCGTACGGAAAGCCAGACAAGCACAGAGCATTGCTGGCCAGCCAGTCCATCGAATCCGCGTTGCTGTTTGAAGGCAACGACGCCGGAAAGACGACGCTGGGTGATCTCACCGCAAATGATCATCTGATTCTGGTCGCCAGTAGTCGAGCCCTCACGGCATCTCTGGGAGGATTGAACTGTCGGACAAGTCTATTGTTGCAGGAACCGGTGGCGATTAAGCCAAGGTTTTATACATTCTGTCGATTCTTTTCCGGTCGCTACCACCGCGTTTTGACGCATAGTTCGACTTTACTCTCAAAGTTGCCGAACGCTCGCTTCACTGCACACGGTGGATCTTTTCTTTTGTCACCTAAAGTCAGTGAGCCGCCAAAGCAGAAACGAATTTCGCTCATCGCCTCATCAAAGAATACCACCATTGGTCATCGGCTGCGTCATCGGATCGCTGCGTGGTCGAAGCACGCATCGCCCGATCTGAAGTTATTCGGCACTGGCTATCATCGTGTGGAAGATAAACGCGAAGCACACGAAGACTATTGCTTTTCTGTCTGCATTGAAAACTCACGTGCGCTGGGCTATTTCACAGAGAAGTTGATCGACAGTTTTCTCTGCCGCAGCCTGCCAATCTACTGGGGCGCTCCGGATATCGCTCATTTCTTTGATCCCCGCGGCATGATTTGTTGCAGCTCTGAATCAGAACTTCAGGAAGTTACTCAGAATATCACTGAAGCCGACTATCTCTCGCGACTGCCGTATCTGGAAGAAAACATTCGGAGGGCGATGGTGTTTGCCGACTTTTATACAAACGCAGTGACGGTGCTGAAGCACGAAGATGAGGTTGTGCGGCGTTAAGAAATGAAGAGCATTATTCTATCTTGAGGACCCCGCCGATGGTGCAGGCGGTTTTTCAAACCTCACGATAACATGTGGAGCAAGCGTAAGCCCGGTGCGAATCCAATAGAGTTCTGTCGCGGTTGGTTGCCATTCATGGCCCGTGAAATTCTGATCGTCTCGCAGGATCTGCGTAATTTTTTCGGTTTGAGGTTTTGTCAATGGTATGCCGCGCGATGGGCCAATTTCTGCGTCCTTCAGCAGCGAAGCATTTGCTGAAGAGAGACGCATGATCAGCACGCCGTGTTGATGTTGCGTCAACCAATTTGATAAGTCTTCGCGATTGTTCGCTTCGTGAACGTGTCTGATTTTGCCTTGGTAATTCAATTGTCCGTGATAGCCTCCGTACCAAGCGACACCGCCTTCATGGCGTGCTGCCGCCGCCGCGAGTGGCTGAAAGTCAAACCATTGCCATAGCGTTGGTTTGACCGAGACGATCACCAATACAAAAAACAGAATCGCAGTTGTGCCTGCTGCGAAAACTGCGGATTCAATTCGCTTCCATGAAAATAGAAGCAATGCCACTCCGCAGGCCATCATGGGAATGCTGTACCAATCCGCGATCAGATCCTTCAGCCGTGTTTCAGCGAGAGCAGGGGCGTGATTGGCGATGAGCGGAAATGCCCCCAGCAGCATTGTTCCGGCTGCTACGACGGACAAGTCTCGCTTCAGGATTGGCCCTTCGATTGCCGTTGCCAGCCTCGCAATAATTAACGCAAATGCGGGAATCACTGGCATCAGATAGTAGGCTTGTTTACCACTCACCAGGCTCAAAATTAAAAATGACGCACCTGCCCAGCTCAACAGAAACTTCAACGGCGAATCCAGAGTCGTAGTTCGCATGCCGCGCCAGGTGGCTCCGAACAAAATCCATGGAGTCAGGCAGATTGGTAATACGGGCAGATACCACCAGAATGGTTCTCGATGCGCGAAAGAGTTCACCATGCGACCGGCAGTTTGACCAAAGAGCAATTCATCGCTGTAGGCTTTGCCACCGGCAGCGGCAGACGGCAGAGCCCATGACAATCCAATGCAGGCTGCTATCGTGATCGCAAACAGGCAGCCAGCATACCAACGAATATATGCTGTTCGAACGCGGAGCGACCACCATGGTGCCAAAAGTGCCGCTGGCACGACGTGAACAAGAATCACTGGCCCTTTTGAGAGGACGCCCAATCCCATCGCAATGCCAGCCAGCAACCAGCCAGTCTTTGCCGCTCCTGCTTCAGCCCGCAGCACACCCAGCAGTCCGATCAGCGTGAAGCACGTGAGCAGCATGTCGAACATCGTGACAGGGCAGAAGACAATCCATACGGTCATCGATAACAGCATCATCGGCGCGCAGCGTTGAAACGAAATTGCTTCCGGCCATAACTTGCGAGCCATCAATGCCGTCAGTAGCAGGCAGGCAATTCCGGCTGTCGGAGATACGAGTCGAGCGGCATGTTCATTCAAGCCCGTGACATACCAAACGGCATTGATGAGCCAGAACAGCAGCGGTGGCTTGTGAGCGTAGGTCTTTGTGTTGAGATGCGAAACCAGATGATCACCGCTGACATGGGCTTCCCATGCCACGGACATGTAACGTGTTTCATCGATAGGCAGCAGCGGCCGGCTGACTAGTTCGGTGACGACCAGCAGAATTGCAAGGCAAATTGTCCACAGTAAATATCGCATCCCGGCAAAGGTATACTCAAACGGCAGTTTCCTGCAATCTTGGATAACAGGATTTCATGCAAACTTGTCATGTGTTCGTTGCTGAGATAAATTGCCGCATGGTGTATGAATCGCAATACGTGAATGGACTCATGCATAAAGTGTTGAGCATAATTCGCATAACGGCTCGACGGAGGAGAATTGCAAGACTAAAGTAGACGTCACTCTCCGAGTGACGCTGGCCGCAATGGGGCCTTGGGGCATTCGTCACTCGGAGAGTGACGGCTACTATAATCGCAGATACTTGTGCCGAGATCGACCCCGGCGTACTACTGTAGTTTGATTCGCATGAAGCGTGATTTCTTATTGATTGGCTATTGTGGCATGGTGGCCGCCAGCATCGGCTTGCTACTGTCAAATGCCAGCAAACCAATCGCTCTTCGATTTGCGGAAGCACAACTTCCCTCAAGCACAGCCGCAGAAACGCTAAAAGAGCCTGAATTACGATTCATTCAGCCGACTGGCGGCCCGCCCGCTGTTCATGCCGGCACGATCACGCGACTGCATGATGGTCGATTATTGGCGGCATGGTTTGCAGGTGCGCGCGAAGGGGCCAGCGACGTCCAGATCCTTATGTCGAGTCTGACGCCAGGAGCCTCGGAGTGGTCGATGCCAACGTCGATCGTTACGCGGGAGCAGACTGCCGACGAACTCGATCGCTACATCGCTAAGCTCGGCAATCCCATCCTGTTTGTGGATTCACGCCAGCGAGTCTGGTTGTTTTATGTGACAGTCTCGATGGGCGGATGGTCGGGCAGCAGCATCACACTGAAATACTCCGACGACGATGGTGCGACATGGACTGCTGCCGAGCGACTTGTGACTTCACCATTCCTGAATATCAGCACGTTGGTTAAAGGTTGTCCGATTGAATGTGAGTCCGGGCATCTTTTGCTGCCCGTGTACCATGAATTCATCCGGAAATTCGGCGAAGCAATTGTCATCAGCCCGGAAGGACATCTGGTTTCAAAGATTCGGCTGACTGCGGACCAGGGAGCTATTCAGCCCTGGATTGTGCCGATTGATCGTCAGGCTTCCGTAGCCTTTTATCGTCAGTCCGAGCATCAAAAGAAGCAGGTGTTAATGAACCACATGGACAATGTGTTCAATTCAGATTGTGGTTCAATAGAATCTACCGATGTGCCAAATCCCGACGCTGCGATCGCTGTCATTCGTCGGGCAAATGGCGAGTATCTGATGGCATGTAATCCTGTCGAATCCGGACGGCACAAGTTATCGCTGGCAACGTCTAAGGACGGACTGCAGTGGAAAATCATTCGCGATGTTGAAGTGAGTGATCCGCCTGCTGAGTTCTCCTATCCGTATCTGATTCAGGGAGCTCGCGGAGAATATCATCTCGTCTATACCTGGAATCGCACCCAGATGCGTTACCTGGCGTTTGATGAACGCTGGCTGGAGAACTCACCGTGAGTCCCGCCTTTTGGATTTGGTCTCATCTGACGTTTGTGCTGCTTATCGCCAGCGTGCTTTCTCTGCTTGTGAAGTGTCGCAGCAGATTGCAGTCGATGTTACTGTGCTTGTTGATTCCGGTAGTGCTGGGAGTTCTGCCGATTGGTCAGACAGACGTGTCTGGTTTTGCTCTGGCTCACATGGGAACTTTGAGTGCGTCGATGCTGGTGCTGTTAGCATTTCAGTTGTTCGCCAATGCGCGCGTCATTGAAGGGTTCAGTGCTCCAGTTTTGCGGAACATGAATATCTTCTGGTTTGCAACTGGGATGATCTTGTATCCGGCTGCATTGGGATTGTTTAACAGGGATGTGTATTCGTTTGGTTTTCACAGCAGCATGAGTTGGTATGTGCTGGCTGTCTCTGTTGTTGCCATGTTGTGCCGATACCGAATCCTTGGACTTTGCCTTGCATTCTCCGTGTTGGCACATTTGTTAAAGCTGCATGAGTCCTGCAACCTTTGGGACTATCTCATAGATCCCTGGCTATGGATTGCTGCGGCAGTCAGCTTGTTTGGAGGAATTTTTCGCCGAATGCTGGGCGTGAAGCCGCAGAAAGATGTTCCTGTGAATCCTGAAAGTTCAAGCTTATGAACGGCGAACAAACACGTCCGTATGAGCGGCTTGTTCATAGACCAAGAGAATTCGATGAATCCCCGCGGTGTCCGTGTCCGTGGGCGTGTCGGACCGTAGCGTCTCGGATATTGGCCGATTCGCGCCAAGACCTATCGGTTTTAGGCGATCGGCAAGTGAAAATTTACCACCGATGCTGGCAGCATCGGCAACGTGGCGGACGCTGCCAGCGTCAGCGACGGTCGTTTCATTTTTGCTGCTCGCCTTGGCTCCGAAACTCTGTGATTGACGGCCGATTCTGTTCTTCAGTGGAAACGAGATTTTCAAATGAATCCTGATCCTGATCCTGATCCTGCAAATAACCGCTTACTCGTCACTGATTTTTATCGATCGTTCCTGCGATTTTGCATTGATCTGAACATTACTCAGCCCAGAACAGTCAGCCAGCCTCCGCCGTTTACGTTAAACAACGCCCGCTTCCCGCTGGAGTGTATCTGTCGCATGACACAGGGCCTGGGCGAAGCAGCAAAAACAGTCGAGTACGTCCTTGGTGCCTCATGTAAGGCTGAGCAGGTTCACGTTCTTGAAAACATCTGGCACGATCCTGCGGCTGACATGTGTCTGATTGCATCAAGGGACGAGTTTCTGGTCATCAAGAGCTGGGACCGAAACAACCGCGGAGTCATGCTCAGCCCTCCGACGCTGGGACCCCAACCTGAACGCCAGGCAGGGAAGTGTGCGGATGCCTTCACGGAAATCAATATCGATCGGCGCGAAGTCTCAGGGCAACTGCTGACGACGACTGAAGAAATTGTTGCTGCGGTACTCAACAATCGTCCGCTGATTTCACAAACTGAATTCTCACTCCTTGACGGTCTGCATATTTTTCTGGAATACCCTGTCAAAGTCATCAACGCCAGCCAACGTGAGATGTTCTATCAGGTCGATACCGGGCCCGTGCTCGTGCCGGACTTAACCGTCTTCGACGAAGTTCACTCGATTTCTGTGTTGCGACTGGCGTTCATGGCCCACAACACAAGGGGGTGTACAGAAATGTTGATGAATGTTCCCACGGCGATTGGTCATGGAATCAGCGTCAATCATTTCTCACAAGTGCTGAAAGTACGTGCAGTGAATCGCATGATTGCGGTGGATTGAGAATGCCGACCTGATGTTCGGACGGATGCATGCTTTCCAGTCCTGCGTGAAATTATTCATCTCGGCCGATGCAACTGCAGCAAGGTTATCGATAGAATTGCACCACAACGAAAAAGAAAAGTGGTGTTGAATCTACTTCGAACCAGTGCTTCCAGTGTTCACTGAATTGGAATTGCAGCAATGACATCAGGACTCCCTCCCCTTCGACCATTTGCTGGCATCCGTCGTCGCAAATTTCTCAATACTTCGGCGGCCGTTGTTTTCGGCGCAACGGTCGGTTCGGCCACCGATCCTGGTGCGGCATCGCCTGATGAGACGGCGGGGCGCGCCACGCTCAAGGTCGGAGATCTCACGGCCGTGATTGGCGACAACTCAGCCGATGGCGAGCATCGCGCTGGCTACAACGGCGTCTGGAGTCTGCATCATTCGGCCGGGACGCGCAGCGTGTTCGTGCCCGCCATTGCAGGTTTGAACCTCGAACATATCGTTACCGGCGAGCAGCTTGAAGACGCGAAGATCTTCTTCGAGCCGCGGAGTGCGCCCATGAGCTTCACGCAACTGAATGAAAGTGCGGCGGAACTGCACCAGCCGCCGACTCCGACATTTCACGTCGAAAGCTGGACTAAGTTTCAGCTCGTCGCGCCACATTACCTCGACATGCATTTCCGCTGCCTGGCACATCAGCCCGTGTTCCCGCGAGGCTACCTCTCGCTGTTCTGGGCCAGCTACATGAACGCGCCTGCCGACAAGAGCATGTATTTTCGCGGTGGTCTCGACGGACAGAAAGACCTGTGGACGCAGTTCTGCACGCAATGGCACAACGACCAGAGCACGGTGCGGCATCGCGATGATGCGTTCGAGATGACGTTTCCGCTCGACGGTCGCGAAGCGCTGTTCAAGAGTCTTTCGCGATTCCGCTTCGATCTGCCATTCTTCTACGGGAATTTCGATGATCTGATCTGGCTGGTCATGTTCGACCGCGCTGAGGGAATTCGCCTGACGCACTCCCCGAGTGGCGGCGGTGGCAACGCGGAACTGCAGACGACCAACCCGGCATGGGATTTCCAGTTCCTTGTGCAGAACCCGGAGATCATGAAAGAATACAGCTTCCGTGTGCGCACCGTCCTTCGCCCGCGCTGCTCTCGCGACGAGTTGCTGAGTGAGTTTATGAAATGGAAGGAATCAAATTGAAGCCACTGATTTGCCTTATCGCAACAATCGTCGCCGGCGCATCGTCGGTTGATATCTCAGCGTCAGAACGTGTCCGCATACCGTGGACAGAGTCACGACTGATCGGTTCGCCTGACCCTCCATTGCCGTATCGGGTGACGCGGGTCTATGAAAAACTGCCGCTGTTTGCTCCCGTTTATCTGCGAAAGGAACCAGGAACCGATCGCCTGCTTTTCGTCGATCACAAAGGCGATTGGAAAGAGCCTGGCGGACTGCGAGTTTTTCATGATCGCCAGGACGTCGATTCCAGCAAACCTTTGCTGCACATTGACCGGCTGATCTACGGATTCTGCTTCCATCCAAAGTACGAAGAGAACGGATATCTGTACCTGATCAGTAATGGCCCGATGCCGGAAGCCAACAAACAAAACCGGATCTCTCGGTTTACTATCGAGCGCGGCCCGGATGGTATGCTCCTGGAAAACAGCGAACTCGTCATCCTGGAATGGGACTCCAACGGACATAACGGCGGCGATCTGGCATTCGGTCCCGACGGATACCTGTATTGCCCCACCGGCGATGGAACGAGTGACAGCGACACGCTGGAAACCGGGCAGGGGCTGAACGATCTGCTGGCTGTGATGCTGCGACTGGATGTGGACCATCCAACGGAAGGCAAGACCTACAGCATCCCGCCGGATAATCCTTTTATCGATACGGCAGGTGCTCGTCCGGAGATCTGGGCTTACGGTTTCCGCAATCCATGGCGTATGGATTTTGACCATGAGTCGAATCAACTTTGGGTGGGACAGAACGGGCAGGATCTTTGGGAACAGGTGTATCTGATTCGCAAGGGAGAAAACTACGGCTGGAGCGTCCAGGAAGGCAGTCATCCGTTCTATCTTCAGCGCCCAACGGGACCTCAGCCGATCACCTCACCCACCGCAGAACATCATCACTTAGAATCAAGAAGTCTGACTGGCGGCATCGTATATCGTGGGACGCTGTTGCCCGATCTGGCTGGCTGCTACATCTACGGCGACTACTCGACAGGCAAGATCTGGGGCTTGCGGCATGATGGCACTGAAGTGACATTCCATCGAGAGCTGGCGGACACAACGCTTCAGATTACAGGCTTTGCCACGAACAAGGCTGGCGAGCTGCTGGTAATCGATCATGGCGGTGGCTTTTATCGGATCGAGCTTAGCCCGCCCGTGCAGCCAACCGTTTTCCCGAGGAAGCTCAGCGAGACCGGATTGTTTGCATCCGTGCCGGATCACAAACTGCTTCCATCTGTGATTCCCTATTCCGTCAACGTGCAGTTTTGGTCTGACGGAGCTTTCAAGCAGCGCTGGCTGGCCGTGCCGGGTGAAGAGCAGATTGGCTACACGTCGAACCGCGGTTGGAATTTTCCCGACGGGTCGGTGCTTGTGAAGAGCTTTGCACTGGAACGCGAATCCGGACATGTGGAAACAAATCGCTGGATTGAAACTCGCCTTATGGTCCGACAGCAAAAGGAGTGGGTCGGATATACCTACCGCTGGAATGACGAGCAAACCGATGCGGAGTTGCTGGACGCTGCCGGTGCGGACGTCGCGTTTGAGATCATGGATCCCACTGCGCCGGGCGGAAAACGCACGCAAACGTGGCACTATCCCAGTCGTGCGGAATGCATGGTGTGTCATTCACGAGCCGTCAATTATGTGCTGGGACTGACGGAAAAGCAGATGAACCGCGTGCATGATTATGGCGACTCGAAAATGAATCAGTTGGAGATGCTGGCCGAACTGGGACTGTTTAAGGAGCCATTGTCAAAGCCTGCGAATGAGCTGTTGCGTCTCAGCGATCCGTTTGATTCGTCCGTCGATTTGCAGACACGCGCGACGGCGTACCTGGACGCCAACTGTTCGAGTTGTCACGTGGAAGCTGGTGGTGGCAATGCTCAGTTCTCGACCGAGATCGACGCCAAACCAGATCAGATACGATTGCTCGATGCCCGTCCTGTCCATACCACGTTCGGGATTGCCGACGCGAAACTTATCGCTCCCGGGGTTCCTGAACGCTCATTGCTGCTGAATCGAATGCAGCGGCGCGGCCATGGCCAGATGCCGCCAATCGGCACAAATCAGATCGATGCAACGGCTGTTGAGTTGATTCGGGAATGGATCATGGCAATGCCGCCAACGGTTGATCCGTCGCAACCGAAGTAACGGACTGTCGCTCAGTTCCCGGCAGACTCTGGAGTGTGATGACTGGTCACCGATAGTCATGGCGCGCTGAGACATGAGGCGATCGATGGTCTTGCGAATGTCGCCTCTCGCCCCGCATTCGATGCGCCATCATCAGAAATTTTGCACGGGGGGAGGGTGAAGGGCAACGCCGTTAAACATTTTGATAGCGTCAGAACCGGCGAATAACCCCGATCTCGGGGGAGGAGGGACACGCCGTGAAGGATTTCATGGAGCAATTTGATTGGTTGACTATTGGTGTGATCGTGTTCCTTCAAGGCACAAAGTAAACGGAAAAATTTCGACAGGCAGGGACTTTGCGTTTAGGCCCGAATGGGCCGACACAGCCTCTGCCGGGGCCGTGAGGCCCCGGAATTCGACTGAAGAGACCCGAAGGCCCGGAGGGCCGACACAGCCAAATGTGCTAAGGCTACCGAATCTGTGTCGGCCTTTCAGACTTGAATCGCACTCCAATCGCCCATTTCCCCCGTGTTTTCTTTGTCAAAATTCTTCACGGCGTAGTGTGAAGGGACAGGCGAACAGCCGCTGTTGTAGGCATCATTTCTGACCGCGCAGAGCAGACCCTGGATTTCACTTTCGCTTAACCTCATCTCCCGGCCGACCTCCAGGGATGACTTCCTGATTTGGTTTCGACCACATCACTCGTCCCAGCCAGACGGTGCCGTCGGCTCCTTTGGGGTGCGGTTTGTCGCTGACGATGTACTCAGCATCCGTGACCCATGATTCGTAGCTCGAAATGGCCGCCGCGCCGAAGTTGCCAAGCATGACACCGCGTTCCGGCAGCAGAATCTGCTCAGTTCTGCGAAGCACCTGCAGATTGTCCGGATCGACCTGAGCGATAAAGATCGGAGCGCGGTTTCGCATGATGTGGTCATTATTCGCGCCGCGTCGAGTGTACGTCAGAAATAGTCCGTCACTGTGACTGAGCCAATGCGCCTGAGTGTTGTAACTCCCCAGATCCTGGTCGTCATCGAATGTCCATTTCCGGACCGGCTCGAAGTGCAGTCCATCAGCGCTGGTCGTCACAAATGCGGCTGTGTCATGTCGCAGAGTGAGATAGTACTTGTCTTGAAATCGCGTTAGGGACGGCTCGTAAAAACCTCGTCCACCAGGCGTGGTCAGTTCGTCACCGTGCTTGAGGTACTTGAGTTCCTGTCCGTCGAATGAACAGTGTAGAATTGTGACGGTATAGTCGCCTCCGTTGGAGCCCTGAAAGTAGACCGGAATCAACAATGTTCCGTCGGCCTGCTCCAGCCACTGCACACAACCAGGCGTGACGAGGAAAAACTTGCCATCGGTCTCGGGCATTGCCAGCATTTTCCATGCGGTCCACTTGTCGGACTTGGGGTCGTAGGTTGCGTAAGCGCATTCGTGTGACCGTGGCTGATCAACAAGTTGTTCTCCCTTCGGGCCGTAACGCAGTTTGACGCCGATGGCGAGAAGTTTTTCGCTGTGCGTTAACCAGCCCGGTGTGACGTCGCAGGCGGCGATTGTTTCGTTGTTTTCGCCCGGTCGCGAGGCCAGCTCCGGGATCTCGGTCGGACCCGTCCATGTCTGGCCTAGATCGTTGGTTCGCAGAAAGTACAGGCCGGAGTAATGGTCACTGACTCCAAGATGCTTTTGAATTGTCATGACGACCGCTGGCTGGCCATCGTTGCCGTGACCGGGCAACGCCGCCACGCGAGGATGGAACCAGCAATAATGAGCGTTGAGTTCCTTGAACACGGCGTTGGCTTGAATCTGAAAAGGGAGCACTGTCGGTCCGGCCAGCACAAGAAGTGACTGAGCTGCACGAATCCGTGCATCTTCAAACGGATCTTCCAGCATCGCCTTCAAGCGATCGCTTGCAAATGTCGCTCGCGCGTCTCCCGCGAATGTCGCGGCATACGTTCGAATCATATTGTCGCTGCTGGTCAAGTTCCTTTCCAATGCCTGGAGTCCGTCAGGATCACCCAGAATCGCAAGTGCGTGTTCGAAGTTCGCACGAGTCGCGGCATCTGGACAACGGGGCAGTTGTGCCTTGAGGCGCGGGATGTCACTGCTGTCGCCGATCTGACCCAACACCCATGCCGCGATGGTGTAGTTCTGGGGATCACCGTCAGCAAGCAAATCCCGCACGGTTTGCAGCGCTGCAGTTTCTCCGCTTCGCACCAGTGCTCCGGCTGCCATGAGTTTCAACTTGAGGTTGTCACTCTGCGCGTGCGCCCGTCGCATGGATTTGCCATCACCTGTCTCGAATACCTTGAATAGGCTCTCCGCCGCATGCACGTGCCCGTAGTTGTTGTCGCCCTCGAGGATATTGAGCATCACAGGGACAACTGAACGATCACCGGCTCGTACAATTTCGCGAGCAAGACCGCACAGATGCTGGTCGTCAGTTTCCGTCTTCAGTTTCGGGGTCAAGTAATCGATGACCTCCAGGCCGTGTCCTCCCAAAGTCAGGCCCTCTGCAGCGTGCATGGACGGCCAGAATTCCTCGCCCCGCAAACCGGCACGCAGGACATTCAGGCACTTCTCACGCGTTGCGGAATCAAGCATGATTTGGGTCGCCTCCTGGGCATAGCAGCACAGACTCGGAAGCAAAGTCACAACAATCGAAACAATTCGCACAACTACATTCATGTCAAATCTCCTGATTCGTATTTGTGGACCAATATACTTCGCGCGGGAAGAAATGAGACTGGCGAGCGGAGTGGCGTGAGCCCTCCGGTATCTCGTTCTTGTACCGGCAAGCTGACGCATGCCGCTCGCCAGTCCTCTCGCTCCTGACCGCGCGGAGTGTAATTGTCTGAAAGGGCGCAGCTCCGGCGGAGCCACGTTCACCATGCCGTCCAGCCTCCATCGACGAGCAAATTCTGACCAGTCACATAACTTCCCGCATCGCTGACCAGCATCAGCAAAGGTCCCTTCAATTCGTGCGGCTCTCCCATGCGACCGGTCGGACTCTTCAACTTCAGACGCTCAACCATTTGCGACGGGGCTTTTTCCGATGGAAACGGGCCGGGACTGAGGCAATTCACGCGGACGTTGTCTTTCGCCCAATAGACAGCCAGATGCCGCGTCATGTGGACGATGCCGCCCTTCAGCGTATGATACTGCACCGGACTGGCGGCACAGATGCCATCGTAAGCATCGGGATATGAACCGACCACGCCATACATCGACCCGATCATCACGATCGATCCCGCCGCACTTCGGCTGACGACATGATCTCGCAGGCGGCGGGCGAGCAGAAAATATCCGGTCGCGTTCTGCAGATCCTGATTGAATGCCTCCGCCGTCACGTTGGTCAGGTCGAGTGCGTGCCCTTGTTGACCGTTGTTGATCAGGATATCCACCTGGCCGGCCGCAGTAACTGCTGCGTCGAAGCCTTCATTCAGGGAGGCTTCTTTGAGCTGATCAAGAGCGACCGCGCAATGCGCCGCGCCGCCGGGGGATGGCAATGCCTGAGCGATCCGCTGGGCTCGATTTTGATCACGACTTCCGATGACAACCGTCGCTCCGGCCTCGGCGAGAGCTCGCGACAGCGACTGGCCAAGATAACCAGATCCGCCTGTGATCAGCGCGACGCGATCTGTCAGGTCAAAAAGTTTCTGAATCGTAGGTTCACTCATTATGCCATCTGCCGCTGAGCCTGAGCCACAATGTCCACGCCGACCAGCGCACTCCACGCCGCCAGCAAACGCTTCGTGGCCGAGCCCACGCGCCCGTCGCCGACAGGCAATCCGTTAAACCGAGTTGCGGGCATGATGCAGTACGGCGTGCTGGTAAAGAAGACCTCGTCCGCCGTGTAAAAGTCATAGACCTGCAAACGTGCTTCATGGACGGCGATTCCGAGGTCGTCAGCAAGTTCGATCACGGTTTGTCGACTGATTCCCGCGAGACAATTCTCGGTCGTTGGTGTCACGAGTTCACCGTCCACGACTGCAAACAAGTTGCCACCCTTGTTCTCTGAAACATAGCCGTCCACATCCAGAATGACGCATTGCGCATCGGGATCCACCAGCCGCGCCTCGGTATCTGCCAGAGTGTAAAACAGCCGACTGCGATTCTTGATCCGCGCGTCTAGTGACTGGGCTGGCACAGCTCGACTCATGGATGTGACCGCGTGACAGCCTTCGGTGTAATACCGAGCCCATCCGCGCAGGTCCATGTGATTGGTGAAGATCATGATCGTCGCCGCGTTGGTCTGCGAAGTACTGGGCCCGGGCTTCATCAGCCCCCGCGAGATATTGTGGACGATCCAGCAGTCATCGTCAGAGTCCATGAGTGATCGATTTGCTTCCAGGACCTCCAGAGTGATCCGCGTCAGCTCGGCCGGCGACAAACCAGGATCGACACGGCTGACCTTGAGAGACCGGTACAGTCGAGTAATGTGCTCGTCGAGGCGAAATGGTCGATGCCGAAACGTCCGAGTCGATTCAGTGAGGCTGTCACCGAGCATGACGGCACTGTCAAAGATCGATATTTTTGCTTCGGATTCCGGGACCATTTTCCCGGAAAGATAGACCTGACGTTGTGGAACGGTGTTGTCCATGAATTCTCCAGCAATCCCGATAACTGACACTCACAACTCAAGTACAACGCCGACCGATTCACCCGCATGAACTCGCGGGAATGTTCTCAGAACGAGCACGATGCCAGACTGTGTTGCCTTAACGACCATCGCCTCACTGCCGTTCAGCGGATAGATGGTACCAAGGTCATCGCCACGACGAACAGCGTCGCCAACCGTCACATGCGTTTGGAAGTATCCCGTCACGGGAGACGGGTTGCAAACCTGCATGTGGCCGGCATTCGGCTGGAGGTCTTCAACGACATGTGCGATACGACAATCAGGACGCGGGCGTTCGAGCATCCCGAGTTCCGACATGACATTCAGGCAGCCATTCACATAGGCTTCGACCCCCGCCGAATCACAAGTGGCTGAACCCAGATACTCGCAATAAATAGCCGGAATATTCGCATCACGCGCGACCGAGAGCGACCTTCCATCCAGTGCCGCCGACGTTCCCCAGACGACTGGCAGATTGAATGCTTTTGCCATGCGACGCTG
>Ga0209284_10000104_pt1 | contig 117557 bp, 113 predicted proteins | sample FRY03_FD_187211 | JGI IMG/M metagenome (GOLD analysis project Ga0209284, IMG submission 187211) | Freshwater microbial communities from Lake Fryxell liftoff mats and glacier meltwater in Antarctica - FRY-03 (SPAdes) (version 2) | ecosystem: Environmental > Aquatic > Freshwater > Ice > Glacier... | reverse complement strand
CCAAAGACACGCCAGATAAGCCCCCAGAGACACACCAGAGAAGCCCCCAAAGACACGCCAGATAAGCCCCCAGAGACACACCAGAGAAGCCCCCACAAACACACCAGAGAAGCCCCCACAAACACGCCACAGAATAGCACCTTGAGCACATCGGGCAGGTGCACTCGTCCGATTTTCCGGTGGCGAGTGGTGTCGGGCTGTACGTTGTAGCCGTCGGGCCCAAACACATTGACCCAGTCCGCGGTACTTGGACTCGTGGTATCTGTGCGGGCTATCATGGACATTGGATGCGCATTGGGCGCTGTGGCCAAGTGGTCGATACTCGGGTTTTGCGATGTCATGTTGATACAACGCCGTACCACGCTGTGCCTGTGAATGCGTAAAACTTATATATGTTTGCAGCGACTTCATCGATACTATTCCGCAGCAGCCGCGCCATCACAACACACACGGAAGAGACTCTTTGTTCCGAAAATTGGCATTTTATTCACAGTTCTTTGCCGTTTTGCGTTGCGCGCCTACACCCTCCACCTCTCGCACACCCCTATATTCTCACACATAGCACACAATCGTGCTCACGTCATGCCATATGCATTCTGTTGCCCTGTACTCCAGGATATCCCTCACCCAATCCCCTCTGCTCTCCTCACGTGCATTCTCGGTGGACTGCAAAGAATACATACAAAAACATCTCCACTCTCAGCACTTCTCACACCGCAGTCACTGCTCCTTCCGCTACGTGCAGCCCTTGCATCAGGCGACTGTAGTAGCGCTTGATGTTACGCTGGCGAAATTTTTTTGGAAAGCGGTGGCTGATGCTGTGGTAGAAAACATACGAAATCACGCTCTGCTTGAGGTGCGAGCGGCACGTAATGGCACGCCCTGGCAGCACTGCCGTGTGTGTGCTTGCGGACGCCGTGGTGTGCTGTATCTGCTGGTAAATGTACTTCCAGTCTTTGAGGAAAAACGTGTCATACGACTTCATCTTGCTGCTCGCAGGTGATATTGGCGGGGCATGTGGCGCATTGGTGTTCTGAATATTGTCGGGCAACACGAGAGTTTTGTGCGCACACGCCGCACACTCGTGACAGAAGCCCCCTGAACCCAGCACGATACTCTTCTGCATACTCATGAAATCGCCCTCGAATGCCCACGTGTCGTGGTACAGCTTTCCGATTTTGCCGCGCAGGGCCTTGCGGAGGTCCTGGGTTTGGCGGTTCTGTGTCATGATGAGCGGAAAGCCGCTGACGTGCCAACGCACAATACTGACAATCTGAAAGTGGCAAAACATTCGCGAAAACATGCGGACATTACATCGGTGTCGGGCAAATAGGCTCTTGAAAAAAAAGATGATGGCCTCAAGCAGAACGAAATCAGGGGATCGCATGGGATGGTACACCTTGTCGCCGTGCTCGCCCACCACAACTTGGCTGGTGGCACACAGCACGTATTTCAGCAACGAGAGCTTGTCAGTCCTCGCACAGCTGTCGTGCAGGAACGCGTTGCTGCGATGCATAAATAACGAGGGCGTCTCCACTATGCGGCAAGTCTCGTGCTGCCACACCGCCTTTTTCCACGACGGCAGGCAGATAAAACAGACCAGCAGGAATTTGTCCACAAAGCCCTGCCGGAGCAGCCGGCACTGCTCGTTGTACAGCAGGCTCGATTTGTCGACATCGCACTTGTCCAGCATGTCTACAAACCCCCGGCAAAACGTCATTTTGCGCGTCCCAACGTCGGTAATCAGGATCGGCCGAATGCAACACAAGCAGTGTCCAACGTCGGCCTGCGTGTTTGCAGTCAGCTGCATGTGCTGCATTTCAGTGCTCCACAGCTGGCGGGCATGCCCTGTCGCGTTGCCATCGCCCCCGTCCCCGCCGTCCATCCCGCCACTACGTCTGTGGTCAGACGCCAAGATAATCGACTTTCTCATTGATATTCGTGTCACGTTCTCTGGAGCAAGTGTTGATTTTCTTTTTTGTTTCGTGTTGTTCTTTTATTACAAAGACAAGTTACAAAGGTGGCCACATGACACCAAAAATAGCCCGTGTGTGTGTTTTTCAAACGCGTTTTGTTCCACCCCTTGTCTTGCCATGGTGTTTAGGGTTTAGGGTTTCTGTCTACACAAGGACAATATCAACCAGAACCTCAATGTCCCTGTGTATGTTCTCAAGATCAATCGCGGTGTGCTCACCAATATTATCACTGAAACAGTGGTCCGCCGCGCCGCTGTCACATGCAAAAGGCATCTTGATGCAAAATGGTACGCCGTGACACAGCTGCTGATATATCAAACCGAGAGATCTAAGACAGCAGAAATAGCCTGCACCAGCGCACGCGATTATTCTACACACTGGGAGTGTCAGAAATGAACTGGAATCGCCATTCCTACGCGTAAAAAAGCACAGAGAGTGGGTGGTCTAATCTTGCACATATGCTCATGGTGACGTCCCCACGTGATGCCCGGTGTTGAGCAACGGTAGTAGGTGCACTCCGGGAAGCACTTGCAGTGTGTTCACGTGCAATATTTAGGCAATTGTTGCGACAGGTCGACCTAAAGAGTCCAACGAAAGAGACCGTCCCAGACCGTGTTACGGGCAATAAAACGTGGTGTGTTGCATGCATTACGAGAAGCGGGGGGGCCACCTGCGTAGCGGTGCAATATACAGGCTCGGGTGCACTCTGAAATGGTCAGTCACTGCTTGTGTCTTTCTTTGAAGTTCTGGGCTGTACCGACGACTGTGTCCATCATATGCAATCTGTGTCAGGAGCGCCTTGCCTGGGTGATCGAAACTGATCACAGAAAGGTCCACGTGTTGACTCGCAGCAGCGATGCTGTGCATGATTGACAACAGACGGTCTAAACACCAATGATTCCCGCGCATGCGGTGACACTTGCATAAGATGTCAAGCAGACACAAAAAGACGGCACACTGTCCCGCCACCACATCATGGATGTTAGCTACGATTCTGCAAATTGCCGGAACACTGCAAATTTCCTGCAACAGCAGCAAAAACTGCAAAGTCATCTGGCATGGCTTTCTCTGCCCCCTGCAAATCGCATGATTCAAATGGTCAAAACACGACATGAAATCCACCAGGACGTTTGACTTTGCTATGGCCATGGCGTTGTTTGTATCAGAGTGGCACATGGTGAGCAGCATTGTGGCCACTGTCTTGTGAACCGACACGGGTGTGATCTGATACCGCAGGAGAAGTCCACTTATGACAAGCCGGTCTTCACACATGTACTGTTGGCACATAATCTCGCCTCTGTCGTCCAAAACCAGCCTGTTTGCCATCAGATAGGTCAGTTGTTTTATACGCTGCGAGTTGCACGGGTGTCGGGGTTTTCTCAAGGCATCGTGCAGGGCGTCAATGATGAAATCTACGCCACCGTACCTCACAGCATGAGTGACAAAGTCCACTCTGGCAGAACCTTGCATGTTGTGAAACAGGTGCTGCCAAAACGACCAGACGACGGCATTGATTGCAACATGTAGCCCATACGTCTGCACAAATGCGATTGCGCTGCGAAAGAGGATTAAAATGCCGTTATTTGCAATAAATTCAGAGGCAAATGCAGGCATCAGGGGGGCAGCTTCCTGTTCATGATTGGCCGACCCGTCCAACATGGAATTTTCCTTCTCGAATGTGCCAGCAAACACGAATTGCATCAAGTCAAGACCCCACACATACACGTGGTATCGGTGGCCGTGATTCTCAATCGCCCGTATCACCACCCTTATCATACGTACGCGCTGTGCATGCTCCGTTATCCGAAAGACAGCGTGTGCGCGGTCCGATAACAGTTTGCTGACAGGTAGGTGTCCATCGTCGTTTTGCCGTAGATAACCAAATAGCATTCCAAAATCGTAGTCGGGTCTGTCATAACAGTCCGTGTTTTCGGTGCGCACTTCGTCGTGTAATAGCATCAGCAGTGCTGCTCCGAGAACCTGTATGTCCCCGTTGTCAGGGTGGTCCTCCATGCCTTGCAAGACTTGTCCAACAACACCCTCTTCCACCATTGCATTCAGACAGGGCCCGTCGTATGTTGGCAGATCCGTGGCAATGTGATCCAACAGACATGAGAGCATGTGTCGCAGATGAAGACACGGTAGTGCCTGAGGCATCGATTTATACATCTCAAGCTGCTGCATCACGAATTGCGCCAGTTCTTCCCACTGCTCTTGCTCGAAAAAAAGGCTGATCTGTAAGTATATCTCCGACTGCTGTTCATCCTTGCATGCCAGTCGTCTCCTTGGTGCCACGTTCATGTGTTGCATTTTTACACAACCACTTTCAACAATCGAAACCGCTGCACTAATATACTGCGAAATGGTGTTCTAACCCTTAATGATCTGCATCGCGCTAATACTGTGAATTTTGCAAATTGATAGTCCATTTTCCCCGGATCGTGGTGTTGCTATTTTGGGCAAAATAGATCCAGGAACGAGGGAAACTACTATAACATACTGGAAAATTGCTGCCATAAAATTAAACATGTCGTATTTGACAGACACACCTTTGCTTGGCAATAAGATTTTCGTTCCGGGACGCTTCTCGCACAAAGAGGTTGATGATCCAGAAGATGAATATTTCATACTGGTCGACATTAGCGATGCGGGCGATGGCGTCTACTACTCCGTCGTTCGCCTGGTGGGTGGAAAATATGGTCGACCTTCCACGGACGACGATGCCATCTTGCAGTTGGATCTAGATGAATTTCGATTTTTCCGGGGACATTACATGCGCCACTAGTAATTTTGCCTCAACATTGACGTGTTTGTCCTAATAAACAAAAACACTGTAGTAATATAGTGCAAAATGGCGTGCTAAACCTAAATGATTTACATGACCCTAATAAAGTGAATTTTGCAAACCGATGGTGTATTCTTGTTTCCCATGCATGTTGCAATGTGTGTGCATATGGGTCTGTTTTGGGCAGTTCTCCTGGTTTCACAGACAGCCCGAAAATCTGCAAAGACACGAGACAGGTACGGAAAAAGTGTGTTGCTTTCTAATTTTTATGTATCAAAACACACAAGCGAAGATGCTGGAAACGCTTTGCGATCGCTTAGCATCAGATTGACATTATTATTTTGGTCAGTGAGACATGTAATCTTGATGGCATATAAAGCGCATGTCTCGGACATTTTTTGTCAATCCGCGGAAAATATATCGCAACGTATACTTTTTAACTATATAAATACTTGAAAGTCGGACGATGTCAAGACCGAGTTATGCCTTTTGAAGCACTTTCAAAAATGAACTCAGTCCAGAGAAGATGGTTAATATCCAAGTTTGTTTCTATGTTGAAAATTTTTGTTAACAGATATGGAACGAATCCAGATAAGAATATACATGCATATCACTATATTGATGAAATTAACAGAATTATTCAGGCACAAGATATTACAATCAGAGGCTGCTCATTGCCTGGGGTGGAAGAAATACCAATGTACCCCTACACTCCAGAATATTCAACACCCGATTACGAGTCTGCTCACGTCGAAAATTTTTCTTTTTTGTATTGTTTTTTTAAAGAAGGTGCAACGGACAGATACAACATTGAAACAGCACATGAAGTGCTTCATGATCTTTATAGCATTATTAAAACACAGGAAAGAACATTAGGTTGGTCAAACTAGCTTTTTCGGGCATCTTTTTTTTCGGCACGTAATTTTAGCGACAGGCACGTGCCGAAAAAAAAGATGCCCGAAATAGCCAAAAATGCCTATAAAGGAGGGCATTTTCCACTCTGTGTGCCAAAACTGAGGGGTGGCACAATGGACCCTTGGTTGTTGCTATTTCTTTTTGTCATGTTCATGGTGCCAGAAATGACGTTTTTTAGAATGGACCCGGGCTTGGTGATAATGCTTTGGGGCATCTTCATGGTGACTGTCAGTGCGTGGGCGGGTGTGTATTGGATTGTCTGCTCTTGGATGTACAAAAAGGCCAATGCCGAACCAAATGACAATGATGACAATCTAATGTGGGGACCTCTGCCGGTGACGATGAATGACATACACGAACCTACGCAGTGGGATATGGATATACTGGACATGAACCTGTTTGCCCTTGACAATGGCTTCGATTATGATTCAGACGCCTGCTCGGTTGCGAGAACCGTGCGCGAGGATTTTTGGTGACATCACACCGTGTAGATGTTGTTTGTTTTGGAATAAATTGGCGGTGAAAGGATGATTGTGTTTGTTTGTACTTTTTGACGGAAGACAGTGTGATGCACTGGGCATGTGAAAATGATGTTTTTTGGCGGTGTGTGTATATATGTGAGCAATGTTTGCCATCATCACAATCTGGCATCCAGCAATGGCGCGGGTATATGGAATTGGCATCGTGTGTGGATTTGTGAGCTGCATTGTGGCAGCATCGTGTGCGAAGCGGTGCCCCGACATATCACTGTTTACAGGGGCCGGACTTGCTGCTACACTAGAGATGAACTGCAGCAAATATCTACACGAGCTTGGGGTTGCAGAAATGTACATGCCCATGCACAGCGACCTCGAAAGCTGGCCACTGTGCTCAGATCTCAGAGTAGCGGCTGACAACGACGCCGTGCAACAGTGCATGTGTCCGCCCGGCTTTACCGACGCCGTTTACGGCGACAGCACACTCGGCCTGGGAAAGTTGCAGGGCCTGAAAAACATCGACATTGCGCGCATTTCATGCAAGCAGGCATGCCCGGCCCCGTATCAGAGCATCGCAAGACTTGCAGACACGGCAGCGTGTGCGTGTTGGAGTCGGCGCGGCTGTGTCTTTGAAGAGAGAAGCCTTTTGCAACTGGCAGAGTCCAGGCAGGTGCAGCAGGCGGTCTTGATGCTTGCCGACAATCTAGTATCCGACTCGTTTATTGTGTTTTGCAGACAGCCACAGTGCGCGCAACGGGTGTCGCCACAGGATCTTATGGTGTGCGCCACACAGGGTATAGAGTACACATATTGCGATGAATGTCCTGCCGAGTGTCTCAAGTCACACCGGTCCTGCTCTATTCATCCTACCACGCGGTTTTGCTCTGTCATGTGCGACAGCGGATATGTTCGCACAGCCAGCCCACACAATGCCACTTACGATTGTGCTCTGAAGCAGACGTGTCCTGCACACCAATACCACAATGATTCTGTGGACATACATGGCAACATTCTGCTACAGCAATGTGCTCCGTGTCCTGCCGGACATGACAATGCCAATTCTTACGGCGAGGTATTGTCTTTTCACAGTTACAAACCAGAATGCCTCGTTGTAGTGTGTGTGTGTTTATTTTGCACAGAGAGAAAGAGAGGGAGAGAGAGAGGGGGACACAGAGAAAGACAGAGAGAGAGAGAGAGAGATGGAGACACTGAGAGAGAGAGAGAGAGAGAGAGATGGAGACAGAGACAGAGAAAATAGAGAAAACGGGGAAACCAGAGGAGAAAGTCAACATGCATCTGCTGACCGTGTTTGAGTGCAAATTTTCGTGGTGTTGGACAGGGCTGTTTGGCGTGCGCAAAAGGCAAAACGACGACAGGGGCGGGCACCGCATGCGAGTACTGCCCAGTGGATTTTGTGATGAAACCTGGGGCGATACAGTGCGAGCAGTGCACGTCGCTCAGTCCCGAAAAAATGGTGAAAATTGGGGCCACAGAGTGTGGCGATGTGATATGTCGGCCTGACGCAACGCGTTGCCTGGAGCAGGCAGAGACCTCACAGGCTTCCGCATGCACGCGCGAAGGCTTTGGGTGGAGTTACACATTGCCAGGCATGTGCGACGTGTGCGGCCGCAATTTCTTCTCGACGCGAGTGGTGTCGAGTAATGGACTGGTGTCATTCAACCGCTGCGAAGAGTGCCCGCAGCAGTTCTACACCAGTGATATTGGCATGAGCGCGTGTCTACGATGTCCAGATTTCCATGTGCGTAAACCGGGCGACGCCGCATGCACATTGTGTGCCGCAGGTATCTTGTGTGTGAGGAGCCCACACGCTCTTTCTGTGGCATTTTTTCCTTGTGTTCATGCAAGCAGCATTGTACACGTTTGCATTGATTTTTGGTGTCTGGGCACATGTATGCGTGTGACACTGGGGTGGACGGCAAAAAGCACAGGCACGCAAGTGGACCCCACAGGTATGCAATGCGCACCATGCCCACAACACTCGATAAATCCAGGCGGGTGCCTGGCGTGCACCAATTGCAGCCTGCAGCATTACACAGATGCCGTAAATCACGCAGGACAGTGCCTTGCGTGCCCAGGTGGCACTATTCGCCAGCAGTCCTCAAACTATTCGAGATGCGAGCCGTGCCCACGTTTTTATTCGGTGTCACATGCTACACAACAGTGCCAACTGTGTGTTTTGCCCGCGAATCTGCGGTGCCCGGGCGAGGTCATTGGCTCCACCTACATTGACGACTGCTCTGTTGTCGACGGCAACACACAAACAGGGTGTATATGTGGGTGCCGGCAATGTGCACTGCATCCTTACAGTGGCGTGGTACCAAACTTTATTTTGCTGCCTGGATGCCGTCCTGGATGCTCCGAGGGGTACAAGCTGCGACACCACTCGGATGGCAGCATACTTTGTGTTCGAACTTACGTTGTCTTAAGAGAGCCAGAATTTGAACTTTTCAACAATGGATTTTACAAACTCAGCAACCTAGACTCAACAGATCTGACAGTAAGACTGTGCCACGATTTTTTTTCGCTCTCTCTGTCACAGCTTGAAGCATTCCTCCATCTCACGCCTTCACTGCCTACGCACGCAGACGCAGAGTTTATCCGCGTCCAAGACAGTATTATGGCGAGCTACATTACAGATCCACGCGAGCTTGCCAACATTGACGAATCGTGCTCGTTCCGGTGTTTAATCGGCTACATTGCCATGCCCTCCCTAGAGACGCGCACATTCGAGTGCGTTCCACAGGCGCGCACATCCACCCTCGCCACAATGGAGCCGTGTGCGACCGTATCACAGTCGTTTGCACTCTCTTCGTGTGCCACACAAAACTTCTAGTGGAAAAAATCAGTTTTCAACAGGGGCATTTTTTTATCTTTATTAAAACCAAAATGGCACATCACACGTGCACAGTTTTCTCCTGCAGAAGACACTCTTTTTTGGTGTTGCAGCACGCCAGCTCCCACTTCTTCCTTGCTAGTTTCTGAGACTCCTTCAGGGAAAGCTTGCTGGCATTGATCTTCTTGTTGTAAAAGGCCATCTTCTTGGGCTGGTACATGGGAGTGGTACCGGCAAAGAGCATGCTCTCGTGGAGCAGCACATGCTTCTTGTACAGGGCAGTGCAAACGTCAGCATTGAGTTTGCAAAGCCGCTGCTCGTCCCTTAGGCTGTTCTTGCGGCACGTCTGCACCTTTTTGGCGAGGTTCTCGAGCTTGGCCTCGGGCGTCGTCGTGGCATGAGGCATGTGGAAAACAGGTGCTTCAAAAATACATGAATGCCCGCGTTGACATGCTGTTTATGCCCCGGAAATAGCAGCCGCTCGCAGAAAAAAGCCGCCAAAAGTGGCGCGTGCGGCATTTTATGCACAGGCACGGCATGGCCACGGTGCTCGCGTTTTCGGGGCAAAAAACATGTGCATGTGTGCTGTTTGCGTGGCTGTTGGTAGTGCTGTCGATGGTGGCAGCGTGCACGGCGCAGGCGGGCGGCTATTTGCGGTGGGGGCCAGATGCGGGGCTGTGGGTGTTTGGCTTGCAGATCGACACGTGGGCGAAGTGGGCAGGCGTAATGTGTTTTGTGCTGGTGACACAGGGCCTGCAAGTGCTGTCGGATGAGATTATTTCGCCATTTATTCTCAACACCATCATGGACCACAAGGACCGCACCATATGGTTCTCGTATGCCGAGTCGCAGATGATATGCCAGTGCTATTATCTCTTCTCCGCCGTCGCCAAGCTGGTGCACGTGGCCATTGCCATATCGCAGGTCGATTTTATCGTCGCCGTAATCGCCACCGACATCATCGTGTCTTGTTACACTACACACATTTTCCTGCTGGCTAAAACACAGCATGTAGAGCTTGCGCATGCGCTCTTGCACTCAACGCAGCAAGCACCTGCCGACGAAGACATGTGCTCGCCAGAAGACGCCGCCACCGATGCACATTTTTAATGCATGTCTAATGAAAAGCGCAAGTCTCGTGTCATAAGTCGTGTCTTTTGTATTCGCGTTGTGGTCTGCTTGAAATTTTGCTCCAGGATAAATTTGTTCTTGGTCAAAATGATGATCGTTCGCCCAAAATTAGGTGTAAATGTGGCGTACCACCGTTACTCACTAAATCATATCTTGTAATCAGACCGTTTTACAAAACGCGACATATCGGGCATTTTTTGGCTTAAAACGTGTCAAAACGTTTAAAAACGTGAAAATATATTTTAAAACGTGATAAACGTGCGAAAATACAGGTACCTGGATTTTTTTTGAAAAAGTCCAAATTTTGCTAATTGGTTCATTTAGGTCATACTTCATTGGTTTTTAGAGCGTTCTGGATCTAAATTCTAAAAAAAAAAAATGATGATTTTTCAGGGGTGTTGTGAGTTGCGACTAATTCCGTTACAATGGTATAAAAACTCACCGCGGCGATATCCACACATTTCTGTTCCTCCAAACAGCTTACGTGTTTAAGGTTTAGGAATCGAATGCAGGTACGCATTCCTCTTTCATCACACATGCATGTTCTCGACGCTGCTTGCTGCTTACAACAGTCACTACATCTGCTACGTGCATACATTAGACCACTTGCATGCATGCCTGTGGTATGCTAATGCTGGAATTGTACAGGTCAATGATGCAGCCTCGTATGTGTCATTTCCTCTGTTCCGGCGAGCCATGTTTCTGCGTTCATGCAAGGTATGTCTGGTATTGGGAGCATGCAAGTATACATGCATTTTACAACCCGCTGCATGCAAAACTGGGCTTGCTGCACGGAATGACATTTTCACCGTGCAAAAACAGCAAATGGCGGCGGCATGCACGCCGCAACCCCGCACGGAAGTGCTATTCGAGTACAGTGACGAGGCCCATTGTGGCGAGGTGTCGGAGGTTCACACCATGTCGGGACCCGGCGTGGAAACCACAGCCGAGCACGCGCGTTGTTTTGTGGGCGGCGGTAAGCATGCCGAGGTCGGCGCGGTGGATGTGGACACGTGGATGCAAATTGTGGCGCACGAAGAAGGCGTCAGAATGTGCACCCGCGAGTCGTATCTTGCGAAAATCGACAGGATCTGGAGAGCGTGTCCTGGCATCCCGTATGACAAAGTGAGTGCAACCTGCATATGCATGTATGTATGCGGTGTTTTATCAACATTTGTAAGCCCTAACAAGCGTTTTTTTGTGCAGATCGTCAAAATGACCTATGACAACGTACTTACCAATCCAATGTCTGCCTCGCCAAGTGATCACAACTTAACAACTTCGTGCAAGCATGCGAACCCTATGAGTCCGGGTGTTATTTCCGGCGTTTGGAGCGTGTCAACTCCACGGTCTTTCCGCAAGTGCATGATAGCCACGAATACTGCCAAAGCGACCACCTGCTCATCCTCATTGGAAGAAGCTGTTTTTATGGCCACGCGGAGCAAGAAGCCCAAGACGTGTGGCACCGGCAGCGACAAGCAAAGTGACACACAGAAGCATCAATCGAGTGGCCAAGGCGAGCATGCAGGCGGAAGGCAAGACCGTGATGCTAAAAATACAGGTGGTTCGAAAAGGAGCGGAAGTGTAGGTGGGGCTTGCAACAGTGCCGGCAACTCCGGGAATGGAGGCAATGACGATGATGAAGATGCCACTAGAAACAATATACCAAAACCTGGCAACAATAGCCACACGGTGTCATCCAAGAAGAAGCGAAGGCTAAAGGAAGAGCAAAATGAGAGAATGAAACTTCAAAAGGCGATCCTGGCATCCTTAATGGAACAAGACGAAGACAACTGCAGCAATGAAGCCAGCGTGCAGGAAGAGGTCAGTATGCAGGAAGAGGCCAGCGTGCAGGAAGAGGCCACCGTGCAGGAAGAGGCCACTGTCAAGCAAAAGGGCACCGTGCAAGAAGAGGCCACCGTGCAGGAAGAGACCAATACGCATGCAGAGGCCACTGTCAAGCAAAAGGGCATCGTGCAAGAAGAGACAAGTACGCATGCAGAGGCCGCAGTCAATCAAGACAATATTGCCAAGCAAGAGACCGCTGCGGAGGAAGAGGCCACAGTCAAGCAAAACGACATTGCCAAGCAAAAGGCAACTGCCGACAAAGACAACATTGCCAAGATAGTGGCCGCAGCAAGGGTAGATGCCATGGCATATGAAGACGACGCTTTTTTTTTTGGCAGTCGCGAATATCATGATGATTTCCCAGATGCGTATCAAGAGCCTTCTGCTGATGTCTCTCACATTCCCACTCCTGTGACTCCACGGACACCCCAGCGCTCATCTTCTATCAGCCCGGCACATGACGACAACATGAAACAAGATTCAGAGACATGGCAAACCGCGTTTGACGAATTTACACGACAACCATCGGAAGATTTGGAAACCGAAATGCAGGAAATAATCATGGAGGCTATGGCTCGTCGAGAGCACAATGGCGACGATGCACTGGTATATAATATTCTATAACTACATTATGTGCTCAACAAAGCGTTTCTTGGTGTGTTTGCGTGTGTGGTTTGCAAGTAACTGATGATACACGTCATGTGTTTTTTTGAGCAGAGCATCGTGTATCAAGATGACATAGCTGCTGGAGCCGCATCTAGATTTACAGAAATGAGGATTGCGGTATCAAACGGATGTGTTGCCGCTCCAGAATACATCGAAGCACCGCCATCGATTGCTGTCAACAACGTCTATTTGCCAGCAGCGCCCACCGCGATAATTGTGCCACTCTCTGTGCCGTTGGTAGCTGGCACATCAAACGTCGTGCCACCTGAAACGCAACGTCCTTCACTTGTAGCTTCGACTGGTGGTGTCGACAGCCTGCAGGTTCCGACAGCGGATGCCCACAACCTGAATGTTGCCAAACCCCAGGTGCTGGGTGCTGTGCATACATCTACTATTGCTCCAAGCGCGTCGGAATACATTACGCGCAAAGACCGCAACACCACCGCAGACACCAAGCAAATCACGTTTTCTAAGAAGAGTGCAGGCAGCAAATTGAAGCTCGACAAGACTAAAACTCAGGTTGCAAAAGAAAAAACAACCGACACAACACTGCAGTCCACGGTAGATGCGAAGGCGGGTGACACGATGCAGGTGTGTGTTTCGATGGTGGTGCTGTTGTTTTGACTTTTTTCATGCATGCATACTCTGACACAGTGTATTTGGTTGGAATAGGAGTCAGGCCGGGCGGACGCACCACATGCTAACACACGCAACAAAAACTCGAATGCCGCCGAGATATCCGAGGTCACATCCACAAACGAGCATAGTGCAAAGGCTGCTTCGGTCAAGACCACATCGGGCCAAAGTGCCACTTCTCTAACGGTACATCTTGAAACTAGCTTCTTGGGCCTTGTGCGAGCGTTGGCAGTTTTTTGTGTATTTTGACTCGTTTTTGGTGTATTGTGGACTACAGGAGTCTGTGCGTGCGGACTGTCTGGCATGTTGCGACATGCAAGCAAAAGGAAGCATGTGTGAGCCATGTGTCGAAGCTCGGCGTAATAGTGCTTGCAACGCAATAAACATGCCAAACGACAAGCATACCAGTGCCGTGGCTGTACTTGCAGTGGTTGTGGATGCCGATATCAGTGCCACAAAAACGGCAACGCGTGCTGGCAAAGAAGAAGATTTACAGACGTCTGCTGCTGCTGAGGTGTGTGTAAAATCTGCCGCACCTTTGCCGTTGTGTGTCACGACGAACTGACTCGTCTTTTTTGCCACGTGTGCAGAGCATGAAACGCAATTATCAGCATGATAAAATGAAGATTGCTATGCTGCGGATGCGGGAAAATCTGTTCAATGCACAAGTGTTGCAGGCGTCGACAATTGATAATGGTGCGCGCGAGGGGACAGTTTTGTTTTTCGACGAGGCGCAGCAGCTTTACGCGGTCTTCTGGCAAGAGGTAACTGGATCGCAGGATTTTTTGGAGTTTGTAAGTCTCGAAGTGTTGTTGGTTCAGTTGGTCGACTTGGGCATGAAGGGCATCGTGCGCACCTTGATACAGTTGCAAGAGAATGGAGTGAGCGGCACATCGATTGCCACCACTAGCAAAGCCTCAGAACTTAAAAAGCACACATCGTCGCCCGTGGCGCATCTTTCCACAACAAATGCTCCCCCACAACCTAACAAGCGTGTGAAAAGTACGCCACCAACTGTGCAGCCCAGTGGTTATAAGCGGCTCCCTGCTGCAGATGCTCGAATTGATCAAGACACTGTCGTCAAAAAATCAAGGACGACGCCCAAGATGGCGACTCTGTCTGTGGTGCCGTTTGTAGAAGACGGAAGCAACAAAAACACTACCAATGCAAAAGGCGCCGGCAATGCAAAAGGCGCCGGCAATGCAAAGGGCGCCGGTAGTGCAAAGGGCGCCGGCAGTGCAAAAGGCACCGGCAATGCAAAGGGCGCCGGCAATGCAAAGGGCGCCGGCAATGCAAAGGGCGCCGGCAATGCAAAGGGCGCCGGCAATGCAAAGGGCGCCGGCAATGTAAAGAGCACCGGCAATGTAAAGAGCACCGGCAATGTAAAGAGCACCGGCAATGGAACGAGTGCACGGTCTCTGGCAAGATATGCCAAGGCCTTAAAAAGCGCAACAGTGACCAGCACACCACGGCATGCATCATCGATTCTCAATCCTTCCAACACCCCCCAGCCTACTTGCACGGAGCAGCAAGACAACCACACGCTACAGTACTCGCTTGTGCCAGGTGCTATGCGAGTGATGCCACGCTACAGCGTGGCACACGACCGATACCCACTAGCTGCCTATAACGGGTTGTCGCCTGGTGGCTTATTCGAGTTCCACGTTGGGCCAAACCAATCGGCCTTTTTGACTCGCGCCGACGTAAGTGTGTGTTTGTGTGTTTGTTGTGTATGGATGTGCGCAGTGTGTGCGGTATCATGGTCACATTTGGCTGACTTTTCTTGCACGCCAGTTTCTGACAGCTGCGATGCCACCGGGCCCGACAGTGCGCACCACCGAGGGCGACACCCTGGCTTCGATCCGCCAGCGCGTATATCCGCATTTCCTCGACATGCATGTGGCTGAGTGGGAGCGCTTTTTTGTCTCTATCAACCAGCTGTGGATCATAACTCCAGGCTCCATCTTTCAGGGCGGCGTGCTTCTGCACATGCCCAATGTCGACTCATTCGGCGTTTTCTTCCATATTGCTGCGTCCACCGGTGCCAAAAAGTGAGCTGTCGGCGTTTTATCGCGATATCACGCGTGGTGATTGAACCGGTCGCGATTGAATAAAACTACTTTGAAACTATCTGTGTCATACAAACCCAAGATACTAGTCTTATGGCAAGTATTTGTGCACTCTGGACATATTAAGGCTTACTACAGGTAAATTCACTTCGACTCCAGGACGGACAAATGGGCATAAGGTAGAAATATAATCACCCAACACACTAGCCCTTTCTAGAGTTTCTACAGACTCACAAGTGGTCCAACACGGTAGGTCGACACAAAAATCTGTTTTGAACACATTGAATCCAGGTCTCTCTCCTATATAACAAGGTCGGAACACACTCAACAGAACCCAAGAGTCCATGGCAGACCTACATGCAGTGCTCGACCTGGTTTTACTGAACGACGTGTTGTCGCCAGAGTCACGCACATATTTCAAAAACCTCAACGAGACCTCAGTGCAAGCGCACACCATAGTGCATGAAGTGTTGCAAAACGATGATTGGACCAAGGCCTGTACCAACCGAGGGCAAGACTTTATTGCCAACATGCCGCACTATATACAGGCTGTCGACATGAATGTGTTTTTCGCTGGGATGCAAGAATTCAGAGGCATGCGCACTGTGCAGCGGGCGGCGCTGGCCGAGATCTTGCGTGTGAGCGACAATACACACAGGCCGCCGAACTTTCGATTTGTGTGGGAGTTTGCCTCGACACGCGGCATGCAGTGCATGCACAACATTGTTAGCGATTTCCAGCTAAGCACCGACATCAAAATGCACAGCGACTGCTGCGCTGTTTTGCGGACTTGTTTCCACCACACCGCCGAGTGTGTTGTGGTAGACTGTTTGTTGATATCGTTGCGGCTGTACACGGGGCAAGGAAACGCCATTTTCCAGCGGAACGCGCTCACTGCGTTGCACGCGTGTTGTGGTACACTGAACGAAAGACCGCGCATTTTGCGTTTTGCTGAGAAAATGTACAACACAGACCAACTGTGGATCAACATCGTTTACCAGACGCTCTTTTATTTTCCAGACCATGACGACATTAATGGTCTGGTATATGCCATTGCGAGTGACTTTTCCAAAGTGACTGCACAGTGGCCAAATTACATGCGCAACTTCATATCAGTGCTGAACGACGCCATTCGTGCTCTGGCACCGGGACAAGGTGTCTGGCATTTTCAGACGCTGCACGAACTGTGCCGGAAGCCAGGCGCGCGCGGAGCACATGCCAGAGAAATACAAAGTAATGACACCACAACTGTTTTGCAGCACCTGCGTAGAAATTTCAGTGCACACAGCAGTATAGATGCGGTATTGGCACGGCAACAGACTGGCACAGCGTGGGGCGTCTTGCACTTTATTGCAAATAAAGACAAAAACACCGATGCGTGCCAAAAAATCGCAGTGGTACTGGCCAACAGCATCAGACTACATAGCAGTGAGACGCAACACGAGAATGACAATGATCTTGAGCATAATTGGCACTGCTTCCTGGTGTCTATGTTGGTGGATGTATTTCACGCGTAAACATACAGACACCCTACACGATACAGCCCGAGACGCACGGCACGGTCTGAGCCAACTATTGGTGGCATACGCACGCAAGTCTTCATCTGAGCGTCTGTGAGCAACAGAACGCACACGATGTTGTTGCTTTTCGTGTCGTTTTTTTCTGCAGCCTGCACCATGGCTCTGCTATGGCTGTGTTTCATGACCAACGGGCCCGACAGCAGCATGCAGAGACAGACAGACAAACGCATCAAAACAATCACGAGTGGGCTGCTAATTGTCAGTGGAGTGTGTTTTGTCCTACACTCACTGGCCCCAGATTTCGACGAGTATATGCAGCAAGTTGGCACACCCGTCGACCCGCGTGTGCAAGCGTATGTCTGGTGTTTTATAACGGTCAGTGCTGCGTTTGGCATTCTCTTGCTCGTGGACGAGGAAGATATTGAAGGTGGACCAGTGTATTATCACCAACGTAATGCAGTAAGGGGGGGGTGAGATGGCAAAGACGTTTGCATGTGCACACGGATTCGGAAACTCACACACACAGAATATCACACGATTTTCGCTTGTTTATTGTCAATAAAAACAGATGCAAAACTCTTGTATCGAACGTGCATTATAAGATTCCAATTCAAAATTCTAAGTAAGTTTTGTCATGCGTTCCAGCGACGTCTGGCTTGCATATATGTCACGCCCCGTGTGTTACTCTAGAATTTTGGCGAAACGATGCTCGGCCTGGGCCATAAACATTTGTTGCTCACCCAAAACGTAAATTGCGGGTGGACCTATGGCTTATTTATTTGACCGCGAGATTAGCATATAATATATATATCACATGTCTAACAACTACAAGTATAATAAACGCAACACACATGGCGACCACTAATATAGAACTCTATGATTGTTGGATTAAGCATGGTTTAAATCCTTCCATTGCAACCCATTTGCAAAACGCCCTTTACCCTTTTACTGTCCAAGAATTAATGCAGCAAAGCAAAGAGAGTATTTTATCATTGTTAAACTCCCGACCAGAAATCAAAAGACATCACAAGAACATTGTATTTAAAGTCTTGGAAGAAAAGCGTATGCGTCTACTCCATGGAAACACGAGGAATACTGCCCCAGTCTATTTTTTTTGGATCGATGGCCATTTTTCACCTCCTGTCGCAAAAAAGCTGTATGAACTTTTCTGGTTTATTATGGACGTCAACACAATACTTGCCATGCCTGATGAAACCATTTTACAAAGATTAAATAGTGATACATCTCTCACCCACGACACAAAACTAAATGCCTTTATGTGGGTGAAACAAAATACTAATATGTATCAATAATTATTAGAAATGAAATTTTGAAAATAACATGTCGTGTGAAAATTATCAAATTATAATCGTATTATTTTACAGGTAGAACTGTAATTTGTTAATGGTACATGTGCTGCCCGGGAATCGAACCCCGGAAGCACGCAGTGTGGACTGGTAAATTGTACTGAAACATAACCCGATATATACAGTAGAGCCTTTGTCTTCATGGGCTGTGGGTATAATATAGGGGGCAGGCGCCCCCAGAAGATACGAGGAAAAGATACGGAAGGTCAACGAATGCACTATCACCGACGTAATGCAGCGATGGGAAAGGGGGCCTGATATGGCAAAGACGTTTGCATGTGCACACGGATTGGAAATTAACACACAAGTAACATCACACGTTTTCGCTTTTTTATTGCTAATAAAAACACATGTTCCGGCTTCGCGTCTGTCTACTGTGCGTTGGAAAAAATAGAGTCTGGCAGATATCTGGCACGAAAGTTTGCCAGCGATTTGGGTCGGGCCGTTTGCGTGGGATGTCTTAGCGCAGAGGCCTTCTTAATGGTGGATGTACGTGCACGCGGGGTTTTCATTATGAATGCAGCCCGTGTTGTAACACACTTATATAGGTTGTACCGCGACACGATGGCATTTTGGCAGTGTTTTCGCCTGCATGCGTCTGTTTGCCCCGCGAAAGCACACACACGAACAGACAGTTTGAGACACAAAAGAGGCAAAACAGTACGCGAAAGTCGTCAAGCTTGATTTATTACAAGACACAACATTGCAGTATATAGTGCGATGCAGGCCCTGATTTCGCATTTCAAACGTGTCAGTTCTAGCCAAGCATCATGTCGCACGACTCGAAAATGCTGCCGTTGGCAGAGGTGCCTTGCTGCGCCGAGTCGGCATATGCGAGCTGGGACTTGATGCCGACCTGAAACATGCGCTCGATGGTGTCGTTGTCACTGTCAATCACAAGCAGATATGCGCGCCAAATGTGTCGGTGGACATTCATGCCCTTGTAGATACGGCACACGATCGACGTGTGCTCGCTGTTGGCATCAGCAATGGCCGCTAGTGTATCTTCTGCGCCCTTGTCGCTGGCATCGCCAGCCGTCTCGCCCTCCACCTTTTCTTCCTCGGGGCAGTATGCCTTGGTCTTGTCAAATATCATGGCGTATGTCTTGTTGGTGGTGGCGTTGGTGTGGAGGGTCCAGCCCGTGTACATGGAGAAGGAGTTGTTCCTCCCCTTGACCCCCTTGTCGAGGGCTGCGGCGAGGGCGTCGGAAAGCACCAGGGGGGCATTCTTGTCATCGAAGAGCACAGATTCGTTGGGAATAATGGCACAATGCATAGACGCGGTGGCTGTGCCCTCGATCATGCGGTTGAACTGGTAGTCGTCGTGCACAAACATTATACTGCAAGCATTGATGTCAAGCATCCACTGATAATAAAACTGGATCCACTCCAGGCCAGTCTCGTTGATTGTAAACATGTTCTCAGGGATGGTGATGCGGAAGCGCTGGCCGTGGTAGATGCTGGTGACGTCGACCATTTCGAGCTCAAGCACCTTGTTGTTGGGCTGCATGTGCACACGGTGAGCATGCGACGCCGGTGGGCTGCCATCGACGCTCTGCAGCCGCGTATATACCACTGGGTTTTCAGTGATGACGGGCTTTTCAGGGGTGGCGTTCTTGGACACGTAGCGGACGAGCTTTGACACAAACGAGAGATCGTGATCATACTCACTGACACGCGTCTTCACCGACAGACGCTCCGTAGTCTGTGCTTCGATGGAGGACTTGTCCGAGTAGAAAAACTTGTCGTGGTACATGCCCGTCATGGTGAAATTGACATTGGGCATATGGCGCACACTCTTGACACCGATGCCATAGCCGGCCTCACACTGCTCGCGCGATTTGATGACAATGCCAATGATGGCAAAAGAAAAGGGCTTGAGGTTGCTCTCCGTTGTCTCGTCTTGCATGATGCTGTCCTTGTTTTCGTTGAAAATATTGCACGACAGCGGAACGCCCGGAGCAAGAACACCGACACACTCGGTGGGCAGACCACGCCACTTGGTCTTCATCATCGTAGTCGGGTGCTGCTCCCACGTCTTCATGTCAATGTACTTGACGTTGTTGACAGAAGTGAGGCTCGCGAGCTTGGTGGGTCTGCCCGTTAACAGCTTGCCCTTCTTGTCGCAATACACGAGGTTCTTGGCGTTGCCCTCCACCTTTTCATAAGGGGCCGAGTTGTACCCTGCCTCGAGCATCTTGACAGGGACAAATTTCAATGCCGTGAAAGACGACTCCCTCTCCTTGTTCATCTTAGTGAGATGCTCCACGTCGTTGGTGATCATGGCAAGCACAAACGTCTCGGCACTCGAGACCGTAGCAAGTGCATCAGGAGGGCCCTTGACAGACGAGGCCACGTTGTTCAGAAGCTTGCGTGCCGCCGCACAGATGGTCAGCACAGTTCCGGTTGCAACATCCTTCTCGGCCACCACGGGCATAGCGACAGCCGTCGACTGGGTGCTCACAACACTATGTTCGGTATGCTCGGGCTGTTGCATCTCGTCCGAGGCCTCGTCGTGCTCGCCACTGATATCTTCGTCCTCCTCGTTGGCATCCTCGGTAGTAGTGGTGATGGCAACAGCAGCGGGGTCAGGCTGTGTCTCCACCGTTTTGCGCTCGTGTTTGGAGCGCTTGTGCTTGGGAGTAGAGTTAGCGGTATCATCGATGGCATCGGCAGGCGTAGCGTCAGACTCTGCAGCAACAGCAGCAGCCGCCGCAGCAGCAGCAGCCGCCGCAGCAGCAGCAGCCGCCGCAGCAGCAGCAGCACGTTTCTTGCTAGTACTGTGCTCGCAGCCTTTGCTGGCCTTTTTGTTTTCCGTGTCAGACATGTTGTGAATGAGCGGATATTTTGAAAATCCATGTGTGTCCCATTTCATAGCGCAACGCCTCAAAATTGTGACCTATTTTAGCTACCATGCATATACCCACACAAAAATAGAAAAATACACCGAAAAAATACAAAAACGCCTCATATTGTATATTTATAGGGACTTTGTCACACAAAAGCATATTTTTTTTGCAGTTTTGCTACCTGTGCCGGAATTAGGTATATGTGTGTGGCGCGATGTGCAATTTTTCTCTCGATTGCTCGCGTGCCCGCAGACTATGCAAAAAGAGCACATTGAGTTTGTGGGTCGTGTGGTGCCTGATGACTGTAGCCATCTGAAATGCCAACAAACACATGGTAATACCAAGGTTTGTGTGTGTTTGGCACCACAGAAGAACGTGTGTAGAAAAATCGGACGAGTCGGTGCGAGGTGATGTAAATAACGCAAACTGTGTGTTTTTGCTTGACACCATATGCGCACTTTTATCTCTCAAATGCGTTCTTCGGTATTCAATATATGTCCTCTTTCAGAACATACGGTAGTGTGCTCAAGCTCGGCGTGTATATCTGTGCAGAAAGTTCGGACGCATCTACTGCAGCTGTGCGAGATCAGGTAGATAGCACGAAACATATTTTTTTACGCGATATCCTGAATTTTAATCACGTGAAAGGGCTTGATATGCACTATGTCATGCAATAAAAACGCCATCGACACACGACATATATTTGACCCGTTTTGTGCTGTTTTGACAAACTTTCTCGACCGCATTCGCAGCAATGTCGTGTATCAAGGAGTATGTGGAATCACGCCCGCCACACGCGCTGTTCAAGGACAACATTGGTCGAGTAGCATGGCGGAGGCTGGACGACGAACAGACAGCTGCATATGCCAACATGCTGAATGCACACATTCAAGCAGGTGTGTCGGGCGACAGACCGCTTGTTGAGTTCCAGCGGTATCGCACGCACGGCAGCATATGCACGCATGATTTTGTGGTGGTTCTCGACAAGGTGTACTTTTTGGCGAGTGACGCCTGTTTCCATCAGGTCCGCCAATTCGAACAGGACGACCTGGCGGACGCACAGGAGCAGCTGGCGCAAATCATCACCGAGCACGATTTCGCGCAATTTGAGCCGAATTTCGCGCAGGTGTCGGCATCGCACATCGACCTGCTCATGTAGTGGAAAGCGTCTCAAAACACAAAAGGGTGCTGGAAAAGCACAACCATCGTGCACCAGACTGCCGGCAGAATGTGCAGCCCGATCGGATGGAGCCAGGCGTAATAGGGGCGCGCTGCCGAGGTGTATCCGAGTGCGAAAATTACTGCGCTTGTGATGCCGAGGGACAAATTGATGCCAAGAATCAGCATGGACGGTGAGAAAAAGAGCTGCACGTTGCCGTACATGGTCAGTGTGAATGCTGTACAGTTATCTATGTAGGAAATGGCATTAATCGTTTCGGCGCCCCAGTGGTAGAGCGTTGAGGACACGACGACGAGCCCGACCAGCACTGCCATTTCGTAGAATGCCATGTACAGCGACAGCACCACCACAGCGACAAACGGAATGTGCGAAGTCATCTGGAAATCTGTGCATTTTGGTGTGGCAGCAGGTACCTCTGGCTCGATGTAGGTAGTTGCAATGTGGTCTGCCACTACCAATCGACATTGATCGTCCATGTCACGTGCACGTTTGATACGCTTACCACAAAACGATGTCGATATATATGGCACACATAATCTGACGCAAGCGCACATGAATAGCATTAATCAGCGTGGTGTAGTATGTATGGCCAAAAAAAACTTATTAGATGTAATAAACCGCGGTCATGTACCTTTCGAGTACTCGAGTCTGGAATTCACAAAATTGCATTGTGCACGTCACATTTTCACAAGACAATGCTCTTCTGAAATATTGTCACACGACAACACACTGCAGTGCACAGACTTCTGGGCCATATATAGCAACAAAATATCACACACTGCAAGACACAGCAAACACGAGTTCTGTATTGTCTCATGTAGAATGGGTCATGTTGGCATGTTGTTGAAATGGCAGTTTTGCCATACGAAAAGTGTATTTCGCGGGTTTACATGTATATATGTACACAGGGCATGTTAAATTGCACAGCATGTTCTGAGAGTGTAGTGTATCGTGAGGATCGGCAAGCAAATACTATGAACTCTAACTGCTGGCACTCGCGTTGTATGCAGAGGAAGCCAGATAATCACATAATCTATGTGTCTTGTGGCGGGCAGAGCAATGGTGACAGCAACAGCGAGCACTGTTTTTCTGGGAATCTATTCGACCGGCACAAGTGTGCGCTGTGTCGAGAAGACCACAGCTGTGTGCTGATGCACGTGTGCGAAGAGCTACGACCGCATCCCTCGTGTGATCGGTTGTGTGGGAATTGCATTGTTAGAGGGTTGCTGACCACGCCAGAGCACTTGACGGCGTTTTGCCCACAGAGACATGTTACTCCAGTAATTACAGGCCTACTTGGCATGACACTGCTACAGGAGATACAAAACATTGTCGTCACCGTTGACGGGCAGTGTCTGGATATTGGGCGGTGGACGTGGTCGTTTGAGTTTGAGAAACGCATTGATTTCGTGATTCCACGCAGCGCACCGAGCAGTGCCAAGCGCTCTGGCAATGCACACACAAACACCGACTCAGAGTATAGTGATTGTGACGATTGGGATAGCGATTCTGGAGACAAAATAGACGAGAGCGCATGCACGCCGATGCCGAAAATCGTGCAGTCGCAGTCTATGCCGTTGCGTCGCATACAGCCTGCTCGCAAAGTGAAAGATGCAGCAGCGGCAAAACAGAACGCTATGGCGCAGAAGGCACCGCCTGCACAGAAGAAGGCACCGCCTGCACAGAAGATACCTGTCGCACGGAAGATATGTAAGAAAAAACATGCTGTGGTTGGTATACAGAAAAACAAGGTGCCTGCACCGGATCAAACACCGCCTGCACCGAAAAAGGCACCGCCTGCGCCGAAAAAGGCACCGCCTGCACCGAAAAAGGCCCCTGTGAGGAAAATAGGAGCGAAACGCATGCGCTGGAACAATCTGGACCTGCTGATCAAGGTGCAGCGCGACAATGTGTGTTTTTTCTACGTCATTGGTATGATATACACCATCGCATGTGTCACTTTTCTGCAGTACGCACAGCAAGTAAAACACTATCATTGCCGCTGTGTTTTGTCATGACTGTGTGTTTTTTTGTGCAGTCGAAAACGAAATGTCCAAGGGCATCTCACTAGAGCAACAAATCAGGAAGCGCTGGAGGTTCCATTTCTGCAAGGACAACATGCCTGCAGCAACCCAGGACATTCCACACCCACAGCCAGTCCCTGTGTCTGTGCCACATACACAAGACGACATCGTAGCCAGATGTACAGACAGTGACACAGATGATGAGAATGTGGCGAAGAAGTGCCATGGCAGGCGAAAACAGCCGCGGAAGAAGGGGGAAATGCCCCGGAAAAAGGAGTCGGACGACAGCACCAGTGACGACGATGACAGGCGTGAAGACGCCACAATATCACAAACAGGGTTTGATACAATTACAGCTGTTACACAGAGAGCCAATGCAATCGCGAGAGAGATACAAAGCATCCCAGTGTGTATTGGGTATGAGTTTTCGAAAATACAGCCGCCCGCAGCATCGAAGGCCCGGAATCTGACGGCAGCGGAAAGAAGCGCCAGACGCGAAGAAGGTATGCTGCGTGTGAAAGTGCAGAACAACCATCTGGCCACAGTGCTGTCGGCAGCGACTCGGCAAACATGCCTGCTGAATTATGCCGACATCTGTGCCCACCTGCTGGAGCAGGTGGAGGGCTGCACGCGGGTGTTTGCGCATCGCGTGTATTCGACTCGAAGTGTCGCGAAAATCGACACCATGGTGTGGCAGGCACGACAGCGTGCGCAGTCTTTGCTGGACGACGACATGCACATTATGGACAAATCAACGAGGGTTGTTGCCACGCAGTTGTGCCCCGACGTGGGGTTCCAGTGGATTATGCGGCAGTACTTTGCGTACGAACTCCCGAAAACGGTGTGGGCGCGACAAAACGGGATGTGTGCTTATTGTGACGTGTTCACGGCGGCGCCCGACGGACATGGGGTCGGCATGTGTTGTCGTGATGTCATGAATGCCACCGTCGCCATTTCCGAGCGCACGAAACTACTACGGATGAAGCAGGAGGCCAACACCGAGCTTGGGCGTCTTCTTTTCGACCGCATCCTGCACCTTGACAAGAGTGTTTTTGTGTGTGTGGGCTGCGCGCACGCGTACGAGAGCATCACAGGGGGCATCCGAACCCGTTTTTCGCATACTGACCTGGTGCAGTTTCCCGACACCATTGACAATGAGCATCTTTTCCGCTACCTCACCGCGTGCTCAGGACTGCTGAGTGTGTTTTCTATTTTTGTCTGCGAAATCGACCTGCAGTGTGAAAAGGATGCAGTCATTCTTCTGGACGACGAGGTCGGTGCACAGGATGACGAGGTCAACATCACGATCATGGCGTATGTTACCAACATCCGCGACTCGGAGCTGGTCTATATCAAGATTCCGCTGTCCAATTTCAACCTGAGGTCCAAGAAGCGTTTCCGCAGCGGTTTCACAGTGTGCAACTCCAACTTCCACAGCACCGACATCATGTGCCTTACGGAAACAGGCGTATCTGCGACGGACAAATACATTACATCGCGGCACCACGTTTTTTCCTGCATCTACGGACAGCATCCGCAGACCTACGTGAACTGTGTTGGCGAGTCCGACGACAGCAACCTTTTTGCAGGGCGCCTGTTTGTTTTCCTGTGCCAACGTATGTATGCCCGCCATATCGTTCCGCAGCAGGCAGACGTGGCAGAAAGGATGTGGAAACTGCTGGACGAACACATACACGGCGAGTTCCACAGCCGCACTGTGCTGGACGCCGACAGCCATTATTTCGACACAGACGAGACTAGCCAGAGCACTTTTTGCGAGCAGTCGGTGTTGCTGGCATGCCGGCGCAAGCGGCTATCAGAAATGCCCCACCACAGCATGTCGCGCATGGCCATTCAGCATTATTCCACCGTGCACATTATCGACAGCATAGTGCTTCTGTATAATTTTTTCCCCGATAGTCTGCTCACGCTGCAGCAAAACAGCAACCATTACCATTTGTATCGTCTTGTGGCTGTGCACGAGATACAGAGCCGGGAAAGCCACTGGCTCGACACGGAAAACTGGAAGCACGTGCCGAACATGCCGATCTGCGACCCAGCCACGGCAGTGTGGCAGTCCACCACAAAAGCTGCAGACAACATCAACCTTGATTCCCACGCATTGATAGATTTCCTCAGTTTGAGGACCAAGGTGCAGGGCATTTGGCCAGACATCTCCACGACTGGCAAAGCGCGTTTCGTGTGCTTCTACCAGCGTCTGACTCCAAACCGAGGCCTCCGGAATGCCGCCCCGATCACGCTAAGCTCGCCGCTTGCTCGCAACCGCTCTGCTTTGCTGCGCACCCTGTTTGGACAAGACCCCACTGAGAGTCCAACCATGCACATGGCGGAAAAGGCAGCTCGGGCTGTATTCAAGCACCCTGACCAGGTTTTCCACACTGCCACACAGGAATACATTCGTATGATGGCCATGGCCGTGCGACTGCTGGGCTATATTATTTTACACGAATTGCATTCCATTCTACAGCAACGCAGCGTAGACCCACGAGAGTTCCACCTGTTCTTGTATTTATTCTGGAACAAGTTTGTCATCCGCGAGGGCTTCCACACGGGCTCTGAAAATGTGTGCGCAGGCACGCTGGTGGGACAGCCTGCCGTAGATTTTGGCAACATTGACCTGCATGGTGTCTTGATGCGCTTTCGCGGCTTTCTCGCCACACAATGCCACACCCTGCATTCGACGCGTAACGAGGACCTGAGGCCCGTATTTGCAAACGTCAAGACACTGCTGGCCAGATTTGGAGTGGTACTCAGCAGCCGCCATCAGTGCACCAGCACCAGCCATGCCATCCGGTGTCTGGCCATATTCGAGCTCCGCCTGGCCCAAGATACCGACGAGGAAATCTATGCCCTTGGCAACACCAAGCTCATATTGCACTATCTGTCCCGTGCACTCGATTTTACAGCCATGCAGCAGTACATGTCCGACATTCGCGACACGCTGGTGTAGACCCATCTGTACGGTTCTAGTTGGCAGCTGTAACAAATGCCGACACAAAACTATTAAAAAAACCAAACACCACCACTGTCAGCTCTGTTATCCTGTCGCCCGTTTTGATCGGCACACACCTCTGTTGTCCTGGCACCCGCCCCCACCACCCCCTTTTGCCCATTTTAACCATGTGGCAGGGCACCGAGGAGAGCGAACGTGTCGAGGCAAACGATGCTGCCGAGATTGCAGACAGGGACGAGATGACAGAAACAACACATGAAAACACCGAACACGCGACTGAGGCGGGGGGCGGAGCCGTCAAAACTGACATACAGTGCGTCGAAATCGACCAGTGTCTAGTGCGCGCGGGTTGTGTGCGCACTTTGATGATGCAGACTGGGGCGTACACAGACTCTAGACGTTTTGATGTGATTGAACAGACGGTCACACCGGACGGGTTTGAGTATGTTTCTACGGTGTTTAGCGACATCCAGAAAGCGATTAACCATCTCCGAGACGCCAAAGACGGCGGGCCTGTGAAAACCACGCGCAAATTCAGCGATGTGGAGTCCAAACACACAGATTACGATAAAAACAAGGCGCCTCGCATGTCTTTCAAAAGGTGCCTCATTCCTGTCACACACACCGCACCATAAACCTATCTTGAAAGTGCTATCGCAACACCACCGCAAGTTCTCATGTCCGATAGCCGGTTGCAATTAGCGAAATATAAACCCCCGTGTGCAAAATGCATGCCAATGCCCGTGAGCAGGCTAAACATGGGACATTGTCGGATTTCCACTGCTCGCACGATGCTGTGTCAAGAAAGTTGGCCATGGACGTGCTGCACAATATATTGTACAGAGCATCATTGTGTTGGTGGCCAGACAAATCACAAACAACACTCACACGTGACACCTTTGTGCACCACCACCGCAGGAGCCCTCCCAAAACAGGGCGCCCTGCCATACAATATGGCCAGATCGTGGAGTGGTTTGCTGACAAGGGATATGGATTCATCAAACCCGACGAGCACGGGCGCGACAACATCTTTTTGCATATTTCACAAGTCTTGCAAAAATCATTGATTGAGCGAGGCGCTACCGTCTCGTACCGTTCTAAATTCGATGCGGTCAAAAAAAGCGACACGGCGTCATGTGTCGAGATCGAACCAGCCAAGGACACGAAAACACAGAACCACAGCCATTTTGGCAACCTCGACAAGCGCCTGCCATACAACGAGTTCGACGCCCCACATTCTTACAACCATCCAAATAAACTGGGATATGCAACAGGTACTGTGATCTCTGCACCAATGCAAAAACCGGACACGAAACAGTGTTTTTTGCAACAAATTTATTCATGAGTACCCACTGACACAACACACCCCTACTGCGGCAGAATTCCCGTCATATGACCATGCCAATCGTTACGAATCCAAGGAGTACAGGCCGGAGCGTTTCGTGCACGAGCGCGGTGCACCGTATCCGCAGCACACTCAACGCCGTGTAGATCCGTATCAAGTCGACGCAGCGCCTGTCGATGCCGACAACTACCAATGTAAGTGGCAGCACCCCGAACAAAGCCAACAATCAACACATGCAGTGTTTATGCTGGTGCGTGACTAACATATGCGATGCCATGTGTGTATACGAGGCCAAACAGACAGGCGCTGCCGTTTCGGGGAATAACACAACACGTGAACACCCGCAAAACTACGGCAGCTGAACATTGTTTAGGGCTTCGTTCAACACCAACGTGTAGTCCAGGTTCTGGAAGCCTTTGACATTGTTTGTTGGCACACAAGGACACAACATTTCTACCTCCATATAAGTGGCGATTCCATCCGAGTTCAACTTTTTTTGGGTGTCGTTATTTGTCTTCTTGCCACCTTGATTGAACAACAGCCATATGCAGTTGTATATGGAGACCAGGTTGTGAAAACCTTCTTGTGGGGTTAGTCTGTCTATGTGGATAAAATTAAGAACACAGTCCATCATTTTCAGCAGCCATGCATCCGACATAAACATCAGGTTGTACAAGACGGTGCGGGTAGAACAGTTTAACAAGCGGTGGACAGCATTAGTATGCACCGAATCTTGCGAGATAGAGTCTTTTTTTTCAAGGGTTTTGCTGAGATTCTGGTACGAATATGCGCCGTAATATATGCCGGGGCCGTCTGGAGCAGTCCAAAATAAATTGCGCCGAGTTTTGTAAAAATTGTTTAACAAGATCTTCGTTTTGTCGTCCATCGTCTCCTGCGAAAGCAGTGCACAATACGCGCCTCTCGTGCGTATATGAACTTATATAGTTCCACACCCTGCCTCTGATCCTCATCGACACAGATTACTGGGAGAAGGGTGGTGTGATCCAGCGGAATTCGGCGTGCATTTGCATAAAATCGCTTCTAGCAATTTTTTTTGGTGGTATGTTGCCAGTTGTAATTCTTAGTATCTGGTATGTACAGATCAAGCACACGCTACAAAACGTGTCCGCCGAACAGAAGCTAAAAACAGAATAACCGGTGCCACAATCCAGCGCTATTTCGGGACACATTTTGGGCATTTATACACACAATTTCGCACGGCACTCGTGCAAACATTGGGGTCGGACTATTATGGCAAGGATCGATAACTTTGACAACAACCAAAAGGGCACCAAGCCCGAGTTATCCGACCTGTACGGATGCCATGTGCCGATGTCAGTGAAGATAGTTAACGGAGCACCGAAGAGCATGCGCGTGGATTTCGCGAGCTTGGAGCACGCATGGTGCATGCGTCGCATGATGTGCGCCCCACACATTGGAGAGCAGCGCAACATTATGACGGTCTCGCACATGCACACGGTGTTTGTCACGACACAGGAAGACGCCAAGTGCTACCTGGCGCAGTTCGAGGCAACGGGGGTATTTGCATCATGGGCCGAGACCAATATCTATTACCCGGTGAACAAAATTACCTGCGCCAAAAAAGGCCCGCACAATATCGGCCTCATTGCGCGTTTCGTGTGCTCCAACAACCCACAAGCCAAAGTCATCCGCGAGCAGATCCGTGGTGTCGCCGCCGACCGCTGGAAGAACTCGGGCGACAAGGTCGCGCGCAGCATTGCCTGCTGTCTGTGGATGCGCAAGACTTCAAATTGCACGTCGTATAAGTCTGGACTCCGCACACTGGCGTGTTCCAAATACAAGCACAATCCTGCCATTTCAAACGTGCTCGTCTTGACACGCGGGCTCCACCTTTACACCACGTATGCAGCATGCCGCATGGTAACTGTAACACGCCGCCAGACGGCAGACGCGTATATGCAGTCGCTTTTTACGCTAAGTGCGACGCTGTGCTGGCAGATGGACGCAGAAACCCTCCTAGCCCTACACATGGCGTTTCACGCCCGCCTCGGACAACACAGCCAGATGCGAAAATTGACAATGGACGTCTTCCTGACCGTTGTTGGCCCTCTACTCGACGCAAAGCAGCACAAAAAATACAAGCAGTTTTGTGTTGGCTAGCGTGCACACGCCATACACCCATGTCGTCAAGGATAATTTACTTAAAGCGTTTTTCGAGATTAAACAGTGCTAAAATCTACTTATGTATGTACTTTTCCGGTGAATTTGTTGGCGTTATTTTTCCGAATCTCGTCTTTTACGATTTGACATAGTTTGGCTGGTTCACAAAACACTTTGACGTCGCAAGATCTCTTGCCAGAGAAGCTAGCTGTTTCTCGCGTCGAGAGAGGTTTGCAGGCTTGACATCTTTTTGTGCACTGGATTCAACAAGCGACGCACTCGCGACATCCTGGTTGGTGTGTGTATTTTTGCCCAGAGAGTTGCCGTTGGCACCCTTGAACGAACAGAATTTGCCTTTGCCGAGACCACACGAGGCCTTCTCTGGCTTTTTCCAGAAATAACCAGGAGAGACCATTTCTTCTTTGACGTCTTCATCGCTCTCGCTCTCGCTCTCGCTCTCGCTCTCGCTCTCGCTCTCGCTCTCGCTCTTTTCTACGACTGTTTTGTCATCAATATCTGCGCCTATGTTTTGGTAGCCACGTCCATCTTGACCCTCATCATCCAGGCCGCGTTCAAGCAAGGGTGTGACATCACAAGTGTCGCCATTGCCAACACCAGCAAGACCAATGGCGACATCACAAATAGCTGGCATTGTAGTGATCTTACCCATGCCAGCTGCACTGGATTCGATGGGCACTTGTGGCTCTGATGTCTCAACGCCATCTTGTGCCACAACCAAATCCTGCTTCAACGACAAGATGTTTTCTCGGGGTTTAGGAGCCTGACTCGCGCGCACCCACCTCTGTGTAATATTCGTCTTGGAGGCGTGCACCTCGGTCATTGTGTCGCCCATGTCACACTGTGCAGGTGTCTCTGCTTTGCGTTTGTGGCCACCTTCCTGGGCGATGTTTGGCAACACAATTTTGCTCGATGATGGCATGGTAGGGCGTTCGACACTGGCTTGTGCAGCAGTACTGTCTTTGGGGACAGGAAGTCTTGGCGGAATAGTTTTCGAAGCGATGTCATGACCTGACCACGTTGTATCGGCCACGTGATAGCTCACGTTTTTTGCCTGTTTGGCGAGCAGTCTCTTTTGTTGATGAGCACTCTCTATGGCCAACATCTCACTCTCGAGAACCTGCACCTTGTTTTTGCCAGTGGTAGGCCAAAGACCTTGTCCGCTCGCTGTATGCTTCCAATAACTCGTGCCCTTGGACCTCGAGACGGTGAGCTCCCAACCAACACGACACATGCTGTCGCGTGCAGCGTGTGCCCAAATGCGCCTGAAAACACAGCAATCCGCACGATTCAGCCGTGTGTGGTATGGCACCTGGCACAATAATGTTTTCGTGCTGCAAAAATAGTCCCTCATAAATAGCCCCAAAAAGCTATTTCGGGCACGATCACCCACCCACGAACGACGAATGGTGGACGCGAACAGGTCACCCGGAGGACGATTTGTTTGTGCAGAAGACCATGTCGCACCGTGAGTCTGTCAGGCTGTCACATTCCTCTAGTCCGGCAACGATGCCATCGCCACAGATGGTGCTGCATGGAGGGTCCGTGTAGTAGCCTTCCAGCATCACACATGTCGAGTCTGTGCAGCAGGCTGCGGTTTTGGAGTATTTCGCAGACGCGTCGCACTGTTCGCCGAAATCCACAAAGTCGTTGTTGCAAAAAGAACCTGCCACTTGCGACGCGGCTGTTGGACAATGCGCGTCTCGTTCTGCCGTACAAGCGACATATTTCACACCAGTGTCACACTGCAAAAAACGTGCGGGTGTGCATGCTTCGCATTCTTGTGTTTTCATGCTGCGAAATTCCATCCCTGGCACGCAGTACCGGCACAGTGCAGCCGGCTGGGTCATGCGATACGACGGAACAACGAATCCGCCCTGTATCATCAAACTGCACACAATATCACACCATGAGCATGGTCACACTCACACCATCAATTCAATACACATTGCGTGTTTGTCTCTTTTTCGCCATTATTTGACCATGCATGCACTAAAAACACCGTGTGGGTTGTGTGTACGCAGGGTTGTGGCAGAACCTGACAGAGCTCTCGCAGTCGCCTAGCGTGATTGTTATAGGGGCCTCGCGCACATTAATGATACCCAGACGTGCGGCAATTGTCGTCAGACTGCTACTGGCAAACACCCCCTGTGCAAAAGTCTCGGCGTCGGACAGCCATAGCACAGACACACTGTTGGTGAAAGCGATACCAGACACAATCGCGTGCAGGACAAGGTCCTCGTATCGGCACCCCATGGCTTCGGCCACGCCGTCGTAAAACAGTCGGATGTTGGCGTCTTGGATCACATTTGCCGCTGGTGTGTGCACGGACAGGCCTGCCGCAGAAATCGACGATATGTGCTGGGCAAAGTCTTGTCGCGCGCGGTCGAGCACCGAGAGAGGGAGCTTCAGCGCTGTGGACTTGATATTTCCTGGAGGGTGCACGGCCAAGATCAGGCATCACACAGGCACAAAAACAACGGGGCAACCAACACACACATACCGCACCTATAGTTGTCATGCGATCCATTGGCATGTAGCAGACTGAAATGTCGAGGTTGGTGGCGTACAGGTCGTGTGCGATTTGTCGCACAGAGTCACAGAACACATAGCGCGCGACTGACAAATACAGTGTCGGGTTTTGCTGCGACACCGTGCGCAAACTGGACCAGATGGCATCCATTTTTGACATTGCAAATAAAATGGCCACTAGGAACTCGTTGGTAAGGGTCACGCTGAACTGGATGCGCCCAAAAGTCGACACGGCGTCTACAGACAGCAGCTGGTGGTTAAAAATGCGGTGCAGCGCTGCGATGAGATCTTTCTTGCGCATTTCGTTGGAAAACACCACGAAAACGAAGGAGCACACTTCGAGATGCAGCTCGCGGCTGGTGTGCACAGGCGTATATGTCGAAAAGCAATCCACCACGCTCCCCTGCAACGCCTGGGCATTGAGCATGGTCCTGTTGCTGTTTTGGTTGTGTGTGGAGCTGTTGTGGCTGGCGTTGCGTGCCGTGAAAATCGAAGCAGGGCACTGCAGACACCCGTGGTCACTGCCCTGGCCTATGGCTGGGCCAAACGTGCCAAAAGGACATGGCATCGGGCCACTATCAGTCTGTCCGGCGGTGCAATAGAAGCCGGCAGGGCAAATCACACACTCTGTCGCAGTCGAGTCGTCCTGCAATATTGCTGTCTCGGGGTAAAAACCTGACACGCATGCGCACGCCGGCGATCGTGGCAACTGCAACATGGACTGCACAGACACAAACATGTTGACCGGGCACGGCGTGCATGTATTGTCATCTTCTGATTCATAGTGCGAGCTGGCACACAAACATTGCAGGGCAAAAGGCGGAACCGCACTGGCCATCAGGTTGCGGTCGGATTGCTGGCAAAAACACCCGTTTATGTCTGGGGTTCCGGGGTGAGATGTGGTTTTCAGTGGACACTTTGTAATTGTCGGCAGCACCTTGGTTTCGCGCTCTTGTGGGCAGAAAAACCCAGCTGGACACAAGATGCAGCGCATTGCCCCGTACTGTGTGGCCATGGCGTCATAAGACCCTGCCTCGCATACGCAAGCGTCGTGTTTTTGGTTCACTGTCTGCCTGTACTGGTCGCACTGCCCAACGCCACCGTGCAACGAAACTGGGCAGACTTCTGTTGAAACACACGGCACGCACGTTGTAACCCCGAAAACCGTGTGTGCGCGTTGCCCACCGGCACACACACACTGTGCCAGCAATGTGCTTCTTGAGCCAATCGTAGTTGTCCCGACAGGACACCTCACAGGCTGCTGGCGTGGCGTTGCTGCGAAATATCCAATGGGCACCTCATTGCATGCCGCCTCCTGCGTACATGACACAAACACTAGTGTTATGGGCAATATGACGACACGAATAATGCTAATCGTTGGGCTAAGGCAATCACCATTGCAGATGCTAGTAGCCTCATAAAAATCCCCAGCGGACATCGTTCGGTGAGTTAGACATTATTAACTAATTTTTTTGTACCATGAAACTATAATACTATTTGAGTGAGGGTCATTGATGACCCTAAGTACAAAAGTCTGAGTTAACAAATGTCAATACTAATAATAGTACTATAAACTACATGGTACTAATAAATATGTTTTCATATATTTTCTCACAGTGTGGCACCATTTCCTTTGTAAACTCGCAAACGTAACCAGTCAAGGCAGAGCTCATCGCGCAAAACAGTACAAAAACAAGTCGCTACCACGGCATCGGAGAGCGTAAATCCTGGCCAGCACTCGCATTGCGCTGCATGCATTGCTTTTGGTGTGGTGGTGCTGCTGTTGGCTGGGCATAGGCGCTGCTGCGAGTCTGTGCAGTAGAACGGGCGACTGCACATCTGGCAGCTAAACTCAGTGTTGTTGGTAGCGGCAACTGCATAGAACCCAGGTCGACATACACACACGGTCGAATCCACAGAACCCAGCTTATTTTCTGTCCACGAATTGGCTGGACAAACGTGTCGCTGCCCGTGCTGGCAGTACTCGTCTGCGCTGCAGCGGAGGCAGTGTGAACCGAGGAGGCGGTGGCCAGCCTCGCATTTTGAGGCGTTTTCAGCCGCGAAACGAGCTGCATAACACGCCTCCCGCGGCGAGCACGCGATGCAGCCTGCTGTAGCCTCTGGCACCGCCGTGTCTTGGCGTGGTTGGTAGCCTGGCAGGCATACGCACTGGAAAAAAGAGGCAGCACTCGCCCATGCACCGGCAGCACATATTCTATAGTCGATTTTCACGATGCCTAGTGATATGCCGTTTATGTGGTGTGCAAAAACTAGTGTCTGTCGCAACAGAGCACGGTATGGCACCAGCATCGTGGCAGAGAGCATGACGACATGTCGTTGTTTTGCAGTATACGCACCTGCAATGCCCACGCCAGTGCTCAATGGTTGCCACGAAACAAAATGTACACAGATAATGTCATTGACGTGCGCAGGGTCTCTCAGAGAGACATGCTCATATGTCATGTCCATTTGCAAGGCGGGCGGCTTGTTTCGATCGAAAGGTGTCGCACTTTTGAAGGTTGTAATCGTAGTGCTGCCCTGCTGCAAATCCATGCGGACAATGTCATAATAGCTGTACATGCCAGGTTCGTCGTTCTGCACCGCCGGGTCTGCAGCTACATGTATGCTACTGCGGGTTTGACATGCCACAAGCGCATAGTGCACAGGCACACTCAAAGTGGTGTAGAAGACCTCCGCTCCAAACTCAAAAAGAAGCGTCCATTCCTGCGAAAACACTGCCAACTCAAAGGTATCCGCATTGATTACGATGCGCATGGCTCCGCGGTAGACCAGCCCCTGCAGGGTGTCCATGATAAGTATATGCAGCGTCATGAGGCCACTTTCCGAAAACTCTGTAAAGTCCACGGATGCCACACTGAGCACTGAATTGAACAGCTCAAGGGCATCTGCAGCAGCCGTAGACTCGAGCGACAAATGTGAAGAGACAACACGCACGCCGGCAGTATCATTCACAAAAAGATACACCACGAGCCCGCGTGAGGTGGCATTGAGCACCACAACCGTGTGCATGACAGCACCAGCTGTCTGGTGCTCCACATACAACTTCGAATACCGTGTGTCAATCGTAATGTGTGCATCTGCATAGTAGACACCACCACGCACTGTAGCACTCGGCATGCTGGAGTTACTGGCGTCATGTGTCGGCATCTGGCACACAAAGCCTTGTGCGGTGCCAGTGACTGTCACGGTGACAAACGGTGACACACAAAAACAATCCGTGGCGTCGATCGCGCGTGTCAGACTCGTTGTGGCTCCTGGCGGGCACTGCAGCACGCTGACGCCGTCGACACAGTAAAACCCCAGAGGGCATGCGACACACTTGCGGGAGATGGCATCCATCGTTTCTCCCCCTGCACATTGTGCCACAATGAAGCCATCTCGACACAACGATCCCCGTGGGCATGCGAGTTGGATACCACATGTCTGATCGGTAGATGCCACACAGTCTGTGCTGTAATAGTCTGGACTCGATATTGCAACACAATCTGTTGCCGCTGTCGGGTTGGGAACGCTGAGGTATGTGCCAGCTCTGCACCGGCAGTCGGTGGCGTTGGAATGCCCAGTGGCATAGGTGTACTGAAGTTGTTTGCAGGCATATTGCACTCCGCCGGTGCAAAACGAATTCGCAGGACATATTGTGCATAAAAAAGACCCCCCGCCGTCGCTCTGCATGAATTCTCCAGGGGCACACAATGTGTGAAAACTGCGCGCCAGCACGACGGATCCGCACAACACGCGCCCAAAACAGGCAGGTTCGCACAGGGTTGTGGTGTAAAAGTCCACCGTGTCAAAGGTCAACGTCGCCCGCACCAGCGCGCTGATGTCAGGGTGCGCGTGGCGTAGCACATATCCTGCGTCTGCCATGCAGTAGGCATCCTCCACGGCAAGTCCCAGCAGACGCTGCAGACTACGTTTTGTGTGCACATCGGGCGATGTTATTATTGCGTGTGAATTGGGAGGGCATTTGAACTGCAGATTGGTGTGTATGGGACAAAAAGCGTCGTGTTCGCACGCAAAACACTCGCGTTTGCCATTGATGTTGCCCTGAAAAAAGCCTTCATCACACCGACATTCAAACTCCGAATTCGACGGCCCCATTATGAAGAGCGGGGTCTCATGCAAGCCGGCACACAGCATGCTCTTGGCCTGCTGTGTGCACGGGCGTTGTGTGTTTAACTCACTAGGGCTGGCAGTATTGGCAATGATTGCCCACAGGCTGTACTCTGTGAGTGTTTGCACGCCTTGCCTGGGCTGTTGATACGTGTTCGGCACGAATCCTGTCTCGGCATAGCAGTATGTGGTCGTTGTGGCTGTACCGGGGTCGCTAATGGCAAAGGACGAGGAGTAATACAAGGTGGCGCGACACTGTGGCTGCTGTGGACGGTGCTGCGTATAGACCAGTGCTTTCACGTGGCAATGCGCCAATATACACACCAGCGAAAAAAAACGCACAACATGGGCCATTCGCCGCATGTGTGTGCTTAATGAAAAAAGTCGGTCCTATATACACGACAGGACAGTATGGCGTGGATAATATAAAGGCCGCAGCAACAAGACCAAAAAATACGGCTCCAAAACACAGCACGAGCAAACTCTCTGTCGTGTTTTTGGGCGCCCAAGAGATACTGAAGGAAAAACGTTGTAATACACGAATAACACGAGATACAAAGAGAAAACAGCATGATAAGCCCCATTTATTGTCACATAATCGTCAAAATGCGCTGATGTGATAGACCTCCACATTGTGGCAGTGGAGGAAAGTCTCAACAAAATTTTGAATGTAGAACGCACAGTCCATCCTCGGGCATTTGAGGCAGCCCTGTGTGTCGAATGCAATGCTGGCCGCATGCGGCGATGTGCACTCGCAATCCAGCGTTTTTTTGCTGCTGTCTGTTTTTCTTTTTTTGGAGTGCACAGTGTGGTTTTCCGTGTGCATCAAATCGCGCAGGTATTTGTCGTCCATAGCGACTGTGGCACACTTTGTGTCTATGTACACACATTGTATGCGGATATTTTTCTTTCGAATACCCATTGTGTTCACACACACTGCGACACTCACCAGGCCATGGCTTCGTGTTGACGTAAAGCTGGTATCAACGCACGCGATATGGATGCATAGCGGTCTGGGTGGTCTATGCATGTCCAGGTTTTGGTACTGTGTCTAACCCCAGAACCAATCTGTTTCTCGCAGGCTTAGTAGTCATACTGGGAAGAGGGAGTAGCAGGTGTCCAGGTGTCTGGGCATGGGCATCAGGGTCTTTCAAATGTGCACCAAAGGCCACCACGCCATTTTTGATAGTCACGATTTCGTTGCACATAAGTTCGAAAACTCTCTCCTTTTCTATTTTACACTTTATCATGTTGTCCACGTGTTCCACGAAATCCATAACTTGTTGGAGGAAATCGCTGCTAACAACAACGTTTTTGGCGTGTTTCGTGGCGTTGGCATCTGCCATGAGTTTCGAGTCACGCTCGTGTTTTACAACCTTTTTCTCGAGTTCTTCGTTGATAGCTGTGTGGGCTTTTTGGTTTTTGTGGTTTAAATTCACCAGTTCGGAGGCAATTTTGGTACTTTCCAATGAAATTTCATGTTGTTTTTCCTGGAGTTTTACCAATTCCATGTGCATATCGTGCATTAGTTTCTGGTGTAGGGGCTGTTGGTCTATCAGGCTTTGCGTTGTTGCTGAGAAGGTTACTACAGTCATTTCCTTGACAGATTTGTCGAGTGCAGTCATGAGTTCCTCAAAATGTGCGCTATTTTGGACATATGTTTCCATGTCCTTGGCTTGTTGTTCTGCGCGAACACACATGTCTTTAGCTTCGTTTGTCAAACCATTAATTTTCATTTTCAATTCCTCAATGGTCTCATTTCCTGTCGAAGTCATTGCGGGTTTCGTTGACATGATACAGCAATCTCGTTCACATCAAACCTCTACACTTATATAGCTGTCGCACCATAAACCATATGCCGTTTTTGGACAATACCTGTTTGATGTAAAATACACGTAGCGTGGCTTTTAGCTCGAAAACAACACGTCGCGACGCATGGGGCACTAGCCTTGATTCTCGCAGTCAACGGGTGTGTATTTGTTCATGTATGGACACTTAGTGACAATAAGTGGAATCACCCGAACTCGCAGGCGGTACACCCGGTGGGTTGACAGTGCCATCCGGCAGCCACGGGCATTGTCGAAAATAAAAGTTTTCGACATTGCAAGGTGCCCGGTGCTTGTGCTCAAAGGCTGGATGGTACTCAGAGCCCGCCTTGATGCACCACACTATGCATTTGGTGTACTCGTCAAGATGCATGTGCATGCGCGCATCGTGTGTCACTGGATCATATGGCTCTGGCGTAAGACTTCCAACACCCGACACGACATTGCTGGCTTTGTGGGCAGAGAACAGGGTGTGTCTGTCGACAATGACGAGCTTGGAAAAATCGACATAAATCACAGGCACCCATGCACTGCCGTCGGCACTCTTGACACGCGTGGAAAAGGTGATGTCGGCAGGCTGCACCATGAAGCACGAGGAATAATGCAGCGCCCTACGCGTCCGGATCTGCTCGACGACTTCCACATTCTCAAAGGCATCGCGAGTCTTTTTGAAGTCGAAAGGCGTGTCGTGGTGCAATTTCCACCACATTGGCATCTCGCCACGCGCAAACACCACCTCAGTGCGCGCGCCCGAGGACTCAGCCTGGCGGAAGAAAACACGGCAGGCCTGCATGATCATCGGCACGTCGTCCACGCGGCAGAATTTGATCTCTAATACCGTGGTTCCAGTGCGAGTGCGCGCAGTACCGGCAGCGTCGACTGGTGCGCCCGTTTTCGGCTTTTTGGCGGCTCTGGCGACCTTTGCTGCCTGCGTTGGCAACACCTGGCTCTCTTCGATGCCAGCACCCCCCTCCCACGCCGAAAATACCGACTTTGTCTCACCACAAAATTCCCCTTCTGCCTCACTGGGCGTCATGTGCACCCCCAGCACATAGAGAGAGTCGCTAAGAGGTGCCATCACGCAGTCGGACTTGGACCAGCTGCTTCTGTACTGCTTGTAAAGATACGCATTGATGAATTTCTGCAGCGCCTCCTTGTGTTTACCCACCAATGCATAGTCCTTGGAGATGTTGCCAGTGAGCACTGGTTCGACTTTACAACATTTGATCATCATTGGCGTGGAGGCCTGCGTTCCCTCTATGTGCTGATGCACGTGAATCGTCAATATGCCCACCTGATTTTCGCGTTTTTTCGGATGCTGCTCTGTGCAGAAAACAAGTGTGTTGTCGGTCCCCATCTTGTGCGCGACCCCTTGCGTAAAGTAGGTCATTTAGGGTGCTGGTGGTGCCGACGGCGCAAAATATCTCAATGTCGTACTTCTGTATCCATGTACCTGATATAATGACGTAATCTATTTCTGGAGCATAAATAGGTCTGGTGTGTATGGTGTTGTGTGGTCTTCAAAAGCATGTTGCTTATGATGGAAAAGTATATAAGTGCAGCACAGTAATGTTTTATACACAAACAACACTGTCTTTTCCATATTGCATCGTGCGATTATGCCAAAGTCGTATGTGCTTGAAACACCAGTAAGCTCGGAAAGTGAGTCAGAAGACATTATACCAAATGTCAATGTACTTGAGCACAATGAATCTGAAGTGAGTACACTTCAAGACAATGTACCAAACGTTGAATCTGAGGAGGGTGAATCTGAGGAGGGTGAATCTGAGGAGGGTGAATCTGAGGAGGGTGAATCTGAGGAGGGCGAATGTGAGGAGGGCGAATGTGAAAATGGCGAATGTGAAAAGGGCGAATGTGAGGAGGGCGAATGTGAAAATGGCGAATGTGAAAAGGGCGAATGTGAAAAGGGCGAATGTGAGGAGGGCGAATGTGAAAATGGCGAATGTGAAAAGGGCGAATGTGAAAAGGGCGAATGTGAAAACGACGAATGTGGAAACGGCGAATGTGGAAACGTGCAAGAAATGTCGTTACTGAAAACCGGCCATACAGACACAAACACAAGTGTTCCATTCTCGACCGACCAAGCTCAATTGTTGCAACAAATAGAAAAAGATCTTCTAAAACGTGAGATTAATCTGTACATGGAGGAGCGCAAAACATTTTTGAAAACATGTGCGACAGGTCTGCTTAAACAAGAAAATAAAAAAATCGAAAATGGACAACCACCACAGTCCGAAGAAGATCTGATTGCAAACTGGATTGTCGAAATCGAAAAACGTTGGACTGAGTACAACGTAGAATGCAATACACTACGGAAATACCCTATATTTTAAGCGTAAGCCCCGGTGTGCAATTAAAATTGCGCAAGCGTAATAACAGACAATGGGCAATATACCGCAAAAAAACGACTGCGCGTGATTACATACATTATGTTAACATTCTGAAAGACTAAAGTTCTGTCGATTTTTTAGATTGCAGCGGCATACGGCCAAAAAACATACAAACAACGCCTGTTGCCTCAGCCATGACGTGTCGTGTGTCGTGTTGTTTATATAAAAATGAAGCTACCACACGATTTCCTCTTGTCTAGTGTGTGGCTGGTGCCGATGCGTTTCTGCATGACATTCCTGGTGTTTATAGCGACGTTTTTGGTCTTTGGCATGGCACAACAAAGACCCTGTTCACATGGCCGTTTCCGGACAGTCGAGACAGACCCATGTGTTGCTTGTGCCCCAAACTATGTTTTCGACGAGGATGTGCGCGCCACAGGCGTTGTAGATGCATGCGTGTGTCGCAGTGGCTTCGAGGCAGCAAACGTGCCAGACGAGTGTGTAATGTGCCCTCCTGGCAAAATTTCCCTGCAAAACACACCGTGCACCCCCTGCGCAGTAGGCACGTTTGCGAGCTTCAGCGGACAGACCTCATGCACAACGTGTCAGACACCGGACATGTGTATCTCCCCAGGTTGCATTCATTGCAAAAACAAGCATGTGATTTCAAGTGAAGCATGTCCTGTACCACAACGCAAGATGCAACCCGGCGATGATTTTTCACTTTTCAAGACATGAGTAGCTGCTCGATAATGAGGTCCAAAACCTCGACGGAAAGATGGTTCATGAATACACGATCGGGTGAGTGTGCCGTATGTGTGCCAATGTCCAAATGAACTCCAACGAGGAAGGCCTGCACTTTGCCGAGGGTGTTTATGGACAACGACCGGTATAGACCAATGGCATATCGCAGCTGGTGCACTCGTTGAAACGTGCTAACGTGGCCATTTTGTGCTATCCCCTGGAAATATCCGAGGCCCCCAAAGCCATTGCACGCACTCGAAGTCACGAGATAACTGACAGTGTCGGGCACGATGTCTGGTGGTGGTATTTGCAGCTTCATCTTGCCGCACGTCATGACAACGTTGCCCGTTGTGATGATTGCAGCGTGTGTTTTTCCGGCTGCAATGGCAATCACACGGGTTGGCGTTCTGCCTCTGCCAGCCACTGCAAAAAACGGCAGCACGACATTTTTGAAGTGACACGCGTAAGCGTCTTGCCCGCTATCGATACCAAGACCCAGTTTGCAACTTCCAGCCACCCACAGGGACCCCTTTTCGGTCAGCACCATGGTGTGATGCCCGCCACAACACACCTGCACTGGTATGTCTGGCATATTCAAAAGACACGTTACGTGGAACGGGTCCGAGGAGCATCCGTTTTTCGTGCCATTGCCGAGTTTGCCATACATGTTCATGCCCCACGTCCATATTTTGTGGTCGCTTGTAATACAGGCACAGTGCTCGTGTCCAATAGAAACACATTCCACAGCAAACGTGGCATTGTCGCTGCTGTTGCAATCCTGTTTGACGAGTATGGGTGTTGTCTGGGGACGCATTTTCGAGCGGTCGGCGCCAGGTATTTGCGAGTGAATGTTACACCCCCACATGTATAGACGGCGGTCTTGGCGGATCATGCCGCATGTGTGTGCTCCCGAAGCAATGGACTGGATTTTTTCGTGCGCTGACAGCAACTGGTCGTTGTCGGGGGCAGGATGCATGACAACGAATCGTGTGATAGAATGTGAGAGAGGTATGTCGCCACGCCCTAGCTGTCCGCGGCTATTGTCTCCACATGTCAATACCAGGCCATCGCATGTCAAGGCCACGGTGTGGCTATTCCCGCACACCACCTGCCAGATGGGTGGCATCACGACAATCTCATACGTTCCAGCAGTGCACAAGAACATGACGGGTCCCGGCAGCGAGCTTGTATCGGCGTCTCCTTGCGCCAGTTGTCCGTGTGTATTGCTGCCCCACGAAAAAAGACGATTGTCGGTCGTTGTGGCAAAGGTGGAGCTGCCACAGGTGTGCACAGACCTAAAACGCGGCACGTTCTTCTCGCTGCGCAGCACCTGGAAATACTCGCGCGAGAGAGCCTTGACACACGCCCAGCAGTTCTTGTTGCAGTGTTTGGGCGCGTTTGCAAAGCCCAGCTGCATGTTGTGGTTGAGTCCAGTGCTCCAAATCTCACCCTCACTGCTCAGCACCATAGTCGTGCCAGTTCCACAGGCCACAACATTACGTGGTCCTTTTGCTACACACGAATACAATGTTTGTGCCATGTGAAACACCTTGCTTGCATACACGTGGTCGTCCTGTGCCAGACACAGCAATCTTCTATATATATTCTTATTGTCAGATGTCTTGCCACAAATAGAAAAAAAATCTCAGCTTGCCAAAACACAAACACCACACCATCTCACGATGAGAGGCGTTATGATCATCAGCTTGAAGTCCATGTGTTGCAATGTGTGTATATATTGTGCCATCTTTATTGGACAATCCCGCAACTTGTAGCGGACGGTCAGCTTTTGCGCAATGCATCTTGTTATATATATGTGTATTACAACGCCGAATGATGTGGCAGAAACATTTTCAAAATTGAGTGTATTGTGTCCTCGAATACAACTTACATGAGCTGTTTCAACAAACACGACAACACATCAGAATGGCCACTTCCAGGTCTAGTGACATGTCTGGTGCTAAGCTCGTCGTGTCGGCACTCGCAATGCGGCGTGTGTGTTGTTTCGACAAGAAAAGTTGCCAGGGGGCAATCACTGGACTGAATGAGACTACATGTACCTGCGGACCTGCCATTCAGCACAAGCGTTGTTGTTTGCAGCTTATATACTTACATGAAAATGCGGGTGAGTGTGCATAGGCGTAGTGTTGGGAGGAGGCGTAAGTATTTCACCCAAAATAGCCAAAAATGCCTATAAAATGTGCGAGAGGCGCCCACTTGCTCTACAGTCGAGACCCGCCACGATTATCATGGAGCACGTTTTGGACAACGCACTGGCCAATGTTGAGATGTATCCTACCTGCATGGCGAAGCCTGCCAACTACGAGGCGTCTGCGTCCGTTGCCACCAAGGAGGCTGGTACCATCAAGGATCCCATGCTAAACATCAGAGCCCGTGCTGCGTCGTTGTACATGAGGAATGGCCAGCGCAATGCCATCGAGTGTGCCAACAGGAACGTCGTGTTGGACGAGCACAATCGCGTGGTGCCAACGGGAATCATGAAAACTTTACAAGAACGTCTGAACGAGAGGCGCTTCCAGACCACGGGTGTTGTCATAATCAGCAAACCGGCAACCATTCCCATTGCAAACAACATTATCAAGAAGCGTTCGCGAAAGGGCAAAAAGTGTGTTGAGGAGCCAGAAGTAGTCAAGAGTATCATCACCACACCCAAGCCAATCATGACTGCTTTGGACCTGGCACTCGGTTTTGAGGATTATGTGTGATGGTGAGTCGCGATAGTGTGCAAACGGGTGCCACATGGTGTGTGTTTATTTTTGAATAAAGGGCACTCGATACTACCATGAAGGTGTGTTTCTGTGCGCATTGTGTCAGTGCAGGCTTTACCATCGGCGTCAGACATGTTCGCGCAGGGTGCGCATCGCTGTGAAGGATGATGCAATCTCCTGCGAATACACTGGTACAAACTGCCAGCTTGATGCAATGCGGCGCTCGGTCGGTGAGTAGAACCGCACATAAACTGAAAATCCAGGCGAAACCTGCAATTGTATAGACTGTGTAGGCAGAGTGTTTAACATGAGAAGTTGCAGCAGCTAAACACAAGCATCAAACGTATGCCGGCAATCACGCACCTTGATGTGCGCATCGTCCACGGCAAGCTGGAACCCCCCGATGAAATCGAGATTGAGCTTGTCACACTCTGACAGCCTGAAGTTGGCCCATAACCCGCCGGCATCTAGACCGGTGTCGACATGCTCGACCACTACACGCGTGCTGTTGGTAAGATGCAGTGCGGCAGCGAGCTTTTTCCGCACCACGACGAGGTCTGGGGTGCACGGGTCCGCTGTTGCTGAGCTGCCCTCAACATCGCCGTCGTGGTCCACATCCGGGGCTGCCCGGTGGCGCTTGCGGGTGTGCATGTGTGTCCCGAGCTGGTACTCTACGTTTTTCTCGGCAAACTCACCGGTGATGCCGACAATCTCTAGGGGGTTGTCATGCACAAACTCGACATGCATGGTGTTTTTGATCAGGAGTGGGCCGTGGATGCGGAATGGGTACATCATGCATATTGTATAGACCAGCGAGCTATCAACAACGGCCCCGTTTTTCAGTGTCAAGACCAACACGTCGCGATCGTCGGATTGCACCAGACTCCATTTTGAAAAATTATGCTCGAATTTGTCGTGCAGCAAAATCACCTTTATTATGTTGGCAATATGCCCGGGAACTTGCTTGCGGTCCACCTTTCCAGCAGCTGGGGGTGCGCTTGTGGACAATATTTTAGACAGAACAGAGAGACCCGATTTTGCTGGCGGGTCCTGCCGTGTTTTGGCCACCGCGGGTGCAGTGCTATGTGCAGAAGCCATCAAAGCAATGGCAACACCTCCTTTGCTTGCAAGCGCAACGGTGCATATATATGCTTTATTGCCGAAAAAACGCAAAACACGCGCCTCGCAACAGCTGACTCTCAACACATACATTTGCTGTGGCTAGAGCGGGCATGCATGGTCTGGCTACCAAAGGTTACCGGCATAAAACAGCCTCTGCGTGTGTATACAGTGACATGGCGCATATTTTGCGCAATTGTAAACTCCTTGCAACAGTTCGAAACAGGCCTCCTTTTGCGCACCGACTGTCTTTGTGTAGAACTCGTGGCAGCATACGCCGGCGTCAAACATACGGGCCTTTCAGAGATACGGGGCTCTTGCCTACTGTGCGTTTCACCAACATGCCTACTTTCAGTGGTCGTGTGATGTTGAATTTTGGAGGAATGTGCTTCACCATATTTTTTGCAGAAATTGCCGCGTTCACGCCCGTCTGTCCTGCTTTGAGCTGTTTCACCATGTCTCTCCGTGTGTCGAGCGTTTCTTATATAGCATTGTGTGTATTGCGGCGTATTTTCCATCGAGGGCTGGCAAAATACCACGCGAATCTCGGAATCTGCGCAATCCAGCGCAAAACCTGGCGATGCTGCACCGGCAAGAAAATACATGTGTGCACCAATGTCGGGCACGCGCCTGCCGTTGGCATGGCAAACACGACCACCGCGCGTCTATGATTTACACGATTGCTGCCATCCAGCGCCTGAAACTGCGTTTTTGCATCGATGCTGTGAGTGCACGCAGTGCGGCACTGCTGCTGCATGCGACGCAGATTCTGCAGCAGATAATCAACTCGCAGCCGCACGACGAAGCACAGGCCCAAGAGCTCACGTCACAACACAGCACGCTCACCGAGAACATGCTGTGCACCTGGAGGCCAACCTACTGTATCGACATTTTCCTGTATTTTGGTGCAGATTGCAAAATCACAGTGGGCTTGCCCATGCAAACGGACGAGCAGGTACTGCCACCACTTGGCCTCTCATGGCGGCGCTTTCCACAACAGGGCCCCGGGCAAAACGACATCACGAGTGGCAACAAAAAGCTACACGATGCACTGCAGCACCAGACTCGTTTCACGGCTAGCGAGTGGCAGGCGTTTGGCATCACAAAAGTAGAGCCCGGTGACTTTATCACCGTGGGCGATGTTTGCTATCTGCCGGATGTGGACACCCCCCCTCACGTCGAGATCAAATATTTCGCCCCCGAGGACGATGCCAAGTGTAGCAACAGCGTTGATATCCCAGAGTGTGTGTGTTTTGCACATCTCACGTGCGACACTGACGAGGACGACAACCACACGATGGTGGCGCTAGTGTACGACATCCTGACAAAAGAAAACACCGCGCACACGCGCGAGCGCTACGAGTACCTGCGATCCATTACAGAACTGCTTTCGACTGTCACGATCGGCGAAGCCTGCATCCGTGTGCAGTGGGCGGGAGATCCCTGCATGTACGATCGTTTGCACGACCTTGTTCTGCCGCATGCCCACGACAAGATCGTGCTGTATGGAAATCGCCACAAGTACTCTCAGTACGCACTGCACTCCGCAGACAAGACGCACGCGCAGAACCACAAGAATGTATTCTTGTGATGAAATCACGTATTTCAACAAGAAAATATCACAAAAATCTGTAGCTTTTTTCACCAAGTCGCCCGTGTTGCAATAATCCAATGTACAATGCCCGTCGCAAGACACACCTTCCGACCCCTTAGTATATAAATAACATCGTGAGTATAACCTCCAGTGCACACACCGAACATGTATCCTCATATTGAGCCCCACATGTCATACGCGGCCCAGAGCGAATGGATGCAATGCAAAATCGATTTTTTGGATGGTAGATTGCAGCGAAGCAATATTGCCGCGACATGAGAAATATTAATAAAGAAAATCGCATACTGCATGAATTTGCGCGACCACCTGATGGATCTAAGTACCGGCATGAGGTCCGACCCAGTCATCTTATGAGTGATAAATGGGACTCAATTCTCTCTTGACGTAAATGTACCCTCACTTTAACACGTCTTCACGTCGAAATCATCCACAAGCACGATGGAAGTAAGAGGATGAAACACGGTAGATGGCCACTATATTTTGCGGAATAAAAACGACCAAAACCTACGCCTGAGATCTTGCCATGTGCTCTTGTCATGGTGCACTAGGACACAAGCAAAACAGTCTTGTGAAATACACATGTTCGGGCCACAACCAGCATTTGACATGTTATTTTTATTAAAAACGCCATGGTACGGGGCTACACACAGATGCTCACGTAATCATCGAGGATCTCAACGTGAACGTCCATGTCGGTCGACTCTTCGAGTGTGATTTCGACAAACGATTTGTAGATATTCAGCAGCCATGTGTCGCATTTTTGTGTAATGAATTTGTAGAAATAATGCACCAGGCGCTCCATTGTGCACTTGTCATGCGCAAAATACTGCCCGATGAAATCTGTAAATACGAGCCTGGTGTAGCGCTGCCCCACCTGTGTTCTCATGTCGTTCACTTCGGAGACGATAATCTCAATTTCGCTTTCCGTCATGTAGCTCGTGAAAGTCACCAGTTGGAAAAGAACCTGCATGTCGGGTTGTGTCGCGTTTTCTACACTGAGAATGATGCACACCCCGCCTAGCACCTCGGGCTTCATTTTCATAAACCATTCCAACTCGTGCTCGATAACCCAGTCCAAAAACATAACGGCCTGGATCACTGTGGCCTCACGCACGACAGTCTCGCCATTAATTTGCGAAAAGTGTCGGATCTGCTCCATCTTGCGCACACACGCCATGCGCAGCGTCACGATGCTGGGTAGGAGCGGCGTGCGGTGGAGCTGAATGCATGTGCTGTGCTCAAACATCCAGCGCAATACACGCCGTCTGTCGTGTACCGCCTGTACTGCGCTCTTGAGGTCACTAAATTCGTCTGTGCAATCTGGCATGTCGTTGTCCAAAAACATCGTGTCGAGTTCGACGACAACGTTGTCTTCAGTGCCCTTTGGTGATAGTACACACGGCATGTCCTCGTCGCAATATAGAGACATTTCATTACTTTGCATCGCCATGTTGTGTCTGAAATTGGGCTACGCTGTATATGGTTAGCAAAACCGCTCGCATATATATGTATACTGCGGCAAGTGTTCTATTTCCGGAGGCAATTTTTTGGGTGCGCCCGGCAGCCACATTGTCAAGTGCGCGTATCTGCAACAGACGCATGCTGTAAACGGCGTGTAGCACCCAGAGAAGCATGCAAAAAAGGGTGCGCGAGCGCATCATAGCCGTCGGCATGCGTCTGGTGTTCAAGTCCAACATGAAAATGCGGCACGGCGCAGTCATTACCAGTGCTACGGGCAAAATTATGGCCACCGGCTACAACTGGCGTCTTTGCAATCTGCATCATGCCTACAGTATCCATGCCGAGCAGTCGGCGGTGAACAACATGTATTGCACCTGCAAAAACCTGCCTCGCAACACCATGCTACACCTTTTTGTCATTCGCGTCCTCGAAAACGGGGCTCTGGCCAACTCGGCGCCCTGCGCGCGCTGCCGCATGTGTATCAACAACGTGCGGTCGATTCGCAAGGTATTCTACTCGAATTCGCCCGTCTAAACACAAGCGATTCGAGTCATATTCACGACGGGTCTCGTTTCTGTGCAGCTCACACGCAAAGAAGGGCAGCGCTTGACCATTATGAAAACTCTCTAAATGGGCATTTTATTAAAAACAAATCGCGCAATCTGGTGCACCGTGTGGTAGATTCACAGACAGACACGGTCGCTTGGTGTGGTGCCATGTTTGGGGTGCTAGGCAAGCATTTGCAGGTCGGACACACATATCGTCTTGCGTTTGGCGTGCTTGGCGTGCTTGTTGGCGTGCTTGAATTTTTCGACAATAAAGCCCTCGGCGGCCTCTTGGAGTGCCTCGATAGCCTTTTTTTGGTACAGGATCTTCACGCCCATCTCGGCGGTGATTTGCTTGACGAGTTTGCGAAAAGGTCCTTTCTGCACAAGCAGGTCTGTCGTGGTCTGCAGCTTCTTGATCACGCGCAGCGCCACGGTTCCGCTCTTGAAACGGTATTTGCGTTTTTTCACCTCTGTCTCGGCCGCAGCAGGCACAGGTGAGCCGGGAGGCGTGTCCATCGTGACCAACATTGTGTTTAAAGGTTGTGGTGTACGGCAACGCACACACCTATGGCCGAATGTGCCGCAAACGATGCCAGCGTGCGAATGTAGGCTTGGTTTTCTTTTTTCACACCGCGTCATGAGTATATTAGAGCTCGTATGATAGTCCATTACAACATGAGACGAGCATCGCAGCATTTGTATATTTCCACATAATTTGCTACATTTTTAGGCATTTCATTTCATTTTATGTTGTTTTATCAAGTCTATTGATGGTTGAAAAATGATTTTTTTGATTGTGTACATCTATATATGAACGGATTCTTGCAGACACACCGCATTCTTCGTAAAATCGTCTATTGGACATGAAAAGGTATAGTATTCTATGTCTGGTGCTGTACTTCGTACTGAGAATCGCGAATGTATCTGGCGAATGTGTCCCTTTTCTTGAACAAGTTTTTTCTACCGACGCGTCTATGATCTTTTCCGCAATACCATATACCCCAACGGAAATCAACGCAGACACTGTGTTGGCTCGGCCTGACTCCACGGCATTTGCTGTGTCGGCACGAGGCAAAATGACCACGAGTTCCACATCTCAGCGAAAATTTTTGACATTGGGCCAAAAAGGCACCTATACAATTCCACTGCAAATAACAGTTGGTGATAAGCTTTTTTTTATGACATTCATACAAGGAAATGACCTTGTTTCTTCTATGATAGAGAACGTCCCACAGGGCTTGAAATTCCAGAGCCCTGTTGAATTTGACCTGTTATTGGTAATACAAAAGTCTCCAAGAAGACTTTATCTTTATATCAATGGTATTGAGATGACTCACCTGCGAAGTGGTGAGGACATGTCGTGGCCATCTACGACATACTACACACTGAATTTTGAATTTTGGCAAGAGATCTCAAACGTGGTAATTTACAACAAGATGGTAACTCCTCAAACAAAGTGCACCCTGTGTGTTGCAGGAGAATTGCCACCCACTTGTCAGTCTTGTGGTGGAACTGGATATTTGCTGGAGGGTACAAGCGCGTGTTCATCTTGCCCTCTGAATTCAAAATCGCCTATACGGAGCACCCGTTTGACACAATGTGCGTGCAATGTTGGCTTTACGGGAACAAACGGAAACATATGCACTGCATGTCCTGCTGGGAAATATAACACGGGGAGTGGTAGTGCAGTTTGCAATGACTGTCCGCAATCTTCTAACTCATCATCTGGCAGCACAGTCTGCATATGCAACGCTGGCTTTACCAGATCCAGCAGTGGACTGTGCGAGTCTTGTGCCGCCGGGAAATTCAAAAACAGTAATGGGGATGTCAAGTGCACAGACTGTATAGCAGGAAAGCATTCCTCCGTTGTCGGAGCAACGTCAGATGTATGCACACTTTGTCCGCAGAATTCAGTATCTGCAATCGCCAGTGACCACATCACAGACTGTATATGTAAGGTTGGTTTCACAGGACAAAACGGCGCACTTTGCGTGTCTTGCGTCGCCGGGAAATTCCAAAACAGCAATGGGGATGTAAAGTGCACAGACTGTATAGCAGGAAAGTATTCCTCCGTTGTCGGAGCAACGTCAGATGTATGCACACTTTGTCTGGAGAATTCAGTATCTGCAATCGCCAGTGACGACATCACAGACTGTAAATGCAAGGTTGGATGGACAGGAAGTGGGGGAAGTGTGTCCTGCTCAGCCTGTAATCTAGGCACATACAAAAACTCCATCGGTAGTGACGCGTGCCAGAATTGTATGGCTGGAACTTACTCTGATACGCCGAGTGCGAGTACGTCAGATGTATGCATAGCTTGTCCTGTCAATTCCGACGCAGTTGAAGCGAGTGACAGTCCAACGCACTGTATATGCAACGCCGGCTTCTCGGGGGTGCGTGGACAGGTGTGTATACAGTGTCCTATTTCGAAATACAGGGCACAACCCACGAGCTTTGCATAATGCACGGGGTTCCATGAAGGTGTCTTGCTTCGACAGTGGGATTTGAGAATCACAACGTGATATTGTTATCGAGTACATAAAAGTTTGGTCTTGATTTCTGTGTGAACGAATGCTTTTGTGTATGGTGTTTTGAATGAGGCAGTATCAAACACGCGCGCGTTTATTGCAAAGAGTGGCGCTTTCATGGCGAAAACGCCCACCTGGGATTTGAGAATCACAACGTGATATTGTTATCGAGTACATAAAAGTTTGGTCTTGATTTCTGTGTGAACGAATACTTTTGTGTATGGTGTTTTGAATGAGGCAGTATCAAACACGCGCGCGTTTATTGCAAAGAGTGGCGCTTTCATGGCGAAAACGCCCACCTACCAGCCTACACGACGCCGGCAGTGCAGTCTGCTCGATATTCTTGTTGTGAGGGTGGTGTCCGTATATAGAGACAGGCGCAGCGGTGTGCTTGGCGTTTTTTGTCACATTTTCCTGCGAATCCCAAGCACACATGGCAACAAGTGCTGGTGCTGGTGCTGTGCGTATCGACGACTTTTTCTTCACGGAATATGTTGCCAATTCGTGCGCCGCGGTGCATCACGACGAGGACGACGAGGCACACAGCGGGATGACCAAGACGGCACGCGACTTCCTCAAGAAGAAATTCGGCACCATTTCGCGCTTCTACTCTAATATCACCACAGCAGACACGGCAGACGTCAACGGATTCTCCCGCATCAACACGCTGCGCAAAGCACTGGCAGCCCTCGACCGTGGCGGCTGGGAGCGGTCGTACCATCAGCGCATTTTCCATGTACGTTGGCATGGAAAAATGCATGCATCACCTTGCTCGCTGTGACCTGACGCTGTTGTAGTATACTTGTGCTGTGTGCAGGAGTCATTTCTCAACTCAGTGGTTCGAGTGCTCTTCAAAACAGACCCTCCTGGATTTTTCGAGCGCTCATATCCACGATTGCTCGAGATGAACACGTGGCAAAGCATCAACCAGGAAATCCTGTGAGATCTTCGCGTAATGCACGTGTTTTCACAAGTCTGTGTGGGTTTTCCGCTGTATGTCTGTGGAGCACAAGCGACACAGCCACACACACACATACAGACTACAAAGCTGACTTGGACGTATCTACTTGGTGTCATACGCAGCATTTCCACGCCTCGACGCTTTGGCAAGACCATCTCAGTGTGCCTTTTCGTCGCAGCGCTGGTTTTTGCCTGTCCCAACGTCGAGATATCCATTTACAGTACATGTGAGTACCAAGCGCGTTGTTCACCTTGAAGTATGGTGGGCGTTTTGAGTTGACATTCAAATTCAACCTGTTCACCGTTGGTGGCTCTGTCTCTGGTCCCCATTAGTTTCTTTTGTCTTTTATATGGCAGTTCTCCCACAGCTAGGCATCTATTCCTTAGGGCTCTGCCCAGTTCCTCCATTCGTACCCATTGTACTCCTTCCACTGCGTGTGATACGCGGGTTGAGGGCAGGTTCCTCGTGGAGGTGAGGCTTTCATGTAGAAGTGTACAAATTAGTTTGGGCATGGTCGTTGCCCAGTCCTCTTCTTGCAATCCTTCCTCAACTCTCATTATTTCTGAGTTTGCCTTGCATGTTAACATTGTGCGGTGTGTTTGTTCACGTGTGCGCAGGCAAGCGCATTAGCCAGAAACTGCTGCGCAACTGCGTCAAGTTCCTCTCCATCATCCATGACGTCCTGAAAATCGCCCCCATGGAGTATATCAAGCAGAGCAGCGACGAAATCGACATACGGGGCCCGGAATCCAAGTACGACAGCAGGAAAATCAACTCATACCCGTCCAAGGTGGGTATTGTGTGCCTTTCAGTCGAGTTTTCAGGCGTTTCGCTGCTGTCCGGGTGTGGGCCCATTTTTGTCTGTTTTGGCCAGCACAGACAGCCGCAATGCTGCGAAAAAACTAATGGGCTGTGCGTACCAGCTGCTAAGCGGCTGCTACCTCGGCTTTTACGGGGCTCATACCCCTGGCAGCCCATAGTCGTGATTACATGCCGAAGATGTGAAAAAGTGCAAACACGACTGGGCACACGCACCGTGTCTGAGTTTAATCACAAAAAAACAACACAAACACGGTTGAACGTGAACATACTATGCACTATTGTAATGCATTGACATTCTTCGCCGACTGACACTATATAAGAGTAATACGAAAGGAAGAAAACGAAAATGTCGTTTATGAAACCAACGGCTGCCAATGTGAATGGCCCAAACAGTTTTAACGTCCCTAACATCGCGCCCACGGGCTCGAATTTCATGGTTAATAATCCGGGGTTTGACCCACGCCCTCAGATTCAAGTGACGGCATCTGACGTTACTCGCCCGACTATGCCACCGTACAATGGGTACGGGGCGCCAACGTCATCGCAATTTCCCATGCACCATGGGCCCAACATGCCACATACCGCCCGCAATATGTCTCCATACACAACACCAGGTTCCCCATTCGATCCGTACCGTGGGACAGGCCCCCATGGGTATGGGCGGTATTAAGAGGCAAGCACACTGTGACGCCGCAAAAAATATTGAGTCCATTCACAGCAAAGTCGACCCACGAGAGAGAGTCTTTCTGTTTTTGGAATAAAATTGTACTATAATCGCTTCGTCTAGATATAAACAGTGAGCGCCCGGCTGCACCGGCAGCGGCTTCACACACACCGAAAGCAACTATGAAGACTGTGTTTTGCATATTTGAGCAATAAAAACTATATCATGATTTGCCTGTCCGGTGGCAAGCGACAAGTTGTGTACAATGTCGGCTTCAGTGGCGAGTGTACAGGAGGCCGAGCTGTATCTGCAGTCCGTGCACACAAAGACAAACAGCTCTTCGCGACATGAGCAGATACGCGAGCTGGTCACGTTGGCCACCAATATCCTTGCCACAAAATCGTCCATGCCGTATAGCATTTCGGCCAAGTCAGACAGTGTTGTGAACCTGCTCATCCAGACCTCGGAACACCTGCAACAAGAGGAAGACAGCCTGTGCGCTCGCCAGGCACAAAACCTGAATCAAGCCAACTCACCGACAGGAACGACAGTGTTGGCATCTGGGACCCTCGGTGTGGCACAGGTGACGATAGACGACCCCACAAAACAGTACCTGAACGAGCCACTGAACAGCAGCACGGAAGAGATTGGCGACATCGAGTGGGAGGCCATGGTGGCCGGTGACGTGAAATTTGAGCATGTTGTGGGGTGTGCGATGGCCATTGATGCAATCCGCGAGTCGGTGGTAATTCCCATGCTGTATCCCGAGCTCTTCAAGCGCCTCAATGTCAAGCGCAGTAACGGCATCATGCTGTACGGCCCACCTGGCACAGGGAAATCCATGATTGCGCGCGCCACGGCCTCCGAGGTGCAGGCCTGTTTTTTCAACGCGTCGTGCGCAGACTTGACTTCGCGCTGGGTGGGCGGCAGCGAAAAAAAGCTCAAGTCGCTGTTTGCAGCCGCTGTCCGCTGCAGTCCGTCCATCATTTTTTTCGACGAGGTTGACTCCATTGCATGCAAACGCGAGGGCGATGGCTCCATTGCCGACCAGCGACTCACCAACCAGTTGCTAATCGAGCTCGACAAGATTTTCCTTGCACAACAGCAGGTTTTCGTCATTGCGGCAACGAATCTGCCGTGGCAAATCGACCTTGCCGTCATGCGCAGGTTCCCACACACCGTCTACATTGAACTCCCAGATTTGTCGAGCCGCAAACACATGTTCCGCTCTTTTTTCGACACCACAGTCTGTTCCGACGAGCACGTGCATGAGCTTGCAAGCATCTCCACAAACATGTCTGGATCCGATATTGCCAATATTGTCAACAGCGTGCTGTTCGAGCCCATCCGCACGCTGTGCAAGGCCGAGTATTTTCTCGCGACAACCTCCCGAGAACACGCCATGCCCTCGGCGGATGCTGCTGGCACCGGCGACAGCGTCGGGATACGCAAAACGTGCATTGCAGTGGCAACGAACAGTGATATTACCAAGTATACGATGCACGAGCCAACACCGGTCGGTGATGAGCATGTGCGCTTGCTCAGTACCACGCTGCCGCAAATAGTGAAGGAATACGGCGAAAGCAGCATCACAATGCCGGTGGTGGACTATAACTGCATCCATGCCAAAGTGTGTTCGTTCCGGCATACCGTGTCGTCGGAGTATCTGCACCAATATGTCAAGTTCCACAGCCAACGCAGTTGAGCCTGATTAGTGCGTTTCTTAGTGTCGTTTGAATTGTGATTGGTCCATCAAACAGCAGCTTTTGCACAATTCAATAATGTCAACATTTTACAGTCCTCTGTCGTACAACCCCATCAGCGCAAGCAGTCCCTTGTGTGGTGTAGGCACAAACTGCATGTTGTGCTTTAATAAACGCTCTATCAATTCCGCTGAGGTGTTGTTGTATAAACACATGTCACCAAGGCGATCTCGCAGTCCCATGGTAACAGCCAATCCTTCCAGTGGATGCGCCATGAGCCAAGAGCCTACATGCCAGTGCCCAATGCGAGAATTCCCAAAAAGTGTCGAGCTCAGCGGGTGTGGAATCGCAACATTTCCGTCCTGAAAGTCTGCGCAACCCAGGCCTCCCGGAGACTGGTTTCCAGACGGATGTTGGTGCATTGCTCGCCCACAGGTGTACACAGTCCCGTCCTGCATCACAAAGACAGAGTGTTTTCTTCCGGCAGCCACCGTCGCAACGTTGCCGTTTGTGAACATGGCCATGTCTGGCAGCAACGTTGGCTGTAGCAGGTCGACTGTGTCTTGTATACCAAGTGCGAAATCGTTTGTCGAGCCACACGCCCATACCCTATCATCTGTACCAACAATCAAAGTGTGTTTGTTACTGCATGCCACCATTCGCACCCCCTTTCCACCAAATCGTTCAGATCCACCCACACGCACAGGTATCATAGCGTTTTGAGTTGTGCCGGTCCCCAACTGCCCGTATCCCCCATAACCACACACCCATAACACGCCGTCTGCGGTCACCACCATTGTCGTCCAAGCGCAAGCTGCCACGTATACCACCCTTGAGCCGTGAAAAGTTGCTGGCGGCACCATGACAGGTATTGCGACATTATCCATTCCGTCGAGTACACCGCAACACAATTGCCCATAAATGTTGTTACCCCATGCCCACAACATGCCCTCCGTATCGATGGCCAGCACATGGGATGCACCACTGGCCACCATGACGATTTTTTTGCCAAGGAATTGCTGTGGTGGGATATGGTGATACAAGTCGTCATCAGTGTGCGTTCCAACATGTTGTGCGCGTCCACATGTCCACACCCCTCCCTCCCCCGTCAGTACGATACTGCAAAAATCACCACATGCCGCCATGATGACTGGCGATTCGTCGAATGTTGCACTGTCAATGTATACCGGAGCGCTGTTTCTAAGCAGGGGTCTATGCTTGTTTCCCTGTCCCAGCCCCAATACAGACCCCCACGTAAACAAGGACCCTTCTTTGGTGACGACGGCATTGGAAAAATTGCTCGACGCTACCATGCCTACTTCTTCGCCAGCAAACACAGTGTCATGACTGATTCGATACGGTATGGGCTGGTGATCCCTGACAAGGGTCCCCGTTCCCAAAATGCCATTCGTGTTTGATCCAAACACATACAGGTCGCCATGCTCCGTCACCGCAAACGTGCAAAAGACTCCACAGGAAACCGACATGCCGCTTGGCTTAGGCGATGTGAAATTGCAGATGCATTTGCCAACCACTTGTCTCTGATATACATAAGCACACACCACACTTTGACATGTAATGACAGCATTTTATTACAACTTGCACATTCGCATGAAAAAATCAAGTCTGCGTCGCACACCAGGCCAAAATGTGCACACATTCGAGAATGCAGGGGGGCAACATGCTATGGTGCCACACTGCTGGCAGACGCTTCTGTGGTGTCGTCTTGTGTTTTTCTTTTCTTGTGAGAGTCTGCCTGCTGCATGTGCTCTATAATGGCAGATTTTTCGAGCAGGATGCGCTTCTGCTTGTCGTCCAAGAGCGCAATCTGCTGCATTATCTTGCGGTACTCGACCACCATCGTGTCCACCATATCCAGCATTTGCGGCTTGAAGGCGGCTGTTTCCCTATGTTGCTGCTCGGAGTCACTGGCAGCGCGACTGATTTTTTCCTTCAACTTGCTGTTTTCGTCGCGCATTACCTTGTTGCGCATGCGCACACTTTCCACCTCCACCTCCACCATGCCAATCTTGATTACATGGGCCTCGATCGACTCGGACAGCACCGTCACGCTTCGTTCCGTTTTGTCCATGTTTTTGCGCAGAATGGAGGTTGTTTTTTTCGAGTCTGAGAGCTCCTTTTCCTGTGCCGCCAGAGCTGCAACGCTTTGCTGCACCTTTTCAACGCCAGCGTCGCGCTGCGCCCTGTATTGCTTCATTTTCTTGCGCAGGTGCACGATTTCATGCCCGCGCTGCTCGAGTACTTGGGCATTTTCCGCTCGGGCACACTCGGCACTTGCTTCGTTCTCAGCGCGCTGTGCCACAATCTGCGTGTTCAGGCCCGTGATCGTCGCACCCAACTGCTGCAGCGCAGTGTTTTTCGAGAGCATCTTGGCGCAGACTTCTCGCTCGAAACGCCCGAATATGTCGCGCATTTCGTCATTGCCCTGCGCCATGTGCCAGCACACACCGCGTGCTGTGCCTCCTTCCGTGGTGTCGTTTTGCCGCACACGGAATAGCCACGCTTACATAGCCTTCCACAAATAAATTGCATGATTTTCAGGCACACACACACTATTTCGGGGACATTTTTTCAGTGTGAGAAATAAATCACGGCAAACGAGAAGAAAAAAAGACCCACCCCGAGGACAGGGGATATGATGTTGATATTTTCCACCACGTAGGCGCACATGGGGTTGGTAAATATGCATGCGTCGCGAATGTACAGGCCTTTCTCCGCGTCCGCCTCGCATTGATTGAGAATTACAAGCGAGTGCACCGAGTCCTTACACACGTGTTTGCTTATTTTCTGGGCCCACGCGCAGTGCAGCAACGGCGTGTCGTACGTTTGCCGGATGCCGATGCAGTCGACGTCTGTGTCACACGCGATGATGCGCTGCGTTGCAGCAAACATGATCTGATTCGCATACATGCACTCGTGTTTGTATGTGTCGCGCGTGTAATTGCAGATTAGCTTGCGATACATGTCTTGGCACGCTGTCGCTGAAATCGTGGCGTTGAGCAGATTGAACTGGTGGTGGCCGATGCGAATGTCAATGTGTGGCGCACCTGTTATGCACATTTTCTTGCGCAGCACCGGAATCACAGGGCCCAGCATGTTTGAGTACACGTCTATGCTGAAAATCAGCTGCGGCGCGGGCACGTCTGGTGTGACGCAGGTGCTCACCGTGGCCGCCACCGTATTGGCTTGCAGGCAGCATCCCATTCCCCAGAAAAGTACGGTACACACAATAAAACCAGCGTGTCGCATGGTGGATTCGTTTGGAAATGTATATATACGGCACCTGCAAAACCACATATATACTCGCCGCGGCAGACGAATGTGCGAAATTCTGCAGACATGCGAAAACCAAAACATGTTCCACGGCCACCAAGTCGTCATGTTTTTGGGCGTAATGGTCTTTTATTTTTGCATTTTCAGCATACTCTACTACATCGATCGCTACAACGCCACGCGGTGCACCTATTCCAGCATCCCGCGACACTATAATTGACATGCAGTCAAAAAAAAACTGGAGATATGTAGGGGTACATGGGGTGTGACAAATGGAGTTTATTTTATTTAATAATAACGAAATTAAACGTCAGCGGACAGGTTTTGTGATGCGCCGTTGTCTGCAAACAACATCTGCTTGAGATCATGCAGGTTTCTCGTAAAAACTGTCTCCTCATACGATGATGGATTCAACACTTTCCTCATGCCCTCCAGAATGCGCACGGCCTGGGCGTCGACGATCAGGGACTTGACGCGCGCGTTGCCTTCACAAAGTGCCATCAGCATATAGAACGTCTCTTCAGAGTCGACGTCTCCAGAGCCAGAGGAAACTGCAATGTTCAAAAAGTGCGCAAACGACGACAGGGACAATTGAATAGCCCCGCGGTTGGCCGCATAATCCTGCATATGCTGTTGTTGCTGTGGTTCCCGGCAGCATTGCATTTGGCGCATGATTTCACGGTACAGTTTTTGCATATGATTTACAAGGTCGGTATCATGTGTATGGATTTGCACGGCGTTGAGTGAGCACTGCATAATGTCATATATCGACTTCATTTCAGACATGCACGACCCGACCAAGTGCAGCTGCACCATGATGCACAGTTTTGCGATGTCGGGTGCCTGCACGTAATACCTTTTCATGCCGGCGAGAACCACAGATTCGGCCTTTTTGACGTCAATATCACTCTTGTGCTCGCTAAATCCCTGGTCGTAGATGATGTGTCCATACACGCTGGCCATGTAAACTGCAGCAAGAACCAGGCGCTCGTCTTGCATGTGCGTCATCATTGCGTCGATGATGAGATTTAGCACGTTGTACCTACCTGGTTGCACGAGTTCGTTTTGCAGAAGCGCACCTTCTTCGAGCATGCCGACTGTTATTGCTCGCATGGCGTCCAAACAACTCTGCTGCAATTTGCAATCCGCCAAGTTGTCATGCATCGCGTCGGCCAAGGCGCCGATAAAATAGACCTGAAGTAGGCAGTTCGCATCTGTGGAATCTGCCTGTGTCTGTGGGTAGGAAAAGTAGCCGAGAATGCGGCTGCCATTCTGCTGAATCGATGTACAATCCGAGTGGCATCGCATACCCCACGCCACTACGGCAGGCATTCCAGCCTGCTCCGCGAGACGCACATTTAGTTGGCCCGTCGGCAAGTCACCTACAGTCGTATTGCCGTCATCATGCACAGAGACATATTTTCGGATCTCGCCAAACACAATGTTCATTGTGGCCCTGTCCGCAACAAATTCTTTCATCCCGACAACGAGTTCCGCGATTTCTCCATCAAAGAGCATTCGCGTGATGCCGCGGACCAGTGAGATTGGTGGCGTGATAGGAGTGCCGGCAAAATCTACACAAAAGTTCATCCCTAGTGTTGTGTATGGCGTCGTCCACTCTTTTTCGCGCAAACACATGTCCACCGCTTTGCAGAAGGCTATACACACGGCACGCTGCATTTTCAATAGTGTAATCTGCTGCATCGAGGCAGGCAGTGCAGAAATCACTCCCGCAAGCACATCTCCGTACAAAAGCGAGTGTCTAATAGCAGGCGTTTCTCGTTCCACCGTCTCCATGTCGTCATCTCCGGTAGTCTCCATTTCCAACGCCCTGTCACAACACTTTGTTTGTGTTTCATATATATACGAGGCGTGACGTATTTTCGCCCTATTTGCAGTATCTGCACCCATAGACATTTTGTGTGATATTGGACACACTCGGTCCCAAAATGGCAAAAAATAAAAGCCCCGCTGAAACATCAACATGATCAGACCGCCGTCATCACGAAACAGGGGCGGTCGCGTATACAGTGCTGGCATTCGCACAATGGTATTTCATGCTGCCGCGACAGCGCGTAACAGTGGCTGGCATTTGTTGCTAGTAAGGGCGTATATGGCGGAGACGGTGTGTTAGTATTCAAGTACCAACACACCCGGAAACACAGCAGTCCAAAGCAAAAACCCCCTAAGCATATGCCAACAATGACTGGAACCGCAAACCTAGACGTTTGAACAGGCTCCGACGCTGCATCGCGCATATGCAAGCCTTGCGTGTCCAGCAAAACATCAACATGTCTGGACGTATTTTTTGTTGGAATAACCAGCATTTGCTCGACGCCGGCGAGCAGCAGGTCGCTGGAGCCAGAGATGCTAAACACGCCCACGCTGTGATAATACACAATTACCTCCACCTCGAGGCGGGTATCGCTGGTTCCGGTCTGCGTGGTGTGTGTGGTGCATCGGACTACGGCGCTCGGGGAAAACGATACGACCCTGACGCGTGCAATGGTGTAATTGGAGGCCGAGAGCATCGCGGGGGCCAGCCGCTGCTCGATGGCTTCCATGTTGCCAATCTCGTCTATGAAACAGTACGATGCCAGGCTGTACCGCACCGTCAAGACGAGCATGCGGGAAGAATGGCCAGCAACCGACCAGAATGAGAGCATACTGTCGGAGTTTTCGATGGCGTCGTAGGAGCGCACGAGGAAACTGGTGGTCTGGTTGTGGGCAGTGTCTGCTGCTGAGCGTCGTGTAGCTGGGGTGGCAAGGAGCCGTCGATTGTACACGTCAGATGTGAAGTGCGCCATTGCACGCACGATTTCGAGGCGACTCCCCGGGGTATACGAGGGCCACGTTTTGATGCGCTCCTGCAACATGGCGTGCAAACGTAATGTGATCTGCGTTGTGGGGTTCGACAGGTGTGCGCTCAGGCGTTGTACGTGCCAGTTTTGTTGTGGTGAGTTGTAGTATGGGATACGCAGAACGAGCACGAATTCGCGCATCTCGGCCCCGATTTCCTCGTCGCCCTGCTCAATCTCGATGCCATTGACACGCACTCCAGTGACAAATGACACGATCTGGCACACTTGCTCGCGACCGCCGGCGGTTCGCTCTGCAAAAAAGGCCAGACTTGCCGAAACCTGCATCGACACGAAAAGCGCAATGCTTTCTTTGTCTGCGAGCGGGGCTGCAGGTGTTGAAACGGCGACAGTCACGGCAAAAATGCTGATGGAGTGCTGTGGGTACTGCAGATACGACAGCCCCGCGTCGTTGCGGAATTCGGCCTCACTCCACGGGATATCGTGCGAAATCACGTAACTTTTGCGCAGCGAGGCGTCCACACGGAAGCGCTCGCGCACATTGCTGGCGTGTGTTGCGATGTTGTCGACAAAAGCGCGCGACGACGTGCGCTGACGTTGCGCCCACGATGCTGCCCCTAACCGACACAGCTCTCTATCACTGGCTATTGGAAATATGGCAGTCTTTTCAAACTCGTACATGCTGTGCTGCACCTCGAAGCGCGCAATGCACCCATAAACTCCTTCGATACGGTGCAGCGGGCAGATACGTAGGAGGTCGTCGTCTGGCACCAAGCTGCCGTCAGCGGATTGCGAAAACCCACCCCCTGTCTCCAGCAGGCGCAGGGCGCTGTTTTTCTTCACGTTGCTCACAAAATACATGGTAAACACCGTCACCACGTCGATTTCATATGTGCCGTATGCCCCGGTGCCCATCGCTGTGTCGTCTAACCGCAGCACAAAAGTCAGCGGAGTGCTCAGACTTGTTTGCTGGATTAAAGTGGTTTCCTGCGACTGTCCTACGTCGACATACACTGCAGTGGCGTTGGTGTCAATTTCTCGCGCAACAGTTAGCAGACCCACCAGCATGTCGAACTTCAATAGCTGCCCCAGATTCACGTCCAGGTACACGGCAACTTGGCAGTTTTCTACGAAATTCTCCCGACGAATAGCACTCTTGGTGCTGATGTACTTGAAGATCCTGGAATTCTCCGCCGTGCGCAGGCGCAACATAAACTTCATAAACAGTGACTTTTGCGTGCCCACTGCCTCTTCCAGCACATGCATGCCGAGCGGGAACGTGTATTCCAACTTCGTATTGCTCATGCTGTAAACCGGCCGGCATATCTGCGCGCGTGTGTGTGTGTGCACAACACAACAGCATCATGACGTCGGTCGAAAACTGTAGAAGATACGTTTTAAAACACATCAAATCCGCAAAAATCGTGTTTGATATGCACAATACAGCACGAAAAATGTGTTTTCCAAACATGTAATAGTGATCTCGAACATGGTGCTGTGCACTTGCACAAGTCCGTGCAAAAAGTTAGCACGCATGTGCTGCTGCATGTGCTGCATCCGCGAGACGGCATGAAATATGTGTTTGTCTTTTGTCACGATATACACTATTTGAAGCCCTGAAAACATATAATATTGCTGGTTTTACATAGGTCGGAAAACTGTAGAAGATACGTTTTAAAACATATCCAATGGGCAAAAATCGTGTTTGATATGCACAATACAGCACGAAAAATGTGTTTTCCAAACATGTAATAGTGATTTCGAACATGGTGCGGTGCACTTGCACAAGTCCGTGCAAAAAGTTAGCACGCATGTGCTACTGCATGTGCTTCATCCGCGAGACGGCATGAAATATGTGTTTGTCTTTTGTCACGATATACACTATTTGAAGCCTTGAAAACAACAAATATTGCTGGGTTTACATAGGTCGGAAAACTGTAGAAGATACGTTTTAAAATACACCAAATGGGCAGAAATCGTGCTTGAGATGCACAATACGCCAAACACAGTTGCAAAAGACGCAAACCCCCATATGCCATCACAAAACAGACAGAGAAGTAGACGTACGCTAAGAAGACGACGACCACACGGAAACGCCGCCGCAAAGTTTTTGAAACTATCTCCATCTGGGTTGTAGATGCACGGGTATGGGTTGGTGTCCACGGCTCCGTTCTCAAAAAACGCAATGGACCCGGTGACAGAGTCAATGGGGATGACATCATGGTCAAATGTGATACCCGCTGATGCCGCGCTGGCCGGGAGATTGATGTGAAACGTCACAAACCCCCATGACCGCTTGGGGGACACTGAAGCAGACACAATGTGCATGGTGATGGACACCTCTGGCGTCATGCTATCTGTCTCTTGTGCATTTGTAATGTCGTGGCTGAGCACGTAATTGGTGCCGATTTGTGTGAGGATGTCGCGCAAGGTGATGTCGCCCAACACTATGCCGTTTTGGCCGCGCAGAGTCGCTACACCGATGGAAAAATGCACATCGAGGGCCGTGGTGCCTTGCGTGCTCCGGCCAATGTAGTCTATGACATCATCATACCGTAATGATAGACTGATACGACGAAGTTGCCCTTTTTGTGTTTGCTTGTACTCTTCGGAGGCCAGGGGCTCGCGCTCGTCAGCTGTGCACAAAACAAGCGGATCTGCAAACGACCCTGTGGCCAGGTCGCGAAATACGTCAAAATCGTGCCACACTGTCGTACTGCCGTTGCGCTCCCATGTGTCAAACGATTCCAGAACATGGAATGCCTGCGACAGCCCATGTAGACACAGTGCCATATCTGTGGCTGTTGCAGACACCGCACAAAGCTGCTCGTTTGCCGACGAAAACACCCGTATGCCATTCACTGCATGCGTCTTGGACAGAAGCAACACTCGTCGAGTGTGTGGCTGGTAATCTTCGAATTCGAGGTCCAGCTCCCACTTGCGCACAGCCATGTCAAAACGCACAGCCAGCAGATTGAAACCATGCACGGTCGAGTCCACATTGGCCGATTTGGGGTTTGTTTGCACCGTCTGTATCTGAAGATACGCCACAAGCACGTTGCATATTCCTCGACCGGCATTGCCACACTCGGTGTGCCGACTGCACACGTCAAAAAGTCGCAGGTCGTGCTGTTCGGTCTCATCGTTGGGCGGGCCCCCGCTGCAGACAGTCTGTGTGTGCAACTGGAAAGCATCGGAGCCGCCGTACGGCCAGCTTTCGTTGCTTGCGATGGCAGCATGCACGACAATAGCGACATCGCGGAATGTCAAGGCACGCATCTTGGCGAAAGCTGCAGCAATCCGCACCCCCACTTTCCACACCACGCCAGCGCTCGTGGTCTCGTACGAAATAGAATTTTCCGTAAACACCGACGACGCTTCCAACAATGCGAAAGACACTGTATCGCCTATCCCCGCAACACGCTGCTGAATACTGGCAATCACGTGCTGTCGTGCCTTGCGCAACAGAAACATGACTGACAGTCCCGTCGTGCCAGAGCTGCTCATGCTGTTGTTGGTTGCACTGGCGCTCTTTTTTTCTGTGACGAAAAACGTCAAATCGAAGCCCTGGCCACTGCAGAGCGTCGGTAGGAGCTGCACCGTAAAAAAGCCATGTTGACACACACATGTGTATCCCAGCGAAGCGATCGTGGCGCTCCTGTGCTGGTTGATGCAAGTGGCATGCTCCTCGCACAACACCTGCCCGCTGTCTGAAGCCATCTGGCACTCGTCAATGTCCACCACCTGGCACCGATCAACGCGGTATCCAGCAGGCGCTGGGAACAAGGCACAGAACTCGGCACAGTAGTATCCCGGTGCGGGCAGCACCACAGGCAAAGAATGCGCAGCAAACAGATCGGCCCAGCGCGAGGGTTGCCAAAAAAATGACACCGGACATACAATAGTATTGGAGCTCACAACAAGCCCCGTTCCCGCTGTTGTGGTGTCACATGTTTCCACTGCCGCAGTAATCTTAAAATCACTTTGGTTCACCTGCCGTATGCAGAACATACATCAGTGTGTGAGTTGATTGTGCAACCCGATGTTTTTCAAGCACGGAATGCGATGGGCGTCACATGTGTGTGAGTGATATTGTGAACACAAGTGGCAGTAGACACACCATGAATCCACGACGATTAGGAGTGTCTGGGTGACGCCATGACGTGTGGCACATATAAAACGCATCGATTGCACAGCTGCTACACCCGTCCAGTGTCACTACGTTCTTGTCGTCACACTCTTCGTCATTATCCAAGACGCCATTTCCGCATGTGGAATCGCCCTTTCCTGTCACCACATGAACACACATGTAAATTTTGGCTCTGCTAGTTCTTTGGCTCTTTGGCGCTTTGGCTCTGCCGGTTCTCTGGCTCTGTGCCTCTGCCGGTTCTCTGGCTCTTTGGCGCTTCCGGTTCTCTGGCTCTTTGGCTCTGCCGGTTCTCTGGCTCTTTGGCGCTTCCGGTTCTCTAGCTCTTTGGCTCTGCCGGTTCTCTGGCTCTGTGGCTCTGCCGGTTCTCTAGCTCTGTAGCTCTGCCGGTTCTTTGGCTTTTTGACTCTGCTGGTTCTTTGGCTGTTTGGGTTTGCGAACGCTCAATTTCACTGGTGTGCACACATAATCATGCAGCAATCAGTATCATACACCGAGTAAAAAACGCCCTGCATATAAGTATGAAATTTGGCAAAGGGGTGCAAGTGTGGCGCAGCAACATACACAACTCAGGAAGCATGCACATATATAGAATTCGGGCGGGAAAAAAAGAAATGACGAACAGTGTCGATTTTACGGGGCAAAACTGCCTACCGCACATTCCGCAATCCGGCGCGCCGTGTCGGACGGTGCCGGAAAATGAGCCACATACCGTCGGGGTGGAAAGACGTGAAAATCGAAAACGCGCCGTGTGACGACATCAAGATTGATGGCGGAAAACGCAAGCGTAAGCGCAGCACCTCCACCAAGTCCTCGAGCACGACTGCCACGGGGCCACCTACGGAAAAACACCACAAAACCAACCTCGATACCCGAAAACAAGACATCTACGCGGTGCTGGACTCGGTGCAACAGCCAGTCATGATCGACAAGCAGGAGACAGTGCTGCAGTGTGCAAATTCCGACGTGATGGACATTCCCAGCAATATCCTGCTCTCGAACTGCATCGCGCAGCATTTTCCCGTACTCCCCATGCAGACTGAGACGCTGGACAAAATGCTGCTGGGCATGACAACGAACCTCGAGCAAATTGTCACAGAGAGCAGCTACCGTTCCACACTCAAGGGCGCCGCCACACACGCAACCACGTACACCAACGATATCCGGAAAATCTCAAAGTCGTACGAGGACACCTTCCTGCGCCAGTGTGTAGCGGAAAACGAGCGGCCGTGTGTGCGCGGCATGGAGTGCGAGTGCATGTTCATCGACGTGGCCCAGCCCTTTGTGGGGGTCGAATACGTGCTGCCCTGGGAGCAAAAAAATGACGCGCAGCGAGGAATGTGTCTGCCGTGTTCGCGCGCCACCACGCAGGTGCTTTTTTACGACATTGTGCACTCAGGGGTGCATGTCAACGGGCTGATCCAACGTTTCTACAACGAACACTCGACTGCAGGCGAATACCGACTCTCGGCGATGCTTGTCTGCCCTCCTGGCGGGCCTATCCAAAACCTGCCGATGCCGATTGTGCGCCACCAACGCAACGCGTATAGAGTGTACAAGGACAAGAACATTCTGTATATGAAGCAGCTCGAGGTGGATTTTTGCTGAGCCCCTCGACGTTTGGAATCTCTAGTGAGAATGTCATCACCACCACCATTCTGGGAGTGGTGCGCAAGCAGCCGTCGTCCATCAAGTCTAAAAAAAAGACAAAGCACATGTTCTGCATCATGAACGACGTACATGACTGCTGCCAAGCGCAGGACCACCATCACAAATCGTGCCACGACAACAATGATGATGATAATGATAATGACGCAATCAGCGTTGCCAGCGATGAGCGCGAGAGCATTGGGACCTCGTGCGCTGGCAACAAACTCACAGGAGACGCCTACCTCGAGGGGCTCTCGGACCTTTTTACACATAATACACACAAGATGCGCGACTTTGTCACGCGCATGGAGACCAAGACACGGCTCGGAGACACCAACGCGCGCTGGCGCATGCAGAAAGTGCTGCCGGTGCAGTGTTTTGCCACCAATTATCCGCGCATTTACAACGTGTTGCAGCAAGACACCAGGTCCATTCACATTGACATGCTGCCCGAAATCACCGTGCTGTTGCACCAGTGCATGATGCCCACGAAGCAGTACGAGGACGACCTCATTATCCTTATTCGGTCGTGCATCCCCTTTTTCCAGAACCCGCGGCGGGTCAAACACGACCACGCGTGGCCGGAGCAGAACGACCTCAACCTGTGCATGCTGCTCAAGTGGTGCATGCCGTCCATGCTCTCGCTGTATCCGCAGGTGTGCGTCAAAGACGTGAACTTTGACGTGCGCATGGGCATCATGCGGCTCTTCCGCGAGCTGATTGTGGGCTCGTTTGAGCAGCGCAACGCCTTTTATTTGCAGCACAAAACACTCATCAAAATGTGTCTGATGGAGTACATCTACTATGTGATCCAAAACATCAACCCGTTGCCACAGACCCAGTACATCAAGAGCATCAACATTGGCGTCATGGCCACCAACGTCTTCAACATCGGCCAGCAATTCCGCGTCGAACTCAACCTGGAATTCGCCAAGACCGACAAGCAAATGTCCACCGCCGTGATTCTGCACCTACTGCAAGAGCTGCAGCCAAAATGTCACATCATGTTCGAGCGCTGCTGCCGCTACAACAAAAACAGTCTGCACTGCAGTTACGGCGAAATGTACAATACAAACCAAGCCACCAACACCACCAGCCAACGCACCAAGCGCATTACCACCGACAGCCAGCTGCTGTCTCTCGATGTGCTGTCGCAGATCCCGTACACGCGTTTCTTCTCTGTCTTTGAAATGTACTGCCGGCGCACCAGCATCACCAGCACACACATCAACATGCTATGGGACCACATGCAGCTCATCCAGGTCTACGAGGTCTCTGTCGAACTCATACAACAGCAGACTAAGGCCTTGCGCGCAAGCTGGGACTGCAACAAAATCCAGATCCACCGCCAGAGCACGCTCCTAGTGTGCATGCTGTGCGCGCAAAAAAACGTTTTCCCTACGTTCCGCCATGACGTCCGCAATAACAAGTACACATGCAACCGCTGCAATCTCGGCGACTGCGTCTTTGAAATCGACCTCATCGGCCGTATCGTCGTCGTGTGCAACGTCCCGCTGGTGTTTTCGCTCTGCTGCCAAAAGATTGTCATCCTCGCGGGACGCGGCACCGAATTCAACCTTCCCGTTGTGCGTGCTCCGCATGGCCACCACACTGCAAAAACGCCCGCCTGTGCGCACGACACACGCTCGCTGTGCGCCTGCATCGCGTGGGACAAGCACACCACCACACTAAACTTTAGCCAGGTCCTCGGTAGCATCTCCATCTCACAACACATTGCGCGATACGAGCCCCTCGTTCGCAGGAAATGGGACACTGCCTCGCGCGAATACATGCAGCTCCGCATCGCTGGCAACACCGTCGGCATCCTCATATCACAACACGCGCGCAACATGTGCTGTATGTGTCGAATCAACGCCGTGCAGAACAAATACAACTTGCTTGATATCTACAACAGTTCCATGGTGATTGTGTGTGTGTGCTCCAAGCACAGCCTGCCACTGCACCTCATTGCAAACGTCCTCACAGTTTCCGACTACATTGAAGTTGTCTCCACACGCCCACACCGCACATAGTCGCACGGCACATTATACATTATTTGTACACTATTAAACCAAAAAAAACACCGTCTTTTGCGAATCACACACACCTTTCAGCACACTCTCCAGACTGCAAAAAGACAAGTGCCCCACGATCTCGAGACACAGCATGTATATGTATGTGTATATATATGAGAGCATTCCCGCGTGCCAGTAGCGATATGACAGGCATGCCAGACAATGCGTACTATGATGACAGCACAGCCCCCGGCTTCAAAACTGCTGCACCTGTAGCCTCATTTGACACAGACATTTTTTTTGTGCTGATTTTTGCCACTCTCTGGGCGTGGATGGAGGTAGAAATCGAAGGCAAGAACGGCTGGGCCCAAAAACTGCCAACCTCGTGCGCGTTCATGGGCTGGACGTGGTATCATGTGTGTATGAATATAATTGTACTGCTTGTCTTATACCGAGGCCTACGTTGCGTGCAGTTCGAACAATGCGTGTGGAAAAACGTGCTGTTTTTCATATTGTATACTGTCGCTTGGTTCGTCGTCCAAGATCTAACCTGGTTTATAGTCAATCCTAGTTATGGTATTTCAAAATACACGGTGCACGACATCCCATGGCACGCATCTAAGCCGTGGTTTGGAGGTACTTTTGTGTACAACTGGGTAGTACTATTTTGTTGGGCGCTCGCAGCTGGTCTGCAGTTGGTATATTGCAACTCTTTTCGAATTTTTCGTGACATGTGTATTGCCGGTTTCTACGTGCTGGTGTTGGTGTTGTGCAGTGCCACGCACCCAAATATGTACAACAGTCCAGTTGTGTCGAACTCTGGTTGTTACCTCTGACCATTCCCTGTTTCTATCCCGTAAAGAGCCATAAAAGATGCAAAACAGTCTACATCTTTCAAAATTCAACAGTATTTATTAAGACGTACCCTCGGTGGTCCGCGCAGACGTCATGCATCATACTCCATAAAACTACCCATAATACGGCGGGGCAGACGGAGCGTAGTTATCATCATACTGCAGGGCAAATGGCGGCGGGGCAGACGGTGCAGTGTCGTAGATCGGGTGATACGTGGCTGCTACAGGGATAGCACTGGGTGTCACTATTTGCATTCCATGTCCCCTGTACGTGTTGATTTGTCGGGTGTACACACATGCGGCAACACCTGTGATAATCAAGAGCAAAATAAATAAAACGACGACGCCCTCTGTCCACCAATACCATGTATAAGGGTTGTACAGCTCATATCTGGTAGTCCATGTGGTCACTGTAACAGGGGCGTTCTGAGTGATTTTCGGCTCCACCAGCACTGTGGCTTGCGGTAATCCGGCCTGTTGCAGGTTGGTGTTGAGGACAGTCGCACTGCTCAGTTTGCTTTCCAAGAGTGTGGACGCACTTCTTGTCGCAGCATTCACGCGAAAATCCACGCGGATGCCGACTGCCAACAATCGTCGGCTGCCAGCTGTAGTGATACTTGTGATATTTGAAATATCGACGTTGGCCGGCAATACACCAGCCGTAGTAGCCACAGCCGCCTTGAAAACAGTCTGCTTGTTGTTGTCGAATTCCGCGATGGATATTGGCATGGACACTGCCATTGTCACCACAAAAGGACTGGGTATTAGTGCTGGTGGTGGTGGCGGTGGTGGCGGAACAGGAGATGCTGATGGCGGTGATGGCGGAACAGGAGATCCTGATGGCGGTGGTGGCGGAACAGGAGATGCTGATGGCGGTGGTGGCGGAACAGGAGATGCTGATGGCGGTGGTGGCGGAACAGGAGATGCTGATGGCGGTGGTGGCAAGATTGGTAAGGACTGATTGGCAGTATACAACTCCACATCATAATTTCCTTCGAGTCTGAGCAGTACAACACCAGTCGACAAGTGTTGTGTAATGTTCATGTGTGTAGAATACATCATGCCTGCCACTGCTGTTGCATTTGCATGGTACAACGCGAAAATCGTTGATTCAATGAAAGATGCATGTGTTTGTACGAGATCGACATTTGTTGTGCCCAGCATAACGACAAACGCAAACTCGGACGAGGCTGTGTGTTTTTCTGTGTGGCGCAACGCCAGCACAGAAATGTAGTTGTCTTCCACCTGCACATATGTCATCATCGCCATTTCTGTGTTTGCACTATTTTTAGCTGGCAAAGTCGTATTCTGTCGCAATGCCGGTGGAATTTGTACATCGAGGCATTTCGAAGCGTCTGGCGCTCCATGCTCGCCAGAGAATTTGCCAGCAGGGCACGTCAGACACACAGGTTCTTGCATGTGAACACGTGGAAATAGGACTGCAGGACGCACACGTGTGCCAATTGGCGCAGCGTGGTCTAGCACGTTCACGAAAATGGCCTTGCCGCCGTACTGACTTCCAACATGCAAACGGACTGAGGTCGTATTGTGTTGTTGCACAACGATATCAGCGCCCTCGCATGTAAATGCCAATTGATGCGTGCTGTGCACCATCAGTGTTGTGCCAGCCTCGATAACCACTTCGTCAGAGTGCAGCTGGTTTGTCGTGGTAAAAGTCACGGATGGGTCTGGCGTCATAAAGTACGCCTTGGTGGGCACTTCAAGCATAACAACATCTCCATTCACTGTACTGATCTCGTACTGCGTGTGTTCGAAACTCGCAATATAAAAGTCCACTATGTGTTCCACTGCAGACATAGTCTGTGGTTGGTGGTGGTAATATTCGTTGAGACCACATACGACACACTTTATTGCCGCAATGACGTTGTTGTCGTGTAGCGTATCGGTGTGTCCGGTAGCTTGTGTGTGCATCGGGCATACGGTGCCACCTCGAATGTAATTCATAATGATGGCATTGGTGTTCACGTACGAGTATATCGACATCGGTATGGTATAGACGTCATCAACCAGTGTCATGTCTTCGAATGCGCCCAACACCGTGATAGTGCTCACTTGCGTCTCGTCGTCATCCTGAAAATTCAGTGCGAAAAATGTGCGATAGTTCGTCAAGTGGCGGTGCATTTCTTCTTCGGAGCATGGCTGATCAAGCACCACATCCACACAGTCGAACCTCATGTCCAGGTGTATCACATACGCTGGAAATCCCATGAAATCTCCTGGTGATACCTCAACGGAATCAGCAGAGTCCAACGGTATGATTTCGACAGCACTGGAACCTTGCATCATCAAGTTGTGCCATACAATATATTCGTGGTGGTATGGCATACTAGGCCACACACCCTGTACATGCTGCGAGTTCACACACCCCGTCGTGCGGATACTTAGCATGCAAAACGTTCCATAGCATTGCAGTATCTGGATGTCGGTATCGACCTCGTGGGCCTCAGCAATCAAAAATGAAAAATCGGTCGACGAAGGCATTATTTGGTTGTCTGTGTCTGCAGGCTTGTACAAGCACGACACAATGGCCAAACGCGTGTTGTCTGCATTTTGTGGGAGTAGCAGAAAGTTGTCGTTCCACACATCGTCTGCGGTCAAAGGCAGCGTTTGGTGTAGCATTTCATATTCATAGGAGCTCTGTGGCTCGTTGTTTGAAAACATGCCATTGTCCTCCGCGAATACCTCGTAGTCTGTATGGAGGTGCATGTCCAACTCACACAGTTCTGTTGGTAACACCACATCTCTGTCCACGAAAATGCGGCTTGGCCACTGTGTTGACCATACGCCCCCCACGGCATCCGACAGGTCTGCACATGCAGAGGTATTGACGAGCACTGGGCGCACCAGCGGACGAAACTCGAATAAATAATCGTCGTTTTCGTCATGTGCGTGCTCAATTAGCATGGAATCGTCATAGTTCTCGGATACATTTTTGTTCATATTGTCGTCGGCAGGCAAGAGCACAGAGTAATTGGCTCGTTTCACATCTGCATTGGATATATACATGGTGCTTCCATACCACCCCTCGATCTGCATGGTTACAGGGCCCTCAGGGCGGAGCAGCGTGGAAAATGTCGTGCTCGCGAATATGCCACTGGGTTGCCACGGTTTAGCGGCAAATGTGATCTCCGTCAAACCCATGCTTTGATGTGCAAAACAGTAATAATAAAGCATGCCGACGTAATTATTGGGCACTTTGAATGTGGTTGTGTGTCTGGTTTTATCAATCACCACATGCATTGTGGTGGGACTGGACCCTTGCCATATACGCTGATTCGTGATATAAAAAGGGTGTTTTTCATCCCATTCGACCACGATGGTGGTGTCTTTCGTGACCATCATCGATTTGCCGAAATCCCCCTGTTTCCACGAGAAATTCTCTTCTTTTGGTCCAGGTGTGGTGTAGTAGAGTTTCAAGATTTCGATACCGATGGACACGGTGTGTTTGCGAACAAAGTCGATGTGGTGCGTGTCTAGCCACACGGTAATCCCAAAACAGGCCACCTCCAAACACTTTTTTCTGTGTACCTGTGGCATGCTGTGAATCGCGAGTACAGACAAGATGTTTGTCTTGTCAATCTCCACAAACGTCATGTATGGGATGGGTGATCCGGGAAGTGGGCGTGGTGGCCGAAGCGATGGCAGGCCTGGAATATCTGGCACACTGGGAAGTGGATGTGGTGGCGGAGGCGATGGCATGCCTGGAATATCTGGCACACTGGGAGGTAGACTTGGTGCCGGAGGCGATGGCATGCCTGGAATATCTGGCACACTGGGAGGTAGACTTGGTGCCGGAGGCGATGGCATGCCTGGAATATCTGGCACACTGGGAGGTAGACTTGGTGCCGGAGGCGATGGCAGGGCTGGAATACCGTTTGATGGGGGGTTTTTGGGGGGCAATTGCTCTGTATACGGCGGTGTTGTGTTGGGGAGTTGAGAAATATATCGCTGTATTACTTGAGTCGTCTTGAAATAATCTACAGCAGCTTTCTGTTGCAATGGTAGCACTATGTTGTCGTGTTTCATGGTGGTCTTGTCGACACACGGGGTCGGCAAGTTTGGCAATGCGGCAACACTAGAACGACGCGCGCTATGCACAGCATCCGCCGACAGTGCTGTCTCGTGGCAGTACAAGATATTCGGGGCTGCATATATGCCCGAGAACTTTCCGGGCGGGCATTTTTCACACCGCTGCTCTACCTGTGCACCTCGTATAAAAATCAAAGCCGGAAACACCTCGCAAGCCGAATGTTGGTTGGAACTCGCCACGCTGTCGACGCAACGCAAGTCCGAAACGTGCACCGACATCACCATGCCCGCGTATTTTTCGTGCACCTGCACACTGAGGGAATGCCCGCTAGCAAATTGATCAATGTTTTCGCCCCCACACTCGATGCGCAATATTGTAAAGAGGGGCATGCGGCGGTCCGTGTTATACGGCTGGTCGACTGTTATGCTGAGAACACCACCGACGTCCACCACAGCATCCGCCTGCATTTGTTGGGGTGTTGCCACGCCAGGCTTCCGAGTTGCCGATATAAAAAACCGGCTACTGCGTCGATGTACCCCTAAAAGGCCGTCGAACCCGGTCTGGAAACTGTTGTGCATGTACATGACCTGCGGCCTAGACATGGCGACCACCGGCACCAGCCTCTCTGCATAATATGTGTTGATGCCACACGGCACGCACTCGATTTTCTGCACCGCATTGTCCGCAGTGCGTCGCGTGTTGGAGAATCCTGAAGGTTGTGCGTTCTTGGGGCATCTCCGGTTGCCATTCAGATACCGTGTCATGGTGTCACCGTACATGTGCTGCAACACAAACCACCGCACACGCACATCAAAGGCGTTGAGCGCGCGCGTGCTTTTTTCTGCGCCAATGTACACCATAGCGCCGTCGGGCACGCGCAGCACGAATTGCAGCCCGGCAACGACTTTTCGGGCATAATACTCTGCCTGCGCACTAGAGCACGCCTGGCCGCTCTCGTTAGTGCACGCACATTGCAGCGACAACAGCACCCCTGTCGTGTTCATATGTTGAATCACGCGGTTTTCGGGGGGTGTCGACTGCATCCACTGCATGTCCTTGATTTGCATCATGCCAGAGTCAGACCCGAGCATCGACATGGTGGTGCGCATCCAGTGCATACGCTGGGTGTGTGTATTCGGTAACACATGCCTCACAAACAGCGAATTTGTGCACCCTGCATTCTTCAGTAGCAACATGCACGATGAGTTGTCGCACTGCAACACATGCACCTTGGTGTTGCGTCGGTTCGGCCGCATCAAGAAATTGAAGTTGGTTGTTTTTGGCATGTGTGTCGAAACCCCAGGAATATCGATCGTGTGCCCGGTATCACACCGCACATATAGAAGACGATCGTTTGGCGACAGCGCCTGTGTATGAACATCCCACATATTTTCAAACACGTTTGCAGTAGTGCTGCCGTTCACATTGCGTCTGCCAATGGGCAGCAAATCGTGGTAATACATCAAGTCCCCAGTTCTGTCTTCAACATCAAAGAACACATGCCTGACAATACATGTAGAAAATGGTATTCGAAAGCTCCTGTCGAGTTTTATCACATTGTCACTTTTCACCCCACTTATGCGCCGTCCAGCCACCAAATCCACCATGTTCGGACACCTTGTGGAGTCCACAAGCATTGGTTTGACTGACATTCGAGCACTACATTGCAAACACGCGAAACAAACCAGCATGCACGTCCGGATCTTCATGTAATAATACAGCGGCATTTTCCACAAGTCTCCTAACAATATGCGTTGTGTGTGATGGTACTAGAATACACTGCCGCACTTTCTTATATACATCGTACACGTAGAACACGCGAGTTTCAGGTTTATGTAGTTTTCAGATTAAAATGTGTATTTCAATACCAGGCATAGGTGAAAAAAACCCTCAATTGTAATCAACTTGTGGTATATAAGGTTGTGGACATGACTTGACTTGATTGTCAAGAGATCACTGAGGTGCAAAATTGTTCCGCACAGGAGTAGCATATCCAATGTACAATAATGCATTCGCTGATAGAAACAATACTCACACGAATTTTCAAATAATAGCTCTACAACATGAGAATACAGCTCTACAACATCAAATGAACGAACTTCGCAACATGTTGCTTAAAATGCAACACGACATCACAACGAAAGAGCATGAGCAACGTGTGATAAATATAGAAAAACGAGAATATGACTGCATGCAGTATTCAATGCAATCAATCCCTGTTACATTTGATAGAATATTCGACGAAAATTTTTCAGGATGTGGCATATATAGTAGGAAATTGACTTTAGACCAACGCGAATCTCTTTGCCGTGATCGCGAAAATTCCCTCAAAATGAATTTTTTAATCGATAACAAGCTGAACCTGGAAACGTATACAGGACCACTTCCCCCAGGCTGCGGTAGGCCGCTTCAATTGTTAAAATAAAGTGATATCAATAATGTTTGTGGTCTCGACATTAGCCACACATGGTGCCCGTGTTGCATGCCACCGACCACACGCTGCAAAGACACAGACTATTGCGTCAAGCCTGTGGTGCATGGCAGGGCTCGGAGATGAAAAACCAGCCGCGCGACGCGCTTTGTACATATTTGCACCACAAGTACGCCAGACTCGTCGTGTATTTTTTGTTGTCTATGGTATTGCCAAGCATTTCTTTGATGAAGCACTTGGTTTTTTGGAAAAGAGTGACGACACGTTTTCGGTCTGCCGAGTCCAGCACGCACTCGATGCCATATGGACTGTGCACGATGCGGCGAAAGGCGTCGTTGTTGGCAAGACTTGGCAGCAAGCTGTTCTTGTCAAAGGACGCCAGGCCCGCGTATTCCGTCGTCTCGCAGCCGTAGCACCGTGCGTAAATGTCCATCCTGCCGTCCACACGCACCGCCACAGCACAGGCGTTGTTGGAGTGATGACTGTGCTTCTGGGCGTGCATGAGTTTGCTGATGCACCACTTTGCTTTTTCAATGTACACGAACGAAATGTCGCTGGGCGTTACAATGAGGCGCTTCACCAACTCTCGCACCACCATTGGCAGGGGGTCGGTCTCGCGGATCTCGCGAATGGTGACGTGGGTTTGCGTCTCGTTGCAGAAAATGTGCTTAAAGTACGAATCGAGCAGCACAGCGACCTCGGCAGTCTCGCTGCGCGCTTTTTTGCACGACCCCTCTGAAATAATCAGGGAGGTCCGCTTGTGCGTATTGCTGGCCTGTCTCTGCTCCAGCCATTCCGCGTGGTTTTTGAAACACACACTCGGCAGTGTGCGGTCGAAATGCGTGATGAGCGAGGCTATGAGTTGTTGTGTGCGCTGCTCAACAACATGGTCTGGGGCGAGCTGCACCGTGTTCTCGAAACATGCTTTTTCTCCGCGTTTTGCCGAGAGCTCCGTGCGAATGCAGCGATTCCTGCTGTATACGGCTGCATCAATGTACTCTGGGAAGTCGAGGCCAGTCACAAACTCCTTCATCATGCCATCGTGGTTGTTGGCGAAAATCATATTGTGCACGACGACGTGAAAAGAGTTTTTAAACACACTACCTTTGATCCTGGAGCACGTCGAAATGTACATCTGCAATTCTAGATCTCGCCAGGCCTGTATGGCCATCTGCAGTTCCGCTTGCGTGCTGTTTGGCACTGCGACGCTCCGCAACACTGTCTTGCGCTTGTCCGCGATAGCAGCACAAATCGCCTCGATGATTGCTGTGGCCTGCACGTCTGGCCCGCTAGGCGTTTCCCACTCGACATCGAGGTACAGCTTGCAGCGCTCGCCCTCGAGTATCATCTCGTATCCGCACACTGTGCCCACAGGCATCTGCTGGATCGTGGCAAAATACTTGGCGGGCGAGGCAAAGACTCCATACAGCTTCGAGCCTACGTTGGAGGAATTCTGTCGGTCCCACGACACGCACAGTTTTTCGTTCTTGTCCTCGTGCCCATTGTACGCCGCCAGCATTTCATTCTGCCGTGGAAACCAATGGGCAGCGCCACGTGGCATTTCGTCCGGACAACATAGCATACTATCGCAAACCCCTCAGAATACATGTACAAACTTTATATATAAAAATCTTTTTACGCGGGCATATCAAACAGGCGGCACGTACTGTGCTATTTTCGGCACATTTTCGGTGTTTGGCGAGTCCTGCGCGAACACAGTGTGTTGCTCATGGTCGAGGGGGCGGCAACTCTTCGTCGTCTGCGCAAAACTCCTTCATGTCAAAGTCATCCTGGCAGAATATTTCTTCCGTTTGTACGCAGTGGTGGCCGTTGTTTTGCACTAAACTCGGGCGATTCGGGGTCTGTGTTGCGCACACGATGCAAATGGAAATATACAGCATAGCCGTCAATTGCACAAGAGTGGCCATCGCAAGCGGCCAGTCGGCACGAATACATGCGTACACGCCCCAGGTTAGCAAAGACATGGCAAACACCAAATAGGTCCACAGCTCTGGTTTCTTGACGCCATATTGCTTGCTGTTGTACACGGCGCAGGCGTGCGGCGCAAACGCTGCGATGGACAAGGTGGCTGCGAACAGCCCAATAATCTGCACAATTATCGCGTCGCGCTGCATCAATGTGTGCTGCACCACCCGGCTTGCTTATATAGAGATGCCAAGAACATGTGCCAAAAAATGACGTTTCCTGCACACAATACCGCCGCGGGTCGGCTCAAAAAAACAGGCTGCTCACACACCGAATGCGTGGTGCACCTCGCGCGTCTCTTTTTTGCATGTGTTTATGAAAAGGATGCCTGGTAGTGCAAGAAAAAACGACTACATGCTACACATATTCGTGCCCACACCCGACGCATGCAGAGCACTGCCGAGTGCTGCTGCGAGCGAGCATGGTGTTGCTGGGTATAGATTTTTTGCGCACGAAGCATGGCAATGGCGCGTCACTTTGCGTCCTTGGCTTCAACACCCATCAGCTCTTGCATGGACGTCAACTTCATAATGTCAGCCTCGTTGGCCTTGATTTTACTGTCAATATTGAGCGCACGCGAGGCAATTTGGATCTTGCGCAACTCAAGGCGATGCTTGTTGGTCTTGAGCTTGCCAATCTTGTCCTTGACCTCGAGGAGGGTGGGTTGCACCTTCTTGACAGGCCCCCTTTTCTACAGATATTCAGAGACACAATACACGCACATCAGGGCATGCACACGCAGGGCAACACGCACAGCACGCGAGGAGTGGCAGCGTACGTTGATGGCGCTCTTGGTGGCGGCGCGCGAGAGTTCATTGTCGCTTTTTTCCTCGATTTCAATCTCCGGATCGCTCATGGAATCGTACGCATTGTCGGCGGCAGCGGCGGCAGCAGCAGCGGCGGCGGCGGCGGCGGCAACAGCTTTCTCATTCTTTTTCGACATCTTGATGCTGAACAGCGACTTTTGCGACAAACAGTGGGAGTTGTATTTTTTTTAACGCCTTGTACGCGAAACCAGGCGAAAACAAGGTGTTCTGAAAGTACTATTTTGCAAGTGGATTCCTCGTATAAACACGTTTTTCGGCCTGTTTCTGGTAGCGCCCGCCTTGGTACTCAAGGGATATTTTGTGCCACGCCCTGCCTGCAGAAAACACAGTGCGAGTGTAATGCAAATGTGTCCCAGGTCCTGATACATATATAGCATGTGTGGCGAGCATGTTGTTGTCGTGCTCTGCTTATGCAAGAAAGATATTTTTCGGAAACAAGATGTCCAAGTATGACTTTCGGCCTGATAGTGTGGGTTTGATCCCAAGCCTGCCGATGTTGCTTGCCGTCGGCTGCATATCGCTAGGTTCCAGTGCTACGCTCGGATTAGGGCATGGCTTTGTGGACCGTATGGTGTGCTGTTGTTTCACAATTCTGGCGTCGAACATGTGGTATTTGCTGGCGACGGGGCTCCAGTGTCTGAAGTTCCAGGTGGAGTCTGTGTACAATCAGAGACAGCGCAGGGGCATACAGGAACAGCAGCAAAAAACACGCGAGGCTGTGATTGACGATCGGCGTCTGCCTGAAACCAACAGTGACGCGCTTTTTGTCACTGGACAGTACAACCTAACGTCTCTGTTTGTCAACACTGTGGAATTCCGGCACACGCCGCGCGAGGTGCGCCTTTTTGTCAGCCGCAAGGAGCTGTGGTACATTCTATATCCAATGGCGTTTGCCGTGTTTGTGCTGTTTTATTGTATTCCAATGTATGACATTTCATGCACGGTGTCGCTCATCACGGGGCTGCTGTCAAAATCGACGTATGACGAAGTGAAGCGCGGCATACACTGGAAACGCGGCACAGCGCGCAAAATATGTTTCACGTTTGCCACGGTATGGGGCATCATGTGTGCGTCAGGCTTGTTTGTGCTTGGCATTGTTGTGAACCGTCAGGCAGCGTCGGCAAACATGTATGTAGACTCGAATTCGAGTGCTGCACATCTGGCACATTTTCCTAGCACCAACGTGTCTGTGCACACGCAGGCTATTCCTGAAAACATGTTGGGCACACTTTTGCACGACGACGGACTTGGGCCTGTTTTGAATGGGCGCCGTCGCGTGGAGGCAAACACCGCCAATGTGTCTATGCTGAGTAACATTTCGCTCCCAGCCCAGCTCCCAGCCCAGCTCCCAGCCCAGCCCCCAGCCCAGCTCCCAGCCCAGCTCCCAGCCCAACTCCCAGCCCAAACTGCAGCGCAAACACCAGAGGAACACCAAGAGCAGCACCAGGGACAGAACATGCAAGAAGATCAAGTACAAAAAGAATTAACAAACATACCCAGCAACGCAGAGATGGACGATGTATCTGTTACAATCACCGAAGCTTACAATGCTAGCATACAGTCGCCAAACATGGTGCAGATGATAATTCTTTATGCACTGTGTTCGTATGTGCCGTTTTTCCTGCATCGCACACCAGATTCGATTCGCCTACCAGTGATACTGGAAATTGTGCAGCCCTCCATTTCCTGTTTTGCAGCAATCGTGTTATTTGCGGTCAGTATTTCCTCGCACAGTGCCTTGGTGCAACGAGGATTGGTCCATTCGTCAGGACAAATTGCTTACATCTGTCTAATCCCGGTTTTGGTGTGGTGTGTGGTGTTCTTTGTGATCAAGGCTGCCCGCACAAAAACCACTAGCTATGTGTGTTGTATTTTCATGCTGGTGGTGTACATCAAGATTCTCCACACCACCAGCACGTTTTCGGTGAAAAAACACGGAGTGCAGCAGGTGTCCATTTTTGTTGGGGTTGTGTGTGCGCTGTACATTATGTTCATGACCATTTTCATACGCATGGAAAACAAGTGCATACAAATGGGCTGGGATTCCCGACAGGACGACGAAGACGACGATTTTATGTCGTCTGACGGCATGGGTGTCAACCTGCAGAACACGCGGCAAAATTCGCCTCGGTACTCGATAGATGACGTCCTACAGCGTGTCACGCACGACATCAAGACAACAGAATACATATTGTCACATCAAAACACATCAGGCGCACATACAGCGCGCAATACACAGGCTCCCGTTGCCACGGAACCGGAAGAGGCCTTGTGCGACCAGAAGCATGAGGCTGCAGATCCTGAGGACTCCGAGAGCGGCACCCCAGTGCAGCTTTGCCACAAACAGCCCATTGCAACTGGGTTGACGCCCATCCACGAGCTCGCACACCACGATGACGCAGCAAGACACGATATATTCGAGGAAGATGTTGAAAATGTGGGTCTTTTGTCGTCAAGACACATGGATATACAAAACACACACCGCATATGAGAACGCTGTCCACGTGGGCCTGCCGAAACACACGAGGCACGACGACAAAACACAGCTTTGCATGGATGTTTGCACAGCCGTCGGGCACTTTGAAACTTGGCAATAAACACCCTATATAAGTACTCGTTGTGTCGGCTTGTAGACCCAGCGTGCTTGCACACTGCATTAGAATATTACAATGCAAACCCTAACAGCGCGCATCCGCCGCATTACCGTGCTGCTGCTCTCGCTTGCACCCGGCCTTGTCCACTGCAACAATTATATCATGCACACAACGACGGTGCCGAGTGCATGCAAAGTGCAAGTGCTTTCTGTGATGTCAAATGACTTACAATTTGAAATATGCCGGCAATGGACACACAACCGGGCCATCCAAAACTGGAACATGAGCTCGTGGGAGGTCATATCCGACCCTTTTGACGCTAGACTGATCGCCAAACACATGCACATCCTGCCAGGAGACGCCGTCTCGGCAGCCAGCATCACATATACGACAACGGTGAAACTGCCTTCCATATTTGAAAAACTCACACAAATCAACCTGTTCATTGCAATCTCGAAGCAGCTTTTTATCTACAAACACAAAGTGTACTCGTTTGTGCACATTGAAAACGTGCCGCTCGTCGAGTACCTCGTCATTTCCAACGTGGCTGCCATCATTGGCAGCACCTCCGTCACCTCCAAACACATGATTTCCCACGGCGACATCCCGTGGTACGCCAAGTGGGCCAGTGATATTCTCAAAAACGAGATTATCAAAAGCGTCGACCAGTATGACACAACATGTCTTTCCGTGTACTGCGCTGCGCAGTAAATAGGAAGAGGCACCTGTAGTGGCACACGACATATGTTTGCCGCCGTATGCGTGAGCTTTCACTAGTCTTGTATTGGTACTTACACATGTTTTTCTAGAATCGATCATGATTCAGATGAAACGGGTGCACAAAAGACTGCAGGTGTCTTTCAGATATTGGATTTCGGTTTGCAGTTTGGTATTTTCCAGCTGCATTTTCGCTGCTGTGTCTGTGCCCCGTTCTAGCTCCGCTTGCAGTCGACGGCACTCGGATTGCTCAAACGCCTCAAACGCCGCTTTGCACGTCATTGCAACATCGTGTGTCCGCATGACTACGTGGCAAATAATATTCGTCTATCGTGTAGTCTGTTTGATAATCGTTGGTATATAGTGTCAATGTAGTTGTATTGATTAACCGTATGATGCCATGGCCCAGCGCATGACAACCTGTCAACCCACAAAGTTGTGCATGGCAGTGAACGAGCCCGCAACGACGCTTATTCGTGTTGCAGATGAGGTGTCGCTGAGTGCAAAAAGTGCAGTCCGTACGAAATGTCGGCCAACAACATGCACAGCGACAGGAAGAGCACCACAATGGAAGGCGAGGTGGCCATCTTGTGCATTTTCTTCAGTATGTAGTCGAGCATGATGAGCTCCAGACCCACAAACAGTCCCAGTATTCTCAAGTAAAAGGCCGGCATGTGTCGGAAAGCAATATCCGTTGCGAGTCGAAACACCGTGAGCAAACTCGCGACACAGAGGACAACGCGATCTTGCGTGCGGTGCATCTGGTTTACACACAGGTGGATCACAGTGATGCAGTTTGCAATAATGGCATAATGATACAGACGCTCATAGTCTATTTCCGGCATGCTGAAAACTCGTGAACACAAAAATTGCAATGCCTGTGTTGTCTTGTGCTCCTTTAATAATAAACACAAGTCTAAATATGCTTTCCTATCTTTTGCACCAGCATGGCAAATCGACGCAGCGTGCAACGCAGTTTGTGATTTACATATTTTGCAGTGCACGATGTTTTTCTCGGCAAACGTACAAGCTCGATATCCGAAGCTGTCGTAGCACCGGCAGGATCAATATCAGCAGACCCCATTGAAGCGGCCAAATCGATATCAGCAACCTTTGCCATTACCAAAGGTTGCAAAAGAAGTTGCCTGCGGTTGAATTTTGTGTCCTCGGCTTCCGTTGCAGTTCCTTTTTTTCGTTGCATGTGTCACACGCTGGGCAACGGCATGTCGACACCGTTGTGGTCTATGGCAGACATGCCCAGATTCCCATATATGGTGTCGTTTTTCCAGTCCTCGGTGTCATGCGGCACAGAGCCTGCCAGGAAGAAAATGCTGGCAAGGTTTTCGCCCGCGTCGATTGTGTCACACGGGGCGTCACTGCCACTGGCACGTTGGTAACAGAGATTCTGCGTGTCCACAGACCGTTGCCGGGCCCATTTTATGTCGAACTCGCCAAACGTCAGGATCTGCTGGGGTTGCGACAACTCCTCCTGCGTGTCCTGTGTCATTTTGCTGTCTTTTCCACAAGGCTCGTGTTGTAAGCGAGGCTGCTGCGTTTTCACGCGCGTAAGGGCAGCGATTTTTGTGCGTGCCTCTAGGGCTTTCTGCACACGCTTCTGTAACTTTTTCTGCTGCAAGGTCGCGGCCGGCAAGCCCTTTTGGAATTTGCGCTTCCTTGGCATAGCTGTGCCATGCAGCACGTGAATACGTATGTGGTGTTTTTTGGTGTGGCAGAAACGGTCCCCCTCATAGTCACACTCCCTGCATGCCCACATGGCACGCTTGCGATGCACAGCTGGCGACCTCACAACACCATGATATTCGCTCATTGACCACTCCCTCTCTTTGCAGCTGAAAGGCGCCAGCAAGCGCGACGAGAGTGACACACTTTTCACGACTGACATCGCACAGCAAGTTTTTCGTGTCTCTACAATGTTGTGGCGTGCCCGTGGGTCCCTGCAATGCCACAGCCTGCCGCGCGTGTAAAAATGCACATAATCCCTCGAAATAGCACCCAAACCGGCGCCGTCCCCATGCTGCTATGTCCTTGGTATATATATACCGCGCCACAGTATATATAACAGCGGAAATGCCGCAAAAATAGTGTGTTCCGACACAGCCCGGTGTGGTGCATACGAGTGCCATGCTGTTTGTTGACATGATCCACGTGCACTGGCAAAACTCTGCCAAGACTGGAACCGTCATTGTCCGGGGGACAGACAGTGTGTTCCTTTTTGCCTGTAAACTGTTACCGTGCGACACACCGCACACCCGGGGGCATCCCGCTCCAATGTCTTTCTATTACCAGACACAAAACTGCACCATGGCACGCAGCACCGCAAGCCCCACAACAGACACGGGAAAGCCGGTGTTGTATGCAGTTGCACAGGGTGTAGACGTGAAACAACACCCCGTTCTCACCGTGCTTTACCAGGAGATGTATGCAGAAAATGAGCAGGTTTTGGGGACCGTGGACGTGACGCACAATGTCATTCTTTTCAAAAGCGGATTTTTCGCAGACACCATCATGCAGCAAAACGGATACGGAATCCTCATGTTTTGTCACGCATCACACAATGACGCAGCAGCTGTTCCAAAATGCCAGCTCCAAACCTTGCACTTTGTCAATTGGCGGCAGAGCAGGCGTCTCTTGCTGCAGCAGGTGCACAAAATGACCTCGGCTCGACCTGCTGCCAGAAATGCCTCCAACGTGCAGGCCATTGCAATCAAGCACCGCCATGCCATTACACATGACACGGGGCTTGCAGTTACGAGAGTTACTAGTACGCAGTGGGAATCCAGCCTGTACGCGTCGCTCAAGCACAACATGTGCCAGACTTTCAATCTCTTGCGCTGAGAAATCAGTGTGTATGTGACATTCTTTGCATGGCACAATGTGGAAAAAGCAACATTCTACACACCAATCTGTACATTCTACACACCAATCTGTACATTTTTGCGCTTGAAATGTATGTGCATTTTCCGGCTTCGTATTGGCCATGCCGCGTGCAATCACATGCCAAAAACACGCTGATTTTGCGCACCACACGTGTGCGCTGTATCGGGCCACTGCAAAACAACGCGGTGTCATGCGCTGATTTTGCGCAGCAGCTCGCGTGCAATGTCGATACTTGGCCTGTCTGATGGTATACACAGTCCATGGCGCGAGGCCGCGGATAGTACCTCAAACACGCTGTGGTGGTCGGCGCCCACCAGCCACACCAGGCAGATCAGCGTCCACTTTTCAATGTCAAAGTTGCGGAATATGCTCATAAACGTGAGCATCGCATGCGTGTGTCCAGACGGGCCGGCAATGACGTGTTCCCCGCGGCGAGTGGCATGGATAAAAAAGGCGCTCCCTTGCACCATTTGCCAGCACATGTGTCCAGTTAACCACGGCAGCGTAATGTCGGGACACGTGGGCTTTGCCTGAGGCGTCGCCTCCGGTGTTGCTCGCTGCTTCTGTAACGCCACAACAGCACGCTGTGCGCTGGCGACATATGCACTGCATGCGTTCTTCTGTGCAACGTTGGTGTCTTTTGCCGTCGACGGCACCAAATTTTGGGGGTTTGCTGCGACGCTCGCATCGATCCCCTGCACTGCAAAGTACGGATGTCGATTTGGCCATTTGGATTTTAGCTGTATCAACGCGTTGGTAGCGTATTCGTGTTGCAGCGACAGCTCGCGCCATGACAGGCGTGGAATGGCATCATTCCTGTGCATGGCATGTAGCTGTTGCGTCGCGGCAAGACGCACCACCCTGATATTCTTGCGCGGACAGTTCACAACCCGGCACAGAGCCTTGCGGATATCCTTTTTGGCACACAGCTCTTCTGTCGAGCATGTCTTGCCACCGGCCAGACACATGCCCAGCGCGTTTTTGTACAGAATAAGCTGCTGTGTATTCAGCGTCGCCAGCAACCACGGTTGATACGGACCTTGCACATCCTTGTGTGTGTCATCTACATTGTAACACTTTGGGCACTTTTCTGCGCACACCACCTGCGTCAGCAGCCACTGTATGACACTGTATTTCTTGTCATGGCACAACATGTTCATAAGCATGGCACACCGCTCGCGAATATTGCCACTGCGCAACACACTGTCGACGTCGCAGTTCTTCACCGACCCGGGGTGTGTGATGTTGCGCGTGGTGCCCAGATTCAGCAGCATATGCATGGTCTGCTCGTATCGGCGGTGCTCGGAGTCGGCCGACGCGCTCGTGCCGTTATCATGTGTCTCGTGCTGCACACTTACACACACGCTGATCTTTTGCAGCACGCTTCGCATATCGCGGCATACCTCGCGCATATACTCTTTCAGCACCTCGTTGTCGTCGATTTCTAGCAGTAGCTTGCGTGTTTTGTCATCTAACATACTGTGTCCATGGAATAATCAAATCAAAGCCAATCCAAAAAACAGGACTGATTTGGCATGGCGTATACCAGCTTATATACTCTTGCTGTCTGGCCCGGTTTACGCCAGAAATCTGCAACTCTTCCAAAATCACGCTGCGATACCCCAGCACCGTTTTACGATGTGCCAACCAGCAGAGCCAAAGCGCCAAAGAACCAGCAGAGCTAACGAGCCAGAGAACCAGCAGAGCTAACGAGCCAAAAGAGTCAAAAAATAAAACAGGCATACCCACCGCAAACACATCCATCAACACCGCCACGATTTGAAATGCAAGAAATTATCACATTTATTATCACATGCATAAAAAATGCAATCATTCGTGGCACTCGACGGCATCAGTCTCAAAAGGAGCTAGGGCGCACGACCACAATCTTGCCTGCTGAAAAGTTGTGGCAGTCGAATCCAAACCCAAAAATCTGCTCAAACTCCCACGACTCGTACTTCTTCAAAGTTTTCAGATAGGTGACTTCGTTGATGACAGCGTACTCAATGTCATACTCGTGATTGGAAGACAACAGGCAGAGACAGGCCCTCTTGAAAAGGATATCCTTGTTCAACTCGATGGTCATCATGTCCGACTCTTTGGCATCGCCAACTGTGAGTTTCTGGTACCACAAGACCTTCGTGGGGCCCTGCATACCCTCCTCGCCAGCCCCAATGTCGCTACGAGTCGTGCACACACGAGTGCACATGGCAACCTCGGTCATTTTTTGTGAGTGCCACGTGTGTCGGATTTCTCCTTTTATAGAGCTTTTGGGGCATTTATGTGCTATTTCTGGAACATTTCGAGTCTCTGTAGAAAATGAAGAGGTGTGTTTCGAGCCTTGGAATGGCATCGGTCGCACCGGTCACGAGTAACCACCAAAACTGGCCAATTGTGTGTGCGGGTGGTATGCACTGGAATTTTGTGGGACAGTCGACATTAACTCGTGCTTTCGACGCTGCATGTCGTGCACTTGTGTCTTTGACCTCTGTAGAGCGTTAAGTATTTCATGGGTATGCGCATTCAGTGACGACACACTATTCTCTTTGGCAGCAAGATTTCTTTTCAAACGCAACACCTGATCCTTTAGTTTATTTTCCATTCGGTTTGCCGAAACATGGCAGTACTAATTACCGTTTCAACTGCGGAAACTCGAAAATAAGTTCGCCAAGACTCGGCCGAATGCAGCATAGATAGAGTGCCGTCCGATTGATATTTCGGGTGGGGGGCTCGGTGTGTAGGCTGTGCAAGGAAATCTATATAAAGACCACGGTGTTGGCGGTCGCCACAGAGATGTCGGCTCCTGCCGCAATTGATGTGAGGCAGTTGTATGCCCAGCTTTCAAGCGCGTCGCAGGATTTCGTTTTGCGACAGCAGCATCATAAACCGCCGGCAGTGCTGATGCAGGACATGGGCAATCACAAAAGCAATTTCTGGGTGGCGCTTGATGAAGAGTTCCGTGATAATCTGGATACAGCAAAACTCGCTGTCGGAGACGAGGCGCAAGCGCGAGCATACCGCGCTGTGCACGTGCAGAAAGCGGCTATTGTGTCGGAATTGTTCAGTAAATTTGACAAGAATCTTCAGGGGCATTATGTAAATTGCGCATTGATTCTGGTGCGTGCCATTGAATTCAGGGCCCCAGTAATGGTATTGCAGGTAATTACAGAGTGGTGTCCGTTCACGCTAAATTACAGGAACAGGGTCACTGGCGCCAACATTGTGCATTTGGCGCTGATGCACCAGTGCTCTCTCGAAGTGATCCAGGTTCTTGCGTGCTGTCAAGGAGACCCCGCGCTACAATTGGTAGACCGTGACGGACTGAGTGTTTTGCACTATGCAGCAATGTATCGGCTACCAGTCGACATTGTGAAGCACTTGTACAATATGTACCCGGAAATGGTCACATACCGGAGCACCAACAAAGAAGCCAAGTCGGTGTCGATCAAGGTCGTGGGAGTGTGTCGTGAAACGGATGAGGAGACGTCACTGCAGGACGGGGCGGAATTCATGTGTCCAGCACGGTGCACGCCTCTGTGTGTGGCAGTCTACCGCAACAAGTTCCAGCCCGCACTCCCGGACAATTCGGCCGTAATCATCTTCTTGGACCAGGTTTCTAGTACTGTGAAGATGGTGCCAGATCACAAGGGCAACACAGCCTTTATGATGTTAATGTGCGGAATATACCCCGAAGAGGTCATGCAACGCCTGCTACAGGCCTTTTGCGCGTCACACGAGGAGCATGCGCGCATCATTGCCTTTTGCAAGGACGACACAGGGAACATGTTGTTGCAAACTGCCATAAAACAGAAAATGTCGCGAAAATGCATCAAAATCGTGTGTGATTTCACGATCGTGCAATTTGAGAGAATGAATGCCACCACGCACGAAATGTGGGTGCATGGGCACAGCGAGAGCCAGGCAACACTTGGCATACAAATATACCCGGGCAACACGTGTTTCAACACGGATGGCACGCTCACCAGTGTGGATGGCACCAGAATAAAAATATACATATCCGTACACTCTGCCTCGCAAGTGCAGACGGATTTCGCACCGCAGGATAATCTGCTGATGGGGCGTGACGAGGCACACCAGTGGTGCGAGAACTTGTCGATCTGGGTCAATCCGACTTTTTTCGAAAGAAACCGCTGCGAGATCGATGTCTTGACGAATTTGATCCAATTTTTGGGTAACTGGTTCGATAAAATTGAGAGATTGACAACAAACACTATGTTGTACGAACCTGGTTACAGACAGGTCATTACATATTTCCAGACAGCAATTTCGAGTTACCACAATGAGAGGAAACAAAGAGCAATACGTTCGCTTGCGGCACAGAATGCAAAAGCTCAAAGGAATGGCGATGCGTTCCTTGCCGAGTTGGAAGCCGAGGCAGACGCCGAGCGGGCTGCTGCGGCTGCCAGGGCCGGTAAGAGCGCATCAAAAAGCGCAAAAAACGCCAGAAGACGCAAAAACATGAAGAACCAGGTCGGTGTGCAACAACAACACACCGACGCAAACGCCAGGATAATAGACGCCGATGCAGCAGAAGCGGGCATGGATATCCCTGCCGATCCGGTGGCATCCAGGGTACGGCAGCCCAGCCACGCCGAGCTTGAACAAGCACGCAAAAACACCTACGAGCAGCAGCAGTTGCTGCAGCAATTGCAGTGGGAATGCACTCAACAGGCGCGACTCGCGCGCAACATACAGGCTTCCCCTGTGGCATGCAATGATAGCAACACGGCCGTGCAAAGCAACGATGATGAAGACGATGCTTTCTCCGATGCCTTTGAAAGCGCAATGCGCATGTGCATGCCGCTGTCGCCACCGGAACTCAGCAAGGCCGACCAGCTGATGCGAGATTCAGGCTGGCTACCGAACGAGGACAGGTCCAGAAGATTCGCCGAAGCTGTGAGACCCTACGAGGTCGAGATGCGACAAGCCCTCCAAAATACATTGGAACAGCATGTGGACGATGAAAACATCAACGAGTGTATACTGTGCTTAACAAATGACATAAACACGGAGTTTTCAAACTGTGGGCACCGGTCTTACTGCAACGAATGTATACACAGCGGTAAAATCACTGTATTCCCGCCTGAAAACAAAATCGAATGTCCCGTGTGTCGCGTCATGGTGGATGAGACCATCATGCTATAACAAGCCCAGCCGCGAATGATTTTGCCCAATGTAAGTGTGCGGCAAAATATCGTGATATTGCGCATATGTATATAGTATACGGGCTCTGGGCTCAAAACGTTCAATACAAAGCATTCGGGTTGGTGGCAAGGGCCAGCTTATATCGTATCTGTCGCAAAACCTTTTTGTTGGGATGCCCATATTGTTTGACTTGTGCCTTGAAAACGGCATACTGCTTGTCGAGAGCAGATTGTTCGGTTATTTCCGAGGTCCATGCTCGTTTTTCTATACCTTGTTTGCTACGATGAAGCTGCGCGAATCCTGCTCACACACCAGCAACAGTAATATCATGTTTTAATAAATCAAAAGAAACTGCCTCTTCATGGCGTGCATTATACAATATATACCACACAGCTGCGTGTTGCAAAAAGTTGTGCTGCATTTGTTTTGTGCCGTCGACACTCTCGAACGAAACATCGCCAATGTCTACAAAACAGAGGCTCGTACCTGCGTTGAAATTCGGCAGCTGTTGGTCTTCTTCCAAGATAGACGTTTGTAGCGCACAAATACACTCCAGCACGTCCTTGGTGTTACGCAAATCGGGAAGCGGTATGATTGCAACCTTGAGCCGGTGCATACGCAAGTCGACATCTACTTGCGTCAAGACATCGTTCCGATCATTTTGATCACTCCAACAACTCACGTATCGTCGCTTGAAAGTATTTTTACAATATGGAATGCCAAAACGGGGTTTACATGCCGAATAATGCCCAAACAAACCTTTCACCGATTGCAACCAGTGTACGTCGCTGTATCGCGTATTTTTGTTGGCATACGCACGGATGGTACTACGTAGCTGAGCGTTCATATCAATCAGAGGTGCGATGATTTCTTTTTCGCAATATTGCTCAATGCTGTCGTAGAAAATAAACACATGTGTAGGATCATTCTGACGAAGATATTCTCTGTACTGCTCGGTGGTGAAGCTTTTGCAAACGAGGGTGTGCTTGGCATGCAGGAGTTTGTGTATATTTGGTATCCATTGGTAGCATGCAAAACGCAGCCTCCACCAGCACTCCTCCTCGTCGATCCAGCCCGGCATGAGAAGGTCAGGGTGCAATGCTTCGTCTGTGTAATAGATCAGACAACGGGGTGAGTTCATGACCTTGGATGCTACCACAGTGGCCCAAGAAACACAGTTGGCTTCGATTGTCTGTGGATCTGTAGTGTCGCAACTGCCGGCTAGTAGCTCCACCGCCGGATATACCGAGATCAAATCGTGGTTTTCGAAACTGTTGGGTTCGAGTAATTCCCTTCGACACATTGGACAGGTGCCTGCAACCCCTGTATTACCTGTTTTATCCCACATGTGCTCATGACACGCAAGACACAGCATGTGTTCTCCCTTGCACACTTTTGACAGGAAACCAAAGTCGCCCCGTGTTTTACAATCATACGATTTTTCCATTTCCTTTTGTTTCCACATCAAGGACTCGTCGTGTTCTTCGTTGTCGCCACTCATGCAGATACAACACTGAAACCCAGAAGTATCTATGTGCATATCGCTCATAGTGCTGTCGAGCTTCACACACAAATAATCTGCGTGCGGAACAACGTGTATATATGTTTCACATGCATATCATCACCCACAAATCAAATTGTGTGTTATTCAACTAAATAGAGTTTTTTATGCAAATTACTACCCCGAATTATTACCCCCAACCACCGACACTCCTGCCACGCGAACCTGTTCCAGCCAACAGCCACGTGGGGAAAAGTTCGTGATATAAAACACAACGTTTCGCATTGTTGCTTATATCCACGCGAACCTATTCCAGCCAACGGCCACGTGAGGAAAAGTTCGTGAACTAAAACACAACGTTTCGCATTGTTGCTCCCTGGCGAACGCGAACCCAGACAGCAGCTGCGAAAGGCGCGATCAATACATATCCCAACACAAGTGAGCTTTTACGGGTTTATTGTATGCCACTGCTACGTTTTTGCTGTTGCTGGGGTGTTGGAACCCAGTGGCTTTTCTGGTATACACACATTGGCATAATGTAGCCAGAACGGGAATATCTTGACGTTTCGAATGTCATTGTCTGTGTTTTCGGGGCGCTCTTTTGCATCATGAGTGCCAGGAGTGGTTGGTGTGGTATTTGCACTTGCACAAGTCGGGGGGTTGGCCATTTATTGCACACGAATTAAAAAACAATGTCTTGGTTCTCTCGTGGATATATATATATACTGGACATGAGCTATATATACCTTGCAGACTCATGGGTGTGCGTTTCGACAGTTCATGCTATTTTGCAAAAGCCGCCCTTTTGCGTCTGATTATTGCCAGTAGCATTGCATTTTGGAGCGTGAATGGTGCGAATCCTTCTGCGCCACCTGTGCTGGTGGATACGTCATCATGTCCAGACATTGCGGATGCTCTCATGGGGAACAGAACAATAGAAACTGCTTCAAAGCACATGGTCCGATTACACACACCACACCCCCTGGTGTCGGGCTCAAATTGCATCGTGAGTTTTATTTTCCTAGATTGCACGCCGAAATGGGCATTAACTACATCATACGGACGCGAAATGCAGCATAACCAAGAAAATATATCAGGACTCTGGGACACACATAAGCTACCCATCTCGCCGAATCAGCAGCTCATTGTCGTCACATGCGACGAGAATACAATAAACACAGACGATGTTTCCATGCCCAGTACTACTGATTTCAGCTTCATACTGGCAGAGCCACGCGCTGAGACCACATTGGAAACAATGGAGTGTGGTAAGGCGTTCTGCATGATCCGTATTACCACAAAAACGTGCATGAATTCCAAATATATAATAGGAATGTACCCGTCCACGAATAATTATATATTTGAAGTGATTCACATGCAGATGTCTCTTATGGGTGCTGCCGCCAGTATGATGAGACTTGTCGCATTTGACGCGATTCATAATAGAGTGCCTGAAAAACGCGTTATCATGGGCGTCGATTCTTTTGCGCAATATGCAACGTTTACCGCCACATGCATCAACGAAGTTGGTGATTTTTGTACTCTACCTGAAGCCACACGATTCGCCGACGAGCTTGTGACTGGTATGCAGATGAGTTTGAATGCACCCGAAGATGCATTTTTATTTGAAAATATGCAGCAAATCGATGGAACCGACAACATGTATGCCATGAATTTTGTGTTTTTCAACTCGGAATTTGGCTACGATGAGCACATGCGATTGTACTTTAGCAAGAATCGACGTTGTCCAGTCGGTACACTAGACACCAAGCGTGTGGATACTTTTTACGGAAACTCTGCCATTTACAAACTCATGTGTATTTCGTGTGGAATTAACAAATATTATTCCGAAGTACAGACACCTGCACCCGTGGTCGAAACAACGCAGACAATGTACGTATTTCGGGGTATTAATAGTGAGCCTACCAATGTAACGAATGAACGCTCATACATACGCTATTACTTTGTCACGTCACATGCGACGCTACCAAAGTACTTTAGGGAACAGTTTCGCCAGGATTCGTCGGTGCCGATTGGCACGACTCTTGTCCTGAAAATGGGTATAGGGACCGGAGATAACAATGTTCTTCAAGGCACCACTATACAACGAGTTGAATATGATGGAATTGATGTTTCTTTCACTGCGAGTGGTGTGGACACCACGGATTATGCTGTTTCCTTCCAAGTGACCGCCCAGTTATCGGGAAAGCTCATACGCGTACATGTCAATGATGCTAACTGCTGTCTTAACGAATGGGAAAACTCAGATTATACGTTTTCTCCGGACTTTAAAATCATACCTGCCTTGATTTTCCCGCAGCCCGCAAATGTGGAGCAGGGGTGCCTCACATGTCCTGCCGGAAAGTTCTCAGGAAATTCCATGGCGAAAGACATCTCAAAATGTCTCGACACCAGACCTCCTGCCACTACCATTGTCAGAAGACGGAGTGCTGCTGCAGTCGGCACCGACCGGGCATTTCGGACATATATTGACGTGAACGGTGTCATTCTCGTGGTGCTCGAGATCACGCGGGTTGTGCCACCGGCACTGGCTTCGTCTGATTTTGCTTTGCAAGCGTGGCTGGACACGGGCGACCTTTTAACCGTGCAGCAGAACATGCAAATTATAGAAACATACATTTTACACCTGTACGAACCACAACGCAGTGACGTGCGCATTTCTGGCACCAGCAGCGTCAGGCTGGTGGAGCAAAACGGGCTTGTAATACTCTCTCTCGAGGGCATGTACACAGACTCGGGCAAGAACGTAGACTTGGGCATTGTACAGACACTGCGGCAACCAGTGACAGCATGGACGTTGTCGTGGTTCTGGCTTGGTATCATGTGCTCTGGGGCTATATTGGTGGCCGGGGTGATTGTTCTTGTCTGTTACCTCGTGCCCCCATACACCACATTGCCGTTTGAAGAAACGTATCGGTATGGCGCAGTCTAGCGCCTTATTGTGTGCCTTTTCCGCAGGTTCTACTAGATACCATTGTACAGGTGATTCCGTGAATTTATTTACATAATGTGCAGAATCGAACTTACGTTCCCACGCCAGCATCTACGAGTATATTACACACCTTTTTCACATGCGAGTTTGGTCTTCTTGTCCTATAAGATCAGTTTGTTCGAGCTGGTCAATAACGTGCCGGAGCGTTTCTTCAATTTCGCAGCGTGTACACATACAATGGAAGTTCCAATTCTGTAAGTACTCCCGACGTTCCTCTAGATTTTGTTGTATCGGAGCGTTGCCCATGTATGACACTGTCAAGATTTCGCCCTCACTTATATCGCACACGGCACGTGCTCGGAACTGTGTGTGGTCTACGTGTACATGCAGATTCGAGTCACATGAGTGGTTGTATTTGGAACCGTTTGCCACGGACGTCACAGTTTGTCGTGTATCCCAAAACGACTTCCAACAGTTTGTCTGCCACATTTGTTCGATCCAGTATGCGCGGGTCATTGGGGGGTGGAACTGCGGCATCAGGTTGCTACTGTATGCTATCTCAGACTCGTTGTGGTGTGCATACTCATTGAATGAACTCAAAAGTGCACTTTGCCGAGGCGTGGCATTGTCCACAAAGATCCACACAGGCGCCGAACCATCGATCCACGTGCCGGCAGCAATATCCCTTTTGGCTACCACCTCCTCTGTGTCTAAAAAGGGCGAATAACGGACTATACAACACTGGTCAAACGGCACTGTCGGCACGTACTCCACTGGTTTCCGTCGAACAGGGCCCATATGTGCTAAATTATGCTTACGTCTATCTACCATACATGCGCTTTCCGTATTTATATAACAAACAACAGGGTGTCTGTACGTTTTTTACACAGTGTGTATTTGTCATGCATATCGCCTGCTTCGAACACTTTACAGCCTGGGCATCTCAAGGTTGGGTTGAGGTTTTTAGGGTTGCATGTTTGTTAGGAGCGTGGCAGATAGGACACGGTGAGCAGTCCGAATTCAGAATTTCCGCACATGTGAAACACAGGGCTTGGTGATTGCAGGATCCCACGCTGCACATTTCCAAATTAAGCGGCGTCGTCAAACACATGCAACATTGGTCGCCCGTGTACACCGGCACGCCCAGATCATCGTGCGTGCGCAATTGCATGCCAATCGCAGCAATAAAGCCTGGTGGAATGCGTTCATTATCGTAACCACCATCGGCATGTGCCACAGGGATGGTGCCGCCTAAATCGCCAAGGAGGTTGTGCGAAGTTTTCCCCTTTGAGCCCGCCCGTCCCTCCGGCATGCCAATCCAGATGGTTTTCCGCCCGAATTCGTCGATTGCTTCTGCTTCGTCTTCACACAAGAATCTGCCTTGACACAACTGGTGAAACCCGTGGGGGTCTGCAAGTGGGTTTTTTCTGCCAATTTTTTCCCATGACCAACCCATCCCGGTGTGGTCCAACACGCTCTTTGTGAACACATGATTGGCGTCCGCATCTCGTGTTGTGAAGTACATACCAGTCGTGTTATCCAACTCCTCACAGCACCCCACCAAGCCAATCGAGTACTGTCCCGGCAAAAAGTCTCGTGGCAGCTTCAAGACAAGGTGTTGAACAGGAAGAACAATGGGCCGGCTGACGCATCGTTTCGTTTCGCAATCGAGCGTCAGGATATCTTGGAAAGTCTTGCACCGTTGGATCGTCCACTCGCACGGCGGGGCGTTTTCGAAAATCATCTCGTCCTTGTACACGATGCCAGAGTCACTGGTTGTGACGTCGGAATCTTCTATGGAGACGAGAGCAATTTTAATGTCTTTGAAGTTGTGCATCATCTCATTTGCCATGGCAATTTGCAAAGGCGAAAAACTTGCCCGAACACCAGCAGCAGCAATAGCCGCAGCAGCAGTCTTATTACCACCACTACCGCCACCTCGAAAAGCACGTGCGTCATTGTTGTAAACCTGGTTCCACAAAAACATCCAAAAAACCGACTTTTCCATGCGTTGCATGTTGCGGTCGGTTTTCTTCAAAGTTGCCGTCACCTCGTTTTCCAAACACTGGTCCCTATTTACACCCATTTCGGACAATTCAAAGCAATTCGAACACAACCAGCCACTCTCATACGACTTGTTTTCAATAGGTACATGTGGCATCACCGTGTGTCCAGTATCACCACACAGCTGCTGTAGTCGCGCGTAGTATTCGCGCATGGCACTGTCATATGTGTTATACTGGACATGGTCGATTTCGTGCACATCATTGCAGATTTCACACGAGCTAGGAACGAGCTTGCACTCGTGTGCGTTTCGATATTTGTCGCCCATTTACACAGAGACCGAGTGCCTCTCGTTCTTGCTTGTGTTTATATACATGCCCAACGTTCCCATAGCGGAACAAGAAAAGAAACACATCGAAAATGGACAACCACCATGTTCCCAAGAAGATCTGATTTAAAAGTGGATTTTCGAAATCGAAAAACGTTGGACTGAGTACAACGTAGAATGCTGCAGTCTGCATAAATGCCCTATATTTTTACAAATGGCATATTTACATATTCACACAATGCCCGACATTGCACAACCTCCGTCTGCAACGCACGTGGAAGCGGCAATATATGTGTTTTTGGCCCGAAATAGAACAACCTTTCTCTATATAAAGAAGACGAGTTGTGCCAACATAAAACACAACACCCCCTCAAAATGGGCACGCACAAGGTTAAGGTGGCTTTCAAGAGGGACAACGCTACGATGCGCCAGGCATACATCATCACAAAGCGTCATGCGAACGGCTTGTCCGTCGAGGGGTACATGCACCAGATCGAACAAAAGTCGAGCTATACTACCGCCAGGCGCGAGTATACCGACAGTTTCCAAAAACAAACCCTCGACATCCATGCCATGGATCAGCTCTACGTCGACATGCTAACCAAGCAGAACCACATGCTTCGCGCCGGTGCCATCATGCTGATAGCTATGATCAAAGAAGCTGACGTGCTGAAGAAAGCCGCTCTTGTTTCCGACAAGAGGGCACAGCGTGTTGATCTTCACACGCACAAGTACAAGCATCGCATGCAGGCGTTGATGCTACACAAAGAGGCTGCCGCAGCTCAAAAAACAATTGACTTCTGGAGTGGCCAATACAAAGTCGCCGACGCTAAGCTCTGTGTTTTGTACAACGTGCCAGTGTTGCCAAACGTTGCAGTGTAAATATTTTGTGAGTTTGTCGCATTTGTTTGGAATAAAATTGTGGGTTTACAAGTACTGGTAGTCACCGTTTGTTCGATATCACCAGACTGCACTTGTCGTATTGCATGGCCTTTTCACACCTGTTGTGCTGTACATGCTCGTTTGCGGAATACGCCCACTCATTGTCAAAATTAATGTGCAAAAACAAACAGACTCGCTGTATTTATTAAGAAAACAAACACAATCTAGTCTGAAGTGTAGTTGACGACAAACTTGACGAGCGACATGTCCGGCATCGTCAACAGACCATTGCCCAGTCGGTTGGCAGGAATCATGTGCGTCTCCAGAAACAGTGTGAAATCGTCTACAAGCTGGTCTAGGCGCTCGTCATCTTCGTCCAACAGACCACAGAAGGCCTCCGACGTAACGGACTCGAAGTACTGCTTCTTCTCCTTGAGATGATTCTCGAAGGTCTTGTAAACCGATTTGGTCAGTCCCGGTCCCACTACGATTTTGATGTAGTACGTTGATATCTCACTTGGCCCCTCTGTGCCGTCGTTGAGAAGAACCACCATGGTCTTGGCAGGGGGCTTCGCATCTCCAACTGCCTTCCTCTTGCCGTCAGTGGTGTCATGACACATCTTTTTCGGGCCTGGCGCGGACATGGTGCGTGCCAATGCCACAAAACCTCTATTTCGTTTGTTTTTATAGGCATTTTGTGAAAATTCCCCAAAATACCTACACCCTTTCTCGACAGGTGGTTCGCGTACAATGCTATTTCCGGCCAAAAACACTATTAAAGTGTGTCGAAATAAAATTGCAAGGCATTACACGTTTGCCAGCCATGAACGTCGGCACTGTTTCCTTGGACGAGCGAGTGCGTTTGCGTGATGCCAGGGCGCATTTGACAATGTTTGAGAAAACGGCGTACAGTGCATTTCATGACGGAGGACACGACGGGCTCAACGCAGCCTACGCCAACGAGACAGAAACCAGGCAGGAGTTGCTGGTGCTTGCTGCCCCATTCTTCACCAGTATTCTGGCGCGTTTCGTCACCCTTGCGCAGTTTGAAGATGTTGTGCAGCGGTACCCACGTTGGATGGAAAATATTTTCACGCGCAACACCGTGGAGTCCAACGCTCAATACATGGAATTCATGACGCTGTCGCACACCTGGCGCGACAACCATTGGGACTCGCCTGCTTTCAACCTCTTCTGCCAGAAGTTGCACAGGGAATTGGGCTCGTTGGTGACAGCGTGCGACATTGTTCGGCCTCCACTGGCGGAGCTCAGGCTCGTGGTACAAGAGGTGTGCGAAGAAAATGAACACAATGTATCTGATATTGGCTACAAGTTTGGACACACGATGGACGACGACGCGTTGGGGGCCTGGTGCAGTGCTATTGCCTGACGCTCTTCACGCATGTGTATCGAGTTTCTGCCGGTGAAACGGGGTGTTCTTGTGCTCGTGTGAAACAAAGTCTATCATAGTTTTAAAATATAACAAAAGTGTAGTTTTTGTGTAGAATGTGTTGCGAGTTGTCTTGTTTTCAGGGAGTGTATGTGGTCAACTCATGTCTTGTTTTAACTTGCGGACGACTTCTCCCAATGAAAAATGCATATTTTCCGTATCACTTATTAAACCATTATTGACATGTTCGATTTGTGTAAAATAATATTTCAATTTTCTAAGATGGCATAGTTCCGGCGAATACAGATGGTGATTTTGAAATTGATGTTCAAACCATGATATGGCTTCTTTTGCGTCGTTTCGATTGGACATCTTGTCAAGCCGCCATGCCATGGCACATTCCTCTTATATAGTACATTACATGTGTATATAATTTGTGCAAGTTGTAGACACAGTTACAATCACTGTCGTGGCACCATGTAGTTGCATTCCAATCACGTGCTGCACACGCCCCTCGGACACAAGACACTGAAAGAGCAAACCCCAATTTTTGTAGTGATTTTAATACAATGCCACTATGACATAAACAGTGATGTTTTGTGTGTGGTGCTGGTCAATTCGCCAATGGACTAGCATCAGTAGCCGTCGAAAGGTACTGTGCAGCCGTCCAGACACTGAAAGCTGCGGCGTAATAGTATAGTACGAGCGAAAAGTACATCCCCTCGCCGGAAACACTGTAAAACACATGGCGTGCGGCGCCAAGACTCCGCATAGCGATTTTTTGGCTGCTTTTTTGCTGACTACACTTTTAGCAGCACATATATAAGAGGTGTTATTTGCGGCATATTGCACCGTTGTCAGGGTTGGGGTGCGACCTCTTTTGCGGCAAACAGGTGTTCTTGCGTGTATTTTTGTGGCTGGTCGTCCTGCGTTGCACCTACGACTTGCCACGACTTGGTGCCGGCCTCTTGTTTCCTGGCCGAGGAGATATTGGTGCACAAGACGCCGAGAAACAGCAGGGAGACGCCGCCGAGGAACAGCGCCCAGTTGGTTGCCGAGAGGTGTGCCTTTTCGTTGTAAAAGACGGCTCCTGTCACAAGGTTGCCGACATTCCAGAACACATAAAAGTTCGGCATGTGATAGAGTATATCGTTGACGGCCAGCGACGCGTTGATGAGGTAAACCTGCAGCGGGAGCGACACCAGGAAAACCACGATGATAATGGCAACAAACGGGTCGTTGAACTGGTCCTGTCCAGAAATCGTAAACACCAACAGACCCGAAAACGCCTTGCCAAAGAGCGCCGTGAAGTTCCCGACCACCGAGCCCACTATCACATACACCGCGCGAATGTACTTGTTCGGGCGCACGATTCCTGTGCTGCCAACCAGGTGGCTTTTTCGCACGCGCGCTGTCCAATCCACTTGGATGATAGCCAAGCTCGTGAAAATCACACACGCCATGCTCACCAAAAGCACAATGACCTTTGGCTCCCGGTAATGTGTAATCAGGCGCTGCAGCGGCCAGTCGTTCGGGGCGTGGTCCGTGCTGATCACCGTAAACACAATGCCGGCAATGATGAGGGCGATGGACCCTATATCACACGCTGTCACCACCTCGTGCAGCAAAAAATACGCCGCCACAGGGTTCACAACTAGCGACCAGCTCCCGAGCAGCGTCACGGCAGACAATGGTGTGATGCCCAGAGCAATGAAATCACACACATTACCGAGGCAAAAGAGGCCAAACCCAAGCAGCCATATCCACGAAAACGATGCACAGTCGAATACATAGTTGAAGCGGCTCACGAGGTTGTTTTCCTGCCCAGAAACACCCCCGTCACGGTTGCCGTGCTCGCGCGCGCTGACGCGGCTGCAGTCAGTTCCAGCACTCTCGTCATGTGTGTTGTCTGTGCCGTGCAAACCCTCTGGTATGCACAAGACACAACCCTGTTCTTGCGCTGTCTCCGTCACCGCGTTTGCTGTCTCTGCCTGCAACACCGAGTGCACCGTCTCGACACTGACTGTTGTTTTGCTGCACCGCCACGTGTTGTGCAACTTCCACAGACATAACCCAAACGCCTGCAGCGAGGAGCCGATAAGCGTGAGCACCACGCCGTAAAAAAACTGCAATGGATACGTTGAGGCGTGATTCGTGTGCTGCATGCTGTGCGATCCACAAATGATCGTAGCGACCAGGTGGCGAAAACTGCTTTTATATAGGAACGAAACCACAATTTTTTGCTTTCATTGTGTGTACGTGTGCGCGCATAGGCATCAGGCCTGGCACCCCCGTCTGCATAGACCAGAACGCCCTACATCTCCTTGTTATAACACTGTTTGTGTACGAAACACACTCTTACTGCCTAGATCGGTAGACGCCACATGTGAGTGTCTGCAAGGTTTTCGAGTTCCAAGTAGTCGAGGTAGTAGTCCGGGACCCTCGCGTTGAAGGGCACACGTTGCTCTTCTGCCAAGAGTAGCCTCCGGTGTGAATCGTACAGACGCAATAGCGGCTGCGCAGTCTCCAAGCAATCTGCAATCATTTTTTCTTGATTTTCACGTGTTTTGCCATGGGCATCCTTGAGTTCCCGATACAAACCCTGGAAGTGTTGCATCGCCTCGGTGTAATACGCCTGTCCTTGGGATATTTTGAACGTTACGGCGAAGTTTTGCCACTCCCTGACTTCGTCCTCCAGACGCAACACCATCTTCTCGAAACTTCTCTCGTTTTTTTCTTGGTCTACAGAGATCGCAATGTGGTGCTCTTGCACGTTTTTTAGTAGAGCGTGCGTCGTCCGTGTGATATCACGCAAGTTTTTTTCATAATAACGTGCGGTTCTCTGTTCCATAGAAACATCGAAAAATCCATCGTCTTCCATTGTGGGGTTCGCCGCACGCCACCTCGAAAACACCAACCTTTATATACTGTCGCATGCAAAAGACTTTACGGCGTGTGGCTATTTCTCCCTCACAAAATGACAGGCACTGTCGTGCTAGTGTTGGTGGCGTTTCCAGAACCAGTTTCATTATAGACCAGCGACGTGCCAGTGCGCACCCACGTGTGCGGCTGCTTCACTGCAGAAACCTGATATTTCTGCAAAACTGACTCGATGCGTCGGCGTGCAAACGCTGGTGCCCGCGACTCCGTAAACGAGCCGTCTCTGTACACCATGCCAATTTCCGCGGTGTTGCGTTCCACCAACGACATGTCGTCACTGTACAGCATTGCACCACACAGCTCGCTCACAAGCGTCTCCAGCAAATGTACCCGCCGCTTCAAAGCACAGAAATCTGCCTCCGTGTGCACAGGCGGGCAATACCTCTTTGGAGCATGTTTCAGCACCGTGTCTTTCCTGCTGTCATCTTCCTGCATTGGTACACAGCACACTGCCTCCTGTTTCACAAAACACCTATTGTAAAACACCACCCGCCCCCTGACATCAATATGACGCACGTTTCTCCAGCGTTGCACGACTATCGCCCCGCAGAATGGCAGAGACACGCAGATTAATATCCACCAGCATTTTTGCGCAAGTGACATTTTACGCAACCCCTTCGTGCGTGCTTTATTATATAAGATGGCACTCGGACATCGCCCAAAACGGACGCATGTATTAGAAAATATTCCCAAAATACCATTCTCACTACATTGAAGTGGGCTAGAACTTCGCAAGGTGTGTTTGCCGGCCAAAACACCAGTTCCACGCCCATTCAAGGTATCATCATGTCAGGCAACGCTGCAAAACAGCTCACCGCGTACAAGAAGGGCATCTCGCCGTCTGTCCACCTCGCCAAGTTCAAGACGCCGACAAAACTCGCCGCCGAAGGTGCCTCAAACATCAAGGCACCCAAAAAGCGTGCGCAGGTGGTCGAGTCTGCTGTCGAGTCCGTGGCAACCGCCGAGCACTATGGCGTGTTCCAGGGGTCCCCTATGTATGACCTTGGCGGGGGCTGTGCCGTCCTCACCTTGATGCACAAGGGCATCGAGATGCTCCTGTCTGCTGCTGTGGATTACGTCTCGGAACCCGGCGTTCTCGAGTACGACAGGCAATTCAAAATGGTGCACATGTGCACACGCCACCGCGGCGAAGGCTTTTTCTCCAACAAGATTGCCGGCTATGCCTTTTCCAAGGGCACCGTCACTGCCAAGCCCCTCCATCCCACGCTCGCTGCCCTCCTCGATGAGGTCAACAAGTTGGTGCCTGGCGACCCGTTTTCCGCCATTTTCGTAAACGACTACCGCGACGAGTACGATTGCATTGGCAAGCACTCCGACAAGGACGTGGCCGATGACGAGACCGTCGGTGTCATTGCTGTCTCCCACGGCGTCTCGCGTAACCTCAGGTTTCGCCCGCTTAATGCCAGCAACACGCAACTCAAAATGGCGAATATCCCAACGACCCACGGCCAGACCCTGGTCATGCACGGTGCAAACTTCCAAAAGTTGTTTTCGCACGAGATTGTCGGCAAAGACGTCAAGAAAAGGCCCGCCCCTCCCTCGCACCCAGCAGCACTCGCTGCTGACGCGCCCGAGCGTCGTGTCTCCTTCACCTTTCGCCGCCACCATGGTGCATAGTCGAACGGCATAGCAAATCATCTCACGCCACTCTCACACTAACCCTCCTTGGTGCTCATAGTGTGTTTTTTTTGTGTGTGTTTTGTCACGAAAATGCGGGGCACGGTGCGATTGCACGTGTATCTGCACAACGCTACACACCACATGATTAGTGTGTAATAAAGATTTTTGCTATAAAACACAGAGCGCACCACCCAGTAGTATCCATTTCAATCATGGAAATACGCGGCACGTTTTTTTTGCTGCTCCTCGCTCTTGCCGGGACTCTTGCCACTGAAAACGTGCTGCACCTCACTGTCGAGAACTTTGACAGTGCTGTTCAAGAGCACGCCTTCCTTGTGGTAGAATTTTTCGCACCATGGTGTAGCCATTGCAAAACTCTGGCACCAGAGTGGGAAAAAGCAGCCACTACGCTCAAGGGCGACGCTACTGCTGCCTCCTATGGCATCGTTCTGGCCGCGGTGGAAGCCACAGAGCACAAAAGTCTCGCTGAAAAATACTCGATACAAGGGTTCCCTACCATCAAAATCTTCGAGGGTCATAATGCAGAAGACCCTTCCACGTACGAGGGCCCACGACAGGCTGCTGGCATCGTTGAGTTTCTCCTGAAACGCGCAGCGCCCGCGTCCACCGAGCTTACCGCAGAACAAGAGGCTGTGGCGCTCATGCAGGCTGGTGGTGTTATTCTGGTATATACAGGGGAGGCCGAACAATGGTGGTTGGATCTTGCCAACTCCAAGAGAGACGCGGTGCACTGGCGGCATACCACGAATGAAGCGGCAATGAGAGTTCTAGGAGTACAGGATGGGACGATTACAATGCTCAAGAACTTTGAAGAGACTACCGTTGTGTACCACGGCGATGCCAGTCACTCCAACTTGGACGACATTATTGCATTTATTGACTACCACCGGTCGCCAGTGGCTGTACTCTTGAAAAAGGGTGATCAAGATGCACTGAAGATCGTGTTTGAAGCCGATAAAAGGCCCAACATTTTTCTCTTCACAAACCGTCACGACAAGGGCCTGGCAGAATTCACAGCTGCTGTCCAGGATGTGCGTGGAAAGATGGTCTCTGCGAGATTCCACGACTCTGACTTCGGTGAGGCGTTTGAGCACTATAATTTGAAGGAATTTATCGGCGAGGCTACACTGGCAAAGGTACTCATAGAAGATAGGAAAAATGACAAGAAGTTCCTGATGCAGGGCGATGTAGATCAAGACTCAGTCGAGCGTTTTATTGTAGATTTTCAGGAAGGGAATCTAGAGGCTATGCCGAATTAGTGTGCTTCGGATCAAGTCATATGTATTATCTCACACAGTCTATGGTTGAGTTTGTGGTAATAAAAGCTAAACTTTCTTTGTATATGACCAAGTACAAACGTACTCTCGAATTCTGTGACTATAAATACATGCTTCTTATAATAAATACACACAAAGGAATACAGTGTCAATAAAACAACAAATGTCCACGCTGAGTTTGAATATAATGACTACGAGGTGTACACATGGTAAAGCGTCGAGGACGCGCTGCGCCGAGTGTCTCGGACACCCTGTTCCCAAGGCAATTGTAAAGAAATGTATACACAATCTTGTCAATAGCAGATGTGAGGATTGTGTTGGGCATCCTATTGCCAAGAAGAAGCCAAGTCCACGTTGCCCGCATGGTAAACAAGCTAGGACGCGCTGCATTGAATGTATGGGAAGGTGCCCTCATAATCGCGGGGCGTGGTGGTGTACGGAGTGTGGAGGTACGTATCCCAAAGAAATACCATGCGAACATGGTAAAAGAAGGAGTCGGTGTCTTGAATGCGTAGACGGGTGTAAACACGGTCGAATCGAGAAAACATGTAGAGATTGTGGCTTTCGGAAAAAAAAGGCTGGCATCACGAAGACTTGCATTCACGGAAAGACAAAAAGGTGCTGTCGAATATGCTCCCCTCATATATACTGCGTACATAAATGCAAAAAGTACACTTGTGTTCAATGTATAGGAGGGGGTATTTGCGGTCACAGTAAGGTAAAAGCAAATTGCAAGGAATGTCGAGTAGAGCCGACAGAAATCAAAAAACGGGTGTATAGACATTGTATACATGAGATTCCAAGAAACAAGTGCAAAATTTGTGGTTGGCAGAATATATGCATCCACAAGAAACGCCGTTATCTCTGTCTAGAGTGTGATGGAAACGGCTTCTGTGACTGTGGGGGGGGTAAAATAAAAAGAGATTGTGTGGAACATGGAGGTAGTGCACTGTGTATCGAATGTAAATTTGCGGGAAAAAGAGCAAACTGCAGAGATCTCCAAGCTGCACACCCAGGTGATTTCGCTGCACTCCCGCATGAACCGGCAGACCGACACGATCGAGCGCCAACTACAAGAACTGTCTCGCCTGCACTCGGCGTACGCAACGCTGCACACTTTGCACGAAACGTTGCAGGATGCCAGCGACGGGGAGATTGCTCGTCTGCAGTCGGAAGGGGTGGTGGGTGTGGAAAGCGGGCATGAAATTGGGCGTATCTGAAGAACTCTTTTAATGAATTTGCCAACCTTTCTCAATGCTTGCATTTTAGAGTTTAGAACTCTTCAGTATACATTTCTGTATATAGTGTGCTCTAAGTATCGTCCAACTTGTTTTCCTGGCGCATTGAATTCCAGCTCACAATAGCAATGAACCCCCATTCCAACGTCAATTTGGCAACGACACTCAGTATGGAATACCACGCCGAAACTGTGTACCACACGTTTTCCTTGTAACTGGGTGAGACCGAGCGCAAGCACAAAAGGAGGAGGGCCTGGCCCGAGGCCACGAGCCCAAAAAGGCTGAAACAGAGGCACTGTATTATCACAACCGTGGTGACGACTGAGGGCATGCCCCGGTCGTTGCGACAGTCCTCGGTCCCCCGACGCACCGACATAAACTGGTCCAAAAGCACAAACCAGATGACCCCATGCAACGTCCAAGACGACGACAGGAGCACCACTAGCTTGAATGTGTCGATTCTTTCCCTGGCCGGGTGCGTGCTATAGGCCAGCTGTGTATCGGTGAGTGCGTGAGTGTTCTGAGCACTTATTAAGCCGTGTGTTTCGAGTTGGTCGTTGCCCGGAAGATGCCCGAAGGACATCTTGTGCACGAAAACCGCCTCAATTTGCAGCTCCAGCAAATACCCAACCAACACGAGCGCGCCCTGCAGCGAGGCCAAGACCAGGAGCAGGTGCATGTCGCGCGCGTAGAAACTGCCCGCTATAATGATGATCTGCAGCGGGGAAGTCAGTGCGTACTCGTACCATCTCCAGAAATCCGGCCCGCTGCTCGGCACATAATCATACGGAGATGGGCTCAGCCGGGATTGCTCGGCCGTGCGAAAACGCACACAGCGGGCGGTCTGGAACACCACCGAGCACATCAAGACCCACAACAGCATGAAAAAAGGCTGGTATGAGTGCCCCCTGTCCACCGAGACGGGCGTGCCTGTGAATAATGTCGCATTCTCATTCTTGTTATCATCGCCATTCCATTCTGCCTGCAGATCAAATATGACGAATGCCCCGCTCTCGGGCACACTAGCTTTCTCCAGCACCGTCGTATTGGCGCATGTTGCGTACAGCTGCATGCCCATATTCCCGACAGCCTCCGTAAACTCGTGGTCCTGCGTAAAAATCATCGTGTTCTGCCACACGCGGTCAGTGGCGGGCGGCCACCAGTGCAGTGTGACCAACAGAGAAATCCACCCCACAAGAGACAGGCAGGCCGACAGCCCGTCGATGTACTGAATTTTTTCTGGTGTCATGTGACTGCGAACATTTTCGACGAACCTCTGGCAGGCCCCATTGCACTGGCTCGACATGTATACCAAAAAACGTTTGCTGGTGTCTACGCTGGTGTACATATATAGTGCGTCCCCCCTAAAGGGCACCCCAGAAGGGCCGAGGGCCCCTCCGGGGCCGAGGGGTACGACACAACCCAAAATACGACAGGCATTGCCTTGACTGCTTTGTTAACTATTACCCTGATGATCCACGGAGTGACCGGAACAGCAAGTTAATGCGCCGCGAGACTGTAGTGCGGCAGGCTATTGACGGTGTTTTCAAAGATTTTATCCACGACAAGGCATATTTCACTGGTGGGTGCTGCGATCACAGGAGACGGATCGATCATCGAAAACACATTAACGACACAGTGCTGGCGATCGAAACAGACGAAAACGCACATGTCAGCTACAATAAGGAGGATGAGATTATTCGCTACGACGACCTTGTCATGGCGCTGGGTACCAAGTTCGTCTTTATTCGGTTCAATTGCGATACCAACCGCGAGGAGCATGGTGCGAAAACTACCTTGGAGCACAAGATCCAGGCGCTGCTACTATGCATCGGAACGCACATCAAGCGGATTCGGAAAAATGAAAACACAAAACTGTGCGACATCGTCAAGCTGTTTTACTGTGCCCTATGCTCCAAAAACGGCAGCGATATTTGCCTGTGCCCTGAGCCTGCATGATGTAGGGCGATGCATAAATAGTGCAAAAGTGCAAAAGTGCAACTGCCGTGTGTTGTGTTATCGTGTATTCCGCGTTTTTTTTGTGATTTTGTCAATATATATACCGTGTATGTATTTGCGATGAAACCACCGAAAAATGCGTTTGCATTGCACCGGAAATCGCGGGCACAGTCAAGAACGAGGCGTCGCAGCGATGTATAAATAGTGCAGCACAGGATCGCTTTTATAAGCAGAGACATGTGGCTGAGGGGTGTCAGTTGCACGCAAGCGCGTGACAGCACGTCATGCTTGTCATTACGGTGGATTCGCACGAAAAGGCGCTATACGACAGCATGGTTGCGCAAAATTTGGAGCAGAGACTGGGATTTGAGGTGAAATTCGGGCCGCTTGAGCTGGGGGACATCCGCATTGTGCTTTCAGGTCACGATGGTGTTTTGCGGGAGCTTGTGTTTGAACGCAAAACGCTGGCAGATTTAGTATCATCAGTGTGCGATGGCAGGTATAGAGAGCAGAAGGCGCGACTGTTGTCGAACGTGGCCTCGAGCAACATCAGCTATGTTGTGGAGGGGGATACGCTGTGCCAGAGCATCCGCCGCGGGGCCAAGAGCGTGTCGTCGGCATACCTGAACATGATTTTCCGGGACGATATTCATCTGTTTTTCACGCGCGACGTCGCGGAAACGGGGCTGTTGCTGCTGTCAATCTGCACGAAAATGACGGAGAAGCCTGCGAACTACAGCGTGCCATCGGGTGCACAATCGCAATCGACTGGCAAGGACTACACCAGCTTTCTCAAACTCAAGTCGAAGAAGAACCACAACATCACACCGGACAACTGCATGATCCTGCAGCTGGCGCAGATTCCGTCCATCTCCAATGTGATTGCCAAGAACATAGTGGGCGTGTTCCCGACGATTGGGGCGCTGGTCGACGCGATGCGCGCGTGCTCGTCACAGCACGAGAAACACAAGATACTCGCGGGTATCAACAAGGTGGGCAAGGCCAAGGCCACCAAGATACTGGAATACATGCAGCTTTGAAGCAGGCGAAACGTTTTTTTCGTGGTTTTTTAATAAATAAACTGTTGCTAGTAGTTGTGTTGTGTGACGTGTGGAGCTCAGCGGGGGATCTGCATTATTGAGACAACATGGAATCTCTCAAGACAGCAGTAGGGTTGCTCGAAAAAATTGAAGGTATGGGTGGCAGGAATTGTGTTGGCACGATGAGTGGCAATGGTGCCAAGCATGTGAAAAGCACAATTGACAAGCACGCGGTGTAGTTTTCACAGGGGCGTTGTAATAAAATACGCTGCTGCCACATAGAGCGCGCTCATGCAAGTGGTGTTGTGCAGCCATCGCTGGTGAGCAGGGTGTCTGTCGATGTCGTGGTGGTGGTGTAGCCCAGACGAATGCAGTGGCTGAGAACGGTGGCGTAGTCGATGCGGTGCTTGAAAAAAATCGAGCGCAGTATGACGTCAAAGATGCAGATCTTGTTGTCGGTCGTTTTCTGGTGTGTTTTCAGCGCATTCGCCTCGTTGATTGCCAGGAGCAGTCCGCACACCACATTGACGACCCCGAGCGTGTTTTTGCTCGGGTGGGCGGGAATGTCGAAGCAGATGTGCACCATGTCGTTCTTTTTAAACACGGATCTCTCGAGGCTGCTGGCAATCAACTCGTGCATAACCCGCAACACAGTTTCCGGCAGAAGCGCATATGGAATGAAAATGGACGACGACACAGACAGGCCGTTTTCGTTCAGAATGATCTTTTTCTTCTCATACACGAGGTTGTTGATGAATATTTCGAGGTTGTGCATGGATTTGTTATGGCTGCACGAGGTCTGTAAAATGTACACCATGCCGATTTTTAACACGTCTGGCGTGTAGATGATGTCGTCCATGGCGCTCCACTCGGACACCAGCATTGCTGTATGGGGAGGCAGTGCAGTGTTGCTTCTTTGGTTGGCATTTCTTTTGTTGCACGCTGTCGAGTGTTTCAAAACACACGAGAACATATTCCATAGAAATATTAGTTTGTGCCGATGTATGTTTTATTCATTGTATTTTGTGCAACGGATACTTCAAGGCACATTTGGACTGTGTTGTGTGTAATCCGCCGGCATGACAGGCACCATGATCGAAGTGCCTTTGTTGGACGATTGCATGTAGTAGCCGCCGGCGCCATCGTGCTTGGCGACGTGGATGTACCCCGAGCGTGCTTTTTCGTGGTCGCGTTGTCTGGTCTTGTACATGAAGAAAATAATGGAAATCTGACACAGGAATCCGTTGCAAGTTGTGATCAGGACCAGCCATTGCATAGTGAGGGTGGCACAAATGATCCACATTGTTGACAGCAAAAGTTGCAGCATGAAAAACAGCATGCTCGGTTCCAGCTCGACATCGGCAATGTATTGCGAATACACCTGGGATAGTTTTGTGATCCAACACCACAGTGACAGCAGCAGGATGGGTATTTCAAAGTAGACCTCCACTGACATCGAGGGCCTGCTACACTCGTGCTAGCACGTGTGGTTGTTTCGGGCCACTTTCTTTATATACGCCCCTGGCAATCATATACACAAGAAATGCTACCCCACCGCAAACTAAAACGTTGCAATCGACTAATTTTGCGGTAAGCAGGCGGTGTGTCGTGGTGCAAAGGAATATCTGTAACAGACGCGAACTGCCGAATGTACATGCAGGGCAAAAAGATAAGTTTCTGTTGATTTATTTTACATCCGGTACCACCCAGAGTATCGCATTGGAGTGGGCTATTTTGAAATACTTTTTGGCATTTTTCTTGTTATTTGAAGATGAGATTCTTGGTATATTTGTTTACATGTGACGCGAATCGCTTCCTCGGAATTTCCGTGCTGGGCGAATGCGGTACTATTTACGCGCGAAGAAAAACGAAATGACACGGATGAGCATTGCTGTGTGGCAATGCACAGTGGTGTGTATTCAAAGAATCACATTTGCGATGCATATATAAGTAGTGGCAACACTGGATACATCTGTACATTTTCTGACCCTGTGCACGCCAAACTTGCGGAAGATGCCAGAAGGGGGTAGTGACGAGACTGCCGTGGCGAGTGCCAAAAACACGCCGAAAGCCATTCTGGTGCACCCACGCGTGTCTGCTGCGTCAAATAGTAACAACCAGACCTATACAACGATGTCAGCGCGAAAGAGCACACCGTCTGTGGCAGCAAACGCCCAGAAAACGCAGTTCCGCCGGGACGCCAAGGTAGCCCCCGCGGACCAGTACAAACAGGTGTGTGCGGACATGAACAAACTGAGGCAGGAGTTGAAAGACCTGAAGCGGTCAATTCACGGTGATGCGCAGGGGGCGACGCGCGTGGTGCACGTCAAGAAGGCGGGCGTGTTGAAGGACAATAAAACGCCGGTGCCGAGCAGCTGGTACTGCTCGTATGTGTATGACGACGACACGCAGAAAAAAACCGAGGCTGCCACGGGGCTGTACAGTCTGCCAAATGCAAAGATTCTGTCTGTCGATGATTTGCTGATCATTACACAGCTTTGCAACACACACACGATGCCTGGATTTGTCTCGCTGCACCGGTCCAGCCTGGACATGGACGGCCAGGGCAAAAACACGGAAAATGTACTGTACGCGGGCCTGCTGCATTTTCCGGTGCCGTGGCTGGCACAGACCAAGATCGCGGCGTCCATTGCGCTTGGAATGAGCCCAACGCAGCTGCTGGACACCCATCCCGAGTTTGCCAGCGCCAAAAAAACCGCCTTCCTGCTGTGTGATGTGCTGCAGGCGAAAACACTTGACCCGGTGTGCTGGTGCACGGGGGCCGACGGCTTTTGCGTGGCATGGTTTGACCCTGCCTGTTTCCTGCGCCACAAGAAACACAAGGTGCAAGTGCGCACACGCTCCGTCGATATTTTCCTGCAGACATATCTGGACGCCCCCACATATGCGGCCATTGTGGATAAATTCGATTTGTTCAGTGGTATCCTCAACATTCAGCACGCTGCTCTGTGCAGCTATCGCTGTCTGACATCTCCGTCGGAGGCCACACCGCTGCAGTCTGTGGAACCACAGGAACTCCCCCCCAACTTGACGCAGGAAATGATTCTGCGCACGAAGCTGGCAGCATTCTGGAATTCTCTGCTCACAAAAATCCCAGCCACGCGTGACTCTATTGCCGGCCTTCCAATGGCTATCATGCCAAAAGCCACAGTGGACGAGGCTGTCGTACCAAAAGCCGCAAGTCAGGCGGGTGATGTCGCAATATGACCCCATCCCTCTGTTCAGCAGGCAAGTAGGTCACAGGTGTGGACGGTGTGCGTATTTTCAAAGGAACCCCAACTGTTGTACCAAAAGCCGCAGGCCAGGCGAGTGATGTCGCACTATGACCTTCACCCCATTTGTGAAGCAGACAAGTAGGACACAGGGGTGGATGGTGCGTGTATTATTTAATAAAAGCGCAACAAAAACAGTCTATGAGTCAATTTGGAGGCCGAGCAGGTAAATGTCCAAAATGTCCAGTGATCCTAGACTGAGCAACGCTGCGATCTCGAGAAAGCAGCACAGCGTCCAGAAAACAGTGTTGTTTTTGATGTTGTGGAACAAAAAAACGAGGCTACCGAATCCGAGCATAAACACCACGCTACAGCACGCGATGATGGGTTTGAGAACGTCGACGCTTTCGTGTTTGATGGTGTTGCTCACGATGCCGTGGTACAGCAGCAGGTTCAGAAACGTCAGAAACGTGAAAATGTAATGCATGGTGCCGCGAATCGTGTCATAGCGCACCACAACCATGGTGGTGTACTGCACAAACAAGAGGATTATCAGGACCATTTTTCGCGTGTATTGTGATATTTTATTATCTCGCAGCGTCCGGTTCACTCTGAACAGAAACAGCAGAGACACGGGCCCGATAATGTAAATTGTAATCAGCGTGTTGTACTCGGCAAACGTGTGCGAAATCGTAGTGGTCGAAGTGCCCGACTTAGTTGGCTTCAGCTGCGGCAGCATCGACTGCCAAATGGTCCAGCCACACACACAGACGCCCCGTTAGCACACCGCCACCACAAGCATACATTGTTGCAACACGGCAAGTATGGAGGGTGTCTCACGTGCAAAAACGGCATCCACGTGATCCACGTTGCCCACAGCGACGCTCCAAGAATCGCAGCATAATACAGGCAGTGCTTCTCCAGGATCCCAAAGTCGGTGTCGGTCATGACCTGCATGTATCTGTGAGATATATCCTGCATGCTGCAGCAAAACTTGATCTGTTGTATGAAGCACAAGAGTGTCTTTCGCTGCAGCATTACATGCAATGTTATATACCGTGCAGGCACTTTGTCCCGAGGAAAAATAAATACACCCGCATCGTCCGTTGTGCCCTCGTGTCCGTCTAAATCAACAAACACCGCCACCCATATTCACGCGCAATTCCGAGTCTACCTGTCTTGTCAGATAGTATGTGCTGCCACTGGCACCCCCTGTACATGCACGCGATATCTAAACATTACACCATAGTTGCCGCTCCCTTCAAAATAACTTCTCCTGTGTGTCGTGCATGGGTAAAAAATGCTCTGTATAACTCTCTCGTGTTCATAATAAAAACCAAGCGCGTCAAGTATAATTTTGTGGCATATAATCATGATGATCTGGTGCAAATGGCATGATTGTGGGTATTATACAATGGCGAACCAGACCTGTACACACAGACACATGCATGCATGCCGCACCTCGATTTTACATAAACCATCTCGAAAATACTGTAAAAAACACCTTGTGCTGAATTAGTATTTATGATGATCTGGTGCAAATGGCATGATTGTGGGTATTATACAATGGCGAATCAGACCTGTACACACGGACACATGCATGCATGCGGCACCTCGATTTTACATAAACCCTCTCGAAAATACTGTAAAAAACACCTTGTGCAGAATTCGTATTTATGATGATCTTGTGCAAATGGCATCATTGTGTGTATTATACAATAGCGAATCAGACCTGTACATACAGACACATGCATGCATACGGCACCTCGATTTTACATAAACCCTCTCGAAAACACTGTAAAAAACACCTTGTGCTGAATCGTATTTATGATGATCTTGTGCAAATGGCATCATTGTGTGTATTATACAATAGCGAATCAGACCTGTACAAGAAATATATCGAAAACACTGTAAAGTACAAGAAAATATACATCTACTACATGTGACTTTTTTTGCAGGTGTTAATGTCCATTTCACGTGTGTAGTTATGGTTTTCGCGTGCAAACAGGATGCTTGTGACTATTATACAATAGCGAAAACAAACCCATACCCGCGGACACACGCATGCATTAGTACCATAATAGATGAACTATACAATTAGTGTTCATTATGAATACTATTTTGTACCATTTTTATTTTTTTTTGGGTTTTTAGTCAACTTTGTGGATCTCACCGAATTATGGCCACTGTCGAGGTATGTAAGGCTTGTAAATACGTCATATCTATGGGTATTTTACAATGGAAGATTCGAGTTTTACACACAAAGACACGCATGTATGTAGTATTGTGATTTATACACGGAAAAAACTGAAAACCAGCACCTATATATGTTTCACACATCACGACTTTTGCAGGCGCCCATACCCATTTCACATCACTGTGTGTTTGAGTATTATACCGCACCATATTTGATATTTACATACAGAAAACACGGATATATGCGGCACAAGGAGTAATGTGTGGAAACGCGCTGGCACCTAAAAAAAAGCCCAATACACGGGCAGTATACGTTCGCATGTCAGTGAGTGACGGGGTACTGTGTTCGATTTTCACACAGAAACACACTCATTTGTCTACCACACACATTGAACACGATAGGGGCTCGTGTGTATTTTCGCACGTGTATTCACACGATGAGGTCAGTTTGACGCTAATTTCGAATTACCAAAAGCAGTATGGAGCAGAGCGTTTACAGCAGACTATACTGGCGTAGGCATTTGCATTGAATAGACATATAGTGTAAGGCGTCGCGCGCAGATGTTACATTGTTATGACGAAACAAATAGATCGCGACTTGTGAGTTTCGGCATGCAGTGGCATAATGTGTTTGTGAGATATATTTACGTACGGATGGGCAGTTGAGTGTTGCGCGGGCAGCATTTCTGCACACGCAATATAGCCAATGTGCACCAAGAGCGCATGCGTGTGAGGTGTGTAACGACCCGGGCCAGACAACACTATAAGTCAACCATGTATTGGCGCAATCTACGCGCATACCATCGTTTTTGGTAAAAGAGCATGACAAAGCGGGAGTAAGCTGTATCAAAGGTGGTACGAGGGCAGGTTGCATCAGACCATGGTTGACTCGTGATATTTTTTTAGACCGCCGTGTTCCGAAGAGGACGGGCCAGTTTTCAAGGCGATGAAAGGTCGGGAACCATACACGGCGCTCTCTTAACGCCGGGCTATTTT